>Ga0209342_10003321_pt1 | contig 16973 bp, 14 predicted proteins | sample RifCSP16_2_FD_184023 | JGI IMG/M metagenome (GOLD analysis project Ga0209342, IMG submission 184023) | Soil microbial communities from Rifle, Colorado - Rifle CSP2_sed 16_2 (SPAdes) (version 2) | ecosystem: Environmental > Terrestrial > Deep subsurface > Rock core/Sediment | place: Rifle... | reverse complement strand
AACTGATTACCGAAACGAGGAACAATGTGGACAGGCAAATTAATGCGAGGCCGAAAAATTCCTGATAGCGTCTCTTCCACACGGTGCTTGCCTCCCTGGTCTGATTTTCGGCGTTTTATCGCTATTTTGTTAGTGAAGATCGAAACAGCGCCGTCAATTATCAATAAAATGAACCCGCACGCGTGGATTGTTCATCGCTTCTATACCTTGAGGATTTCGACGATAATAAGGGGATTCCGCCGGGTAAGCTTAAATATGAAGTTCCTCAATCCCTTTTTTAAGCTCGATACGATGTCGTCATTTAATTTTTTTTCCACCAGCAGCCTGTTCACCCGCTCATGCACATCCTTGCGGATCAGCTCCACTATGGTATCCTCTTTATTGCCCACAAAACCGCGGGAAAAAATATCGGGCTGGCGCGCGAGCATCCCTTCTGAAATCACGATAACGATAACAATGATCCCGTCCGACGACATCACGTGCCGGTCTTTTATCACGCCGCTCTCAATGTCCCCGATATCCTGGCCGTCCACATAAATCTGGGAGATGTCGATGGAATCGATCTTTCTAAAGCTTTTAGAGGTCAATTCCAGGACATCGCCGTTTTCCGCGATCAGGATCCGCGATGGCTTGATATTGAGAGACTCGGCAATGCCCGCATGCGCTTTGAGATGGCGGTATTCTCCGTGAATCGGCATGAAAAACCTCGGCTTCGTAACGGCCAGCATGAGCTTCAATTCCTTTGCCGAGCCGTGCCCCGACACATGGATCCCCTCATCCTGATCATAATACACCTCGGCGCCGAGCTTCATGAGCGAATTGACCACATTCGTGACCATACGCTCGTTTCCCGGAATCACCGAAGCGGTGATGACGACGGTATCGCCCTTTTCCGCGGTAATGTGCCGGTGGGTGCCGTAGGCCATCCGGTACAACGCCGACATCGGCTCTCCCTGGCTGCCGGTGCCGATGATGACCAGCTTCTTGTTCGGAAGCGTATTCGACTTGGATAAATCGACGAGGAGATCATCGCGATAATTCAGGTAGCCCAGGGAATTGGCGATCTCCACGTTCTTCAGCATAGTGTGCCCTGATATGGCTATCTTCCGGTTAAAGCGCTGGGCCACTTCCATCACCTGCTGTACCCGGTGGATATTTGACGCGAAGGTGGCGACGATGATCCTCCCCCTGGAGGAGGAGAATATATCCGCCAGCTTGTCGATCAACACCGATTCGGATTGAGTGAAGCCGCTTCGCTCCGCATTGGTGCTGTCCGACATGAGAAGCAAAACGCCCTTTTCGCCGTAATCGGCGAACCGGAAAATATCGGTCACATCGCCGTCAACCGGGGAGAAGTCAATCTTAAAGTCTCCGGTGTGGATAATCGTGCCCACCTCCGTCTGAAGCGCGAGCCCGATCCCGCCGATTATCGAATGGTTGACTTTGATGAATTCAACTGAGAAACTCCCGATCTGCCTTCGATCCCGCGGCTTAATCTCGACGAACTGGGGTTTCTTTTTCGGCGGAAGCTCCTCGAGTCTGCTCTGGATGAGGCCGATGGACAACTTCGTCGCGTAGATGGGCGCGTTGATCTCACGAAGCAGGTAGGGGACGGCGCCTATATGATCTTCGTGTCCGTGGGTAACGAGGATAGCCTTCACCTTCGCCTTATTTTTTCTGATGTAGGTAAAATCAGGTATGATATAATCGATCCCGGGCATCTCATCAGTCGGGAACATGATCCCGCAATCCACAATGAGGATATCATCCTTGAATTCAAAGAGCGTTATATTTTTACCTATCGCGCCCAGACCGCCCAGAGGGATTATCTTTATAGCCTTGTCATTTTCCATGAATAAATTGTATATTCCGCCATTAAGACTCGCATTTCCGAAAAGAATATATTTACGTCCCCGTATGGCCGAACCCTCCGTTGTTTCTCTTGGTTTCGGCCAATTCATCGGTTACTATGAAACGACCGCGGTAACTTCTGCTGAATACCATCTGTGCGATCCGCATTCCGCTGGTGATGGTAAAATCCTTTTTCCCGAGGTTGGTGACTATCACCTTGATCTCGCCGCGGTAATCCGAATCAATCGTCCCCGGCGTGTTGAGCAGGGTTATGCCATGATTTACGGCAAGCCCGCTCCGCGGCCTGATCTGCGCCTCGTATCCTTCCGGAATCTCGATCGAGATTCCGGTGGGGATCAGGGCTGTGTCGCCCGGTTTAAGGGTAACGGCTTCGTCGAGCAGCGCGCAGATATCCGCTCCGGAGGCTCCCCCGCTCTGATATTCGGGGATCCGTGCTCCTGCTGCCATATGTATTTTAACCTCTATCATGGCATTGAACAAATATCAGTAATGACGATCAACCGATCTTTGTCAAGTTAATCATATCATTCTCTCATGCCCCTCTCGTGATTTTTCACACAGCCTCGGGATTTAGGGGGCCGAGAGGCTCGATTGAAAGATGCGGGTAATGGGTAGCGGGGGATTGTGGGTTCTACATAAACGATGTAACCATTTGCCTCCTTACTTTATAAGCAGATACGTGATATCATTACTAATCCCGGAAATAATTATTGCTTATTCTATGGCATCCCGATAATTTAGAATATATCACCATGAAATGGATGGATCCGCCATGTCGAATATCTCAATACCCGATAGATTCAAGAGGGCTGTCCGGCTGGAAAAAAACCGCGATTACGAAAATGCTTTTAAGGAATACGTGTCAATTTTGAACGAAAATCCCCGGTTTCGGAATGCTTACATCAATCTCGGATCGCTCTGCTCCCGGATGAACAAAGTCCCGGAGGCATTGAAGTATTATAAAACCGCTCTGTCACTCGGGAACGATTACATCACATTTTTTAATGTCGGTTGCCTATTCTATAGAACAGGCAGGTATGCAGAAGCGGTCATAAACCTGGAAAAGTCACATGCCATGAATAAATCCTTCGTTCTGTCAAAACTGGTTACCGGACTCTGTTATTGTAAGACAGACAAACTCGGGATGGCGGAAAAATATTTTTCGGATATCCTTGAATTGCATCCCGACAGCCGATCGGCTCTGACAGCGCTTGCGCTGATTTATTATTATACCAACCGGCTCAAACACTCATTAGAGCTTCTGAACAGGCTTTTACTGGCGGACCCGGACGATATTAAATTCAGGGAGTTGAAATCGGATATATTGTGGAAGATCGGCGCAATCGATGAATCTGCTTCAGAGATAAAAGCAATCAAGCACCGGGCCGACAAATATAAATATTTCGATGAATTTATTAAATCAATCCCCGTCGAAATATATACCGATAAGTACGGCTCCATTGACGACAAGATTAAATCATTAAATACAAAGATCAACGAAAATCCAAATAATCTCATCTCCCTTAGTCTGTGCCATTTGCTGAAGGGCGATACAGATTCCGCAATAGATTATCTTTTTGATTTTAGAAAGAATTAATGCCCCGGGCGGGGTTGTCCAAAAAGAGGCTCTCGCAGAGTCGCAAAGAAGATATTTTATTATCTTTTTTGATATAGTTCATTAAAAAAATAAATAATTCTTCGCGTCTTTGCGGCTTTGCGAGAGTATTATATGACTTTTAGGGCACCTCCGGGTATATGCGAAAAATATATTTTTTGAAAAATTAACGCAGAATTGTATTGACAAATTTAATATTAAATTTCACATGGTAAGTCCTGGTGGTTATAGAAAGGGGGAAACACCTGTTCCCATTCCGAACACAGAAGTTAAGCCTCTTATCGCCGATGGTACTGCACGGGTGACTGTGTGGGAGAGTAGGACGCTGCCAGGACTAGAAATAATAACTATATCTACTAAAAAGGCCGGGACTTCAGTCACGGCCTTTCGTCTATTTGTACCTATGAGGTATCTCAGTTATCAGTCTTTCCACTCAGCAGCAGCTACCTTTTTCTTAAGACCCTTGGCCCGTACCTCATAAATAACCTCGCAGTTCTGCTCATCATCCCAGGTGACTTTTTTAACGGAGCCTCCCTTTGCTACGGCTTTGAGCTCTTGGGCAACCGCAATGCCGGTCATCTCAAAATTTTCCATTCCCGATGCTCCCTCAATCTTTGAACCCTTAAACTTCTCAATTACCTGATATTGGGCATTTAGGATGGCGGCTCTCTTTGAACTTTCTTTTCTTTGAATTATGTTTGTCAGGTCCTTCTTTGCAATCCCGGCGGCTGCTAATCTAAAGGTATCATCATCTACCCATCCCTCAGTGGTAAAGGTCTCACCTTCTACGGTTCCGCCGATCTTCGGGCCTCCGCATGATGTGAGTGCAATAAGGGCACCTGCCGATAATATTAAAGCAAGCATCATGATCTTTCTCATTTACATTCCTCCTTTTGACTGATTACTCGAATTTTTTGTAACTATTCAACATGTTATACAAATATGCATATTAAATAATTACAATTTTTTTCTGAGATGCATACAACTTAATTGCACAGTAAGCGAAACAATAATCTGAACCGGTATAAAGTCAACACAAAATTAAATTTTATCGATTCAAATTCAAAAGCACGAATCCCCTGCAGGGGATTTCATGAATTAGCGGTATTTTTTACAATCATGCCGAGAAGAATTGAAATGACGATAAAATTAATTAAGAACCAAAGAAAGGGAACCGATTTATATACTCCCCAGTTATACATGAGCGCGGTCCCTGTTCCCGTGCCATAACCGATAAGAATGAAATTATAATATTTCAAGAATAAATCAATGGCGGTATCCGCGAAACCGCCGCCGGTGGTAACCTTGGCTTTATCAAAGCTTTTCCTTGCCAGAGGAAATGTCAGATACATGATAGTAAATATGATTGATGAATTTAAAAACCAGTGATCGGACAGCATGGTAACGAGAACTCCCAAAAAAGAAAAAATGACTATAATCCCCAGCAGCAGCGGTATTGAATTATTATTCGTGACGCTGCTCCAGAGATTCGCGAGATACGGAAATATGTTTTTCAGCTCCTCTTTAGTAAAATGATCCTGGGAAATATACAAATTAATATAATAGGTGCCCAGTATCAATACCGCCAGATACGTTATAAAAAGTAGTATTAGTTCTATAATCACAACCGTCTCCTTTGCGACAAAATATTCAGGCTGTCGGTTTTTTCAAATCGACAGCCTAATTGTAACATAATTCTCCCCCTCCTGCTTGGGGAGGATCAATAAAAAGTCAATTCTTTTTCCGGTATTTTAGTTATCGACCCCTTTCCGGTTGTAAAGATATTTTTCTGCCTCAATGATTGACATAAACAAACCGAGCGGATCAGGATACACGGTCAATTCTTCGCCAAATCCATAGCCCGACCGGGCCGGGATTTCGATGAGGGAAAGTCCAAAATAATGAGCCTGTATCCACAGTTGCAGAAAAAGACCATGATTGAATTCTGTCAGCTCCATGTTCCGTAACGATTCCGTGCGAATCGCTTTGATGCCGGACAGCGGATCCGTAAGGTCAAACCCCGTGATATCCTTAATGGAAACAGACAAATCTTCTGTTGTTTCAATATAGCTGGGCGATATGTCCTGGTAATCAAAATTTTCCAGGATCCTGCTGCTATTCACGATATCATAGCCGTAGGTTATATTATCCATAAGCTGCGAAATCTCTTCTTCATAGCGGACATTGCGGTGATCAAGAGTGATCATTATCTCATAATCAAGATCGCGGGCATATTCATATGCGGTGATAAAGGACGCCCCGCTGCCCAGATTCTGCTCATGCTTGATATATTTCATCCATGATAGATCTTTAATGACGTTAAAGGTGCTGTCGGTTGAGCCGTCATCGACTAAGAGTATATCATTACCGATATCCTTCAGTGAAGAAACGGATTTCCTGATGAATCGCTCCTGATTGTAGATGGGTAATATAATGAGTTTCCGATAATTCATCTGCTGCTTTGGTTCAAAAAGATTATCAACAATAATTTCTTGACTTGCCTGTCATATAGTATAATATAATTATGGGCGCCTCAAAAAATTAGATTTTTCATTATAAAAACAATAAAAAAATCTAATTTTTCTATTGAAAATGCAAACATTAAAAGTGCCCAAAGGGACAGGATGTCCCGCATGTCGCAGTTGACATGGATGTCAAAATTGCGACCATGGGAACATCCTAAAAAGTAATTTTATAGAAGTTCCCTTATAAAATGCCGCTTTTCTCATAGACTATATGCAATAAATGTCGTAAAATAAAACCGCTATTTATAATGATTATCTTTAATAAAAATAATATTGTCGAAACCAAAAGAGACATAAACATATTGATTGTCGACGATGACGAATTGATATTGAGAACGATATCTAAAATTTTGCAAGCATCTGATAAACAGTATTTCATTGAAACAGCCGGTACCGTAAAAAAATTATTCGATTTAGCCAAGAAGACGTACTGGGATACCATACTTCTGGATTTGTCAATACCGTATGACGAGGGCGAATCTTCAGATCCGCAGAACGGCTTGCTCGCCCTTGATGTACTGAAAGCCGAATATAATATTGCAACACCGATCATTGCAATTACCGGCTATAATGAAGTCGAGTTGTCCGACATCGTGCTGGACAAAGGCGCTTACTATTTTCTGCCCAAACCGCTCCGCCCTAAATCCCTCTCATCGATTGTAAAGAACGCCACGCGATTTCAGATGTCCGGATTCGACGGTCTTACCGGATTGCTGAACAGGAAGACCTTTGAGGAGCGGTTGAAATCAGAGTTCGAAAGAGCGATCAGGAAAAACGAGAGGGGAGAACATCAGCTGAATTCATCCTTGAGCGAGATGCCGCTATCCACCCTTTCGTTGATTTATCTTGACGGAGATAATTTCAAGGAGATCAATGATACGTACAGCCACCTGGTCGGCGATATGGTTTTAAAAAAAATATCCGGCTCCTTTATTGATGAAAGCATATATAAACCGATCGACGAGGAGCAGTCGTATAAATATATAATACGGCCGTACGATCTGGCCGCCCGGTTCGGCGGGGACGAATTCTGCCTTTTTCTGCCTGAAACCGAACATAAGAGCGTGCTTGTCGTGGCGCGCAGAATCAGAGAAATGCTGAAAACAATTAATATAGCGGATATCGTCGGATCTGAACAGGTGGCGCATAACCTTACATCTGTGTCCATGTCTATCGGAATCGCCACCTATCCTCATCCCAATAATGCCGCCAGCTATCTCGAATTAATAAATTACGCAGATTATGCCATGTATGGATCCAAGGAAGAAAAAAAAGGCCATATTTTTGGCTATAACGCAAAAGGTATGCTCATCAACTTCGACGCCTCCCCGACAATCTAAATCCAGCGTACCGGCGTCAGCATTTTAAAGTATTTCTCCGGATAAGTTAACGATGCATCGTAAAGAATCATTAAAAAGAGGAACCGGCATAGTGCTCTTTTCCGGGGGGCTCGACAGCATGCTGGCTGCCCGGCTCCTTATGGAACAGGATATCGATGTGATCGGTTTTCACTGCCTGCTGCCGTTTGTCGCTCCTGATGCCGATCCGACGAAGCTCAAGCCGGCGAAGATAGCGGCCGGGATTAATCTGAGCCTCCGCTTCCATCGCTGCGGCAAAGAGTACCTCGACATCATCCGCAATCCGGCCCATGGATACGGCAAGCAGGCAAATCCCTGCATCGACTGCCACATATATTTTATCGCCAAGGCCGCTGAATTGATGAGGGAATTGAAAGCGGATTTCGTGGCAACCGGCGAGGTTGTCGGCCAGAGGCCCATGTCTCAGATGAAACATACAATGAACCATATCGAAAAGGCATCCGGTCTGCAGGGATATCTGCTCAGGCCGCTTTCTGCAAAGTTGTTGAAACCGACGATCCCCGAACAGGCGAATATTGTGAACAGGGATATGCTCCTCGCATTAAACGGCAGGTCAAGAAAAGCGCAGCTTAACCTGGCCCAAAGATATATTATTACCGAATATGCATCTCCATCAGGCGGATGTCTTTTTACCGATACCTTCATCTCCGGAAGGGTATTTGATCTGATTGAGCACCACCGGGAAATTGACACGACTGATTTTTATCTGCTTACCATAGGCCGCCATTTCCGAATCAGTGAAGCAGCAAAGTTAATTGTCGCAAGAAACGAAATTGAAAACAGCGAGCTGGAAAAATATATGCATACTGCCGATTATTTTTTTATGCCGGGATTTAAAGCGCCTTCGATTTTCATCAAGGGAACGTTGGCTGACGGGGAGATTGAGATCGCCGGATCAATGATAAGCAGATACGGAAAACGGCATTCTGATCCGGGCGCTATATCGGTATTTCAGAAAGGAAAATTCGTCAATACGATACATCCCGGAGCATCAATGACCGGTGACCGTCTTGAATCAATGAGAATACGCTGAATCGCTCTATGGGCACAAACATTATATCCTTTCTGGTTTCCGGCAAAGGTTTGATTTTTTCCGCTGTGGCTCAAAGAATTAAAACCGGTGACATAAAAGCAAAACTCGGCGTCGTTATAACCGACAACAATAAAGCCGGGGTATTGGAGCGGGCGAAGAGCTATGCAATAGGGTCATTCTTTGTGGATCCGGGGGAATATCCGAACCGGGAGGAATTTGATAAACGAATAATAAACGTACTGGAGGGGTGCAAGACCAATTTAATCATTGCAGCCGGCTATTTAAGATTGCTTTCTCCCGTATTTGTTGAACGATATAGAAACAGGATAATCAACATACATCCTTCCCTTCTTCCATCTTTTCCCGGAATGCAGAGCCAGCAGCAGGCGCTGGATTACGGGGTCAAAATAACCGGCTGCACAGCCCATTTTGTTGATGACGGTGTTGATACGGGTCCAATAATCATGCAATCGCCGGTGCCGGTTTTTGAAACAGATACGATACAGTCATTATCTGCGCGAATTTTAAAGGAAGAATTCCGCGTTCTATCCGAGGCCATTAAATATTTCTGCGATGGAAAATTGGACGTCGTTTCCAACAGGGTTGTAATTAAACAATAAGGCGATTGTTATATCCATTTATCTTCTTTGAAATTTATTCCTCAAACCTTTATCCCGGATTTGGAAATAGATCCGGATTCCATTGGGGATGTCTGTCTTGCTGATTACCTTCCCCTCTTTGAAGAGCGGATCAAACTCACCCTGTATTTTCACAATATCAGTATATCCGCTGTTGTTTTTTATCCGGACAGCCACGATATCTTTAAGTATCTGATATTTCGCCTCTTCTATAGCCTTTTGTTCACTATCTGCTGTCGCGGTCACTGTGTACGCGTCCTCGTCAATCCAGCCGGTTTGAGGAGTTTTTGAATCTTCACGTGCTCCCGTGCTCAAACAGGATACCAGGAAGGCAAGCATTAAAACATATAACAATTTATTCATCGGATTCTCCTATTTTATCAAAATTTAAAAATTAATTCAGAATGAATGCCAGACTTGTTACAAAACTGCAATTATAATTGAAATTTTGCAATAAGTCTACTGTTCATCCAACCGCGGAATCTTTCAATAAAAATATTTATTAGACTTATTGATAAACCCAATAAAATCAGTGATTTTTACCCGCGCCGCCGAAGGGGGGTGTGAATTAAATTTCGGGCTGTATTAATCATGTTGAGACGTCTCCCCCCTTCGGCGGTGGGGTAAAAATGAATAATTAGTTGACAAAAAGCGCTGAATTTATATCACAGACTGATTCTTTAATTAGATTCTTGATTTCTCTTTGTAAGGCTATCAGATTAATTCATGTCGAAGCCCGCGATCATTCAGAGCGATAACACCGTTTTGCTGGAAGTTGACAATCCGGAGTTCGAAAGCGCCCGCGATTCCGTAGCGCAATTCTCCGAACTGGTTAAAAGTCCTGAACACATACATACGTATAAAATCTCACCTCTTTCTCTCTGGAATGCGGCTGCCTCGGGATTAACGTATAATGATATTCACCGGATACTCAAGCAGTACTCGCGGTACGAGATACCCGAAATCGTTCTTACCACGATCAAGGAACAGATGCGGCGTTACGGCCTTCTGAAGCTTATGCCGGAAGGGAAGGATCTGATCTTAATTTCAAATGATGCCATCCTCCTCAATGAAATATACAATACCAAAAAGATCCAACAATTCATTGACCGGAAAATAGACGAGAACCGGCTTAAAATAAAACATAACTATCGGGGGCATATCAAGCAGGCCCTTATAAAAATAGGCTTTCCCGTCGAGGATCTTGCCGGGTACGAGGAAGGCGATTTCTGCGAGATCAAGCTCAGGACGATCACCGTAAAAGGGCACCCCTTCCAGATCCGCAACTATCAGCAAAGTTCGGTGAATGCCTTTTACCGGGGAGGCGGCCCGGAGGGAGGCAGCGGGATTATAGTTTTACCCTGCGGAGCGGGAAAAACCATAGTCGGGACGGCCATCATGAGCCTCCTCCAAACAGAGACCCTGATCCTGGTGACCAATACCATAGCCCTCCGGCAATGGAGGGACGAACTCATTGACAAGACATATCTTGAGCCGGATCAGATTGGCGAATTCTCCGGAGAAAAAAAAGAAATACGGCCCATCACCATAGCGACCTACAACATACTGACGTATCGTAAAGATAAAGAAGGCCCCTTTCTCCATTTCGATCTATTCAATACCAAAAACTGGGGGCTCATTATCTATGACGAGGTGCACCTGCTCCCGGCGCCGGTATTCCGGATGACCTCGGAAATTCAATCCAAGCGCCGTCTCGGCCTCACGGCAACCCTGATCCGCGAAGACGGGATGGAGGCAGATGTATTCAGCCTGATCGGCCCGAAAAAATACGATATCCCGTGGAAAACGCTGGAAAAATCAAACTGGATAGCCAAGGCGCTCTGCACCGAGATCAGGATCGAACTTTCGGATGATCTAAGGATGAAGTATTCGCTTGCCAAAGACCGGGAAAAATTCAGGATCGCTTCCGAGAACCCTGAAAAAATCGGCATCGTTAAAAAGATCATTGACTATCATGAAAATTCCAATATACTCATCATCGGTCAATACATCGCGCAATTGGAGGGGATCGCCGATCAATTCAAATTACCCATAATCACCGGCACCACCTCAACAACCGAGCGCGAGGAGCTGTACCGAAAATTCAAAGAGGAACAAATCAAGATTCTCGTGGTTTCGAAGGTGGCGAACTTTGCCATTGATCTTCCGGATGCCAATGTGGCGATTCAGATATCAGGCACGTTCGGATCGCGCCAGGAGGAGGCCCAGCGGCTCGGCAGGATCCTCCGGCCGAAAAAGGGGGAAAACAAGGCCTATTTTTATACCATTATCACCTCAAACGCCGTTGAAGAAAAATTCGCACACAACCGGCAGCTCTTTTTAACCGAGCAAGGATATACGTACATCATTCTCAATGAAGAGATGTTCAACGATAAATTTACTCGCTGATGGCGGCAAAATCGGTCACCTTATCGACATCGCTCAGGTCAAGGAGTTTCACCCCGACAGTGGCTCTCCCCTGGATGGATACATCCTCCGCCATGAGGCGTATCGTCATGCCGTTCTTTGAGGTGATGATGATCTCGTCGGTAATGAAGACCGATTTAACGCCGTTGGCGAATCCGTTTTTGTCGGCAACCTTGACATACGCCATGCCCTTACCGCCTCTTCCCTTGGTGGAGAAGTTCTGGTAGTTCACCCGCTTGCCGTACCCCTTTTCAGTGATGACGAAGAGGGATGAATCCTTCATCACTAAATCGATGCCGATGATCATGTCGTCCTTTGAAAGCCGCATGCCGATTATCCCGGCTGCGGTGCGCCCCATGGAGCGCATTTTCATGAGATTCGTCCGTAAGAGCTGGCCGCCCCGGGAAGCGATGATGATATCATCCCCCTTGTCAACGACCTTAACGTCCACCAGTTCGTCGTTCTTTTTAAGATTCAGGGCGATAATGCCGCCTTTTTTGGTGTTTTGAAATTCGTTCAGATCGGTCTTTTTCAAAATCCCGTATCTGGTCACCATGCAGAGATATTTCTCGCTTTCAAAACTGTCGATGGAACAGATCGCCGTGATATATTCCTCGGAAGACAGGTTGATGATCCCTTTTAATGATTTGCCCCTGCTCGTCTTTGACGCGAGAGGGATTTCATAGGCCTTGAGGGCAAAAATCTTCCCCCTGTTGGAAAAGAGAAAGACAACGTCATGCGTCGATGCTATGGTCATCATCTTGATAAAATCTTCCCTCTTTGCCGAGATCGCGATCACCCCCTTGCCGCCGCGCCGCTGCTTTTTAAAGGTGTCCGTCGGCAGCCGCCGGATAAAACCGTCGTTGGTTATGGTGATGACCATGGCCTCGTCCGCGATCAGGTCTTCTATGTCGAAATCGGTCGAGGTTTCACCGCCTTTGATGATTTCGGTGCGTCGCGGATCGCCGTATTTCTGCTTGACCTCTAAGAGCTCTTTTTTGACCAGCTCAAATATCCGCGCCTCGCTCTTCAATATGGCCCTCAGCTCTTTGATCAGCTTGAAAAGCTCTTGGAGCTCTTCAACCACCTTCCGCACTTCCAGGCTCGTGAGGCGCTGGAGCCGCATGTCAAGAATGGCTTTTGCCTGTATTTCCGACAGGGCAAACCGCTTTATCAGGCGCGTCCCCGCCTCATCCGCATCTTTGGATGAGCGTATGATTCTGATTACCTCATCGATGTTATCCAGGGCTATTTTTAAGCCTTCCAGGATATGGGCGCGCTCCTCTGCCTTTTTCAGTTCAAAGCGCGTCCTTCTGATCACCACCTCTTTCCGGTGATCGACATAAGGGGCGATGATCCCCTTCAGATCCAGTATCCTCGGCACGTTGTCCACCAGGGCCAGGAGAATGAGTCCAAAAGAGGTCTGGAGCGCCGTGTGCTTGTAAAGCTGATTGATGATGATGCTCGTATTCGCGTCCTTTTTAAGACCGATAACGACCCGCATCCCCCTCCGGTCCGATTCATCCCTGATCTCGGCTATGCCGTCTATGACTTTTGCGTTTACCAGGTCCGCGACCCTGCTGACAAACACCGCCTTATTCACCTGATACGGTATCTCGGTGATGATAATATCGTCCCTCCCCTTCCTGTTCTGCTCAATATCCACCTTACCCCGGACCATGATGCTTCCCCTTCCGGTGGAGTATGCCTTGTAGATCCCGTCAGTTCCCATAATCGCGGCGCCGGTCGGGAAGTCGGGTCCCTGGATATATTTCATGATCTGCTTAACGGTTATACCGGGATTTTCAATCAGGGCAATGGTCGCGTCAATCACCTCTCCCAGGTTATGGGGCGGAATCTTCGTAGCCATGCCGACCGCAATGCCGTCTGAGCCGTTCACCAGCAGGTTGGGGAAGGAGGCGGGCAGAACCAGGGGTTCCTGCTTGGTCTCGTCAAAATTAGGGCTGAAACCAACCGTGTCCTTATCGATATCGCGCAGCAGCTCCTCGGATATTTTATTCAGGCGGGCCTCGGTATACCGGTATGCGGCAGGGGGATCGCCATCAACCGAACCGAAGTTTCCCTGGCCGTCGATGATGGGAAGCCGCATGGAAAAATCCTGTGCCATCCGCACCATGGTATCATACACCGCCGTGTCGCCATGAGGATGATAATTACCGATGACCTCCCCGACGATCTTGGCCGATTTCACGTATGGCCGGTCGCTCCGCCAGGCCCTCTCATTCATTGCGTGGAGTATCCGCCGGTGGACCGGCTTTAATCCGTCCCTGACGTCGGGCAAGGCGCGCCCGACTATAACGCTCATGGCATAATCGAGATAGGAGCTCCGCATCTGGTCTTCTATCCTGGGATCGCGATCATGATCACCGTGCTGGCCTTCAACCTGCTGGGCGATGGCCTGCGCGATGCCATGGACCCTCGCCTGGCCCAGGTCACGCAGGCCAGCAAGAACGCATAGATGATGAGCCCTATGGAACGCATAAACAAGTCGAAGAGCCGCAGCAAGTCCAACGGGAAAGGGGAGCCTTTGCTGGATGTGCGCGGGCTGAAGACCTATTTCTACACCGAAGACGGCGTCTTGAGCGCGGTGGATGGCATCGATTTCAGTGTAGGCAAAGGCGAGGTCTTCGGGCTGGTCGGCGAATCGGGCTGCGGTAAATCGGTCACTTCCCTTTCCATTTTGCGATTGGTGGACGCGCCGGGCAAGGTCATCGCCGGCGAAGTGCTGCTCAACGGCCAGGACTTGTTCAAGAAACAGGGCCGCGAGATGGTAAAGATCCGCGGCAGCCAGATCTCGATGATCTTCCAGCAGCCCAAGAGCAGCCTGAACCCGGTCTTCAAGATCGGGGACCAGATCGTGGAGGTCTTTGATACCCACGAAAAGCTCAGGAAGGACGAGGCCTGGGGACGCGCCGTGCAGCTGCTGCGCCTGGTGGGCATTCCCGACCCGGAGCGCAAGGCGCACGCCTACCCGCATGAATTATCCGGCGGCCAGGCCCAACGGGTGATGATCGCCATGGCGCTGGCGCTGAAACCCCAGCTGCTGATCGCCGACGAACCTACCACCGCACTGGATGTCACCATCCAGGCGCAGATCCTGGATCTGATCCGTGAATTAGCCAGGACCATGGGCACCTCAGTGATCCTGATCACCCACGACCTGGGTGTGATCTCTGAGATGGCGGACCGGGTAGCGGTGATGTACGCCGGCCGCATCGTGGAAGAAAGCCCCACCCGTGAATTATTCGCAAAGCCGCTTCACCCCTATACACAGGGGCTGATCGCCTCCATTCCCCTGCTTGGCAATGTGCGTGAACGCCTGGAGGTTATCCCGGGCAACGTACCCAGCCTTATCGGGCTTGGCGGAGAGTGCCGCTTTGCCCCGCGCTGCCAGGCGCGGGAGGAGTATGGGCTGGAGATCTGCACCCAGGTTGAACCCGACCTGATCGACCTGGGCGAACAGCGCAAAGTGCGCTGCTGGCTGTACCAGGACCACGAAGGGCACACCGCCCCGCTGAAGGATATGCTCGCGCATGGCAAGTGAAATCAAGGAAACCAGACTGGCCAGGAGCCAGGGCAATGCGGAAGACCTGATCGAGGTCAAGAACCTGGTGAAGTATTACCCGGTTTTCGGCGGCGTCCTACGGCGCAAAGTGGCCGACGTGAAGGCCGTGGACGGGGTGAGCTTCACCATCAAACGCGGCGAGACGCTGAGCCTGGTGGGCGAATCCGGCTGCGGAAAGACCACCGTGAGCCATACCATGCTGCGCCTGGTGGAACCGACGGCCGGCGAGGCCTGGTTCAAGGGTGTGAACATCTTCGCCGCCAAGGGGCAGGCACTGAAGGAATTGCGCCGCAACATCCAGATCGTGTTCCAGGACCCGTATTCATCGCTGGACCCGCGGCTGCCCATCGGCGAATCGATCGTCGAGGGGCTCAAGATCCACAATGTCGGCTCGCCCCAGGAGCGCTTCGATAAGGTGCTGGCGGTGCTCAAGAAGGTGGGCCTGGAGGATTACCACGCCACGCGCTACCCGCATGAATTCTCCGGTGGTCAGCGGCAGCGCATCGGCATTGCCAGAGCCCTGGTACTGAACCCCGAATTCATCGTGCTGGACGAGCCGGTTTCGGCGCTGGACGTATCCATCCAGGCGCAGGTGCTGAATATCCTGAAGGATCTGCAGAAGGAATTTGGCCTCACCTATCTTTTCGTAGCCCACAACCTGGCGGTGGTGGAGCACATTTCGGACCGCGTGGCGGTGATGTACCTGGGCAAGGTGGCCGAGATCGCTCCGCGGCAGGACCTGTTCCGGCAGCCGCTGCACCCTTACACGCACGCGCTGATCTCCGCCATCCCCATGGCGGACCCGAGCAAGAAGAAAGAGCGCATCATTTTGAGCGGCGACGTGCCCAGCCCGCTGAACCCGCCGAGCGGCTGCCGCTTTCACCCGCGCTGCCCGATCGCCCGCATGGGCCACTGTGACGTCGAGGAGCCGGAACTGCGTGAGCTGCGCCCGGGCCACTGGGTGGCCTGCCACTATGCTGAGGATTATTTATAGGCTGAGTTAGTAGATCAGACTAAGCAAGAATTCCCACGGATGGGAATTCTTGCTTTAAGTCGCTTTTTCTAAAAAAGTCCATCTTATGTCGCTATTTTTCCACAGAACTCTGCTCTTCTCCATAATCGTCGTAAGTTTTTCGTCAGGAGGAGGCTGGAGGACGGCCGCCTATGCGTAAGCTGGCGGCTCTCTTTTTTTAGGTAGAATGGGCGGATGCGCACCGCCACCGCCCTGGCCCACCCCAACATTGCCTTCATAAAATACTGGGGCAATCGCAACGAGGCTCTTCGCCTCCCATCGAATTCATCCCTATCCATGAATCTGGCCGGGCTTGAGACACGCACGCAGGTGGACTTTGACGAAGCTTTCCACCGGGATGAACTCATCCTGAACGGCGCAGAACAAGAAGGAGCGGCCCTCGTACGGGTTTCAGCCTTCCTGGACCTGGTACGCAGTATGGCCGGGATCAAAGCCGGGTCACGCGTCGAGAGCACCAACAATTTCCCCAGCGGCGCCGGTGTGGCCTCCTCTGCATCCGCCTTCGCGGCCCTGGCGCTGGCCGCCAGCCGGGCCGCTGGCCTGGACTTGGATGAAGCCGCCCTCTCACGCCTGGCACGCCGCGGCTCGGGTTCGGCCAGCCGCTCGGTGCCCGGCGGCTTTGTCGAATGGCGGGCGGCGGATAAGGACGAAGATTCGTTCGCTTACTCCGTGGCCCCGGCCGGGCATTGGGATCTGGTCGATTGCATAGCGGTGGTGAGCGAGGCGCATAAAAGCACCGGGTCCACTCAGGGGCACGCGCTGGCCGGCACCAGTCCGCTGCAGGGAGCTCGCGTGGCGGGCGCTGAGGCGCGGTTGGGGGCTTGCCGGGAGGCGCTGCTTGCCCGGGACTTTGCCGCCCTGGCCG
>Ga0209342_10003319_pt1 | contig 16983 bp, 17 predicted proteins | sample RifCSP16_2_FD_184023 | JGI IMG/M metagenome (GOLD analysis project Ga0209342, IMG submission 184023) | Soil microbial communities from Rifle, Colorado - Rifle CSP2_sed 16_2 (SPAdes) (version 2) | ecosystem: Environmental > Terrestrial > Deep subsurface > Rock core/Sediment | place: Rifle... | reverse complement strand
CCGCCTTCGCGGGCTCGAAGCGCACGGTGAAGAAGAACCGGCTGCCCCCTTCCCGGCCGCTCTCCACCCAGATGCGTCCACCCATCATCCCGATGAGCTCCGAGGCGATCGCGAGCCCGAGGCCGGTGCCCCCGTAGTCGCGCGTCGTCGAGCCGTCCGCCTGCTCGAAGGCGTCGAAGATCGCCGCCTGCCTGTCGGCGGGGATGCCGATCCCGGTGTCGGAGACGCAGAAGCGCAGCCCATGCGGGTCGCCCTCTTCGCGCTCCGCGCTCACCACGACGTCCCCGCGCTCGGTGAACTTGATCGCGTTCGCGACGAGGTTCACGACGATCTGGCGCAGACGCTGCGGGTCTCCCACGAGCCTCTCTGGCACGTCGGGGGCGACGCGGCAGGCCAGCTCCAGGCCCTTCTGGTGCGCGCGCACGGCGAGGGCGCGGACGGTGTCGCCCAGGGTCTCCCGCAGGTCGAACTCGAGCCGGCCCAGCTCGAGCTTGCCCGCCTCGATCTTCGAGAAGTCGAGCACGTCGTTGATCAGGTCGAGCAGCGACTCGGCGGAGTCCTTCACCGTCAGCAGGTACTCCCGCTGCACGGCGGTGAGATCCGTGTCGAGCGCGAGCTCGGTCATGCCGATCACCGCGTTCATGGGGGTGCGGATCTCGTGGCTCATGCGGGCGAGGAACTCGCTCTTGGCCCGGCTGGCGGCGAGGGCGGCCTCGCGGGCGGCCTGCAGCTCCCGCGCGATCCGCTTCCTCTCCGTGATGTCGCGCGCGGTCGCGAAGATGACACCCTGCTCCGGGAGCGGCGTCGCGTTCCAGGACAGCCATCGGAAGGAGCCGTCCCGGCAGAGGTAGCGGTTCTCGAAGAACAGAGTCTCCCGCCCCGCCTGCACCTTCGCCTCCTCGGCGCGGGTGGCGTCGTGGTCCTCGGGGTGGATGAATCGATACGCGGGCTCGGCGAGGAGCTCCTCCGTGGTGAACCCCAGCGTGCGCTCCCATGCGGGGTTGAGGCGCTTGAAGTAGCCGTCGAAGCCGATCACCGAGAGCAGGTCGGAGGACAGCCGGAAGAGTAGGTCCAGCTCCTCCTGGGCCCGCTTGCGGTCGGTGTACTGGCCGATCTGGCTCCCGACGACAGCCAGCATCTCCAGCAGCGCGTCGTCCGGCTCGCGGATCTCACGGCTGAAGAACTCGAGCACGCCCAGCACGCGACCCTCGAGCACGACCGGGAAGCCGAAGGCGCCGTGCAGGCCCTCCTTCGCCGCGATGGGGGCCCGGGGGAAGTTGGTGTCCTTCACGACATCCAGGATCCAGGCCGGCTTGCCGCTCGCCCAGACCCGGCCCGGGAGCCCGACGCCGGGTGGGAAGCGGATCGTCCGGCTCACGGCCTCGAACTCCGGGAAGCGGACGGAGGGGGGATGCCACATCTCGACGCAGCGCAGGGTCTTGGCACCCGCGTCCACTTCCCAGTAGCCGCCGTGCTCCCAGCCGAGGCTCTCGCAGATCGCCTGCAGGATCTTGGGCGTCGCCTCCGGCAGCGAGGCTGACTCGGCGAGCGCGAGGGCGGTCGCGTACTGGGCGTGCAGGCGCCGCGCCGCTTCGTTTTCGGGAAGCGGTTCTTCCATTGCGGCGGCGTTCTCCCCCTGCGTCGTCGCGGGCTTACTCGGGCCGGTCGAGGAAGGCCTGGACGCGCGCCCGCACCGCCGGATCTTCGGCGGACTTCAACTGGAGCAGGCGCTCCAGGATCGCGCTGCGCTCCGTCCCTCCCGGCCGCGTCTTCTTGCGAAGCACCAGCACGACGAGGTTGTACTTGGCATCCGGCAGGGCCATCAGGCCGGGAAGATCGTCCAGCAGGCGGACAGTGGGGCGCGCCTCGAGGTCGCGGACGAACGTCGCCATCTCGGTGAAGGTCAGCGCGCTCTTGCCCGACCGCACCAGGGTCGAGCCCGGGTCGTCCGGATCCTCGTCGGCCATGCCTCGAACCGATGCTACCATCGGTTGGGAGAAGCGGTCCCCTAGGGATCGCTCGCCGCCAAGCCAGAAGGGGGCGCCCCATCAGGTTCGTCGACGAGTTCCGTGACGGAGACCGGGCCCGCGCCCTCGCTCGGGCTCTCGCCGGCGAGGCCGACCCCGCGCGCCGCTACCAGTTCATGGAGTTCTGCGGCGGCCACACCCACGCCATCGCCCGCTACGGGCTCGAGGAGCTGCTGCCTCCCAACGTCCAGATGATCCACGGCCCCGGTTGACCGGTCTGCGTGCTCCCGGTCGGGAGAATCGACGGCGCGATTGCCCTCGCGCGCATGGACGGCCTCATCCTCTGCTCCTACGGGGACGTGCTGCGCGTGCCGGGCTCGCAGGGTCAGAGCCTGCTCCGCGCCAAGGCGGAGGGCGCCGACGTCCGCGTCGTGTACTCCGTCCTCCACGCCCTGCGGATCGCCCGCGAGAACCCGTCGCGTCCGGTCGTGTTCTTCGCCATCGGCTTCGAGACCACCACCCCGCCCACCGCCCACGCCGTGCTCCGCGCGCAGGCGCTCGGCCTCTCCAACTTCGCCGTCTTCTGCAACCACGTGCTCACCCCGGCGGCGATCCAGAACATCCTCGAGTCAGAGGAGGTGCGAGAGCTGGGCACCGTCCCCATCGACGGTTTCGTGGGCCCCTCCCACGTCAGCGTCGTGGTCGGCAGCCGTCCCTTCGAGTTCTTCGCCGAGGAGTACCAGAAGCCCGTGGTCATCGCCGGGTTCGAGCCCCTCGACGTGATGATGGCCATCCTCATGCTCGTCCGGCAGATCAACGACGGGCGCTTCGAGGTGGAGAACCAGTACACGCGGGCGGTGACGCGCGAGGGCAATCGGGAGGCGCAGGCGGTGGTGGCGGAGGTCTTCGAGCTGCGCAAGGCCTTCGAGTGGCGAGGGCTCGGGCTCGTCCCCTACAGCGCGCTCGCCCTCAAGCGCAGCTACGCCGAGCTCGACGCCGAGCGGCGCTTCGAGGTCCCCGATGTCTCGGTGCCCGACCATCCGCTCTGCGACTGTGGCGCGATCCTGCGCGGCCTCAAGGGCCCGCTCGACTGCAAGATCTTCGGCACCGCCTGCACGCCCGAGCACCCGCTCGGCTCGTGCATGGTCTCGCCGGAGGGCGCGTGCGCGGCCTACTGGACCTACCGCCGCGGCGTGGCGCCCGAAGCCTCGGCGGTCCGATCCTGACCGCCGTGCGGATCCTGCTTCTCGCCCACGCCTTCAACAGCCTCACCCAGCGGCTGTTCGTCGAGCTGCGCGAGCGCGGGCACGAAGTCGCGGTCGAGCTCGACATCAACGACGCGGTCACGATCGAAGCCGTCGAGCTGGCGCGGCCGGACCTCGTCCTCGCGCCGTTCCTGAAGCGGGCCATCCCGGAGGCGGTCTGGCGGGGCCGCCCCTGCCTCGTCGTCCACCCCGGACCGCCCGGGGACCGCGGCCCGAGCGCGCTCGACTGGGCGATCCTGGAGGGCACGGCGGATTGGGGCGTGACCCTCCTTCAGGCGGAGGCGGAGCTCGACGCGGGGCCGGTGTGGGAGTCCGTCGCCTTCCCGATGCGGGAGGCCACAAAGAGCAGCCTCTACCGCAACGAGGTGACGGAGGCCGCGCTTCAGGCGGTGCTCAAAGGCCTCGAGCGATTCCCGGACGGCGCGCAGGGGCGCGTCGAGGGCCGATCGCGGCCCGCCGTCCGCCAGGCCGATCGCGCCGTCGACTGGGCAGCCGACGACACCGCGACCGTCCTTCGCAAGCTCCGCTCGGCGGACGGGAACCCGGGGCTGCGGGACGTGCTCTTCGGCGAGGAGGTCCACCTCTTCGACGCGCACCCGGCTCCGGGGCTTTCCGGCCGAGCGGGCGAGATTCTGGGCCACAGCGGGACCGCGCTCGCCCGCGCGACCCGCGACGGTGCGGTCTTCGTCGGCCAGATGCGGCGGAGGGACGGGGGCCGTCCCTTCAAGCTGCCGGCGGCGCTCGCCTTCGCGGACCGCCTCTCCGAGCTGCCGGAGCTCGACGGCTTCTCCGACATCGCCTACGAGGAGAAGGGCGGCGTCGGCTATCTGCACTTCCCCTTCGCGAGCGGCGCCATGAGCACGGAGCAGTGCGCGCGCCTCCGGCGGGCTTTCCTCCAGGCGAGGGCCCACCCGACGCGCATCATCGTGCTCATGGGCGGGCCGGACTTCTGGTCGAACGGCATCCACCTCAACGTCATCGAGGCGGCGCCGAGCCCCGCCGACGAGTCGTGGCGCAACATCAACGCGATCGACGACCTCGCGAGAGAGATCGTCACCACGACCTCACACGTGACGGTGGCGGCGCTGCAAGGCAACGCCGGTGCGGGCGGCGTCTTCCTGGCCCTCGCCGCCGACCTGGTGTTCGCGCGCTCCGGGACCGTGCTCAACCCCCACTACAGGGGGATGGGCAACCTCTACGGCTCGGAGTACTGGACCTACCTTCTCCCGCGGCGCGCGGGAAAGGCCGCCGCCCGCGCGGTCACCGAGGCTCGCCTGCCCATGGGCACGGCGGAAGCGAGGCGCCTCGGTCTCGTCGACGACCACTTCGGGACGGACGTGGCCTCCTTCCGCCGCGAGGTCGAGTCGCGAGCGCGCGCGATCGCCGACGACCCCGGCCTGGCCGAGCGACTGCGCGAGAAGCGGGCCCGTCGTGAGGCGGACGAGACCCGCAAGCCCCTCGAGGCCTACCGCGCCGAGGAGCTCGAGCGCCTGAAGCTCAACTTCTACGGCTTCGACCCGAGCTACCACGTCGCCCGATACAACTTCGTCCGCAAGGTCCCGAAATCGCGCACGCCGCTCTACATCGCGACGCACCGGCGCAAGCCCTCACCGCCGTCTGCGACGTCGCCCGCACACGCCTGAGCCGGAGGTCGAAGAGCATCGTGGCCAGACTGCCGCGTTATCTTTCTACCCGTTCCAGAACAAGAAGCCCATCAGAGAGGGTGGATTCTCAGCCGCTCCGGTGTCGCGCTAGGACGTCCTCCAGCCGCCGGCGAAAAGACGGCGGGTCGATCGCGGGATAGCGATGAAGCAGCGGCTCGATGGCCCGGTGAAGCTCGCGCAGGCGGATCGGATCCACGAAGCCACCCTTGATCAGTTCCTCCACGTCCGCGAGGTCCTTGTCGTGCCCCCGCTCGATCTTCGCTAGCGCCTGGGCGTACGGATCGTAGTGGTAGGAGGAGAGCCGACCCTCACGGCCGATGAAGAGGCTGCGCTCGCGCCATCCCGGCAGCTCGGGGATGAAGTGGGCCGGGCTCGCGATCTCGACGTTGATCTGCAGCTCCTCCTTCAGGCGCGGCAACGCCCGGTAGAGGGAATCCCTCTCCGGGACGAACAGGACGTCGGCGTCGATGGTGCTGTCGCGCCATCCGAGCAGGACGGCGGTGGCACCCCCGGTCAGGTAGACGGCGGTGTCCTCGCCCGTCTCCTTGCTCAGCTCGCTCAGGAAGCGTCGGAGGCGCCCGGCATCGGCTAGCGCCCGCATTCGAGTGCGCTCTCGAAACTCGTCAGGCGGCGGAGCAGCGCGTTGTAGCGGGAGTGGGCCGAGTCCGGGTCGCTCCTTGCCAGCTCTTCGTAGAGCCGGCGCTCGGGACTCTCGAGTGCGGTCGCCACGGAGAGGCCGGCGGCCCGAAGGCGCGCGGCTGCAATGGAGACGAGCAGAGCCTCGAGCGTCTCACGGCCAACCATGAGGTCCTCCAGCCCCTTTCGGACCAGGTCACCTCCAGGGAGGGTCTCGATCTGCACCCAGTGATTTTAAGCCTGGCCGCGTCCCCGCCCCGGGAAGCGGCCCACCGGAGGGCCCCTAGGCCGCAGGATCCATTGCCAATCGCGGGCGCTCCACCGACACTCCGGGGCAAGGAGTTGTGCGCGATGGCGCGTCCACTCGTGAAGAAGGCGCCGTACCTCGTGCGGCCGCCGACGGCCGTGCTCACCCGGGGCTTCGACCCGCGCCTGTCCGTGGGCTCGGCGCGCCCGGCGGTGTTCCGCTCGTCCACCTACGTGTTCTCGAGCCCGGAGGCGGCCGAGCGGGCCTTCGCCGTCGCGCTGGGCAAGGTGCAGCCGGCGGAAGGCGAAGAGATCGAGCTGATCTACTCGCGGCTGTCCCATCCCAACGCGGAGATCCTGGAGGACCAGGTCGTGCCCCTGGAGCCGGGTGCCCGCGCGGCGGCCGTCTTCAACTCCGGCATGGCGGCGATCTCGACGCTCTTCCTCACCTTCTGCCGGCCCGGCTCCGCCTTCGTCCACACGACGCCGCTCTACGGCGGAACGCACCATCTGATGCGGCAGGTCCTGGAGCCGCTGGGGATCCGCGCGATGGCGGTGCCCGCGGGCGACACCGACGGCCTCCGGCGGGCAATCGCCGACACGCCCGACGTGAGACTCGTCTTCATCGAGACCCCGGCCAACCCCACCCTGCGCATGAGCGACATCGCCCGGGCGCGGGCCGCCGCGCAGCGCCGTCCCGAGCCCCCGCTGCTGGCGGTGGACAACACCTTCCTCGGGCCTACCTTCCAGCACCCGCTCCCGCTTCACGCCGACCTCGTCGTGTACTCGGGTACCAAATACCTGGCGGGGTTCAGCGACATGCTGGCGGGCGTGATCCTCGGGCGGGACCCCGAGCTTGTGGCGCAGCTGCGCGGGACACGGGCGATCCTCGGCAACATCCTGCAGCCGGACGAGTGCTGGCTGCTCGACGGCCGCCTGCCGACGGTGGGGCTGCGCATGAACCGCCAGAGCAAGAACGCGCAGCGGATCGCGGAGGCGCTGGCGTCGCACCCCAAGGTGGTGAAGCTCCACTACCCGACGCTGTTCCAGGACCCCGAGCAGATCCGCATCCGCGACGCCCAGTGCCGCTTCCCGGGCGCCATCCTTGCGCTCGAGGTCCGCGGCGGCAAGCCGGCAGCCTTCGACTTCCTGCGCCGCCTTCACATCGCTCGGAACGCGGTGAGCCTGGGCGGTGTCGAGACGCTCGCCTGCCATCCGGCGAGCACGACGCACTCCGAGATGTGCGAGGAGGAGCTGCAGGCCGCCGGCGTCGCTCCCGGCCTCGTCCGCATCTCCGTCGGGATCGAGGACTGGCGCGACTTGCTGCAGGACTTCCGCCAGGCGCTCGACGCGGCGTAGGGGGCTCGGGGGTCGCGCTCGCGCGCTCGGGCCTGACCGACGCGGACGGAATCGGCATTCATTAACGACGAGCGCGCTCCCGCGCGACCCCCTCGCCTGGGAGAGAAGCGACCGGCCGGACACGCTCCTGGCCGCCTACGGTCTCCGACGCGGGCTCAGCCCGTAGCCGTGACCGGCACCACCCAGCGGCAGGGGGCGGGCGTCTCGCGGGAGCCCGCTGACTCCAGCGGGCGGTTCGTCTCGTAGAAGGTCGGGGGCTCGTAGCGGTGCCCGCGCTGCTGCCGGCGCCGCTCGCGACGCATGGCGGCGAGCAGCACGGAACCGAGCAGGGGGCCGGCGAGCCTCGCCCGCCACCCGAACTCCGCCTCGATCGCCCGCCTCACCCCGCGCAGCCGCCCGGCGGTCCGCGCCTCCTCCCGAAGCCAGTGCTCTCCCGCCCACAGCGCCCCCGCGTAGGCCGTGGGCAGCCCCCGGCACTCGCGGCGGAAACGCTCACGCACGCGCGGCTCCGGGTGGTGTCGGTGGCGGCGCCACCCCTCGAGCAGTGTGCGGGCGACGCGCAGCACGCTGGGGCCGTTCTGCTCCTGGTCCCGCCGGAAGGCACGCAGCAGCATCTCCGTCTCCTCCCCCGGCGCAATGCGGGGATGGCGGAAGTTGAAGCGGAGCTGGCCGTGCACGTCTGCTTCCGGGATCTCGGGGAGCAGCGTCCCCGCATCGAGGTGCTCTCGGTAGAGCGCGGTTCCCGGGACCGGGGTGTAGAGCATGAACTGATGGAACTCGGTGTCGTGGGCGACCGCGTGCCGGATCGCCTCGTCGATGTTGTCGGACCCATGCTCAGGCAACCCGATGATCGTCGACCCCAGCACCCGGATCCCGTGCTCCTGGAGCTGCCGGACCAGGGCTTGCGTGTCCGCGCCGCGCAGCTTGTCGAAGGCACTCGCCTTCCCCTCCAGCCCGAGCCAGACCCAGGAGATGCCGAGCGCGACGAGCTCCTCCGGCGCATACTGCCGCAAGGCGTTGGCCGAGCTGAACACGTAGAGCGACCAGGCCTTGGCGCCCCCGCGCATCCGCTCCAGCAGCCGTCGCGCCCGCCGCCGGTGGAGCAGGAAGTTCTCGTCCATCACGAAGAAGGAGCGCACGCCGAGGCCACGTTCGATCCCGCACATGACCTCGTACAGCTCGTCGCCGGTCTCGTAGAAGTTCACGAAGCGGCCCTTGCCCCCGAACAGCGCGGAGGTCGAACAGAAGTTGCACCCCATCGGGCAGCCCACCGAGGGGAGGAGCGTGGCCGCGGTATCCGCCGGCCGCCTGGACAGCCGCACGCCCATGGTGCGCGCTTCGACCGTCGAGAGGATCAGCGGGTGGCGGATCGGGCGGCCTGGGTCCTCCCCGAGGAAGCGCCGGAACCAGGCGACACCCTCCCCGCGCACGATGTGGTCGGCGTCGATCCGCTCCCCGAGGCGGGGATGGTTGGCCAGGTGGCCGCCGACGACGATCGTGGCCGCCGGCTGGTGCTCGCGCACGAGCGCGCACATCTTCGCGACCTTGTCCACGTTGGGAAGGATCGCGCTGATCCCGACGATGTCGTAAGGGTTGGCCCGCAGCTCGCCCACGAAGCGCGGGAGGGTCGGGAAATCGAGCAGCGTGCAGGAGGCGTCGACGTTCGCCTGGATCAGCATCAGACCCCAGGAGCGGTGGAACATGCGGAGCGAGAAGACGTCCTGGGTGCGCGTCACCTGGTTGTGGTAGAGCTCCATCGGGTTCACGGCGCGGCTGCCGTACTCGTCGTCCTGTGCGTAGGGGCCAAACACGCTCGTGAGGAGGACCCGCGATGCGCCCGCGCGGGGGTGGACGGGACCTGCCGCGGCCCAGACCTGCGCCATGCGGGCACGCTAGCACGGGGGTGTCAGCGAGGAGTGTAAGACTTGTGCAACATCCGCGGCGATCGGTCGCCTTGGGAGAGAGGCCCTCCCGGCACGCGTCGGGAAGAGGCCTAGCGATCGCCGTCCCGCGGGTGGTGCCGTGTGATCAAGAGGTCGTAGACGAGCCCGCCCAGCAACCCGCCCAGGCAGGGCCCCACGATCGGTACCCACCACCAGCCGTTCCCGGCGCGAAACACGCCAGCTCCCCATCCGGCGGCGGCGGTGAAGAGACGCGGACCGAGGTCGCGCGCGGGGTTGATGGCGTAGCCGGCGTTGTAGCCGAAGGTCATGCCGATGAGCACCACGAGCGCGCCCACGGCGGCGGGGCCGCCCGCGGCGGGAGCGGCGTTACGCCGGTCGGTGAGGGCGAAGACGAGCCCCACGAGCAGGGCCGTGCCCACGATCTGGTCCACGAGCCCGCCGGGGACGTTGCTCAGGAACTCCTGAGGGTAGGTCGCGAAGATGGAGGCGGTCGCCTTCGGTCCGCTCACCTGGCGCAGGCCGCCGTCGAAGCGGTCGAAGGCCTCGCGGTAGGTTGCGAACGTGACGGCGGAGGCGGCGAAGGCGCCCAGCAGCTGCGCCCCTACGTACGCGGGGACCTTCGCCCAGGGGAAGCCGCGGCGGGCGGCGAAGGCCAGCGTCACGGCCGGGTTGATGTGCGCGCCGGAGACCCCGGCCGAGGCGTAGACGCCCATCGTCACCGCCAGGCCCCAGCCGACGTTGACGGCGAGGTAGGAGCCGTGCGAGCCGCCGCTCAACACCCACTGGGCGACGACGGCGGTGCCGAAGACGATCAAAACGAACGTGCCGAGGAACTCGGCCGCGGCTTCGCGTGCGGTGCCTTTCAGCATCATCACCTCCCGTGCGGACGATCCCGGAGCGGGTGCGTGAGGGGGCTACTGCGGGGGCTTCACCGGGACGAGCGGCACGTCCCAGTGGGCCTCGAGCACCTCGAAGCGTCGCTGCTCCTCCCGGCGGAAGGTCTCCTGATCGGGGAAGAGGGTCTGGGCGAGCGACTCCTCCCCGCTGGGCGAGGCAAAGGTCGTCCAGCCCGGATAGACGATCACGACCAGGAACGTCCAGTCCGCCCGCCCCTCCCCGTGGAAGTTCGGCCGGTAGACGTTCACACCCAACATCCGACCGCGCTCCTTCTGGGCGACGAGCAGCGGGTAGTGGTTCTTGAAGAAGAGCCGCTCGAACTCCTGCTGGAACCCCCAGCGGACCTTGTAGTAGTAGGCGATCGGGAACGGCTCCTCGGCGCGCAGGGGCGCGGCGCCGAGTGCCACCAGGACGGCCAGCGACGCGAGGGTCTTCATCCAAGCCTCCTCCTTGGGAGCCACCATACCCGATGCCGCCCCCCGTCTGCGCAGGCCTTTCTCCGGACCGAAGAGAATCCCTTGACCGCACCGCCCGGCCGCTGGAAGGCGCCCGCAGCCCAGAAGACCGCGGCTCCGACGCCGAAGCCCGCGCGCCGCCCGTCCAGCCTCGGCGCCGTCTCCGACTCGAAAGTGCCTCACCGTCGCCTACGAGCGCGCCCGCGGCCTGCGCGCCGTCAACCAGAGCTCCGACGGCCGCTTCCAGGTGTCGGTCTCCCGGGTGGTGCCCGCGCCCGTAGCCGAGGTCGTCCGGCACGGTCGAGATCCGCATCAACGCGCGGCCCGGTGGCAAGGCCAGCATCGTGGCCGACAACAAGAACCTGGCCGCGGCGGGGGCGGTCGAGCCGCGCCGCGCCGCCTGGGCCCAGGCGCTCGACGCCCTGAGGAACCACCTCGCGCACTGACGCGCCCGAGGGCCTCCATGCGCGCGGACGCTATCTCGGGCGGGCCTTCTCCGCCCACACCGCCCGCGCACGGGCGATCGTCTCGAGGGCGGAGTTCTTCTCGGCCGCGCTCGCCCAGCCCGGGTGGGCCTCGGCCGCCGCGCGCACCCGGTCCATCCAGTCGAGGAAGTAGCGCGCGCTCTCCACCGAGCGGACCTCGGCCCCGCCCACCGTGACCCAGATCGGCCCCGTGGTGCCGTAGGGGTAGAGGTCGAGGACGGGGTGGCGGGCGCGCTCGCTCCACCCGCGCAGGAGATAGAAGCCCGACTCCCGGACGGGCAGTCGGAGTACCATGTCCGCCGCCGTGCGGGCGCCGGTGAGCGGCACGGAGGCGACGACCTTCCCGTTGCCGACGATCTCGAGGTGGTCGACGGGGACGATGGAGCGAAGCGAGACGCGCAGCTCCAGCTCGTGGACGCCCGGGGGGAGCCGCAGCTCGTCCCCCGGCTCGGACCATGGCCCCGACGAGCCGCGCGTACGGAGGGCGAGCTCCACGAGAGGGCCGTTCGTCGCGATCGTGCGCCCCGCCTTGAGGGCCTCGAGGTAGCGGTCGTAGTCGAGGGTCGGCCCGATCCGGACGTAGGTGCGGTTCAGGCCCACCGGCCCCCGGAGCGAGGCGAAGTTGGTCATCGCGTCCGTGCCCGCCCCGGCGGCCACCCGGAAGCCGCAGCTCAGGAGCCGGTGGTAGACCTCGCTCGTCGCGAGGTGGTCGCTGAACCCCACGACCTCGTAGTAGTCGACCTTGCCGAGCGCGACGCCGACCGGCAGCTCGTGGCTGAGCGGCTCCTTCTCCGGGTCCGGAAAGGCGTCGAACGGGTGGACGTAGCCCACGAGCGCCCCCTGCTCGCGGGCGAGGTCGGCGACGGTGACGTTCATCGGGTGCGGGCTCGAGGCGGCGGTGTTCACGTAGGCGGCATAGTCGGGGACGAGGACGTGGGACGTGAGGCCGAGCAGCCCCATGTGCCCCCAGAAGCTCGTGTGGAACTCCTGGCTGTGGCGGAGGAGGACCTCGGCGGTGGAGGCGGGATCTACCCCGCCCGTGAAGTGGCTCATGTCGGGGACGCGCTGCTCCTTGTTGACGATCAGGTTCTCGACCACGTGCAGCCCCTCGGCGAGCGCCTGGAAGAGCAGCGTCGCCGGGCTCGCCCGGTAGGCCCCGCCGTAGTTCATGTGGACGTGGAGGTCGGCTGCCGCCCACCCACGCGCCCGCATGTCGACGAGGCGGCGGAGCGGGAGGCGTAGGGTCCGCTCCTCGTCGGGGGCGAGCTCGAGGGTCTGACGCGCGGGGACCCACTCCACCCCGCGCAGGGCCTCGACCGTGACCGCGCCCGCGGGCACGACCAGCTCCGAGACCCCGCGCGTGTGGAAGTAGCCGTATTCGATCCGCCGCTCCGCGCGGTCGAAGCCGTCGTCGGCGTGGCGCCAGGCGTCGTCGGGGGCGAAGCTGCGCCCGTCCGGGGCCGTGACCGAGACCCGCGCCGGCATCGGCTGCCCGCTCGTCCCGTCCGCCACCTCGACCCGCAGGCGCGCGACGGGCCCCAGCCTCTCGCGCTCGCGCAGCTCCAGCTTCTTCCGGCGACCCCCCGGCCACTCGAGGATCCAGAGCGCGGTGTCGCCGTCCTCGTTGGAGACGTAGGCGATGCGGGTCCCATCCGGCGACCAGCGGGGGGCCGTCGCGTCGAAGTCGCCGTACGTCAGCGGGAAGGCATCGCCGCCTTCGGCCCTCGTCACCCAGAGCTGGTGCCAGGCCCGGCCGAGGTAGGAGGCATAGACGACCCGTCCGTCCCGCGCCCAGTCCGGCCGCGCCTTCCATGTCGTCTCCTCCTGGTGGACCTCGCGCATCGGCGCGCCCGGCTCCGCCCTCATGCGCCAGAAGCCGCCCGTCCCCCAGATCCGCCCGCGGTTCGAGACGAGGAGCAGCTCGCTCCCGTCCGGCGACCAGCTCGGCGAGAGGTAGTGGTCGTGCCGCGCGTAGTAGTAGCGGGGCAGCCCGCTGTCGCGATCCTCGGTGAGCCGCCGCGGCTCGACGGGATCCGCGTTGGCGTCGTCAACAAGGAAGACGTGGAACCGCCCCTCGAAAGCGGTGGAAACGAAGGCGAGCCGGTGCCCGTCGGGCGACCATCGCGGCTCGACGCTCACGGCGCCGCTCCCGGTGAGCGGTCGGCTCCGCCTCGTCGCCAGCTCGAGGCGGTGAAGCTCGACCGCATCGTCGCGGTACGAGGCATAGGCGAGGAAACGCGCGTCAGGCGACCAATCGGGCTGGTAGTCGTAGCCGGGCCCGTTCGTGACCTGGCGGGCGCGTCCGGTGGCGAGGTCGATCCTCCAGAGCGACCCCTGCAGCGACACCGCGAGCTCCCTCCCGTCCGGCGACCAGCAGGGGCTCGTTGGCCCGCTCGTGGCCTGAGGCAGGTACATCTCGCGGTAGTAGTAGGGGTGCGGCAGGCGGATCTGCTTCAGGGCCGGCTCGCGCTGCGCGAGGACGGGCAGAGCCGACGCCGCCAGGAGGCCGGTGAGTAGCAAGGCTCGCCTCATCGAGTGCGCGATTGTAGCGTGCGCGTCGCCTCGGCGGCACTACTCGTCGTCTGCGCTAGCATCTTCGGAAGGGCCCGGGAGGAAGGAAATGGCGAAAGCGCTGTGGCAACTCCAGGCGCCAACACGGACCGTCGGACGAACGCGGCTCGGTCGGCACGGCAGCCGTCGAGGGTCCGTGAAACAACAAGTCCATGATGGAGACACGATCATTGTCGAGGCTGATGGCAACCTGAGCATCCGGTTCCTGGGCGTGGACACGCCAGAAACGAGCTTCAGCCTTCCAGACCGGCCAGACAGTTTCGTCTCAACCGGCAGCGAGGAGTATCTGGATTTCCTGGGCGATCCTTTCACGCGGGCCCCGGCCGACTACGAGAGCAGGCTGGGCCCGGTTCTCACGGCGCACCTGAAGCAGGCCGTTGCCGACTCCGCGGCCACGAATCACCACGAGCTGGCGGTGGCGGCGCAGCGCGCCCTCGAGGGACTCGTCGAAGAGGACATGAGTACCCTCGGTCAAGACAAGGACAGCTTCCGTTTCTTTATCGCCTTCGCGAACGAGGTGATGGACGGCTACGGCCGCCTCCTCGCCTTCGTCAACCGGGATCAGCCGCATGCGGCGAATCCAACGCCACGGCCGAACAGCTACAACGAGCGCCTCCTTGAAGCGGGGCTGGCAATGCCGTATTTCATCTGGCCCAACGTGAACCCCTTTCGACGGCAGGAGTCACCGGTTCGAGCCTTGCCGCGCCCTGGGGACCAGTCGTCGTTGGCGACGCGTGCCGACGCCCTCGGAAAGGCCCGCCAGTGGGTGCGGCAGGCGCGACACGCCCAGATCGGCCTGTTCTCGCCGGGCAGGACGCTCACTCTGGAGCCCTTCGAGCTGCGTTTCTTGGCTCGGCGTCAATTGCCCTCGCGGTGGGTGATCGATCTCGCCGAAGACAACGATCGACTGCTGCTGCCGACCAGTTATCACCACATTCCACACCCCGAGAACCGACTCTGGATACGGGAGGAGTTCGTTCCGCTATTTGAGGCAAACGGCTGGCGTCGCGCATGACCGACTCCGGCCCACCCCCGCGGGAGCGGAGAACGGCACGACCATTCGTGACCAGGATGCGCCGGGGCTTCGGGCTGGGCGGTCTGGCCTCAGCGCAACCGGACCAGCGATCGTCGGATCCAGGCGAGGAGGTGCTCGTAGTCACACTCTTGCCGCTCGAGCAGGCGGGTCAGGAAGCGGTGGACCGGCCGCGCTTCCACCTCCAGCCGCCAGCCGTTCAGTCGCAGGAACACGTCCGTCGCGAAGAAGGCCACCCGCTTGTTGCCATCGACAAACGGGTGGTTAATCAGCAGCGACTCGAAGAGGGCGGCCGCCATCTCTGCGAGGTCGGCGTAGTAGCCGGTCCGCGGACGGTGGAGGGCGCTCTCCAGGAGGCCGTGATCCCGGACCCCCGACGCGCCCCCCCACCTCTCGATGAGCCTCGCATGGATCGCCAGCACCTCGTCCACCGAGAGATGCTGGACAGCCCTAGCGGGCAAGCAGCTTCCCGAGCTCCTCGTTGCGCGCGATCGAGTCGTCGAGGTGCCCGAGCACCTCGGGCCGAACGCGACGCCTCCGGACGTACTCCCGGATCGCCTCGGTCAGAAGGCCCGAGACGTTCTGGTGGGATTCCTCGGCCAGAGCCCTGAGCTCGCCCCAGACGGCTTTCTCGACCTTCGAGCTGATCTTGATGGCGGCCATCGCTTCTCAGCCTGACGTATCAAGATACGTCAAGACGCCCCTTCATGCAACCCCCACCGCGTCGTAACGGCACTCGACATCCCTTGACAGATGTAGCTTCACGTGGCTACATTGGAGGTATGAAGGCCGTCGGCGTTCGCGAGCTGAAGAACCGCCTCAGCGAGTACCTGCGCCTCGTCCGAAATGGGGAGGAAATCCTCGTCACGGACCGTGGTGAGGTAGTCGCCGAACTGCGTCAGCCGAGCCCACGCGTCGCCCTACCCTACCCCGCGCTGCTCGAGGCCGTCCGGCAAGGACGGGCCCGGCTGGGAATGCCCAATCGCCCCGACCTCTATCCGGCCCTCGGTGCGGTGATGCCCGCCGGCTCCGCGGCGAAGCTCCTCGACGAGGAGCGAGGCGAGCGCTGAACCTCTACGCCGAGTCGAGCGCAATACTGTGCTGGCTCCTGGATGAGGCTCGGGCTCCTCGAGTCCGAGAGCCGCTCGGCGCCGCAGAGCTGGTGCTGGCATCCTGCCTCACCCTGATCGAATGCGATCGCGTCCTGACCCGCGCGGTGGCCACCAACGTGCTTCCCGAGGCCATGGCGGCCGAGCGGCGGGCAGTGCTGGCGGCCACGGCCGATCACTGGGTCATCTTCGACCTCGACGCTGTGATCATGGAGCGGGCCCGGCGGCCGTTTCCCGGCGAGCCGATCCGCACTCTGGACACCATCCATCTCGCCACGGGCATGCTGGCACGCTCTCTCGTGCCCGACCTGGCCCTCCTTTCGCTTGACGAGCGCATTCGCCGTTCGGCACGCCAGATGGGTTTCCAGGTCCTTCCCAGAGACGAGCCATGAGGGTGACCGATCGTTCCACGAGACGACGGAGAAGGCTTTCGGCATCAGGGGCGAGCTCGTTCGCGTCCTACGGCAGGTCGATGGCGTACACGTCGTTTCCGGCCAGGCCGTGGCTGCTCCCATCGAAGAAGAGGGCAGCGGCAAACGTCCCCTGAGTCGTCGAGCCCAGCGACGTGGGCGTGAACACGAAGACGTCCTCGTCCGCCCCCGAGACCCCGCTCACCGCGAAGGCGCCGACGGTGGAGAGATGGATCTTCCCCGACCCGTCCACGGCCACCGCGTCCACGTCCTCGCTGCTGGAGGAGGCGAGCCCCACGTCGCTCCCGTCGAAGTGGAGCCTCCAGCTCCCCGCCGTCGTCGTCCCGAGCGACGTGGGCGTGAACTCCAGCAGGTCCTCGTCCGCCCCGGAGGAGACCCCCGTCACCGAGACCGAGCCCGTCGTCGACACGAGCAGCCGCCCGTCCGCGAGCAGCTCGACGGCGTCCACGTCCTCGCTGTCGTTGGACAACCCCACGTCGCTCCCGTCGAAGTACATCGAGAACGTCCCGGCCGTGATCGCCCCCAGAGACGTCGCCGTGAACTTCACCACGTCGGAGTCGTCCATCGCCACGCCGCCCACCGTCCCCGCGCCCGTGAACGACATCAGGATCTCCGTCGGGCTGATGACCGCGAAGGCATCGAGCGTGAAGCTCCCCAGCCCGACGTCCGAGCCGTCGAAGGTTGGGCTGAACGCGGTCCCGTCGAAGGCCACGATGTCCTCGTTCGCCACGCTCGGGCCGCCCGGTAACGTCGCGGCGCTCCCGAGCGAGAGGTACATCACCACCGGCGGGCGGTCGGTCACGGTGGCGGTGGCCGTGGCGACGGTCCACAAGTAGTCGTCGGTGACCCGGAGCGCCACGGTGTAGACGCCGGTTTGAGCGTACGTGTGCTGCACCGTGGGACCTGAGACCTGGAAGCCGGCGCCCTCGCCGAAGTCCCACTCGAAGGTCAGGAGGTCGGC
>Ga0209342_10003318_pt1 | contig 16988 bp, 12 predicted proteins | sample RifCSP16_2_FD_184023 | JGI IMG/M metagenome (GOLD analysis project Ga0209342, IMG submission 184023) | Soil microbial communities from Rifle, Colorado - Rifle CSP2_sed 16_2 (SPAdes) (version 2) | ecosystem: Environmental > Terrestrial > Deep subsurface > Rock core/Sediment | place: Rifle... | reverse complement strand
AGTCCTCCCAGACGACGAACGGTCGGCCTGCCACCGCGGAGACGGACGGCATCCTCGGCAGGGACCCCGAAGCCGCCGGCGCATCGTCCACGCGGACGGGAGCGATCCACAGTTGGCCCGCGTTCGGCGAGGTGGAGGACACGACTCTCGCAGCGCCCGCCTGCTCCGAGGTCCAGACCGCGAACGCGCGCCCCCCCGCCGTGAGGGATACGTCGGGGGAGACGTACGACTCGCCCGGGGCCCCCCACGCGATGTCGGAGTAGGCCCACGACGTTCCTCCGTTCGAAGACCTGCCGGAAACGACCCGTGTAACGGTGTTGAAGACTACGTCGACTTGACGCCAAAGGACGAGGACACGACCCGGTTCGGCCGCGGTCACCGAAGGTTGGAAGGCATGCTGCCGTGCCCCCGCCGTGCTGATCTGTACGTTTGGCGACCACGACGCCCCCGACGTTGTGGAGCGGGCGAAGTACACTTGGTCCGATGACGACGGATTCCGCTTGTCCTCCCACACAACGTAGACAACGCCGTCGGCGTCCACGGCGACTCGAGGGCGCTGCGCCTGGGCGAAGCCCGCATCGTCGTCGATGCGGACGCTCGCACCCCACGTCCGCCCGCCGTCGTCCGAGGCGGCTGCGAAGATATCCCGGCTGCCTCTCCGATCGTCCCGGTACACGACAAAGACTCGGGTACCGCTCACATCTACCGCGAGGTCGGGTTCCGCACTGTCGACCCCCGCGGCGGCGTCGTCGACTCGGACCGAAGCGCTCCAGGATTGGCCGCGGTCTGTTGAACGCGCGTAGGAGATGCCGTCCGTTCCATCCCGAGGATCCACCCAGACCACATGGATCACGGCGTCATTCCCGACGGCCACGCGGGGGGCACGGGCGGGCGAGTCCGTGTCGTCCACAAGAACACTCGGACCTGTGAACGTGACGGTGATTGCCCCGGCGTCCCTAGACGGGAGGAAATAGCCAAAGCCCGCGACGCACAGGACCGCCGCCAAGAGCAAGAGGGGAGCGCGCGCGCTGGCCAAACTCGCAAGTCCAGCCCGCGGGGGCACGTCGATCCCCTCCGGCCTCGGCGGAGGAGAGCAGCGCGCTAGGAGATAAGTCTTCCTGGTGCGTCTGTACCAGGCGGTAACGCTCTTCCCGCGAGTGTATCGCTGGGACGCCCTCTATCAGACACGCGAAGGCGGCCGGCGCACCCCGACCTCGAGCTACTGCGAACTCTACGCTTCTCCGCCGGGGAACAGGTCGATGGGCTCTCCGACGAGGCTCGCCGCCGGTTCGATCGCGTTGGGCACGTCCAACGCCGCCTCAAGGTTCAGGAACAGGTCGCAGCGCCTGCGGAAGTTCGCGTCTTCCTCCCAGAGGGATGCAAGCCGCGAATCGAACGCGGAGTCCCCCATCCCCCGGACGATGTCGGCAATCCCGCGGGACAGGTCATAGATCCGTGACGGCTCCTTCGCCGCCTCGAAGTACGGGGACACGTACACCTGCCCGTTGTCCATCGCGTTGCCGAAGAACCCGGCACGTACCCCCTTCGAATCCCCGAGGACGCGGACGCCGTCGATCACGGCCCCGGCGTTCTTGGCGGCGGTGATGACCTCCCCAAGGAAGAGCAGTTTGAGGAGCTTCTGGCTCCGCGCGGCGTACGCCTCCTCCGGCACCCCCCAAGGAGCCGGCGCCTCCCCTTTGGCAGTGAACCCCGCGAGCGCGGTTTCGAGCGCCCTCGTCCTCGCCGCCAGCAGGGTCTCCGTCCCGCCAACGCCGACCTCGACGACGATCGGGCCGGGGGCCTGCCCCCCGTGCACGAGTCCCCACGCGCGGTCGTCATACAGGTTCACCCACAGGTACGGACGCCCGTTCCGCGTGAGCCGGTCGAGTCCCGCGGACAGCTTGGCGGTGTCGTCGAACGCGAACGCGAGGTTCTTCACGAGCGGCGGTCGGGCCTCGAGTCGCAGGAACAGATACGTGGGGACGAGGAACTCCCCGCCAAACTGCACCGCCAGGTCCCGCACGTTGTACCCGGTCGCGACGTTCGGCACGTACTCGAAGCCGCAGTTCACCCGGAGCCCGTTCCCCGCGAGCCCGCGCACGTCGTACACCGCCGACGCGAAGGACGAGCGGTACGAGCGGAACCGGGCGTCGCCCACGATTCCGTCCCCCATCGCGAAGTCGAGCGGTACGGACGGGAACACCGCGGGGCGCATCCCATACTTCGCCGCGCGGCCGTACACCGTCTTCCACCGCGCACCCGCGCCGACCTTGGCGGCGTAGCTCACGCCGTCGACCTCCACGTCGTCGATCGCGCTCACGTCCACGAGGATGCCACCCTGGGGCGGCACGATCCAGTCGTACGTCTGAAGCAGGGACGGACGCACGGAGACGCCCCACGACTGGTCCTTCGCCATCCCGAGGCGTGTCCGATAGAAGTGGAACTCGTCCGCGGGCCTCCCGAGGCTGACCGTGCTCGCCTCCCCGTTCGCGACGCGGACCGCTTCCCGGACCTCGATCTCGTCCTTCACCTTCACGACGATGTCCGCCTTCTGCCGCAGGATCCGGACGATGTCCTTCGGAAGCGCCCGCTCGTCGCGCACGAACATCGCGCGGATCAGGCGTTCGCGGACCGTCTCGCGGAGCGCGGGGATCGCGGTCGCGTCGCGGATCAGCGTCAGGTCGCGCACGAGGGCCATCAGCGCTTCCCTCCCCGCGCCTCGTACTTACGGACGAAGCGGTCGTTGATCGGCGTGATGCTCTTCAGCGCGCCGAGCACCTTGAACGGAAGCGCCGCCACGGCGAGAGGCACGCGCCGCAGGCCGGGGAACCCGAACCGCGTCCGGATCTCGTGCATCTTCCCCGCGTTGATCCGGTCCATCGGGTCGAACGCCTCCTTGATCGGCTTGAAGAAGCGGCTCGCGTTCCCGTGCATCCGCGGGACGTTGAACACCATGAACAGGCCGACGCCCATCGGGTGGCCGTCGAGGTCCATGACCATGTCGCGCCACTTCACGACGAACCCGAGGCGCGCGGGCGGCAGGGGGCTCGCCTCGTCGTCGAGGAAGTACGGGTACAGCGCGACGGAGTTCGCGTCGACCATCGCCGCGTGGATCCCGACCTCCATCCGCAGGCTGCTCCGGAGCTCGCGGGTCTTCTTCAGCGCCTCGGACAGCTTCCCGAGCGGGACGACGCCCTCGCAGATCACGAGCCCCTGCGCGATCCGCCGCATCGGGTATTGGTAGGTCCGGTCCGCCCAGAGGCCGCGCGCGGTCTCCGCCGCCATCTTCCCGGCGTCCTCCGCGGCCATCGCGGCGTCGACGAGCTTCTCCCCCTCCGCCACCTCGTCCTTCGCGCCCTCGAGCGCGACGACCGCGATCGCGGACGGCTCCGGCGATTCCCATCGCACCGCCTTCAGGAACTCGAGGTGGGAGGGATCCACGAGCGCGACGTGGTACGGCGTCACGGGGAGCGCCGCCAACGCCCGGAGCGCGGGGACCGCGTCCTCGAGCGATTCGAATGCGTACGCGAGCGGCCGGATCTCGTCCGGTCTCGGGTACAGCCGGAGCGTCGCGCGCGTGACGAGCCCGAGCGTGCCCTCGGAGCCCCAGAGGAGCGGTCCGAGGTTCAGGTGGGACGCCCCGAGGTCCAACCGGTCCATTCCCGTCTGCACGGTCGTGCCGTCCGCGAGCACGACCTCGAGGTTCAGGAGCAGATCCCGGGAGGTGCCGTACTTCGTCGCCCCGATGCCGACACCGCCGGAATTGATCCACCCGCCGACCGTGGAACCGAGCGAGAAGTTCGGCGTCACCGGCAGGAACAGGCCGGCGGCCCACGCACGGTCGTACGCGTCCTGCCACGTGCACCCAGGCTCGACGATCATCGTGCGCGTGCCCGGGTCGATCCGGACCACGCGGCCCATCCTGCGGAAGTCGACGACGATGCCGCCACGGTTCGGGACCGCGCCCCCGTACAATCCCGTCCCGCCGCCCCGGGGCACGAGCGGGAGCCCGACCTCCCGCTGGAGCCGCACGAGGCGCACGACCTCCTCCGTCGTCCGCGGGAGCGCGACGAAGTCCGGTCGGAACTTGAACTGCGCGTCGGCGAGCTTCGGGATCGCGGCGAAGTCATGGCTGTAGACGAACGTCTCGAACGGGTCCCTGCGAACGCGGTCGGGCCCGAACAGGTTGACGAGCCGACGGTACGTGTAATCGAGCCGGTTCGCCAAAGGCCCGTCCTCCGGCCCGCAGAAGCGGGAACTCTATTTGAACGTCTCGGAGTTCGCGCGCGCCCTCGCAAAGGTTCATGCGGCACTCTCCGTTACGCACGCGTTCGAGATGCCTGTGAAGGGGTTCGAGCTCATCGCGCTCGACGGGAAGCGGTTCTTCAAGGCGGGAGACCGCCTGGGGAACGTCCGGATCGACAACAACGGGACCGTGACGCTCGTCACGGAGGTGAGCGAGCGCGAGGCGGCCGTGGACTTCCGCTTCACCACGAACTATCGCGCCGTCGAGGAGGTCATCGGGGTCATCCGGATCGAGGGGAAGGTCGTCTTCGAGGGCGACGCAAAGAAGATCGTCCGGGAATGGTCCGGACGGGGACGCATGCCGGACGACGTCGCCTCCGAGGTGCTCACCGTGATCATGAACAACTGCATCCCCGAGGCGACGATGATCGCGAGGGACCTTCGCCTCCCGCCGCCGATCCCGATCCCGCCGGTGCAGGTGCAGACGCAGCCCGCGGCCCCCGGGCAGAGGGGGCGCAGCGGCGTCGAGGTCGGCTAGAAGTACCGGCCCTCGGCGCGGCAGTACCACCGCTTGTACGTCGGGAGCCACTCCGCCTCCCGTTCGCACGTGGGGCACGGCGCCTTCGGAGTCTCCGGCTGCGGCGGCGGCGGGCCTGACGCGCTCGGCGGTGCCCATGGGTTCGGAGCCGCTCCGGCAACGGGGGGTGCCCATGGGTTCGGGGCCACCGCCGCGACGGGGGGACCCCAGGGGTTCGGGGCCACCGCCACGGTCGGCGGCGTGGACCCAGGCACCCACGCTCGGGGGACCCACGGGGCGACCGGCGTGGCGGTGCCGCACATCGGGCATTGGTTGTACGCCCAGGGGATCCATCGGCCGCACCCCATGCACATCCTCCACGGTGCCATGGGGAGGCCGTACGGCCCCGCGAAGCCCGCCGGCTGCGGCTCCGATCCATACGAGCCCGTCGCCGGATTCCATGCGAGGCCCATCGCGCCCCCGAGGATGCCGAGGACGAGCCCGACGACGAACCCACCCGCGAAGCTCACGATGCTCGTGACGGAGAATATGAGGACGACGATGCCCCACGCGACGTGTTGGCTGGGGAACGAGACGAGCATGATCGACCCCACGACCACGACGATCCCGAAGACGATGCCGAGGATGCCGAGGAAATTGAAGAAGAACGTGGAGAAGAGCAGGGAGAGGACCCCGCCGATCAGGATGAAGATTCCGCCGATCAATCCGAGCACGAAGGCCGCAACCGGCCGGGAGGGGGGCAAGGCACCGCTTCCGACCTGTGGATTCCCCCCGAGGCCTTAAAACCTACCGAATGTGGTCCAACGAGAACGACCCGATGTTCACGGACTGCTTGCTGTACGTGTAGCGGATCCACCCGCGGCTCTGCACGTCGCTGATCCCCTTCACGCAAAGGAACGACTTCAGCTGCTCGACCTTGATCTCGATGGACCCGTCCATGACGGACCCGAGCATCTGGATCTCCTGCTCCCCGTGCATGCCCTTCTCGATGACGTACATCGACACGGCCTTGTCGCGCTTCCGCCGCCCGCCGAACGGTTGGAGGAACTTGAACGTCGTCGTCGGGTCCAAGTACGCGATCAGGGTCGAGATCGACCGGAAGCACAGCCGGTAGTACTCGTACTTCTTCTTGTACTCCTTCGCGACCTCGTCCACCGTCTTGAGGAGGGCCTCGTGGTCCGTCGGATCCTGGACGTAGGTGGCGTACGGGTCCTCTTCCGAGCTTCCCATGGACCGCGAGTACGCGTCCACGTACTTCACGAGGCCGAGGCGCTCGTACTCCCCGAAGCCGGGGAGGACGAACTCCATCTCCTGGCGGACGTCGGAGGGCGTCTTGTCGGTGATCACGAAGATCCCGGGAACGCCCTTCTTCAGGCCTTCCGCCATGAACGCGTTCACGATCACCTCCTTGCCGACGTACGCGGGGCCGTAGATCGACACGTTCGAGCCGAACGGGATCCCGCCGAGCAGAAGGTCGTCGAGCCGCGACGTGCCCGTGTGGATCTTCTCCTGCTTCACCTCGAGCATCCGCTCCTCCTCGCGCGCTTCGATCTCCTCCTCGATCAGGCCTTGCTCGCGGAGCCGGAGCTCCTCCATCTTCGCCTTCAGGTACTTCTCCTTCGCGCGGACCTCCTCCTCCTTCTGGGAGATCTCTCCCTTGAGCAGTTCGAGCCGGTCCTTGAGCCCCTTCTCCTCCGTCGAGAATCCCTCCGCCTTCGCGGCCTCGAGCTTCCGGCGCTCCCCTTCGAGGATCTTCTCCCGATAGAGGACGTCCTCCTCGCGCCGGCTCAGCTCGTCGTCCTTCTGCGAGACGAGCTGCTTGAGCCGCGTCATCTCGTCCTTCGTCTGCTCGAGCTCCGTGTTGAGTTGCTGGATCTGCTGCTCGCGCAGCTTGATCGACCGCTCCTTCGAGAGCATGTCCTTCTCCTTGGCCGCGAGGCTCGCCTCCACCTCCGTCCTCGGCTTTCCGGCAAGGGCCTCCGCCTCCTGGCGCATCTCCAGGTCGATCCGCATCCGGTTCAGCTCGTCCTCGAGCTGGATCTTCTCTTTCCGGAAGTCCTCCTCCCGCTGCTGGAACTCCTCCTGCTTCTCTCGCAGCTCCTCCTGCATGCGGGCCCGCAGTTCCTCGGATCCGGCGCCATTCGCGTCCGTCTGCTCGCGGTCCTTCAGCTCCTCCTCCTTCGCGCGGAGCGAGGCCTCCTTCTCGACGAGGGCGAGCTCCCGCTTCTTCACGGCCCGCTCGTCCGGCCGCATCTTGTCCAGGCCCGACTCGATCTGCTTCCGCAGGCCCGCGAGGGCCTCCTGCGCCCGCCTATGCTCGATCTCGGCCTGCTTGCGCGCCTCGGTCTCCTCCGACAGCCGCTTCTTGAGCGCCGGCGACGCGCCGGCCTTCATCTGCTGGGACTTGACGTACTTGATGACGGCGATCGAACCCTTCTTGATGTGGAGGATCTCCTCCTCGAGCTGGCGGCGCTGCTTGATCTCCGCCTGCAGCTCCTTGTTCACGCGCGCCGTCTCCTCGACGTATTTCATCGGGTCGAACGCCCCGGTCTTGAACTCCGCGAGATCCTGCGCCATCGCGTGCTTGATCGCGTCGAGTTCCGCGCGCAGTCCGTCGAGCTGCACGTCCTTCTCGCGGAGGTCCCTCTCCCGGTCCTGAAGCGCACGCTGGGCCTCCCGGAGGGTACGGTCCGCACCCGCCGGAACGGACGCGGGGGCCGAGGGACCTTCTCCGAGCCACTGGCCGAGGGCGCCTTCCTCCCCCGTGATCCACCGGCGGAGGGACTCGTCCGACGGCAGGCTCGTCGACGCGCTGCTACCGAGCCAGGCATCGAGCCCCTGGTCGCCTCCTCCCTTCAGCCACTGCTGGAGGGCCGCATCCCCATCGCCCCCGTTTCCCGGGGGAGGATTCTTCGCAATCATCTTTCCCGCCGCTTCCCGGACCGCGTTCGCGAGCCGGTCGCCCACGCCCGGGACCTTCGCGAGGTCCCCCACCGGCGCCGCCAGAATCGCCTCGAGGGACGTGAAGCCCATCTCATACAGGGTGCGCGCCTTGGATTCGCCGATCCCGGGGATCTGCGTGAACGTCTCGACGGCCTGCTCGACGGTGAGCGCGCGCACGGAGGGGAGCGCCCGTCCGTTCGGATCGTGCTTCGCTCCGCAGACGGTGCACTCGCCGGAGGCGTTGAGATCGCCCCCGCAGACCGTGCACGCGTGGGTCTCTGACGGCCGTCCCTTCGTCGCCACTCAGGTACACCTCTGAGAATGACGCGCCGCCCGACAGGGCGGTGGCTCGTGCGTGTTTAGCGGATTCCCCTTATATAATGGTTGGCGCAGCGTTCGCACGACCGGCGCCGGGCGTCCCATCCTGCGCTGCGCAGCCGCCGAATCACGACATGGTTCCGGTTCTGCCACCTTTGCGGGTGATAGCCGTCACGTCATCCCCGCCAGGGACTCGACTCCGCTCGGCTCCTCCCGTGCGCCTTCTCTCGCGAGCAGGTCGCAGAGGGGAATCACCACGTCACGGCGGAGGGCACCGGGCCGGAACCGTACGGCCCTTGCCAGGGCCTCGTCCGAGGCCAAGGCGGTCTTCAGGATGTTCAGCCCTGCGTTGTGCTGGCGATCCATTTCCCAGTTGCACACGACGCAGACGAAGTCCTGGCCCACCCTGTCTCGGCGCCGCGCGCCACACGCTGGGCAGGTCTTGCTCGTCCATGCAGGATGGACCTTGAGGACGGGTACCCCGGCGGCGAGCGCCTTGTACTCGATCTGGCGGCGGAGCTCTCCCTGGGGCCAGGAGGAGAGGCGACGGAGCATCCTCCGGCCCGAACCCCCGCCCTGAGGCATCTTGAGCTTCTCGAGGACGATGGCGGCCGCTCGGTCGTTGGCGGCGGCGACGAGGCTCTTGCTCACGATGTGAAGCCGCTGACGAATCCGGTGGTGTTCGCGTCGTCCTTCGCGACGCAACAGGCGGCGCATCACGCGGCGGTCGTTCGCCTTCTTCCGTGCGAGAAGGCGTCGTCGGCGGAAATGCGTGGCCTGGACAACGCGGATATCGAGGAAGCGGAGGCTTACAAGGGCGGCCTCCCCGTCTCCCGCCACGACCCCGTCCAGGGAGGCCTCGTTCGTGTCGAGCGCGATCGCCGCCGCGGGCTCATACGGCGCCGGCGCGTCCTTCCGGACAACGACCACGACGCGGTCGGACGTGACCGTGAGGGATCCCAGTCCCCACGTCGGATCCTGAAGTATGGCGCGGTGCCACGTCGAAAGCGGGAGCGTGAGCTGCACGCCTTCCGTCCCGCGAACCGGGATTCGCAACCGTCCGGTCCCCCGGTCGAGCCGGTACGACTGGTTCTCCGCCTTCAGCAGGGGCCGGCGGAGGTATGGGGCGCTCGTCCTCTTCCCCCTCCGCACCCGCCTCCGGTACGCCTTCAGCACGCCGAGCGCGACTTCGAAGGCGGAAGGGATGTACTGCTTGTACACGTCGTGCTCCGCGGACAGGGTCCGATACGCGGCCTTCGTCAACCGGGCGCGGGACCGGATGCCCTCGCGGAGCGCGATCCGGATCGAGCGGTTCACGAGGAGACGGAACTCCTGAAGCAGCCACCGCAGCTTGGGGTCCTGCAACTCCGTGGGAAACACGAGGCTGCGGACGACTCGTCCCTCCATCGAACCGTACACGCGGAAGCGTGTCGTGAGGTTAGCGGTCACCACGCCGAAAGTTTCGGGAAGCAACCCGGCTCGTTCGGGACCCGATTCGTAACAGGACCCGTGGTGCCGAACCTATTTATATGGTGCGGAGGATGCGACGCAAGGTCGGAGCAGGGACGGCCGTGGCGAAGACGATCCACTTGAAAGTCGACAAGGACGATCCCACGGTCTCTCTCACCGACGTGCTCTCGAAGGTCCAGGAGATCCAGCGGCAGCATCCCGAGCTCGACGTGTTCTTCGACGGGGACGAGTACGCCATCTGCTCGCGGCCTCGGAAGAAAGCGTAGGTTCTTGGCGGCGCCGTCCTTGCACGCGCGGGGCGGTTCGACGTGGTGATGAAGGGTGGGCACCCTCGGCCGACGAAGAAGGACCTCACGCAGGTCCCGATCGATCACCTCGACCTCGGGAAGGTGCGCTCGGTCCGGGACCTCGTGGAGGGGATGAAGCACATTTCGTTCCAGGGCCGGGCCCTCGGGCTCGTCGCGTCCGTGTGCGAGAACATGGCGGCGGACCCGAAGTGCACGATCTTCCTCGGGGCGGCGGGCGCGCTCGTCCCGGGCGGCCTGCGGAAGGTGCTCCGGGACCTCGTGGAGCGCGGGTTCGTCGACGTCGTCGTCACCACGGGGGCGATCGCGTACCACGACTGGTACGAGGCGCACGGGCACCGCCACTTCATGTCCTCCCCGGACGCGGACGACATCCTGCTCCGGGAGCACATGCTCGACCGGGTGTATGACACGCTCGCGGACGAGGACCTGTTCCGGGAGTGCGACGACGAGATCGCGAACATCGCGGACAACCTGGAGCCGCGGCCGTATTCGTCCCGCGAGTTCCTGGAAATCCTCGGAAGAAAGTACAAGGACCCGGACTCCCTCGTGTGCACGGCCGCCAAACGGGGTGTCCCGTACTTCATCCCCGCGCTGAACGACTCCTCGATTGGCATCGCCCTGACGAAGCACTATCGGGACCGCCGGAAGGCGAAGAGAGAGCCGATGCGGATCGACCCGATCCGGGACAACTACGAGATCACGCAGATCAAGGTGAAGTCCCCCGTGTCGGGCGTCTTCTATGTCTCTGGCGGCACTCCGAAGAACTACATCTCGCAGACCGAGGTGATCGCGGAGGTCCTCGGGTTCCCCGAGAACCCGCACATGTACGCCGCGCAGATCACGACGGACGTGCCGCAGTGGGGCGGGCTGAGCGGGTGCACGTTCGAGGAGTCGCAGTCGTGGGGGAAGTTCCACAGGGACGCGAAGATGGCGCAGGCCATCGTGGAGGCGACGATCGGACTCCCGCTCGTCGCGGGCTACCTTCTCGAGAGCGGGATCAAGCGGAGGCGGCGGACGTTCAAGTGGGAGGGGGACACGCTCGCCTCCGTCAGGTAGTTGGCGGCGATGTGTCCCTTCGTGGTCGCCGACGCCCGGTCGATCGGAGGAACGCGAGCAAGCTCACGACCCCGGTGACGGTCATTGCGGCCACGAGCACGGCCCACGGGATTCCCAGGGCATCAAAGTCACGGCCGACGTCGACGGAGAGTGTCTGCCGGTTCGCCGTCGAAATCCAGAAGGGCGGCTCGTCGGCGTCCCAGACCCAGACAACAACGGCATGGTTCCCCGACTCCGGGGCCGTCCATCGAAACCGGACCGAGGCCGTTCCGTCGGCGCGAGCTCGGAAATCGGGGAGCCGCCAAAGTCGAAGAGCTGGACATCGGACACCGTCTGGTCCGTTTCCCTCCCCGACACGAGAAGGGTCAGCCGCGCCCGCACGTCCCGGGCCGGGGCGCCGAACCCGGAGTTCCGTATGCCGACCGAGACGACGACCTCGCGTCCCTCGATCGGGTCCTGAGGCACCAATCGCAGGGTCCCCGGGACGATGGAGAGGTCCGGGTGCGCCGAGGCGTTCGCTTGGATGATCAGGAGTCGCCGGATCGCTCCCGGGTTCCCCGAGGCATCGGAGACCGTCAGGTTCAGGACATACTCGCCGTACCGCGAGTACGCGTGGCTGACGTTGATCAAGCCGTCCGGCGGCCCGCCCTTCCCAGGCCCCCGAACGGTCCCGTCGCCGAAGTCCCATCGGTACGTGAGGTTCACGTTGTCCTCCGGTCCCTGGAGAGAGTCGTCCGTCGTCGACGCCGCGTCAAACGCGTATGCCAGACCCTCGATGATCGTCGAGGTCTCTCGCCATTCGTTGCGCGGATCGCGAATCCTCAGACCGACGGTCGGCGGCTCCGAGTCGAGGGGCTGCATCGGATTGCCGCCGGAGACCCGTTCGCATGCGGGGACGAGGAGCAGGAACGCCACGCAGAGGAACCCCGCCATCCCGTCTCGCGCTGCTCCCACGGTGCGTCCATCCCCCTGCGCCCTAGTAACGGTTCCGCTTGCGGACCGGGCTAGCGCGAACGGTTCGTGTCGTGCAGAAGTCGCGCGAAGTGATGAAGGGACTCGATCTGGACGGGTTCGATCGCCCCCGCCAGCGTCCCCTGCGTTTCGAGGATCTTCTTGCGCACGACGGAGACCGCGTCTTCCACCGGAGTCCCCCGCCAGACCAGTCGGCTCGCGAGGAACGTCCCCGTGCGACCCCGGCCCGCCCAGCAATGCGTGAGCACCTTCCTCCCTTCGCGAACCTTCCGGTCGACGAACTCGTTGAATTCGAACAGCTGGTCGATCGTCGGCGCGGTGAAGTCCTCGACGCAGATCGCCCGGTGCTCGATCCCTGCCGCGCGCATGGCGCGGACCTCCGTGGGGGGCAGGCGCTCGCACTCGAACGACACGATCGCGGTGAAGCCCGCCTCCCGCAACTCCCGGAGGTCCCACGGGTACTTCATCGGCCCGGGGCGGCCGCCGACATGACCGTCCTCGACCGTGTACACGAGCGGGTCCATGCGCCTACGTCCTCGCGAGCAGGACCGCGCTCTGGTGCGCCTTCGCGACCAGGTCCTTCGCTCGATCCAAGTCGCTGGCGGCGCGTATGTCGACCTCGACCCATCCGTCGAGGGCCGCGTGCAGCAGGTGATGGCGCCGCGCACCGCCTTTCGCGGTCTCCACCGCCACGAGCGGCGGCGGCAGCCGAAGGTCCATCGTCGTCCCGTGGAAGTGGAGGAGCTCGATCCGGCCGACGAACAACGCCGGGATCGGCGTGGCCTCGGACGCCCGTTCGGCGACGCCCCGTAGCCCCTTCGCGTGCTCCCACACGTCGGCGGCGAACGTCTCCATGGAGTGCGGAACCGTCGGGAACGTTTAAGGGCTGCGGCGGCACATCCGCGCACGTGGCACAGGGCCGGATGTGGATCGGGCTGTACAACTCGTACGATCCCGTGAAGTTCCACGAGGCCCACCGCCGGTCGCTCGCCCGCGCGGGACCGATCGCGCTCGCGTACGAGGCAAATCTGGCGACGTTCGGGTTTCCGTACGGAGTGAAGGATGTGGACACGCCGATGGAGATCGTGACGTGGGTCGCGGGGACGACGAGCATCGGTGAGAGCGGCGCCTTCCTGGTGCAGCTCGCGAAGGAGGGGCGGTTCCACGTGTTCGACTTCCCTCGGAGAGGATTCCCGCCGCAGCTCGGGACGATCGTCGTGACGACGAACCACCCGGAGCCGGGGAAGGCGATCACCGCCAAGGGCGTCGCGGGACTCCTCCGGAAGGGCGCGTCCGTCTGCCTGATCTTCGGCCTCGGCCACCGGGGCATCGAGGACCTCGACGTGTACGCGATGGCCGCGCACCACCTGGACATCACCGCCAAGGGGATCTCCCTCGAGACCGCGACCGCGCTCGGTGCCGTGCCGGCGGCGGTCGCAGCGCACTTGGCGAAGTGAACCCTTCAGTCCGGAGGCGGGGGCGGGAGCCCCTGGTCCTCCGGTGGGGGCGGCGGGGCCGTCGAGGGAATCCGGGCGACCGGAGGGCGCGCGGGCCGCGGCGCCGCCGGGGAGGGCGCCGACGCGGGTTCCGACTTCCGGCGGCGGAGGACGCCTCCCGCGACGAGCATCAAGAACACCAACAACAGGATGAGCACGCCGAGCCACGAGGCGAAGATCCGCGTGACGTCGAACGCGGCCACCTTCGGGTCCGGGTCCGATCCATCGAGCAGCCCGTCCCCGTCCGTGTCGGGGAGGGTGGGGTCGGTCCCCGCGGCCGTTTCGTTGTCGTCCCAGGAGCCGTCGCCGTCGGAGTCCGCGCCGATGACCGTGACCACGGCCTCGTCCTCGTCCGCCAGCCCCGCGAGATCCGTGACCGTGAGGACGACGGAGTACGTGCCGGGCAGGGGGAACGCGTGCGCGGCCCGGACGCCCCGGGCGTCGCTGACGGTGAAGTCCCAGCGGTACGCCGCGATCGCGAAGTTGTCCGTCGATCCGGAGCCGTCGAACGGGACGTTCGCCCCCTGGACGACCGTGCGGTCCGGGCCCGCGTCCGCGACGGGCGGATGGGTGTCCACGGACTCTACGATTCCCTGATCGAACGCCTCGTTCCCGCTCGGGTCCACCGCGTGAGCCGTCCACGTGTACGTGCCGAGGACGGAGGCGAGGGTCGTGACCGCGACGGGGGAGGGACCCAAGAGGGGCCGCTTCCCGAGCGACGCGCCGGTCGGATCCCACACCTCGAGGGTCGCGAGGACCGTTCCCAGGTTGTCCGAAGCCTCGATCGTGAACGGGATCGGGTTCAGGACCTCGACCATGGCGGGGGCCTCCCCGTCGAGTTCCGGCGGGGTCCGGTCGACGCTGACGACGGACGCGTCCGCGGAGCCGAGGTTCCCGCTCACGTCCTCCGCCCAGACCGTCAGGGCGTGCGGCCCGAGGACGTCGGGCGCGATGGACGCCTGCCACTCCGTCCCCGCGAGGATCATCGGGAGGAACGTCGCGACACCCCACGGGTCCCGGACCTCGAGGATCACGTCCCCGAGGGCGTCGTTCTCGACGATCACAGCGGAGACCGTCACCGTGTTGAAGATCTCGACGTCCGGCGCGACGGTCGCGGTCACGATCGGCGGCGTGAGGTCGGCGATCCAGAACCCCCCGCGCGCGGACGCCCAGTTCCCGTTCATGTCGGAGGCCCAGATCTCGAAGACATAGAGCCCCTTCAACGTGTGCGGGGAGGCGGTCGCGTACACGTCGCCGCCGGGGGCCATCGTCCCGTTCGAGGTCCCTCCCGCCGGGTCCGTCAGGTACAGCCACACGCCCGCGATCCCGAAGTCGTCCGTGACCTTCGCGCTCACGGCGACGATTCCCCCGACGTCCTGCAACGGCGGGTCCGCCCGCACGTCCTCGATGACCGGGGGCCGCGGGTCCTGGACGGTCACCGTGAGGGTGTCCGTCCCCGGGTTGCCCGCGGCGTCCATGACGGTGAGGGTCACGACGAAGACCCCGACCGCGTTGAACGTGTGGTCAGCGCTGACCCCGGGGAGCGTCCAGAGGCCGCCGTCGTCGAACGTCCACACGTGGGAGACGATGCCGACGTTGTCGGAGGAGAGGGACCCGTCGAACGAGACGAGGGTGCCGGCCTCGACGGTCTGATCCGGACCTGCGACGGCGATTGGGTCGGTCGCGTCCTGGATCATGAACGCACCGCCGTAGTCGTCCCAGTTCCCGGCGGCGTCGTGCACGGACACGCGGAACGTGTGCGCGCCCACGACGTCGTATGTGCGCTCGAGGGACACCGTCGACCCCGCGATTGCCATCGTGGCGTTCGTCGTCGCCCCCAGCGGATCCCGGACTTCCAGGAACGCGCCCGTGACGCCGACGTTGTCCGTGGCGGTGCCCGTGACGTTGACGGAAAAGAACACTTCCTGCGGGTTCGGGATCGGCAAGACGCCGGAGAGCACGGGGGCCTCGAGGTCCGCGATCTCGAACTGCCCGACCGCGACCGCCCAGTTCACGGCGGCGTCGACGGCGGACATCCGGTAGTCATGGACACCGATCGTCGGGTAGGGGCGCGTGTAGTACCGCCGACCCGTGAAGAGGTCGAGCGGCATCGAGAAGTTCCCGAGCAGGACGCCCACCGGGTCCCACACCCGGACCCACGCTCCCGTCACCGCGACGTTGTCCGTGATCAGCGCGGACACGTTCACGGACGCTCCGACGTTCTGCGGGTTGGGCAGCGCGGACGCGGCCGCGATCGTCGGCGGCATCGTGTCGAGGACGGTCACCCGCGCGGGCCCTCCGGACCCGGAGAACGACTCCTCGTACGCGGTCCCGGCCGCGCCGACGTTGAAGTCGTGGGTGCCGATGACCGTCGTGGACACCGTCCACGAGGTGCTCCGGGTCGTCCCCGCGGGGATCGGCCCGAGCATCGCCGGGTTCGCGCCCCCGATCAGGATGACGCCGGGCGGAAGTGCGAGCAGGACCGTCGAGGTCCCGAGGCCGAGCTGCCCGGTGTTCGTCACGTCCACGTCGACGACGAAGCTCACGCCGGAGTTCGCGGTCGGCGGCGCGGTCACGACCACGCTGAGGGCGGGCGGCCCCATCGGAGTCAGCGCGGTCCTCGCCGCGAGGGCGAACGGCTCCTGCGCGACTCCCTGGAGGGCCCCGGGCGTGAACACCTTGAGGATGTTCGACGTGACGCCCCCGGACGGGTTCACGACCTGCTCGACGTTGTCGCGGGGGCTTATGGACTGCGTGAGGCGATTCTGCGACGCTTCCGCATACAGGCCGAGGTCGACGTTGTTCAGGCTCCACCGCGTCCACGCCGAGGGATTGGGCTGGCCCGCGTAATTGTAGATGAGGTGCTTCTGCCACACGAGGGTCGCCCGGTCCCCGATCGTGCTCGTGACCCGGTAGAAGGCGGCCGCCCCAGGCGCGACAATCCCCTCGACGACGTTGTTCCGCTGCGCCCACACCGTCGCCACGTCGAGGTAGCCCCACCCGTATGTCATGTCGGGTCCGCCGGTGCCCTTGTCCTCGGCGGTGTTCAGGAGCACGGCCTTCGCCCGCGCGGGGAACATCGGCGGTCCCCCCGCGGACTGGAGGAAGAGGAGGAGGCTCGCGCCGACGTGGGGCGAGGCCATGCTCGTGCCCCCCATCGAGACCCAGTCGTTGCCGCTGCCGCCGCCCTCCCAGTTGTGCGCGGTCGAGATGATGTCGGACCCGGGCGCGACGATGTCCGGCTTGATCCGCCCGTCGCCCGTCGGTCCCCGGGAGCTGAACCCCGCGATCGTGTCGTCCGAGCGAGCGACCGTGTTCCGGTCGTCGATCGCGCCGACCGTCATCAGGTTGTACGCGGTCGCGGGTTGGATGATCGAGGACCCGCCGGGCCCGCTGTTGCCCGCGGCGGCGCTCACCGGGATGCCGAGGTCGTCCACGAGCGCGTCCATGAACAGGCTCATCGCGTCCGTGCCGTCGTTGTCGTTGCCGCCGCCGTAGCTGAACGTGAGGACGTCGCCGCCGGCGGTGAATACCGCCCAGTCGATCCCCTTCCAAGCGTCGCTCCACACGCCCTGGCCGCCGCCGCTCGACGTGAGGTACCCGAACTTCACGTTCACGACGCCCAGCATCCCGTACGCGACG
>Ga0209342_10003317_pt1 | contig 16988 bp, 17 predicted proteins | sample RifCSP16_2_FD_184023 | JGI IMG/M metagenome (GOLD analysis project Ga0209342, IMG submission 184023) | Soil microbial communities from Rifle, Colorado - Rifle CSP2_sed 16_2 (SPAdes) (version 2) | ecosystem: Environmental > Terrestrial > Deep subsurface > Rock core/Sediment | place: Rifle... | reverse complement strand
CGCTGTCCGGATCGCTTGGAGCGTGAGGCCGAGCGGCGAGCGCACCAGGCGGTACATCGCGAGGATCGCAAGCAGCGAGACGATCAGGACGACGTAGTAGTAGCGCTCCATCGTGGCCACGCTGAGGCTCCCGAGTCCCGGGATGGTGAGCGGGGCTCGCGGGATCCCGACGAGCCCGTCGTCCCCGCCGGTGAAGTCGCGCCACTTCCAGGCGATCGAGAAGATCATCATGCCGAAGGCCAGGGTGAGCATGGAGAAGTAGATGCGGGTGTGCCTGACGGAGAGAATTCCGAGGAGCAGCGCCGCGGCGCCCGCCACAATGACCCCGCCCGCAAGTCCGAGGAAGAGGTTCGGCACGGCGAGCAGGATCTTCGCGCAGCCGTATGCCCCGACGGCAAAAAACCCCGCCTGGCCGAACGAGAGCAGGCCGGTGTAGCCGAAGAGGAGGTTAAAGCCCAGCGAGAAGACCGAGAGGATCAGGATTTGGATCGCCAGGTAGAGCGGGTAGCGCCCGGCCAGCAACGGAAGTAAAAACAGCACGACGACCAAGAGACCAACGAGCAGTGAGAGGCGGGAAGCCGGTCGGCCAGCCATCATCGTGCGAAGAGCCCCTGAGGGCGGACCAGGAGGACAACCGCCATGATGACGAAGATAAAGAAGAGCTCAAAGACCGGGAAGAAGAGGGTCCCGTATGCACTGAAGATCCCCACGATCAGTGAGCTGACGAATGCGCCTTTGAGATTCCCCAGACCGCCGATGACCGTGATGATGAACGCCTGGATGATCATGGCCGCGCCGATTCCTGGCGCCACGACCCGCACGGGTATTCCCAATGCGCCGCCCAGGGCTGCCAGCATCGCCCCAAAGGCGAAGACGCTGGAGAAGACCCACGGGACATTCACGCCGATCGCGCTCGCCATCTCACGGTCCGAGGCTGTGGCCCCCACCAACCGCCCCCACCACGTCTTCTCGAAGAGGACCCAGAGACCGAGCGCAACGAGAATCCCGACAGCAATGATGAAGAGGTTGTAGACCGGGAATGGCCGGCCGAACATCCGCCACGCCCCGTCGAGAAAGGCCGGAATCGGCGGGATCTTGAAGACGCCCCCCCAGATGATCTTCACCGCGTCGTCAAGGATCAGGATAAAGCCGAAGGTCAGAAGGAGCTGATAGGCCTCATCGATGCCGTAGATCTTTCGGAGGAAGAAGCGCTCCATCACAAAGCCGAGAAGCCCTACACCAAGGAGGCTGAGCAGGACGGCCAGCCAGAACGGTAACCCGAGAAGCCCGTAGAAGGTGAAGGCCAGGTAGGCCCCCATCATGAAGAGACTCCCGTGGGCGAAGTTCACGATTCTGAGCACTCCGAAGATGATCGTGAGCCCGGCTGAGATCAGCCAGAGGTACATGGCCAGTGAAAGGCCGATGAGACCCTGAAAGGCAATGTTATCCATGTGACCTAGAGTTCGGATGCGAGGGAGGGCCCTTGTTGGGCCCTCCCCTCAGGCGATACCGTTATTTCGTTACGACAACCGGTGTGAACGGCGGGTGACGGTAGTAATCTTTGGCGTCGAACACTCTGAGGTCGCCCAGCACCGGGATCGGGTACTTGGGGTCCATCACGGGGCGACCGGCGGGGACGTTGTAAACGAACTGCTGGTCCTCGGACCTAAAGACGCGAAGCCCCCCGGGGTTTCTGATCTGCATCCCCTTCAGCGCCTCGATGACCTTCGTTGTGTCGAGGCTGTTGGACTTTTCAACCGCGGCCTTTATGATGAACAGCGCGGAGTACGTGGTCTCAGCGGAGTAGTTGGGGAATCTGGCCCAGCGTTTCTTGTAGCGCTCGTTGAACGCCTTGTTCTCCGGCGTGTCAGGCCAGTTATGAATATACCGGGCCGTGGCCCAGAGCTTCCCTTTGAACCTGTCCTTCTGCACTTCCGAGGTGATCCCTTCCAGCACATCCACGGAGCCTCCCATCGCCTGCCACCAAACCTGGACCTGGTCGAACACGCCCTGAATGAGGGCCTGCCTCAGGAGCATGACGGCCTCGCCCGCCCACGGCGTAGAGAAGATCGCGTCAGGCTTCTGCGCCATCACCGCCGAGACATGCGGGGAGAAGTCGAGCGTCAAAAATGGCGACCAGGCCGCCGCGACGAACTCAACATCGGGCCGATACTTCTTCAGCGTGTCCTTGAACATGCTCCAGGACGCATAGCCGTACTCGTAGTCAGCCCCGATGGTGGCCCACCGCTTGATCTCCGGGCGATCCTTGAAGATCAGCGCCGCAATAATGGCATCCTGATAAACCGGAACGCTTACTCTGACGATCTCCTTGATCTTCTTGTCCGCCACCAGATCCTCGGTCAGCCGGTGAGTCGCCGCGTGCGTGAAGAAGTGGATGCGCTTCAGCTCCGCCAGCACAGGCCCCATGGCCATGGCGACGCCGCTGCTATCCGTCCCCACCATGAAGTGGGCCCCCCATTCAGTCACCAGGTAGCGCGCGTTCTTCACGCCGGTGGCGGCCTTGTTCTCGTCATCCATGAACTTCGTCTCGAGCTTGCAGCCCAGGATGCCACCGGCCGCATTGATCTCCTCGATGGCCATGGTAGAGCCCATCTCGATCTGGCGCCCGTAGTCCGCATGGGGCCCTGAGGCCGCCCCTTGCACGCCGATCTTGATGGCCGGCACCCCCAACCGGCACTGGGCAGCCGCGGGATCAGGCGTCGCGAAACCCAGGGAGAGCACAATGACAAAGGTAACCAGAATCCACCGTTTCATGAGGTCACCTCCAAGCTGCCCCTGCGGGATCGCACGCCCGAGCAGTGAGGGGCAATGACACCACCCAGGCACGCCGACATTCTTACAGGAATCCCCTTTTGTCAAGGGAGTAGTCGAGTGAGCACGCCCGCTACATCGCCTCCCCGAGGTCGACCGCTCACAAAGCAAAGCTGACCAGCAGACTATCGCAAGACGTGTTGACCAGTTCTTCGCGCGCCCGCTATACTGAGGCCAGGTCTAACTCTCTAACTTTCCAACGCATCCGTCGAAGGATTCGCCATGGCGCTTGTAACGGTCAAGACAAAGTATCAGGTCACCCTCCCCACCGCCGTCCGCAAGCAGGCGGGTTTGGCCGTGGGCGATATCCTCGAGGCCAAGGTGGAGGGAAAGAAGATCACCCTGACCCCGAAGCGCCTCCTCGATCGCGAGCTTGCGCTCGCCCTCGAAGACGTGAAGAGGGGCCGCGTCTCTCCTACCTTCTCAAGCGCCGCTGCGGGACTCCGCTGGCTCCACGCCGAGGTGCGAAAGATTAAGGCGAAGAAGAAAGCTAAGAAATTGGCGTGATGCGCCATCGTTTTCGAAGCGCTTTGCCCGCGAATACGCCGAGGCGCCCCTCGAGATCCAACGCACGTTCGATCGGAAACTCGATTTGCTGCTCCAAGACCTCCGCCACCCGTCCCTGCGCGCCAAGAAGCACGATGAAGCCAACGACATATGGCAGGCGCGCGTCTCCCGCGGGTGGCGCTTTTATTTCCAGATCCACGGAGACACCTACGTGATCCTCTCGGTCAGGCCGCACCCGAAGTAGCGCTACCTCACCTCCCTCGCGCGCTCACGAAGCATGTACTTCTGGATCTTGCCGGTCGAGGTTTTCGGCAACGGCCCGAAGACAAACTGCTTGGGAACTTTAAAGTGCGCCATGTTGGCGCGGCACCAGTTGATGATCTCGCCCTCGGTAATTTCTCGGGCATCAGGCTTGAGGGTGACGAAGGCGCAAGGGACCTCGCCCCACTTCTCGTCGGGCTTCGCCACCACCGCCGCCTCCATGATTGCCGGGTGCCGATAGAGGATCTCTTCTACCTCGATCGAGGAGATGTTCTCGCCGCCCGAGATGATGATGTCTTTCGCTCGATCCTTGATCTCGACGTAGCCGTCGGGATGCCAGACCGCGAGGTCTCCGGTGTGAAACCAGCCACCGCGGAACGCTTCAGCCGTCGCGTCGGGGTTCTTGAGGTAACCTTTCATCACGGTATTGCCGCGAAACATGATCTCGCCGACCGTCTTGCCGTCGCGCGGCACGGGCGCGAGAGTCTTCGGGTCAGCGACCATCAGCGCCTCGAGCGTTGGGTACGGCACCCCCTGGCGCGCCATGAGAGGCGCGCGCTCGCCAAGGGCGAGACTGTCCCATGCCTCCTGCCACGCACAGAAGGTCGCGGGTCCATAGCTCTCCGTCAACCCATAGAGGTGGGTGATCCGAAACCCCATCGACTCCATCGCAGCGATCACGGTCGATGGCGGCGCGGCCCCGCCCGTGGCCATCTCGACCGTGTGATCGAATGTCAGCTTCACCTCCGCGGGGGCGTGGACCAACATGCCCATCACAATGGGGGCGCCACAGAGGTGCGTGACACCAGTTCTCTTGATCTCGCGAAAGATCAGCGCTGGCTCTACCCTCCTCAGACAGACATGAGTCCCGCCCACGGCTGTGACCGCCCAGGTGAAGCCCCAGCCGTTGCAGTGGAACATGGGAACAGTCCAGAGATAGACCGACCGGGGCGTGAGGCCGAAGGTGACCGCGTTGGCGAGCGCGTTCAGGTACGAGCCGCGGTGACTATACACGACGCCTTTCGGGTTCCCCGTCGTCCCTGAAGTGTAGAGGAGTGAGATCGCCTGCCACTCGTCAGTCGGCTGCTCCGAATGAAATTCTGGGTCTCCTTCCTGAAGAAAATCCTCGTACTCTTTCTCCCCCAAGAGCCTGCCGCCTCCCGTGAAGAGCGGATCGTCGATGTCGATGACCGAGATTTTTCGAGTGAGCAGCGCCAGGGCTTCCTCTATGGTGTCGGAGAACTCTCTGTCCGTGATGAGGAGCTTCGCCTGACTATGCTCCAGAATGAAGGCGATCGAGCGCCCGTCGAGCCGATAGTTGAGGGCATTCAGGACCGCTCCTGCCATCGGGACCCCGTAATGGGCTTCCAGCATTGCCGGGGCATTCGGCGCCATGACGGAGACTGTGTCGCCCACGCCGATCCCCCGGCGCGCGAGCGCCGAGGCGAGCCGGCGGCAGCGCGCTGAGAACTCGGCGTAGGTGAAGACGTGATCTCCGTGGACCACCGCGCGCTTCTCAGGATAGGTGAGCGCAGCGCGCCGAAGCAATGTGAGGGGAGTGAGAGGGGGACAGTTGGCAGCCTGCCTCTCCAGCCCCAGCTCAAACGGATTCACGGTCTCACGGCTCCTTTGGGCGCGTTTCACTAGACGAATAACGTGTAACGGTTTGAAAAGTAAGCGAGGTCACTCATCGCTGTCAAGGCCGCCCGCAGATGTGCAGTTGCGCGCGAATATCTACGTTTGGAAGATGTCCTCCGGAAGGAAAGCGGAAACGACGAAGTTGGGGACATCCACTACGTTGTTGATCTTCAGGTCAACGGCCACGCTACAGATAACGTACGCCTGCTCTCGACTGAAACCCCTCTCCTGGAGCAGGTCGATCATGTTCAGCACGGCATTTCTGCACGCCACGTTGAGGTCCCCGCTGTAGTTAACCCCCTTCCCATCGACAGGCATGCCCATGGTCGCGATAAACCTCTGGGGCACGGCCCACCGTGGATCTGCGAAGTAGTCGCTGCGTTGGAATCTCGGCCAGCGAATGTTACGCCGCTCGGCCTCACCGCGGTGCACGCGGAAGCGCATCACGCATGTGGCGCCCATCTCCACTGCAGTCAGGCACACCTCCCCATCGCCCTGGGCAAAGTGGGCGTCCCCGGTTGAGAAGAGCGCTCCCTCAACGGCCACCGGAAGGAAGAGCTTGGCACCTTTGGTCATCTGCTTCACGTCGAAGTTGCCACCGTTCTCTCTGGGCGGGATCGTTCGGAGTCCGGTCGTTGCGATGGGGCCGGAAGGAGGGACTGCGTCACTCGGGTCCGGCGGAAACACGATCCCGCCCCGAGCAAGCAGATCGGCCTCGCGCATGGTCCACGCCTCGACCTGCTGCCGCGAAGGAGCCACACCGGAGATGCCCATGAACGGCGCTCCAGGGATGCGCACGCCCGGCAACTGAGGCGAGGTCGCCCAGCCGTCTGCGATATTCCAGTGCGCGAGGAAGGGCGTGGTCATGAGATCGCGCAGGAAACCCAGGCCGGGGAAGATAGCGGTGAAGCCCAAGCGTTGTGGAATGATGTCCAGGAATTCCACCTCAAGCAGGTCACCGGGTCGGGCGCCGTTGATGAACACAGGCCCGGTCAACGGGTGAATCGCCCCGGCCGGGAATTTGCCAAAGTCCGCAACAGTAGTGCCAGGGGCCATGTAGCCGTCGGCAGCATCCCGGGTCTCCAGTCCAACTTCCTCACCCTCTTCCACCTCGAGAATGGGCTGGATATCAGGATGCCAGCGGTTGTGTCCCGTCTGTGGCTCGTCACACAAATGTCTGCGTCGATCGATCTCAGTGCTTTTCATCTTTCATTCTCCTCTTGACTGTGCCGAACCCAACGCGTTCAGCGCTGCCTCCGCCTGCTCCAGCCAGGATCTCATGTCCATTTCTCGGAACATTTGGGTGGCAGTTATCGGGTGCTCCTGAGCCTTCAGGCGCTCTCCTCTTCGTTGGTGGAGTCTCCCGAGGCCGAAGTGGCACTGGGCGGCGAGCGGGCGCATGCCGAGCTCCTCGGCTAGCTTAGCTTAGCTAAGCTAGCCCCCCGATGCTACAGCGCGGATATCACGCCCGTCAAGGGGCCATCGACAGGGCTGCGAAGATGCGCGACGCTGCACCTATGAGCGATGCTCTGGGTCTTATCGCGCAAAAATCAGTTTCACGCACGTCTGATACGCATTTTAAATTTTGGCTGTGATAAGCTGACGCCGATTAGACGCCATCACCATGAATCCGACCAAGCAGCGCTACGTCAAGTCGTACGAGGTCCGCTGGGCGTTTCACGATACGGTCCAGCATCCACCAGACGTGACCGGGGTGGAAAAGGCCATCGATCTCCACTGCCACGCTAACCCGGGGCAGCAAGACCCAATTGCTTTGGCCAAGTACGCGTCGAAGTCTGGCATGGGCGGGATTCTCTATAAGACCATCACGTTCGATACGCCTCCGATGATCAGGCTCAGCGAGGTCCAGGAAGCGCTGCATCGCTGGTCGGATGCCGAGAAGGTGAAGCCGATCGAGTGCTGGGCCGGGGCGTTGACCGATCTGTGGACCGGTGGTTTGAGCCCCTCCGCTCTGCTCACTCACCTCAAAGCCGGCGTCCGTGCAGTCTGGATGCCGACTGCCAGCCACGCCAACACCATCAGCCAGGTCGGGGGGAAGCCGTTCTGGTGGGGAGGGAGCAAGAACCGGGGCGAGACCGTGGGCCCGATGCCGATGGAGCAGGCGTTATCGCTCGGAGCGCTCTACATCCTTAAAGACGGGAAGCTTGATCCCCGGGCGAAAGAGATCGTCCATCTCTGCCAGGATTTCAATGTGCCGCTCTTCTTCGGCCACCTCACCCACGAGGAGCAGGACGCGCTTGCCGAAGAGGTCGTCCGCATCGGGTTCCAGAAGGCGGTGATCGACCATCCGTTCAGCCCCTTTGTAGACCTCACGATCGAGAAGATGAAAGAGTTGGCTGATGCCGGCTTCTATATGAACTTCACCTATGACGAGCTCTCACCGCTCCTCGGCGTGGATCCATTCGAGATGTACCAGGCGATCCGCGCAGTGGGGTGCCATCGGGTAACGCTCTCCAGCGACGCCGGTGAGTCGCTCTTCCCCAACACCGTCGAGTGCATGCGCCTCATGCGGACCTACATGCGCGCCTTCGGCCTCACCCTCGAAGAGATCCACCAGGTCAGCGTCACGAACCCGCGACACCTTCTCGGCGTCTAACTCCCCTCTTCCTTCTCCTCGCTCCGGGGAGAGAAGATGGATCTAGCTGGCTCCTAGGAGGAGGGCGGGGTTGGTGTGGACCATTTCGTGGATGGTGTTCTCTTTGAACCCGGCGTCCAGCATCTTGCCGATGAAGATCTCCAGCCCTTCGTCCACCCATGGGTTGTTGCTCTGGCCCAGGTCGGTCGCCAGGATGGTGCTGCTGCTGCCGACCTGGCGGACGTTTTCATAGACGCGCTCCCATGGGATCTTGCCGCTGTGCGGGGTGGTGAAACAGCGCTCGAACATCACGTCGTGCTTTGCCAACGCCCTTTGCTGATCGATGGAGAGCAAGGTGGTAGGGAACTCCGGGTGGGTGATGACGATGCGCCGCACGCCGGCCTCACGAGCGGCCTTGACTACCGGCAGCATCTCGGTGGGGGCGATGTGGCCAGTGGCCAGCACCATGTCGTGCTTGCCGATCAGCTCCAGGCACTGGCGCGTGGCCTCCGTGATTCGGCCTTGATCGTCGGTCACCTTGAGCCAGGGGCCAGCGATCCCCATTGCCCGCATCTCTCGCGCGATGCTCATCCAGTAGGGGAGCTTGCGCTCGTCGCGCTGCCCCGCGATGTTCTCAAGCTCGTTGGCTGAATCCACCGTGGGCAGCCAGACCACCTTGGTCCCGAGGCGGCCGGCAATGTCAACGGCGATGGGGTTCAGGCCACCGACCGCGTTGTTGAGGACGAGACCGCCGAAGGCCTGCACGTCCGGGAAGAGGCGCCGGATGAGACTTGCGCGGTCTGCGGTGCCGACATAATGAGACTTGAGGACGAAGCCCGCCATGCCCAGCTCGCGGATGCGCGTGGCCAGCTCGATGTCATCGAACTTCCTCGGCAGGACGTCCGGGGCACTGTGAACGTGGGTGTCGTAGGCGCCTCTGAGCAAGCCCCGAGTGGTTTCTGGGTCAGCCATAAAGTTTCCCTCGAAGGGGGGCACGCCCCCCTTCCGAACATCCCCCCAAAGCTTGCGCAGGCAAAGCCTGCGCTCGAACAGAGAGGACTCGCCCGAGATTCATCAGAGTTTTTCCGCCTCCCGGTCAGTCGAAAGATTTGGCTGCGGATCCGATCATGGCAAGGCAGGCCCCACGTACGGGTAGTAGGCCATGAAGGCTTCGGCGTACTTGATGCTCTTCTTTCCTCCGTTGCGGACGGCCTGACTCCCTCGCCGGCTCGCCGACTGTTCGTAGTACTCCGACAAGTGCCGCTGAGTGGCCATGCACTTCATGGCCGCGAGCTTCCGGTCGAAGACCTCCGTGATGTCCACGTAGGTGGTCGGCGTGAAGTCGCACATTTCGGGTTGGTGCGGCTCGAAGGCATAGACGGGCGGCGCGCCGATAATGGGGATCTCGGGCAGCACTCCGTGAGCCTGGGCCAGCACACGGGCTGAGAGCGTCACGTGCGCGGCGGTTTCATGGTCCATGTTGTAAGGGTCCTTGGCCGAGTGTGTGAGGACGTAATCAGGGCGGACAGCGCGGAACTCGCGCACCAGCTCCTCCATCGCCTCGTCGCCTACCTTCATCGGGTAATCGCCCAAATCGAAAAAGCGCACATCTTTGGCGAGCCCCAACACTTCCGCGGCAGCCGCTGATTCCTCGCGGCGGTTGGCCTTGACCTTCTCCAGCGTCGCTCCCGGCTGCTTCCACTGCTCCGCGGATTCGCCGCGCTCGCCGAAGCTCAGCACAAGCAGGCGGACGCGCGAACCCCGCTGCTTGTACGCGGCAATCGTGCCGCTACAACGCCAGACAAAGTCTGCTGCATGGGCGCTGACGACCAGCACGATCGGTGCAGCCATTGGTCTCTCCGTTTATCCCAATTTGACCTGCTCGCCGACCGCGCTCAGGGGCCGGGGTGCGAGCCTCGCGAGCCCCCGGTCCGCTGAAGCGCGGGGCATGGAACTCATGACCCCTCAACCTTTCGTCCTACCCATCACCCGATGGAATTATGGCGACGGCCCCAGGATTGTCAAGCGTTGCCAGGCTTCCGGCCCTCTGCTGAGTCGGAAGATCACCAGCCAATTTCAACGACCGCGTCGCAGCCGTGATGGCATTCTGCCGACCGCTGTTTGCGGCAACGGCCAACTTCCCTCGACCTTGACAAGCTCCTGGAAACGCCAGAGAATCGCCGCAGTTGATTGGTAGTTTTCGGCCCGCGAGATCCTGACGAGTGCGGTCCAAATGAACCGCTCCAAACTACGCCAACTGATCAGGAGAGCGATTCTCGCCCTAGTGCTTTCCCTGCCGACTGCTGCGAGCGCCGAAGAGGCTCGGCTCGTCACGACGACGGGACGGATGCACGGCACGCTCGATCTCCCTGAGACCTCCCCGCCCTTCCCGGTTGCGCTGATCATCGCGGGATCTGGCCCGACGGATCGGGACGGCAACCAGCCATTCATGCGCAACGACAGCCTGAAGCAACTCGGCCGCGCGCTGGCTCAGCGGGGAATCGCAGGCTTGCGCTACGATAAGCGTGGAATCGGCGAAAGCGCGACAGCCGCGGCCAGTGAGGCGGATCTTCGGTTGGAAACATCTGTCTCCGACGCTGCTGATTGGGTTGCTTGGCTCAGACGGGATACGCGTTTCGCCCGCGTCGCGGTCATCGGCCATAGCGAGGGAGCGTTGATCGGGCTGCTTGCGGCCAGGCGAAGGTCGATGCCTTCATCTCCATCGCCGGGGCCGGGCGACCCGCTGCGGCGGTCATGCGAGAGCAGGTCCAGAAGCTTCCGCTAACCTTGAGGGCCAGAAGCGAACAGATCCTCCACGAGCTCGTCGCCGGCCGCACCGTGACAGACACTCCGACCGATCTCGCCGCCCTGTTCCGCCCAGCGTCCAGCCGTACTTGATCTCCTGGTTCAGGTACGACCCGACCAAAGAGAGCGCGGCCCTTGAGGCCCCGGCGCTCATCCGGCAAGGAACCACCGATCTGCAAATCCCGGTCGCCGATGCGCGGCGCCTGGCCGCTGCCAAGAAGGGTGCTAGGCTGAGCCTGGTTCCGGGCATGAATCACGTCCTCAAGCACGCCGTCACGCCGGGAGAGCAGCGGGCCGCGTATGCCGATCCAACGATCCCAATCGAGAAGCGGGCCGTCGACGAAATCCGGACGTTCCTGATAAAGGCGCTGGCCAATTTCCCTCAGCCGTCCAATCAACGCATCGTTCCGCCGCAGCCATAAAGTGATTGTGTTGACTGGGCATTGTCGGCGACCAACCTTGACAAGCCCCCGGAAAGGCCAGAGAATCGCCGCAGTCAACTGCGGGTTCCGGCACGGGGGCTAAAGGGCTGCACCTCAGGGGTTGCGAGTCACAAGAGCGCGTTGCGAGCGGCCAAGCTCAACGCCACCGACGGGCCTTCTTCGACAACCTGCTAAGGAGCGTCGAGCGATGGCACAACTGAGCGGCAAGGTATGCATCATCACCGGCGGCGCGGGGAGTATCGGGCTGGCAACCGCCCGGCTTTTTCTGCGGGAGGGCGCCAAAGTTATGCTGGTGGACCTGAGGGAGAGCGACCTGAAGCGCGCGCTAGCGGACCTGAACAGCGGGAGTGCCGCCTCTGTGGCCGCCGATGTCACCAGGGCCGACCAGGTGAAGAACTATGTCGAAAAGACGGTCACGAAGTGGGGGAGGATCGACGTCCTATTCAGTAACGCCGGCAACTTCGGTAGCGCCGCGCCGGTGACTGAATTTCCTGAAGACGTGTTCGATTCCGTCATGGCCGTGCACATTAAGGGAGCGTTCCTTGCCTGCAAGTATGGACTTCCCCACATGAACGACGGCGGCAGCGTCATCATTACGTCCAGCACCGTGGGGATCAGGGCGCCCGGCGGGGGCGGCAGCGCCTATACCACCGCAAAGCACGCGCAAGTCGGCCTGATGCGCACCGTCGCCAAGGAGGTCGCGCCGCGCGGGATTCGCGTCAACACCATTCATCCGGGGCCGGTTGACAACACCTTCCAAGCGGCCGTCGAGAAAGACATCGGCGACAGGATTGGGCTCGACGCGACCAAGCTCATCAACGAAGCCGTGACGCTGAAGCGCCATGCGAGCCCGGAGGAGATCGCTCGTTCTGTGCTCTACCTCGCTTCGGACCAGAGCAGCTTCATGACCGGCAGCACGCTCGTCGTGGATGGCGGACTGAGCTCCTGACACCGCACCAAACGAGGACCGATATCGGGTGACCAAGCCGCGCAAGCCAGGGCCTCCGGGGCAAATCGACGAGGAGCTTTCTCCGGCGTTGATTAAAGAACTCAGACGCCGCATTCGAGAGTCTCGAGATCCAGTGCGGTACATGTTGGTTTCCCAGTTTAGTCGACGCTTCATGCTTTACTACGATGTCTCCAGTGACAACTTCGTCATGAATGAACCGAACAAAGGAACGCTTTTCAAACGGCGTGAGGCCGCCGAAGGCGTCAAGAGACTCCTGAGTTCTGGTGTGTCTGTTGTGAAGTTCACAACCAAGGGTGGCACACTGAAGCGACTGTCGCCGTATCGAACTCTCCGGATGAGCCGGAGGAAGCTGACTACCTAACCCGGAGGCCCAAATCCCGAAGGACTTGTTCGTTCGGCTCAGGATTGGTCGAGTAGTCGGAACGCCTCAACATCGAGCGTTCCCTTCCAAGCACCGACGAATCTCCAGCATGAGACAAGACGACGCCAACGACGATCAGGGCGCAGTGACGCCGCCCGGCAGTTTCGCGTCTGGCCCGCTGATCACGCGGGATGCCGCGCTCTTCACGGACCTTTATGAGCTGACGATGGCGGCCTCCTACTTCCGCGAGCGCATGAGCGGCACGGCGACGTTCAGCCTCTTCGCCAGAAAGCTTCCGGAGGGGCGCTCCTTTCTGATTGCAGCGGGACTGGAGGACGTATTGAACTACCTCCAGAGCTTCAGTTTCTCCGGCGAGGGGATCAAGTATCTCCAGTCGCTCGAAGGGTTCGATGCGACGTTCCTTGAGTTCCTCCGCGGCCTCCGCTTCACCGGCGACGTGCACGCACTCGCGGAGGGCACTCCGGTTTTTACCGACGAGCCGATCCTCGAGATCACCGCGCCGATCATCGAGGCGCAGCTCGTCGAGACCGCGGTGCTCAACTTCTGCCACTTCCAGACACTGCTCGTGAGCAAGGCTGTCCGCTCCGTCATCGCGGCCCGCGGGCGCGCGGTGGTGGAGTTCGGGCTCCGCCGCACCCACGGGATCGACGCGGGGATGAAGGCGGCGCGGTGCGCATTCATCGCGGGCGCCACAATGAGCAGCAACGTGCTGGCTGGCCGCTATTACGACATCCCGCCGACCGGGACGATGGCTCACTCGTACGTCACCGCGTTCCCGCGCGAGATCGACGCGTTTCGAGCCTTCGCGCAAGCGTTCCCCGCTCGCACGACCCTCCTGATCGACACCTACGACACGGTCGCCGCGGCGCGCAAGGCGGTGGAGGTGGCGAGGGAGATGGAGGCCAGGGGTGAGCGACTGGCAGGCGTCCGGTTGGACAGCGGCGATATTGTGGCGCTCAGCAAGGAAGTTCGCGGGGTCCTCGACGCTGCGGGGCTTCAGTACGTCCGCATCTTCGTCAGCGGCGGCCTGGATGAGCAGATGATTGACCAGTTTCTCGAGGACGGCGCTCCAATCGACGCCTTCGGCGTCGGCACGCGCATGGATGTTTCCGCCGATGCGCCCTACTTGGATATGGCGTATAAGCTCGTCAGGTACGAGGGCCGCTACGTGCTAAAGACAAGCCCCGGAAAGGAGACTTGGACCGGAGAAAAGCAGGTCTACCGCTTGCGCGACAAGGACGGCAGATTCACGCACGACCTCATCGCTCTCCGAGATGAGCCGCCTCCATCGAAGGAAGCCGAGGCTCTGCTTCGGCCTGTGATGGAATCCGGCCGCCTTGTGGAGCCTCACCCGCCGCTCCCAGCGATCCGCGACCACTGCGCCGCTCAGGTGGCCGCGCTGCCGGAAGCCGTGCGCAGGCTGAAGAATCCAGCGGCCTATTCGGTGCAATACAGCCCACGGCTGGTCTCACTTCAGAGGTCGCTGGAGCAGGAAGTGCAGACTGCCGAAGTGGCTCCGGCACTCAAACGAAAGGGACGCCGTCCTTGAGTTCAGGAAGGGACGTTGGTTCGAGCGCGGGCTTCGCCCGCGCAAGCTCTTGGGGGAGGTTCGGAAGGGGGCCGTCGAGGCCCCCTCCGAGGTTTAGAGATCTTTAGTCGTCGCGAACGCCGCGCCGTGCGCCTTCATCTCAGCGATCGCAGTGTCGCCGTCACCGGGGCTCACGTCAACAGCCCCGATGGCATCCTCCAGCACAATCACCTCGAACCCCTCACGGAGCGCGTCGAGCACCGTTGCCTTGACGCAATAGTCCGTCGCCAGCCCGCCGACGAACAGTCGCTGCGCTCCCTTCTCGCCCAGGGCGGCTGAGAACGGCATCCCGTTCTCGTCTTCGGCTTGAAACGCCGAATACGAATCGGTATCAGGATCCATTCCCTTCGAGACGACAATCCCGTCTCGCGGCAGCTCCAGGTCAGGATGGAATTCCGCCCCCCGCGTCCCCTGAACGCAGTGAGGCGGCCAGACCCCGCCATATTCCTTGAATTGTTTGGTCTTCTGCGGGTGCCAATCACGAGAGGCAAAAATCGGAGCACCAGCCGCATTGAATTTCCGGATCGCTTGGTTCAGGGTTGGGACCACTTCATCGCCGTGAGGGACCGCCAGCGATCCACCCGGGCAAAAGTCATTCTGGACATCGACGACGACTAGTGCATCGCGTTCAGGGTCAATCATAGCTGGCTCTCATGCGAGGTTTTGCTACAGAATAGTTGAACGCCGAGCAACTACCCATGTCAAGCGGGGTGCGGGATCCGGGGTTCGTCCGCTCTCGTCAATCTTTCCGCGATCCCCCAAACCCCGAGCCCCGATCCCCGAAGGCTACTTGTAGCTTTCGGTCCTGATCTGCTCGCGACCCATACCTTTGGCGGTGAGGAGTTGAATCGCCGCCTCCATCATCGGCGGTGGGCCGCAGAGATAGACGACCTCCGGGAGCTTCTGATTGAACGCTTCGTCCAAGAGTGACTCGCTGATCCGGCCTGTCACCCCGCGCCAGCCTGGGTCCGGATCAGTGAGGCAAAAGATCGCCCGGACTCCGGGAGCCGACCGCCCGATCTCCTCAAGCTCTTCGTAAAAGATGATGTCCTCCCGGCTCCGGTTGAAATCCAGAAGGGTCACGTCAACGGGCGCCCTTCGATCAACGATCGACCGGAGAATCGCGCGCAGAGGCGTGATCCCGCTCCCACCACCGATCAGGCAGATCCGCGATGCGTCTTCGCCCACGCAGGTGAAACGCCCGAAGGGGGCGCGCAGAGAGAGCGCATCGCCGACGTTGACTGCCTGGTGGAGATAGTTGGAAACGACCCCCGGCGGGTTTCGCTTCACGGTGATCTGCAATCTCCCCATCTCAGTCGGCGACGACGAGATCGTAAAGGAGCGTCGCGTGATCGGCCTCGCGCCATCGGGCACCGGAACCGATATCTGCAGCGATTGGCCGGGGAGGTAGTCGACCGGGGGGCCTTCCAAGGCGAAGCGGAAGGTCTTGACCTCTCTGGCCTCGGAGACGATCTCAGCAACTCGGGCCGACACAGTCTGAATCATCGCTTTGACAACCCGGCGCACACGGTTTGGGCGCTCACAATTCTACGAGCGATTGAGGCCGTGGGCAAGCGCCCAGAGGCTTTATGATGCTCGCCACTCCTGTCTGGCCGCCTAGCAGGCTGCTGAAAAAGGCCCATCTGCGGCGTTGGCTTCGTCGCTCGTCGTTGCAACGTACATCTACGTACGTCTCACTTCTCGCTTCCTCGCCGCCTTGCATCTAGACCTTTTTGAGCAGCCTGCGGCGGACAGGCGGTTTTCATCACCCTGTTAGGCCGGGAGACGGCAGTAGCTCGGAATCCAGGTGCGCTCGATCGCGGCGACCGGGAACCCGCTGTAATCGAACGCGAGCCCGTCCTTCACCATTTGGTCGATGTCGAAGAGTCGCCGACTTTCCGGAATATCACGAAGGAACACCCGAAAGAACGGGACGACAAGTTGGCGCGCGGTCCGGATCGCGACGCCCCCAAGGAAGTTGCGTCGCTGGCCAACGTGCGCGAGCTCATCCACCATGATCTCGTACAGCAGGTCGCGGACGCGCGCGCGGGCCTCTGGCTCGTCGTCGAAGAGCTGGTCAAGCAGCGCATCCACATGGCGATAGAACGTCACTCCCAGAAGCTCCGTCACAAACGCGAGGGGATTTTTGAGCCGCCCCGGGATGCTCGGAAAGAGACGGTACAGCCGCTGCTTGAGCGGGCTGAGTGGCGCCCATGCAACACGATCGAGTGCGAACGTCCGGAACATTTCCTCGAAATAGCGGATGTGGCAAAACTCCTCGGCGAGGTGATAACGACTGATTCGGGAGACAGTCGTCTTTGATTCGGCGAGCCGTGGAATCGCATCCCACGCAGCGGAGATTCCAACCCATTCGTGCCGGGCGAACTTGTAGACGCAAGTCCACAGCAGAGTCTTCCCGTCAATCGCCGCAGGATCGTCTTTGAAGACGACATAGTTGCGATAAAAGGCCGCCGGATCGGCGAGCGGTCGGCGTGATCGCACGGGGTGCGCTCGGAAATAGTTGAGTCGCTCGCGCTTGTTCGTCAGGTCCTTGTCCAGCTCGAGGAGCTCGCCGCTATGCGAGCGGGTAAAGGCCAGGTAGTCTTCGAAGTTCTGTCTTCGCTCGAAGCGCGTGCTGTCGGCGAAGATCGAACGATAACGGTGCTGTGTGGGCGCGCTCACGACACTCATAGCTGGCCTCGGCTATTTTCTCGTTGAAGATTTTCTCATGGGTGCGTGTCAAATCGGAGGAATTTCCAGCGGAGGTGGATTGCCAGTGGATTGCCAAAAGAAGGTGGACGACCCAGCATTCGATTGGGAAGCAGGATGTTCGGTCCTGCCCTCGGGCCTCAGGCCGGTGACTCGGGAAGATTGGACGCCTGCGCGCGCCTCCATCTCAGCGTCAGGAGGAGGACGGCCAGCAGACCCGCACTGCCGCCCACTGCGCAAGCAACGGGCACTCCGAG
>Ga0209342_10003316_pt1 | contig 16990 bp, 18 predicted proteins | sample RifCSP16_2_FD_184023 | JGI IMG/M metagenome (GOLD analysis project Ga0209342, IMG submission 184023) | Soil microbial communities from Rifle, Colorado - Rifle CSP2_sed 16_2 (SPAdes) (version 2) | ecosystem: Environmental > Terrestrial > Deep subsurface > Rock core/Sediment | place: Rifle... | reverse complement strand
CCCATCTTCAACAAGTCTTTGATCTCGGCTCGCATTCGCCGCGCTTCGGCGGCTTTGGCGAGCGCATCGCGGCGCTGTTGCTCGGAAAGTTGCGGTGGCGGCATGGTCTCCACTCCTGTCGGCGGCCGACTCTACCTGACACCTAAGGGGCGCGGATGGGAGGGCCGTTGGGAGTGATGGACCTTCTGTGCGGATTTTCGCTGAGAAAACCACCAGAAATCTGCACAGAAGCTTACGCCGACGTTCAGGGCATTCTCGACGGCACGCCCGACCCTCTCATGATTGGATTCGGGTGGCAGCGGCCACCATCTGGCGAGCCACCGCCGCCGGGTCCTTGGCTCGGGTGATAGGCCTTCCCACCACAATGAAGTCGGCGCCGCGGGCCGCGGCCTCCTCCGGCGAGGACACCCGCGATTGATCGTCGGAGTCGAATCCAGGGGGCCGGATACCCGGGGTCACCCGCAGCAGACCGGGGGCCACCTGGGCGACGTCACCCAGCTCTCGCACCGCACAGACCACTCCTTCCACTCCGGCCGCAGCGGCCAGTTTGGCGAGTCGGGCGGTCTGGCGGCCTGACCCGCCGCTGACCCCGGTGGCGGCCAGGTCGGCATCGGTGAGATGGGTCAGCACCGTGATGGCCAGGACCCCGGCGGGGTGGCCGGCTGCTCCTTCTTCGAGCCCGGCCACGGCTGCGGCCAGCATGGGCCCTCCCCCGCCGCCATGCACGGTTACCCAGCGAGCCCCGAGCCGGGCCAGTTGGCGGGCCGCCGCCCCGACGGTATTCGGTATGTCATGGAGCTTGGCGTCTACGAACACCGGGGGCCCGAGATCGCGGAGAGCCGTGACGATGCCCGGCCCCGGGCCGAGCAGGAGCTCAAGACCCACCTTGAAGCCACCTACCTCGGCAACGAGCCGCTTGGCCATCGCCACCGCTTCCGAGGCCGTGGTGAAATCGAGGGCCACGATCAACGGGTTCATCCGATCTCCGCCCCGCCGGTCAACTCAGCCACCGACTGCACGCCGAGACGACGGCATTCCTCTATCAGCTCGCCGAGGATTCGTTTCCCCGCCCGCGGCTCGGCGAAGTGCGCCGTTCCGATCCCCACCGCGGCCGCTCCGGCCAGCATGAACTCGATGACGTCTCGCCCGGAGCTGACCCCGCCGCACCCCACGATCGGAAGCGAGGGAACGGCTCGACGCACCTCTATCACGCACCGCAGGGCGATGGGTTTGATGGGCGGTCCCGAGTAGCCGCCGATTACGCCCGACAATACCGGCCGCCGAGTGATGCGATCGATGCCGGCGCCAAGAACGGTATTAGCTACCGTTACGAAGTCGGCACCCCCCCCCGCAACCGCAGCCGCCACTTCACCGATGCGTTCGGAGTTGGGAGACAACTTGGCCCCCACGGGTACGGGCGAGGACGCCTTGGCGGCTCTGACCACCTCGGCGCTGGCATCCGGATCGAGGGCGAACATACGCCCGCCTTCGAGGTTCGGGCAGGAGAGGTTGACCTCGATCGCCGCTACGCCGGAGCGAGCGAGGCTCCGGCTCACCTCGGCGTACTCAGAGGCGGTGGTGCCGACCGCCGAGCCCCAGACGGGCACCGACAGGGCGGCCAACCGGGGGCCGATCTCGGCGACCCAAGCGGCCACTCCCGGGTTTTGAATGCCGATTCCGTTGAGCATGCCCAGGCCGGCCGGCGCCAGCCGGGGGGGGGAGCGTCCCGGCCAGGGGTCCCTGCTGATCGATTTGGCCACGGCAGCCCCATAGACGGTGAGATCAACTGTGCGGGAGAACTCGATCACCGACCCGACGGTCCCGGAGGCGGCCACCAGCGGGCTCCGTAGCCGGAGGGGCCCCACCTCGACACTCAGGTCCACCGATGCCACTCCTGGAGGCTGCGTGGCTCGAGGGTGGCCTTCCGCCCGCTCATGGCGAGGAACCCCGCCCGGGTCGAATGGCGGCGGCCACGTCGGCAAGATGGCTGATCCGGCCGCTGAAGATCGTCGCCTTCACTCGACCTCGGAGTAGGCGACCCCGAAACGGCGAATTGTCGGACTTGGACCGGAATACCTCGGGGCGCCACTCCGCATGCGGGTCGAAAACGACCAGGTGGGCGGCGTTTCCCACCATCACCGGCCGGCCCTGCTCGGCAAAGCCGGCCAGCGCAGCCGGACGCTCGGATAGCCGCTCGAAGAAGGTCTCCGGTTCGAGGGACACGAAGGTGTTCACCGCCGCGGCGGCGGTCTCGAGGCCGATCACGCCCCGGGGCGCCTCCTCGAAGGGGACCTCCCTCTCGTGGGCGGCGTGGGGAGCATGGTCCGTGGCTACAGCATCGATGACCCCCTCGACCAGAGCCCTCCGGAGGACGTTCACGTCGGCGGCGCTGCGAAGCGGTGGGTACATCTTGAAGTCGGTCCGAAGGGTCGCCACTTCTTCATCGTCGAAGGCGAGATGATGAGGCGTCACCTCAGCCGTCACGGGAAGACCTTCTGCCTTGGCTTGCCTGATCATCTCCACTGACCCGGCGGTCGAGACATGTTGGACGTGGTATCGACAACCCGTGAGCCGTACCAGCGCCAGATCCCGAGCCACGACGAGCTCCTCGGCCGCAGCCGGCAGGCCGGCCACGCCTAGTCGGGAGCTCACTGCTCCTTCGTGAAGGTGGCCGCCCCGCGCCAGACCAGGATCCTCGGCGTGTTGGGCGAGGATGCAACCTCGCTCCGCCAGGTATTCCATGGCCTGGCGCAACACCCCAGAGTCCCACACGGCGTCGCCGTCGTCGGTGAACCACGACACTCCGGCGCCGATCAAATCGTCCAGATGGGCCAGGGCCAAACCTTGCCGGCCCAACGTCACGCAACCCGCCGATCGAATCTCGACCATGCCCGTCTGATTGCCTCGTTCGGCCACATAACGGGCGACATGTCCGGTGTCGACGGGTGGGTTGGTGTTGGGCATCGCGAGTAGGGCTGTGAATCCCCCCGCTGCTGCCGCCAACGCCGCCGAGGTGATGTCCTCTTTCCATTCGAAGCCCGGCTCCCTGAGGTGGGCGTGTAGGTCGACCAGACCAGGCCCAACCCAACAGCCCTCCGCCTCGATGACCGATTCGGCGTCGACGTTCTCGGCGAGCGTCGAGACCTGCCCGCGGTCGATCCCGATGTCGAGACGCAACATTCCTTTCGGAGTGGCCACCAGACCACCCTTGATGGCCAGCTCAGCCATAGGCGGCCTCCCCATCCACCAGCAACCGGAACAGCACGGCCATTCGGACCGCCACCCCGTTGCGAACCTGGTCCAACACGAGGGACCGGGGATCATCCGCGACATCGGGAGTTATTTCCACCCCCCGGTTCATGGGGCCCGGATGCATCACCACCGCTTCCGCATGGAGGCGGGCAAAGCGTTCCCGATTGATGCCGAAACGCCGCACGTATTCGGGGAGCGAGGGGAACACGGTGGCTCCCCCCCGCTCAAGCTGTATCCGCAGCAGGTAGACGACGTCCAGCTCGGGCAGGGCAGCATCGAGATCCGAGACGACCGTCACAGGCCAACCGGTGAGGTCGCCCGGCATGAGGGTCGACGGTCCGACCAGGGTCACGGCGGCCCCGAGGGAGTTGAAGGCGAAGATGTCGGAGCGCGCCACTCTGGAATGGCGGATGTCCCCGACGATCCCGATGCGCAACCCGTCGAGCTTGCCGAACCGCTGGCGGAGCGTGAGGGCATCGAGGAGGGCTTGGGTCGGGTGTTGATGGGCGCCGTCGCCGCCGTTGACCACCGGGACATCCACCCATTCGGCCACCTGCCAGGGGGCGCCGGCCGCGGCATGCCGCACCACCAACAGGTCGGCGCCCATGGCCCGCAAGGTGAGCACCGTGTCTTTGAGGCTTTCCCCCTTGGTGGCGGCGGAGGTTGCGGGGTTGAAGGTCATCACGTCGGCCGACAGCGCCTTGGCGGCTTTTTCGAACGACAGGCGGGTCCGGGTGGAAGGTTCGAAGAACACGGTTGAGACCGTGGCGCCCCGCAGGGCGGGCACTTTGGGGATGTCCCTCCCGAGAACCGCAACGAATTCATCGGCAAGTTGGAGCAGGTCCTCCAGCTCCTCCCTGCCCATGTCCTCCGTGGTCAGCAGGTGTCGGATCATGACCCGGTCCTTTCGATCCAGACGCCCTGTTCGCCATCCACCGCTTGGCATCTCACCTTCACCTGCTCGTCGAGGGATGTCGGAATGTTCCGACCGACGTAGTCGGCGCGGATGGGGAGTTGGCGATGTCCCCGATCAATCAGCACCGCCAGCTCCACGGCAGCCGGCCGACCGAGGTCAGACATTGCGTCCAGTGCGGCTCTGACGGTGCGGCCGGTGTAGAGAACGTCGTCCACGAGCACCACCGTCTGATCGGTCAGATCAACAGGCATGAGCGTTCGGCTGAGGCGAGTGCCAGGCCGCCGTCCTAGATCGTCTCGATAGAGTCCGATGTCGAGTTCGCCGACCGGGACCTTTATGGATTCGAAGGTCTCGATCTCGGAAGCGATGGCTTCGGCGAGAGGCACACCACGGGTGTGGATGCCCACCAGCACAAGTCCGTCGGTGCCACGATTTCGTTCCACGATCTCGTGGGCGATGCGCCGCAGGGCGCGGGTCACATCGTCGGGTGCCATGACCCGGGGCATCTTCTCCTCCTTTCCGGCCTCACGGGACCGGTCTTAAAGGGTTGAGGGTCCCGGCACGTTACCAGGCTCGCCTCTCACCGCTGGGCCCGCTCAGCCCGGGCGAGGGTTGCCAGCACGCCGTTGACAAAAGAGCCGGAGCGTTCGGTCGAGTAGGCCTTCGCCATCCTCACGGCCTCCGACACGATCACCGCCACCGGGGTGGCCGGCTCGTAACGGAGCTCGTAGAAGCCGAGACGAAGGATGGCCCGGTCGACCACCGGCATACGATCGATCCGCCAGTTGGACGCGGCCGCGGTGATGCCTGCATCCAGCTCGGCGACGTGGTCGATGACGCCTGCGACGAATCTTCTGGCCTTGGAGGCCAGATCGATGTGGGCGGGAAGGTCTGAAAGGCCACGCTGGTCCATCTCGTAGAGGGCCTGGACGGCGAGGTCGCGTGGTTCGTCGCTCGTCACACGCGGGTGATGTACTGGCCCGACCGGGTATCCACCTTGATCCGGTCGCCCTGGTTCACGAAGAGCGGGACGGCGACCACCAACCCGGTCTGGGTAGTGGCGGGCTTGGTCGCGGCCGAGACGCGGTCTCCTCGAACGCCCGGCTCGGTGAAGGTCACCATCAGTTCCACCGAAGCCGGCAGTTCCACGCCGATAGGGGTGCCGTTGTAGAGGGCGAGAGTGACGGTGTCGCCTTCCACCAGGTAATTGGCAGCGTCGCCCACATCCTCGGCAGCCGTCGCAAACTGGGAGAACTCCTCAAGATCCATGAAGTTGAAGCCCAAGTCGTCTCGAAAGAGGTACTGGTGGTCCTTCCGCTCGATGATCGCCCGGGGCAGGTCTTCATCGGCGCGGAACGTGCGATCGAGCACCTGTCCGGTCCCCACCTTCTTGAGACGCATACGGACAAAGGCTCGACCCTTGCCCGGCTTGACGTGCTGGTACTCGAGCACCGAGAAAAGGCCATCGGGAAGGGCGAGCGCCATGCCCGGCCGGACGTCGTTGGTGGATATCAAGCTCCATTGCTCCTGGTCGAAGGTTCGGGTGCCGATGGTAGATGCGAGGCGGCGGGCGCCTCAAAGGCCAACCGCGGCCAAACCCGTATCCACGTCCAGGTCGTCCACCTCCATGACAACGGGTTCACCGATCGTGCGCAACAACACCATGCGCAGATGCGGGCCGTCCGCCTTCTTGTCGAGCGACAGCAGCTCCTTGACCACCGACCGTTCGACCGGAGGCGAGGTGGTGGGTAGGCCCAGCCCTTCGATGATGGCGACCTGGCGGGCCTGGTCGGGGAAGCCGAGCTTGGCGGCCGAGACCGCTCCGGCGGCCACCATACCGATGGCGACGGCCTGTCCATGGGTGATACCGGCCGTCTTCTCCACGGCGTGACCCAGCGTGTGGCCGTAGTTGAGGATCATGCGCCGACCCGTTTCGATGGGATCCTCGGCAACCACAGCCTGCTTGACCGCCACCGCCCGTTGGATGACCTCGGGCAGCGGAGCGCGAAGCCCCTGTTGGGCGATGAGATCGACGAGCCCCGGATCGGCGATCAAGCCTGCCTTGACCACCTCTGCCATCCCCTCCCGAATCAGCGACTCAGGCAGAGCGGCGAGCACCTGGGTGTCTATCACCACGAGCGCGGCCGGCCAAAACGCCCCTACCAGGTTCTTGCCTCGCAGGTTGATGCCAGTCTTCCCGCCGATGGCGGCGTCAACTGCCGCCAGCAGAGTGGTCGGCACGTATACGACTTCGATGCCCCGCAACCAGGTCGCCGCCACGAACCCGGCCGCGTCGGTCAGGGTGCCCCCCCCCACGGCCACCAGGGTGTCGGCACGGCCCAGACGCAGGTCGGCTAGCCACTCGTAGATGCCCTCCACGACCGCCAGCGTCTTGGCCGCCTCCCCGTCGGGTAGCAGGCGCAGCGGGGCCGAGAGGCGGCCAGCTATGGCTTGACCGATCGGCAACGCTCCCGGCTGGCTCAGCACTGCCACCTGGTGTCGGTTCGCTCGCCGAGGGAGCACGATCGAACGAGCTGCGCCGGGCTGGATGATGATGTCGGTCATCGACCCTTCCACAGGCTCACGACCTCTTCGACCACCTCGCCCAGTTGGATGGCAGTAGCGGTCATCGACCCTTCCACAGGCTCACGACCTCTTCGACCACCTCGCCCAATCGCTTGTCATCGGTATCGACCACCAGGTGGGCGGCGGCCCCATATAGCGGAGTGCGCTCCTCGGCCAGCTCGGAGAGACGGTCCAGCACCTGCGTATCGGCGAGAAGGGGGCGTCCTCCCACCGAGCCGATGCGTGTGGAGAGGACGAGCGGATCCGCCCGCAACCAGACCACCAATCCCGACTTCCGCATCATCGAGCGGTTGCCACCGCGTAGGACGGCGCCACCTCCAGTCGCGACGACTGCGGACTTGTCAGGGGCAAGTTTTTCGATCTGGGCTTCCTCGAGGTCCCGAAATCGCTCTTCCCCGAGAACTCTGAATACGTCTTCGACCGAGAGACGCGCCTCACCGGCTACCAGGTCGTCGGTGTCGAAGAACCCACCCCCCAATTCCCGGGCCACCAATGCGCCGACTGCGCTCTTCCCCGACCCCATCATGCCGACCAGCCAGAGAGGCATGTCAGAAGCTCTGGCGACGCCGACAGTAGTTCTGCCAGTTGAGACGGAAGTCCTCGACCGTGTCTCCGCCGAAGGTACGCATCGCCTCGTCGGCCAAGACGAAGGCCACCATTTGTTCCGCCACCACTCCGGCCGCCGGGACAGCACAGGTATCGGAGCGCTCGTAAAAGGCCAGCTGGGCCTCGCCCGTGTCGACATCGACAGTTCGCATCCGATTGATGACCGTCGAGATCGGCTTCATGGCGGCGCGGACCGTCACGACCTGTCCGTTGCTCATCCCTCCTTCGGTTCCGCCCGCCCGGTTGGTCGGACGCTCGAGGCCCGGTTCGATCTCGTCGTGGGCCGCCGAACCACGCCGACCTGCCGACCGGAAGCCATCTCCGATCTCGACTCCTTTGATGGCGTGGATCGACATCACGGCTTCGGCCAGCCGTGCGTCGAGACGCCGATCCCAATGAACGTGGCTGCCCAACCCCACGGGTACCCCGTAAGCCAGCACCTCCACCTCACCCCCGAGGGTGTCGCGGTCGGCATGGGCAGCCTCGATCTCGGCGACCATCAGCGCCTCGGTGGCGGCATCGAAGGTCCGCACCGGCGACTCGTCGATCCGAGCCAGGTCGGCCGGTGTCGGCACCGGTTCGTTGGGCGCCCGCACCTCCCCGATCGAGATGACGTGGCTGAATACGGTCACCTCGATCTGAGCAAGTAAGAGCTTCGAGAGATAACCGACCACCGTCCGAGCCGCGGTTTCACGGGCAGAGGCGCGTTCCAGTATGTCCCGGGCGTCCTTGGTTTGGTACTTCAACATGCCGGCGAGGTCGGCGTGGCCCGGCCGAGGAGTGGTCAGCCGGCGTTTGGCCTCACCGGGCTCGGGCGACATCTCCTCGGCCCAGCGTGGCCACTCGGTGTTGCGGATCAGCACGGCCACCGGGCCGCCGAGGGTGGTCCCATGTCTGACTCCTCCCACGACCTCGAGTTCGTCTTTCTCGATTCGCATGCGGGCTCCCCGTCCGAATCCGAGCCGGCGCCGCGCCAGTTCGGCCGCCAAGTCTTCGGTGCGGAAGGGCAGCCCGGCGGGGAGACCCTCCACGATCGCCACAAGGGCCGGCCCGTGGGATTCTCCGGCGGTCAGGAAACGGAGCATTGCGGTCAGGCTAGAGCCGCCGCCAAGCCCACCAGGTCAGTGCATGCCAAGCTCGACCCGCCGCAGAGCAGTCGGGCCCTGGCAAAGCCGGCCCTATTTGAGGATTTCCTGGCCCACCGATAACTCGAAGGCGTTGTCTCGGAACAAGAACACCCCTGAATCGGTATCGAGGCTCACCACCAAGAAGTCGGTGGCAAAGACATCGCCGACCCCCACGTCATAGGTGGTCCCGTTCACCTCCACCGTGGCCCGCAGGACCCCGGCCACATCGTCGACGGCGATCAGCCGTACTGTGATCCCCGGTGTGCCGCCTGTTCCGCCGGTGCCGCCCAGCCCGCCCCCAGGGTCAACGACGGCGTCCTCGGTGATCAGCGGCCGGAACGGATCGCGGGGTTGACTGAGTTGTGCAGAGGAGACGGCTTTGACACCGGGCAGCAGGGCAGCACCGGCCGCCGCCGACGGAGCCACCGATACCGATGCCAGCGGTCCGTCCAATACCGAGTTTCCTCCTGCCCCCAGTAACGACGGTCCCGCCAGCAGCCAAGCTCCGGCCAGGGCGGCGCCGATCATCAAGATGGCGGTGGAGGCCGCCCACCCGCTGCCTGGTCGCCGCCGGCTCATGCGTCCTCCGCTGGCACGGTCGTCGACGTTGTGGTCGTGGTCGTGGCGATGCCGAAATCGGGAACGATCAGGTCCGAAGTCGTGTACACCCGGGCATCGATGCTCACCGTCAGAATCGTGAAACCGTCTTCATCCTGTCGAGAGGAGACGTCCAGACCGTCGATGGTGACCAGGCGCGACAAGTCGGCGATGCCGTACAGATAACCGAGCAGTTCGAAATACTGCGCCTCGACGTTGATGGTCATGGGGAACTCGAAATAGCGTTCACCCTCGACCTCCGCCGGCACACCGTTGGCCACCGACAACCACGCCACCCCGGTCTGGTTGGCCAGCTCGTGGAGGTCCTCGATGATGACGTCGAGTTCTGGATCCGACGGTATCGCCCCTTCGATCACGCCGATCGCTTCGAGGTAGGCGAACTCGTTGTCCTGAATCTTGCGGAGCCGGACCAGTTGGGTCTGTAGTTGCAGCTCTTCGTCCGAAGCCGCCCCCAGTGCGTCTTCGGCTGCGACCACCCGCTGGCCGGCCGGGCTGTAGACGACGAAGTACCAAGCCAGGGTGGCCAGCAGCAGCGCCGGTACCCCGATCGTCAGGGCCCGCCTCATTCGGCGACCTCGGGCAGACGAGCGAGGCGGTCGGAAAGCGACTCCACCGTCAAAGCGGCCGCCCCACTGAAGTTGACCACAGGCACCGCGCCGATCTTCGCTTCAGTGGCGGTAGGTAGCCACGCCCCTCCCACTGCCGGCCAGTCCTCGCCGGAGAAGGAACGGAGGAAAGCGGCGGTGTCGGGATAGTCAAAGGCGACTCCCTCCACGGCCAAGTCGCCGAATCTGGCCGGGTCCTCCTCGACGACGATCACCTGGGCTTGCAGGGAGCCCAACCAGGTGCGATCGGGAAGCCGGCGCCCCAAATCGGTCAGCAGGCTGCCCCAGGCGACGTCCCGAGCGAGGATCGTTTCCATGTCGGCTAGCCCGTCCAGGTAGGTCCGGCGCAAGTCGTCGGCTTCCCCCAGCTCCGAGATCTGCCGGCGAAGGGCATCGTTGAGCTGTTGCTGGGAGGCGACGGCTTCCTCGGCGTCGGTCGCCTTGCCGAGCTGCCAGAAAGCCGCCAGGCCCAACAGCCCCAGATACAACACTCCGACGGCGATAAGGCCGGCCACTTTGCGCCGGGCCCTGCTCTTCTCTGCTGCTTCGGGAGGAAGGAGGTTGATCGATCGCATCGCCTAGACCTCGTCCCAAAGAGCGAGCCCGACCGGGATGGACACGACCGGTTGAGCCAACATCAGCTCCTGATCCGACAGCTTCAGCTTGGAAGTATCCACCCGTCCCTGCCCGAGCACCCTCACCGGCTCTATGGGAAGGTTGAGCATTCGAGAGAGGCGATTGGCCAGGTTGGGAAGGCGAGCGGCGTTGCCGGCCAGCAGCAGCCGTTCAACCGGGGCTCCGTCCGGCTGAGATGCGAAGAAGTCGAGTGAGCCCCTGATGTCTTCGATCAGCGCGTCGGCCTCCTCGGTGAGTACCGCCGTGGCGTCTTCCTCTATTCGGCCCGAGCGCTGCGGCTTTCCCTCCAAGGCCACCCCCACTCGGCGCTTCAGCTCTTCGGCGATCTGGGTGTCCAGGTTGACGCGGTCGGCGAGCACCTTGGTGAACTGGTCCCCTCCGACCGGGATGATGCGAAGAAAGCGCACCGACCCACTCCTCACCGCCGCCACCTGAGTCAACCCACCTCCGAGGATGACGAGGGCCTGGGCTCCGGAGTCGAGATTGATCGAATAAGAGAAGACAGCCCGAACGACCGCAAAGGCTTGCAGGTCGATCGCTTTGACCGCCAGGCCGGCTTGATCGGTCACGTTGACCACTTCGGCGATCATGTCGCGCTGGGCGGCCACGACCAGGGCGGAGATCATCGGTTCGCCCCCCGGACCCGAGTATTCCTCAAGGGGGACGAAGTCGAGGATGGCCTCGGCGATCGGGATCGGGATGTATTCCTGGGCCTGAAACGGCAATGCGTCGCGCAGTTCTTGCTCGGGCATGAACGGCAGGTCGACTCGCCGAACGATCGCTCGTTGATTGGCGATCCCGACCACCACGTCCCGGCGAGGGAGCTTGACCTGCTTCCACAGCCGGGTGATGGCAGCGGCGACAGCCTGGGAATCGACGATTTCGCCGCTGTTCATCGCCCCGGCCGGGAGGGGTACCTGACCATAGGCGCGCAGGGCCGGCTGGCCTTTGCCGATCTGGACGGCAGCAGCTCGCACGGCGCTCGTCCCCAGGTCGAGGCCTACGTTCATGACAATCACTCCACCCTCGGCGAGTTTTCCGGAGTACCTCGCCTTGCTGTGCGGTGTTCCAGCTCCGCATGACAACCGTGTAATTACACGTCTGTCAGCAAAGAGCGTATCAGGTAGGTCGGCCTTTGACCAAGGAACGGCGCCAGATGTTTGGGTCGCGCAGCTCCGTCCATTAGCGGCGCAGCCACCAGGCCACCAAGGTCTCCCCGTAAGCGACGGCAATCCACGAGGCGAAGATCATGGAAGGACCGAAGGGGATCTCGTCCTTGCGGTTTCGTTTTCGCAAGACCATGAGCCCGATGGCAACTGCTCCCCCGATGCCGAAAGCCAAGAACACTGCCGCGGCCAGAACCCTCCAAGAGACGTAGGCGGTGAATAATCCCAGCAGTGCCGCCATCTTCACGTCACCCATGCCGAAACCGCCCCGGGCGATCAGGGCGAGCAGGTACAGACCGCCGAAATAGACCGCTCCCCCACCGAGGGCCCGTCCGAAGCTCAGCCAGCTCATGTCCGCCACGCTGCCGGCGCCCAGCAGCGCCGCCCCCACGACTACCCCCGGATAGACGATGCGGTTGGGGAGGCGTTTGTGGTCGAGGTCGGTCAGCACCAGAGCCATGGTCACCCCCCCGAACCAGAGGTAGGCAGGAAGTACCCAGCGGAGCCCGACCACCTCCACGGTGACGAGGAACAGCAGACCGGCCGCAGCCTCGACGACGGGATAGCGTACCGAGATCGGTTCCCTGCAGGCCCGGCACCGGCCCCGGAGAACGAGCCAGCCGAACACCGGGATGTTGTCGCGTGCCGATATCGAACTTCCACAGCGCGGGCAAGCGCTGGCGGGCCTGACCACCGAACGGCCTAGCGGGATCCGGTGGGCGACGACATTCACAAACGAACCGGCCACCAGCCCGGTGATCACGGCGAGGAGGATGAGGAAGGGGTGCAAGGTGGGTTCCGCATCGGCGTCGATTGGGAAAGCCTGTATAGCTGCTTGTGACTCCGACGGCTGGAAACGATGGAGGGCGGCCGGTGGGCCGCCCTCCATCGCTATTGCTCTTAGGTTGACTGGTGGTTTACCAGCCGGTCGTGGGCAGAGCTGCCACGGCGGCGTTGGTGCACGCTGCCAGTGCGACGCTCCCGTAGTGGGTGCCCGCTCCGGCGCCGCTGGCGATGTCGCCAAGCACGAAGGTCGTCCCGCTTGCCGACACGCCGGTCAGGCAGACCACCTGATCATCGGCGGCGTCGATGGCCGGGAGAACGTCAGTCCCGCTGGCCGCCACGAAGGCAAATGACGGTTCAATGGCCGTCAGGTCGGCGGCGAGAGCCGAGTAGTTCTCATTGTCGACGTAGAACACCTTCTCGGCCGCCAAGGCGTTCCGTAGGTTGCTTTGTACTGCACGATCCTGGGCCCGCTGGCGGGCGCCGAGGAAGGTCGGGATGGCGATGGCGATGAGAATTGCAATGATCAGCACCACCACCATGAGCTCGACCAGCGTGAAGCCCTCGTCCTGCTTGGCGAGGCCCTTCCGCAGCCAATTCAACATGGTTCCTCCTGTTGTTTTTGGTGACGAGCCCTGTGCCCATCTACCCCAGTTGCGCCCGCGGTTCAGAGCTGGCTCCCCTGGCAGTGGTTTATCGGCCTTGGCAGGGCGTTCCTTGAGGCCCCTGATCCCCTTCTTGTGACGGTTTGCCTACCGCCCGGGTGGTCAACCGTCACAAGAAGGACGGTTCAAATCAGCGTGAACAGCTTGAACATCGGCATGTAGAGGGCGACCAGCATTCCTCCCACCGAGATGCCAAGGAACACGATCAACAGAGGCTCGATGAGGCTCGTGAGCCCTTCGACCATCGTCTCGACTTCCCTGTCGTAGAAGCTGCCGACCTTCTCGAGCATCGTGTCCAAGGCGCCAGTCTCCTCACCCACCGCCATCATCTGCACGACCATGGGCGGAAAGACCTTGTGCCCGGACAACGGTGCTGCCAGCGACTCGCCTTCCTTCACCGACGCCTGCACGTCTCGAACGGCCCGGGCCACCACGGCGTTACCGGCAGTCTCGGCCACGATGTCCATCGATTGGAGGATCGGCACGCCGGTGCGGGTCAGGGCGGCCAGCGTGTGTGAGAAACGGGCAATGGCCGTCTTGTGGATCAGGCCGCCGAATACCGGGAGCTTGAGCTTGAGGGCGTCCCACTGGTCCCGCCCCCTGGGACTATTTCGCCATGCCCGGAAGCCAAAGATCGTCCCCACGACGAGGATGATCGCCAGCCACCATTTTTCGGTCACGAAGTCGCTGAGTATCAGCAATACCTTGGTGGGCAGGGGAAGGTCGCCGCCGAAGTCCTCGTACATGCCGACGAACTGGGGCACGACGAACACGAGCATGGCGCTCACGATCAAAACTATCAAGCCCATTACCGCGATGGGGTACATCATCGCCGCGCGAATCTTGGAACGCAGTGCTACCTGGTCTTCGAGGGTCTTGGCCAAACGGTTGAGGGTCTCGTCCAAGACCCCGCCGACCTCCCCGGATTTCACCATCGCCACGTAGAGGCGGGAGAAGACCTTGCTGTGCTTCTCCATGGCCTGGGACAGGCTCATACCCCCCTCGACGTCGGACTTGACTGCCAGAATCACGGTTCGCAGCCCCGAGTTGGTGGTCTGTTCGGCGAGAATGGAGAGAGAACGCAATAGCGACAAGCCGCTGTTGATCATGGTCGAGAACTGGCGGGAGAACACCGACACGTCCCTGACCTTCACCCGGCCGGACAGGCCCGGGATCTTGATCTCCTTCTTCAGCGTCGACTTCTTCTGCTCTTCGATGCCGAGCGGTTGGAAGCCCCGGTCCCGCAGGGCCTTGGCCACCGCTGCCGAGGAGGAGCCTTCGATCGAACCGGATATGACTTTCCCGCTCTTGTCGCGGACCTTGTAGGTGAAGGTTGCAGCAGCCATCGGTACTCCTTAGGCCACCCGGCCAGCCAGCCGGTTGAGATCTTCGAGGTTCGAGCAGCGCTCCAGCGCCGCCTCGAGCGTGATGACGTGGCGCTTCACCAGATCGGCCAATGATTGGTCCATGGTCTGCATGCCGAACTTTCCTCCCGCTTGCATGGCGGTGGCGACCTGGTGAACCTTTCCCTCCCGGATGAGGTTCCGAATGGCGGGCGTGGCCACCAGCACCTCGATGGCCGGAACCCTTCCCCGGCCATCCCGGGTGGGTATCAGCTGCTGAGTCACGATCGCCTGCAGTGAGGCTGCCAGCTGCACACGGACCTGGTGCTGCTGATGGGCAGGGAATACGTCGATTATCCGGTCAACGGTCTGGGGGGCGTCCTGGGTGTGCAGGGTGGCGAAAACCAAGTGGCCTGTCTCGGCGGCCGATAGCGCCGTTGAGATCGTTTCCAGGTCCCGCATCTCCCCGACCAGGATCACGTCGGGGTCCTGACGGAGGACGTGGCGAAGGGCATTGGCGAAGCTGTGGGTGTCGGCACCCACCTCCCGCTGATTGACGACCGACTTCTTGTGACTGTGCAGGAACTCGATGGGGTCTTCGACCGTCATGATATGGCACGACCGGCGGGTGTTGACGAGGTCGACCAGAGAAGCGAGCGTGGTCGACTTCCCTGAACCGGTCGGACCGGTCACCAGCACCAAGCCTCGCGCCAGGTCGGCAAACTCGGCGACCACGGCCGGCGCGCCTAGGCTCGCCAAAGACTTCACGTCGGTGGGAATCGCCCGGAAGACCGCACCAATCGAGTCGCGCTGGAAGAAGACACTGAGACGGAACCGGCCGCGCTTGGGAACCGGGTGGGACGCGTCCAGTTCGAGGTTCTCTTCCAACTTGGTGCGCTGTTTTTCAGTCAGGATGGCATAGATCATGCGCCTTAACTGAGCCGGCTTCATGATCCCGAATTGGTCGAGCCGGCGCAGCGTTCCGTGCACCCTGACCTGGGGGGGTGAACCAGAGGTGAGATGAAGATCGGAGCCCTGCATCTCGATGAGCAATTCGAGCAACTGGTTGATAGACAACTCGGGCGCATCCGCGTGGGCCTCCTCGCCAGCGGGCTGACCGGCAACTCGGGCTACGGGCACCGGCTCTTTTGTGGGCCCGTGAACGAAGTCGAGGGCGCGACCGATGGCCGCCCGGGTGGCAAGAGCCAGCTTGATCGGAAGGCCGGTGCGGCGCCCCAGCTCGGCATGACGGTCGACATCGAAAGGATCGGCGACGGCCATCAGGACGGCGCCACCTTCCAAACGGACCGGGACGGCATGCAGGGCGCGGGCATCACTCGCCGGCAATCGGCTCACGGCGTCGGCGTCGAGGAGTACATCGTCCAGATTCAGGAATGGCAGGTCCAACCGAGCGGCTATCGCTGCGATCAAGTCGTCCTCGCGAACGAGGCTTTCCCGAACTACCAGGGTGGCGAGCGGCGTTCCGGTTTCCTGCTCGAGTGCGAGCACTGACTCCAGCACGTCGCGTGAGAGCAGCCGCCGGTCGACCAGCAACTCTCCAAGTTTCCGGGAAGGGCTCATGACTCCGACACCTCGTGGAGAGGTTTCGGCCCCAGCGGGGCGTTGCTTGATGGCATCACACCACCACGCGCAGAATCTCTTCGATGGAGGTGAGGCCGGCTGCCACCTTGTGCAGTCCGTCGATTCGAAGAGGGCGCATTCCCTGGTCGATGGCCATGTGCCGGATGGCCTCGGTTGTGGCGTGATCGGCGGTGAGCCGCTCGATCTCTTCGGTGACGGTCATCAGCTCGTGGAGCGCCAGCCGGCCTCGGAATCCGGTGTTGGAACAGCTCCCACACCCTTTCGCTCGATGGAGGCTCGGCTCGTCTCCGAGCTCCTCGAACGGCCACTCCAGCTCTTCAAGAGCTGCTCGGGAGGGCTGGTAGGGCTCTTTGCATTCCTTGCAGAGGCGCCGAGCCAGCCGCTGGGCCAGGACAGCATCGAGGGCAGATCCAACCAGGAAGGGCTCGACGCCCATCTCCACCAGCCGGCTGATCGAGGTGGGAGCGTCGTTGGTATGGAGGGTGGACAAGACCAAGTGCCCGGTCAGTGCCGACTCGATGGCGATGGTGGCCGTTTCGAGGTCGCGGATTTCACCGACCAGCATCACGTCGGGGTCCTGACGAAGAAACGAGCGAAGGGCGTTGGCGAAAGTGAGTCCCGCCTTCTTGTTGACCTGGACCTGGTTGATGCCCGGAAGCCGGTACTCGACGGGATCCTCGACGGTGATTATGTTCAGCTCGGGTCGGTTGATGGCGTTGAGAGTGCCGTAGAGAGTGGTCGTCTTACCCGACCCGGTTGGACCGGTGACCAGGATGGTCCCGTATGGCCTGTTGTACGACTGGGCATAGCGACTGAGCGTGTCGGGGAGGAAGCCCAGCTCCGGCAGACCGAGCGTGGCCGTGGACGTGTCCAGGATTCGCATGACCACCTTCTCCCCGTAGATGGTCGGAAGAGTGGACACCCGTAGATCGATCTGACGACCGGCCGCCCGGAGGTTGATTCGACCGTCCTGGGGTCGGCGTCGTTCGGCGATATCGATTTCGGACATGATCTTCAGTCGGCTGACGACGGCGTTCATGATCGAACGCGGGGTGCGCATGACCTCGTGCAGAACACCGTCGATG
>Ga0209342_10003314_pt1 | contig 17000 bp, 12 predicted proteins | sample RifCSP16_2_FD_184023 | JGI IMG/M metagenome (GOLD analysis project Ga0209342, IMG submission 184023) | Soil microbial communities from Rifle, Colorado - Rifle CSP2_sed 16_2 (SPAdes) (version 2) | ecosystem: Environmental > Terrestrial > Deep subsurface > Rock core/Sediment | place: Rifle... | reverse complement strand
CGCAGGTGCAGCTCAAGGACGCCGAATCCTTGAGAGCGGCCCGCGACGTGCGCTTCGTCGGTGACGGCGGATCGACGGCGGTCGCACTGCTGCGTGTCTCGCCCGCTATCGCTCCCCAGGCGCGCACCGTGGAGGCACGGCTGCGCTTCAAGAGCGCGCCGGCGGCGGCCGGCGCATCGGGCTCGGTGATTTGGCGGGAATCGCGCCCCTATATTCCAGCCGAGTTCGTCGTGCGCCGCGAGGACAGGCTCGGGGTATTCGTCGAAGAGCGCGGCGTTGCCCGGTTTCACCCCCTCGACGCAGCGCAGGAAGGCCGTCCCGCGCCCGTCGATCTTCCGCTCGGGGCGCGGATCGTCGTCGCCGGTCAACTGGCGCTGCGCGACGGGCAGCCGCTCGCCGCGCCCCGCAAGCAGCCGCCCGGCGTTCCATGAAGTTTTTCGAGCTGCTGCTGCGCAACCACCCGCTGGCCAACATTCTGTTCGGGGTGGTGCTGGCGATCGGCTCGATCGCCTACGTGCAGATGCCGCGCGAGCAGGACCCCGAGATCAACTTCAACTGGGTCAACATCACGACCGTCCTACCGGGAGGCTCGGCCGAAGACGTCGAGAAACTGCTCACTCAGCCGCTCGAGGATGCGATCAAGCAGGTGGCCGACATCCGCTTCGTGCTCTCGAGCAGCCGGGAAAACGTGTCGTCGATCCTGGTGCGCTTTCGCGATATTTCCGAGCGCGTGTTCGACAAGCGCGTCGCGGATCTGCGGCGCGAAATCCAGAACAAGGCCCGCGCCGAGCTGCCCCCCGAAGTCAAGGACGACCCGCGCATTCTGGAGATTACGACCTCCAACGGATTTCCCACCGCGCAGGTGGTGCTGACCGGACGCGCCGACGACGAGGCGATGCGCCGCGCCGCGCGCGCAATCCGCACCGACCTCGAGCGGCTGACCGGCGTCGATCTGGTGTTCGCGCTCGGGCTGCGCGACCCGGAGCTGAGGGTCGAGTTCGACCCGCGCAAGCTCGCGGCGCGCGGCCTCAACGCAGCCAACCTCGCCGATGCCGTCCGGGCATGGTTTCGCGACACCTTCGCAGGCAAGACCCGCGCCGGGGACGACGCGTGGATCGTGCGACTCATCGGGCAGGACGCCGACCCCGGCTATCTCGCCCGACTTACGCTGGCGCTGCCCGGAAACCGCGAGCGCGTGCCGATAGACGCGCTGGCGACCGTTTCGCGCGAGCGCGCGACGCCGACCCGGCTCGCCTCGAGCGGCGGCGAGCCCGCGATCCTGCTCTCGGTGACCAAGAAGAGCTACACCAACACGCTCGAACTGGTCGAACGGATCCAGTCCTATATCGCGCAGAAGAACCCGCTCATCGCCCCCTCCGGCCTCAAGCTCAGCCTGACCGACGACCAGACCGTCCCGACCCGCGTGGCGATCGGCGTGATGGAGTCCAACGCGGTCCTCGGCCTCGCGCTGGTGCTCGCCGTGTGCTGGATATTCCTGGGGGTGCGCGTGTCCATCCTGGTCGCGCTCGGCATCCCGTTCTCGCTCGCAGGCGGCTTCGCGGTGCTGCACGCAACCGGCTTCACCCTCAACATCTCGGTGCTGCTCGGCGTGGTGATCGTGCTCGGCATGCTGGTCGATGACGCGGTCGTGGTGGTCGAGGCGATCTATTTTCGGGTGCAGCGCGGCCAGCCGGTGCTCGCGGCGTCCGTGGACGCGCTGCGCGAAGTCTTTGCCCCGGTCACCTCGTCGGTCGCCACCACGCTGGCCGCGTTCCTGCCGCTGATGCTGATGCCCGGCATCGTCGGCAAGTTCATGTTCGTCATTCCCTTCGTGGTGACGCTCACGCTCTCGATCAGCCTCATCGAGGCCTACTGGATGCTGCCGACCCACATCATCGCGCTTCGCCTCGACCTTTCCCGGCCCTCGCGCATGCAGCGCTGGAGGCACCGCTTCACGCACCTGCTTCGCGTGAAGTATTGCCGGGCCCTGCTCTACGTGCTGCGCCGGCCCAAGCGCTTCGCCGCCGCCATCGTGTTCACCATGGCCGCCGCCGGGGCCGTGGCGGCGCTCGGACTGGTGCGGCTCGAGTTCTTTGCCTTCGACCCGGTGCGGCTTTTCTACGTCAACGTCGACATGCCTGCGAACGCGCCGATCGAAGCCACGTTCGCGCGCACCGAGGAAGTGGAGCGCGTGGTGCGCGCGCGCCTTGCGCCCGGCGAAGCGCGCGCGCTGACCTCGGTCGCCGGAGTCAAGTTCACCGACACCGAGCCGCTCTACGGCGACGCCTACGGACAGGTCGCGGTGTCGCTGCGGCCGCGCAAGGAGGAGGGATCCCGGGACGTGCAGGCGATCATCGACTCACTGCGAAAGGAAATCGAATCGCTCCCCGGGCCGGGGCGGCTGAGCTTCCTCATGCTCTCCGGAGGCGGGCCGCCGCTCACCAAGCCGGTGCGCGTGCGGGTGCGCAACGACGACCCCGCGCAGCTGCGCGCGGCAACCGACGAGCTGGTTCGCATCGTGCGCGCGATACCCGGGACGAAGGACGTCACGGACGACGACGTTCCGGGACGGCCGCAGTTCGTGCTGACGCTGGACCGCGACGCGATACGCGCCACGGGCCTGGATCCGGGGCTGGTGGCGCGCCTGGTCCGGCTGCACGTCGACGGCGAGATCGTCACGCAGATGCGAGAAGAAGGCGAGAAGCTCGAGGTGCGCGTTCGCGCCAAGGCGCGCGACTCGGCCGACGTAGGCCGGCTCCTCGCCGACCCGATCGCGCTGCCCGGAGGGGGAACGACCACGTTCGGCGCGCTGGTGCGCGCCGAAACGCGCACCGGCAAGGGCGTCATCAAACACCACAATCTGCGCCGCTCGATCACCGTCGAGGCCGACCTCGAGCGCAAACGCATCGACACGGTCGCGGCCAACGAGGCGATCCGGGCCGCGTGGGAGAGAATCAGGGCGCGCTACCCGGACACGACGCTCGACTTCTCCGGCGAGCTCGACGACATCACCGAGAGCCTGGAGGCGATGAAAGTGCTGTTCCTGCTCGGCGTCGGTCTCATCTACGTCATCCTCGCCGCCCAGTTCCGCAGCTACTGGCAGCCGGCGATGATCCTTGCGACCGTGCCGCTTGCCTTCACCGGGGTCGTGTTCGGGCTGCTCATATCGGGGAACCCGCTTTCGCTGTTTACCCTGTACGGCGTGGTCGCGCTCACCGGCATCGCGGTCAACTCCGCGATCGTGCTGATCGACGCCGCCAACGTGCGCAGAAGGCAGGGGATCATCGTGCTGCACGCGATCGTATTCGCGGCCCGCCGGCGCGTCGTGCCGATCATCATCACCAGCACCACGACGATCGCAGGCCTGTTCTCGCTCGCGTTCGGACTGGGCGGCCACTCGCTCATCTGGGGGCCGGTGGCCGCTTCGATCGTCTGGGGGATAGGCTTTTCCACGCTGCTCTCGCTGTTCGCGATGCCGATGCTGTATTGGGGGCTGATGCCCGAGCGCCGGCGCCGGCCGGCCGCCGGCGCGTGACACGCTTTCTCATTCGCGCGCGCCGCGGCGCAAGCGCGAAGCATGCCGACGGCGCGTCTATGCTAGAGTGCCCTGGAACAAGCGTGTATGGAGGAGACGATGGCAGAAGTCCTGCATGTGCTGAGTGGGGCCGCGATTCCGTTCGGACCGAACGGCGCAGCGCGCAGCGCCATTACCACCAAGAGAATGCTCACCGGGCCGATTGTCGTCACTCGCGTCGGCATCGAGGGCGACGAGCAGGGGAACAAGAAAACGCACGGCGGACCCGATCAGGCCCTGCACCAGTATCCCATCGACCACTACGCGGCCTGGCGCAGCGAACTGCCCGACTTTGCGCCTCATCTGACGGCGCCCGGTGCTTTCGGCGAGAACCTGTCCACCCGGGGCATGACCGAAGCGACGGTGTGCGTGGGAGACATCTACCGTTGCGGCACGGCGCGGGTGCAAGTGACCAAAACCCGCCACCCCTGCTGGAGGCTCAACGTCCGGTTCGGTGTTGCGCGCATGTCGCACCGGGTGCAGGAATCGGGGCGCATAGGCTGGTACTTGCGAATTTTGGAGGAGGGCTCTCTGGGCGCGGGCGATCCCATGGTGCTCGAACACCGGCCGCATCCGGACTGGCCGCTCAGCCGGCTCATCCGCGCACTGTTTGCGGATCCCCTGAACTATCCGCTGCTGGAAGAACTGGGGGCGTTGCCTGAACTGGCCGGCTCTGCGAAGGATGTTGTGATCAAGCGGCTCGCGACGCGCACGCTGGAGGACTGGCGCACGCGCATGGAAACGCCCGGCTAGACCTGGACAACAGAAGGCGGTTTACATGGGTAAGGCGATTCTGTACACTTGTTCTGTACATAATTGAATGTCGCCATGTCCAACTCCAGCAAGAGCAAAGTCAACGTAACCGAACTCCGCCAGAATCTCCCTGCTTATCTGGCCGACGTGCAAAAGGGCAGGGAGATCGAGGTTACCTCGCGCGGAAAGGTGATCGCGCGCATCGTGGCCGGTGGCGATGCTCACCAGGAGGCGCGCGAGCGTCTGCTCGCCATCCGCAAGCACTGCCGCGTTGGCGACGTGGTCAGCCCGACCGGCGCGCAGTGGGACGCAGAGCGTTGATCGTTCTGGACACCCATGTATTGATCTACGACGCACTGGCTCCCGCCCGCCTGTCGGCTCACGCCCGCAAAGCCATCGCTCTCGCTCACACCGATCGGGAACTCGCCTGCAGCGATATCAGTCTGTGGGAGATCGCGATGCTCATCGCACGCAAGCGGCTCGATCCCGTGATAGATGCGCGGCAGTTTCTGGATGATGTGATCGCGGCGCGGCGCCTGCGCGTGCTGCCGATTACCGCGGAGATCGCCGTGCTGTCCCAGTCCGACCTGTTTTCCCATGGCGATCCGGCAGACCGGCTGATCGCAGCTACCGCGCGGCTCTACCGGGCTCCGTTGGTTACATCCGACGCGAAACTGCGAAAGCTCAAGGAAGTCACCACGATCTGGTGAACCAGCCGATCTCTTCCGCCGGCACGCCGGGATAGTCCATCGAGAGCACCGCGAGGTCGGCGAACTTGCCGACCGCAAGTGTGCCGCGCCTGGCATCGTCATGCGACAACCACGCGCTGGGAGCGGCAGGAGTATCCCCGGGTCTTGCCCGCAGTCAAATGCAGCGTGCCGCTATTGGCTGCGGGCTGTATTCAGGCATTGCGGCAAATCACTGAATTGCACCAAGCTCGCCATCGGAGTAGATTTGGCCAAGCCCGGGCTCGGAGCGCAGGATGAGCTGTGCCACCCACTTTTGAGCGGCTCGAACTGGCAGAAGGCGGATCGCCTCGCCCAATTCTCGGCCAATTGCGGTCCCTCACCGTTACATTTGAATTTCGTCAAATGGGGCTGTTCGCGGGCAGCCGTTCAGGTAGTCGCAAGGGCAGTCGCGAGAGCTGCTTCCTCGGGCTATGATTGGTCCAAGAACTATCAGCTAAGCGACCGATGCCGCGCCTCGTCCTGGTGGGGCAGAGCAATCGACGGCATCTCGGCTAACCACATGTACTACGGGGAGAAGTTCAACGCTTTGACTCATCTCGTCGGGGCCGTGCTGGCGCTTGCCGGGACCGTCGTGCTCATCGTGCTGGCAGCGCTGGATGGTGATCCGTGGAAGGTGGTGAGCGTCTCGATCTACGGCACGACGCTGACGTTGCTTTACAGCTTCTCCACGCTCTACCACAGCCTGCGCGGCCGCGGTAAGAACATCCTTCGCAAACTGGACCACCACAGCATCTATCTGCTCATCGCCGGCAGTTACACCCCGTTCTGCCTGGTGACGCTGCGCGGCCCTTGGGGCTGGTCGCTGTTCGGGGTGGTGTGGGGGCTCGCGGCGCTCGGCAGCCTGCAGGAACTGAGGCCGAAAAGCGGAGCACGAATTCTGTCAGTCGTAATCTACGTCGCGATGGGCTGGGCGGCCCTGGTGGCGCTGGTCCCGCTGGTCCATGCGTTGGGGCCGGCCGGTTTCGCCTGGGTCGCGGCCGGCGGTCTGTTCTATACGATCGGCATCGTCTTCTATGCGCTCGACACCCGCCTCATCCACGCGCACGGCGTCTGGCACCTGTTCGTGATCGGCGGCAGCGCCGCCCATTACGTTGCGATCCTGCTTTATGTGCTGTAAACGAAGCACGGGCACGCCCACTGGGTGCCGCGGACGAAAGCTCCGGGTCGCTATGTAAAGCTTTACATAGCGACCCGAATCGGCCATCCGTAGTTCCGCACAACATGCGCATAGCGCTCATATGGCTGAATGCGGCACCGTATTGACCAGCTACGGTAACGTGTCCTAAGGAATAGGAAGTGAAGCGCGTGTCGCCTATCCTTGTGTCCGGGCCTGATATGGCAAACCCTCGTAGTGCTGTGTCTTCCGCGGCAACATACAAGGCCGGACAGGAAACTCGCTTTGGCGAGCCGGGCATCAAGGGTTTGAAGAGCGAGGTATGATCGCCTCACGACATGTCGAGGTGGCAGGATGAGTTCCGAAAGAAGTTTCGGCGGCTGGTATTTCGGCTGGAATATCGTGGCCGGGGCGACGATCGCCACGCTGCTGACTGTTGGCCTGCGCATGTGCATCGGTCCTTTCTTCCTACCCATCGCCGGGGACCTGGGGCTCAGCCGCAGCATGCTCTCGGCGATCGTCGCCATCGGTATGCTCTTCTACGGGATCGGCATGCCGCTGGCCGGCCACCTCGCCGGCACGCGCGGGACCCGGTTCGTGCTCTTGCTCGGTACCTGCATGGTCATCGTGGCGCTGGCGTGGACAGCACTGGCGCACGATGCGATCAATCTTCTGCTGGCCTTCGGCGTCCTGCTTTCGCTCGGTTTGTCGTTCACCAGTCCGGTGGCGTTCACGCCCGTGCTGAGCCGCTGGTTCACACGTCAGCGCGGCATGGCGATGTTCTTCCTGTCGACAGGCTCGATGGCAGGTATCGCCATCCTTACGCCGGTGTTCGCCTACGCGATAGGCGCGGTCGGCTGGCGCAACACCCTGCTCGGCTTTGCGGCGATGTTCGCCGTGCTGATGTTTCCGATCATCTGGTTCGTGATTCGCGATGACGCGCCTGCACAAGCCGACTTGCTGCCTGCATCGACGGGCCGGCCGAGCGGGCGGGCGGCCTCGGCAGCGGGCTTGGGTTGGCGCGAGGCCGTGCATACGGGTCCGTTCTGGAAGGTCGCGCTGGGGCTGTTCACATGCGGCTACAGCATGAATCTGCTGGGTACCCACGGCGTACCGATGCTGATGGACCACGGCTTCGACGCTATGACTAGTTCGTACGGCCTGGGTCTGATCGGCCTTGTGGCAATCTTCAGCACGCTGATCCTGGGCCGGCTCGCGGATCGGCTGCAGCGCAAGAACATCCTGGCCGCGATTTATCTGATCCGCGGGCTGGGCTTTTTCGCACTGCTTATGGTCGGCACGCACGTCGAGCTGTATGCGGCTGCCGCGGTCGGTGGGATCGCTTGGGCCGGCAGCATCGCGCTGTCGTCTGCCATCCTGGCCGATACCTACGGTATTCGCAGCGTCGGCATACTCTACGGTTGGACCTATCTAAGCCACCAGGTGGGAGCCATGATCAGCACCTGGCTTGGCGGTTGGGCCTACGAGGCCTACGGCAACCACTGGATCGCCTTCGGCAGCGCCGGACTATTGCTGCTCACAGCCGCGGCCATTTCGCTGCGCCTTCCGGCGAACGGCTTGACGCTTGCAAGCGCCGCTGCACCGCCCCTTGCTCAACGCGTCTCGACCGGGTGCTATCGACCCTGACCCGTCACTCACGGCCTCGGTAGCGAATGACGGCTTCGCAGCTATTCTGTTGAAAAACTCGAAATTGGGCGGACAGCAAATTTCCGCCAGATGCGAATCCAATCGAGAATGGCATCTTCTTCCTATTTGAGAGGCAGTTGAGAGGGCCCGCGTTGCGTCATCGGTGTTTGCTTGAGGACCCCCACTATGTAGCGGCCTGCGCGTCCTATAAGGGCTAAATTTTTCTCGACGTCGATCGAATCGGAGTTTTTCAACAGAATACAGCGGAAACGGTCATTCAGCGGTCGGCGCTCAAGCCCTAGCCGGCTCCCCTGACCGGGCCAGAACTGGGCACCAATGGCTGATTAAAGTTGAAGTAGTTTAATATTTTCGGCCAATCCCGCATGGCGCGTTCGGCGCAGCCTCAGCGTACTACATACCAAATAATCGTCGCTTGAGGAGATTGGCAGCATCTATAGCTGCCTTAAATGCCTGCTCTGCTTCAGCCTTTGACAAGTCAAATCGGTGCCCGTGAACTACCTGATTTCTCTTTCGGGAAACATCTTCCTTCCACCGTTGAAATTCATTTGTTGATGCAAAGTCGAATCCTGTCACTTTTCTGACGACGACCTTTGCTAAGTGTTCAACTTCGTGGGGCCGTCCATCGTCACGGTGCAGCAATGCATGAATTGCCATTTCAGAGTGACCGTGATTTTTGAGGTAGTCCTCAAGGATGTAAGTAAGAAATGCCTCGAATAAGACAGCCGTCTCGATGATTGCAAGACGCCATTCACGAAGATCGAGGTAGCTATGGACCTGTTGGTCGAGGACTAATTTGACGTCGGGGGGCGCGGTGTTAGCAATTGCATTGCGTAACCGTATGTCTTGGTCGTCTGGAATTGCGCCTCCAAACATGTGCGCTGGGCCAGATCCGGTAACGTAGAGTTGCCATGTGGGATCGTTTCCGACTGTGAACGTACCGATATTGAAGTATAGAATGATGCTTGGCGTTACTGGGTAAAGGTAAAAACGGTTGGCGATCACGCGATAATGCTGAATGAAGTGGTTTACTACTTCTATTGCAGCGGAGGCCCAGTCAGACAGCTCTATATTGGTGTCACCTAATGCATCGGCGTAGAAAAAACATTCGACGCTTGAAAAAGAGGCGCGTCCGGTTCGGTCGCCTGGCATTTCGCCCATAACGACCATCTCTCTATTAGGATTGACTCGCCGAATGAAGCGAAGGGTAGCTTCAATGCGGGAACTCTTCACCGCATAGGGCGGCGCCAGATCACCCGAAGGAAGAAATACCTGCGAGGCGCTTCCAATGGTAATGGACCCTGTTTTGTTGGCACTTGGCGCGTATGGAGAGTATGGGGGCGTCCTCCCTTCTCGAACTGCGGCGACCCAATCTTCAAGAATGCGATCCGTGCAGTTGTCTTTGACAAAGACAACAAATGGCAGGTCAAAAGTTACTATTTTGTACTGCTCGCCTTCAGAGTTGGAATTCGCCGGTTGCGGAGTTGAGTGTGAATTCACGGTCTGATGCTCAGGTGGTAACGTCCGCCGTTTCAGTAACGGGGGCCTACGGACACATTGCAGGAGATATTACGGCATTCAATAATTCAGAACAAACGTCCGTGGGATCGGTCATCGTGTGCGAGCTCACTGCTTCGGACCATTCGCGAAAATGAAACGTCGGCTATCAGCCTTGAGCCGACACAACAGGCGATACAGCCGATGTCTCTTGATGGCCGGAAGCAGCCGTTGACCGTGTCTTGGCTGAGCAGATTCGTGGTTTCACATTGGAGAGCATGCGGAGCAAACCTATTTTGGCTCCCGAACGGAGTATAAACGTATCTACGTTCATTCCAGACGCCTCCTCCCCAAGAGACGGCCGGAATTTGAAACGGGATTAATGGTGACTAGATCTGGTGACTAGATCTTGCGGTACTAAATGCAGGCGGATACGATTCCATGCCGCTTGCGCCAAAGGAACTTCATGCAGGTCGGAAACATCCGCATCGATCGCGTCGCTGACATCGAGAAGAGTGCGCATCCGGCGGCGCGCGGCTTCCCGACGCTGACAAAGGAGATGCTGCAGGAACACGCGATCCGGCTGGGCCCGGACCTCATCGATCCCGGGTCGCTCGACCTGTTTATGAGTTTTCATACCTACGTGGTTCGCCAGGGCGACGCCACGATGCTGGTGGACGCCTGCGTCGGAAACGACAAGGAGAGACCCGCGCGACCGGACTGGCATCGACGACAAGGCGATTTCCTGGAAAGGCTGGCGGCGGCGGGAGTCAGGCCGCAAGATGTCGATGCCGTGCTGTGCACTCACCTGCACGCCGACCACGTGGGATGGAACACGCGGCTGGTCAATGGCCAGTGGGTGCCGACATTCCCGAATGCGCGATACCTCATGGCGGAAGTGGAACTGCGCCATTTTCAGGACAAGGTGGCGAGGGAGGGAAACGCGGCAAACAACCACTGCTATCCGGACAGCGTGCTGCCTGTCATCGAGCGTGGCCAGGCGGAACTGGTGAGCACGTCGCACCGCATATCGAGCGGCATTTACACCGAGCACGCCCCCGGACATACGCCGGGCTCCGTGCTCATCCATATCGAGGACGGGCGCGAGCATGCCATATGCACCGGAGACCTGATTCATCATCCCCTGCAGATGTCCGATCCGGGCATGCCGACCCAGTATTGTGAGGACCCGCCGGCATCCGCGCGCCTGCGATCGTCGTTCTGCCGGCAGTATGCGGACACGCGCATCGTTGTGCTGACCGCGCATTTCCCGTACCCTTCCAAGGGCTGGATCAAACGCGATGGGCAGGCATTCCGATTCGAATTCGACTATCGCTGAGCGCCCGAAATACGCTCCGGGACGGGCGCAGCCCGAACCGGTCAAGCGTGATGTCAGCGGGGTGCGATGAATTGACCCGGTGCGAAGACCCGCACCGCGGATGACCGGAAACCGAAGGAGACGCGATGACGCCGATGCTCCGCTTCCTGCCCGTCGTGGCAGCACTGCTTTGGCCTGCCTGCTGGCCGGTTCCGGCCGCCGCGCAAGCCTACCCCGCAAAGCCCGTCCGGCTGTACATTCCGTATGCAACTGGTGGATCGGCCGACTTTGTCGGCCGACTCGTGGCCCAGAAGTTGTCGGAGTCCTGGGGACAGCAGGTGCTGCCCGAGAATCGTGCCGGCGCCAACGGAAATATCGGCACAGAAATCGCGGCGAAAGCGGCGCCAGACGGCTACACGCTGCTGCTGGCGAGTGAACTGCAATTCGTCATCAATCCGGCTGTGTTCCGGTATGTGCGGCAGGACTTGTTGAACGATTTCGAGCCCATCACCCTGATCACCGTCGCCGTCAATGCGCTCGTGGCGAATGCATCGCTTCCGATCAAGAACGTCCAGGATCTGGTCGCGTACGCTCGTGCGAACCCGGGCAAGATCAATTACGCCTCACCCGGCACCGCCAGCCCGAACCACCTGGCGATGGAACTCCTCGGCCGGATCACCGGAGTCAAGATGGTCCACATTCCCTACAAGGGCGTGGGCCAGGCGCTCCCGGACGTCATTGCGGGCCAGGTGCAGGTCATGCTTGCCACCGTACCGGCGATAGTTCCGCATCTCGGATCCGGCCGACTGCGAGTGCTGGGCATCGGCGGTCCGCAGCGCATTGCGACCCTGCCGGACGTGCCCACGATCGCCGAACAAGGATTTCCAGACTTCGAAAGTTCGGTAGCGTGGTCGCTGTTTGCGCCTGCGGGTACGCCAAAGAACGTCATTAGCCGCGTTCACTCAGAAGTCGTCAAGCTCCTGGCTCTCCCTGATATTCGCGAGCGGTTCAACGCCGCGGGTCTCACGCCGATCGGGAGCACGCCGGCAGAGCTGGCGGCGCGCTTGAAACAGGACCAGAACAAATGGCCGCGGGTCATCCGTGAAGCCGGAATCAAAGTCGACGACTAAGAGCGAGGGCGCCGCCGCCGAGAGCGCTGCGGCGGGTTTGTCGTATCTGGGCGTCTGCTCTCGAGCATCGAAACGTAACAGCGGGCGTCAGCAATTGGCCGGCTGCTGCCCGATTCGCCCTGGTCCCACTGAAACTTGAGTGAGCGGCCGCGATCTGGGAGCCCTGACCGACTGCACTGGTCCCAGGCGGCAATACTGATCAATGGGCGACTCTGCGGGAATCTAGCGACTTCTCCCTAAACGGGCCGCCATCTCCCTGGCGACCTTGGCTTCAGGAAGGAATTTCGCTCCGCCAAGCCAGAATTCGAGTGCGGTGCCACGACTGTTGCGGACGAGGCGAACCGGCTCACCGTGGTTTTCAAAGCCGCCGGCGAGTTTGATCCATCCTTTGTTACGGCCTTGCACCGCAAGCTCATTTGCGTCCATGAATGGATTGAGGTCATCTGGACGCGCCACGAACACCTTGCCGCCCATGGGCACCAGATCGATAGGATTCCAGAACGTCCACCACCGGCCAGTCCAGCCGCTTACCTTGCGCGACGGTGCACCGTTCCGAGCGAAGGTCTGCAGAATTCGAATGGCCCCGTCAACCCACGGCTCCGCGTAACCGTCGCGGGCGTTGGTCAGCACCGACACTGTCAAATCCTCCCCGGGCAACACGCAGGTCCGCGTAATAGTCCCCTGGAATGCGCCGCTATGGCCGAACCAATCCCAGCCGTCCACCGACCCGCTTATGATTCCAAGACCGTAATAGCGCTCCAGGCTTGAATGAGGATCGCGCCACTGTCGCCGCACCATCTCGCGTCGGCTTGCGGCAGATAACACGCTGGTCTTCGCGTTGGGCGACAGTTGAGCAAAGTAGCGTACGAGATCGCGAGCGGTGCTTACAAAGCCTCCTGCCGGTGCAACCGCGCGTGTTGATTTTGTACTTGAGGTGACCAGACGCCGCCCGAGGGGCAGCTTGCACGTGTGCCCGTGTGCGAACGGTGTTCCTCTCGGTAAGGGCATGTCCGGAGACGTCTCCTTGAGTCCGGCAGGTTCCAAGATTTCACGCCTGATCCAGGACAGGTAGGATTCGCCTGTCACCGCTTCAATGATCAGTCCAGCAAGGCCGTAACCAAAGTTGGAGTATTTGAAGCGGGTGTTCGGAACGATAGTGGGCGGTGCGCGCAGTGCGCTTCTGAGTTCTTGTGCGTCAAGGAAAGGTCGCCGATCAAACCACTGGCCGCAGTCGGACCCGTCGCGGACGATGCCGGCGCTGTGGGACAGTACTTGGGCAATGGTTGCTTTCGCGATTACGGGATGCAGGTTCCGGACGTATTGCCCCACGCTGTCGTCGAGACGCAGTTTGTTTTTCTCGTGGAGCTTCAGGATTCCTGCGGCCGTAAAGCTCTTTGAGTGTGAGGCGACACGAAATCGATGGCGCGGCGTAAGGCGAGCGCCGTCAATTAGATCGGCATGGCCGAAGGCCTCCTCCAATACGATGTGGTCCTTGTGCGCAATCGCAATCACCGCGCCAGGTTGTTCGTGCTGCCGCACTTGGAACTCGACCCAGCGGGAAATGTAGTCGAGGGCGGGTTTCAACCATTGGCCTTTGGTCATGTTCTCACCTGGCGGAAGAGGAGATGTTCGGCGGATAGGTCTTGCATGGTCAAGTTTGATGCATAGCGCTCGCGATAATACGCTCCCAGGTGGAAAGAGAGCTGTGCGAGCGCCCCATGGGGACCTAGTTATCGAATAGGACGTCCTGAACGACCGCTTTCTGGCAAATCGTCCGTCTGTTCATGGCCGGTTGTACGCACTCAGCATTCGGCCCGAAAGCCGTCCTTCGCCCAGAAAGAGAACAATCAGACTCCGATCAACAACGAAGGAGTCTGTCATGGAATCCACTCAATGTAGGGAACCCTGGAATAGAGGCAAACTGATCGGTCAGAAGCCTCCCCTCAAACCCAAGGACATCTGGGCCATCCGCATTCACTTGCAAAACGGGGGCCGGGTTCGAGACCTGGCGATGTTCAATCTTGCAATCGACAGCAAGCTACGCGGCTGTGATCTTGTCAACCTGCGCGTCCGCGACATCACGCACGGCAACCAGATCCTGAGCCGGGCGATGGTCGTTCAACGAAAGACCCAACGGCCCGTACAGTTTGAATTGACTGAGCCTACGCGGACCACCGCCGCTGCATGGATCGAAAAGGCGAAACTGAAGCCGGAGCAATGCTTGTTTCCAAGCTGTCTCGCCGACTCGCCACATGTCTCAACCCGGCAGTACGCCCGTATCGTGCATCAGTGGGTGTCAGCCATCGGCCTCGATTCGACTGCCTACGGCACCCATACGATGCGCCGGACCAAGGCGACGCTGATCTACAAACGGACGAAGAATCTACGGGCTGTTCAGCTTCTGCTCGGGCACACGAAGCTGGAAAGCACTGTCAGGTACCTTGGGATAGAGGTAGATGACGCCTTGGAGATCTCTGAACAGACCGAAATCTAGGTATCACCCCGTGCGGTCGTATGGCTACGCCGTGCGACCGCTTTCTGGCAGGAGGCGCAATGCGTGCTTCCGGCCAGAAGCGGAAGTTCCCAGTTACATTTGCTTTTTGTCCCGACCAGTCATTTATCCCCTGTTAGAAACCCGTCAGTCTGTTACCCATTGGCGCAATTTCGCGTAATAGGCGTCTACCGGCCACTGAACCGAATCCGCATCGTATGTCTTGCGGACTCGTGGTACTCAAGCGCCCTTGGTACCGATAGTGGACGCACCTATTGGCCTCGACCGTCCGGGATCGTCGTCGGTGGTTGGTTGTGCCCGCACAGCACATTCACTTGCTCGCCGCGCGGGCGAGTCGGGATGCGGACGTCTCCATCGTTGGCGCGGACTACACCCGACTATGCTGCGGAGCTGGCGCCTACGATCGGCCGCCAGTCAGGCCCACCTCAAGCGTTTATTACGAGCAGTGGGCCGATGCGAGTGGATTCACCAAGGATAAAGCCGGTGAGCTCATCAAGCGATTCATCGGTGATCGCCTCGGGCGCCACCACGTACTCCATCAGGCCGAAGCGCTCAACATTGCGAGTTCTGAGCAGCAGTTTGCCGGTCTTGAAATTGCCGGCCAGCTGCAGGACCGCCTTGACTTCGCACGGAATCACGAACGACGCCCGCGCAACTTTGCCCCGCTCGTTGCGTTCCTCGTTGGAACTGTACGCGATATTGTTGTCGAGCAGCATCTGTTTCAGCTTTTCATGCTCCGGGCTGTCGCGGACCACGCGCAGCTGCCTGCCGGCGGACAACCGGAATTCCAGCGTGAACCGATCGAAAAGCTTCGTCGTTGGCGTGCTTTCCCGCGTAAGAAGATCAATCTTGCCTTGGTCCCAAATCAGACCATCGAAATTCGGCATGCCAACGATGGCGTATTCCTTCGGATAGGCCGGCTTCAGGATATTGAGCTGGTCGGTGAACTCCTTCAGGTACCGATAAGCCTTCTCCACCGCCCGGCTGACACGGGCATCGATCTCCGGCTGCGCGTCCGGCTTCTGTTGCTGCGTCTGTTTTGCCTGCGCAAGTTGCTTGAGTTGAGCCAGACGGCTGCTGCCCTGAGGTGTGGACGGCGAGGCTGGCGCGACGGGCGTAGCCGCCGGATGCGCTGCGGGGATGGCCTCTGCGCCGGGGAGCGCAGACTCTGCGGCATTGAGAATGCTTCCGGGGACAGCCTCTTGGTCGCTGGCCTCAATGCCAAGAACCGTCTTCACCGCCTTGAGCAGTACGTCAATCTGGAACGGCTTGGTGATGTAGCCATTGGCCCCGCCCAGCAATCCCTTGAGAACCGCCTCCCGGGTCGCTGTGCCGGTGACCATGATGACGGGAACCTTCCCTAGCAACGGGTGCTGGCGCATCCTGGCGAGGACGTTGAACCCGTCGGTATCCGGCAGCATCACGTCGAGGAGCACCAGATCCGGCAGCGGCGGCTGGCGAAGAGCCGCGACGATCTGTTCGCGGTTCGCCGCAACCCGCGCGACGAAACCGGCGAAGCCCAGCACCTTGCGCATGTTCTGGGCGAGTTGCTGCTCGTCTTCGACTACCATCACCGTGAGCTTCTTGTCCCGCGCGGGCTTGGTCTCGCTCGGCGGACGGCGGACGATGCGGACAATGTAGCCATCCTGTTGCAACGTGGATACGCCGCGCGCGATCGTACTATCACTCGGCATTTCCCCCTTCCACTCACCTGGGGCGCTGGCGTCGAAGAGGTCGCCCACATCGAATTCCTGCAGCGCGATGTGCTCGGAGCGCAGAAGCTTGTCCAGCACTTCGATCACTTCGCTGGGTGCGAGATGCCCAGCACTCGCCTGCACTTGGCTCACGGCGGCTTTGCCGTCAATCAATACCAGCAACTCTAGTTCCGAGCGGGACAACGACGTCCCTGTCGCGGCGAACTCGCTCTGACCAAGAGGCGTCAAGAAATAGACATCTTCACTATTGATCATCGGTGGCTGATTAGCGACCATACAGAACTTTCAGAGGCCCGTCTGTGCAAACATACCATGCCAGCCTTGCCCCGGCGCGGGACCCAAGGTGCGCCGAGCGCAAGCAAGACAAATGCCGTATCACGTCTATTCGTCCGATTTTCCCAATGTCGTCACGAAACAGCGCAAGCACCGGGATCAGCGGGCCGATGGCCCAGTCAACCCTGGTCGGAAGTCAGTCTACGCTTGAACGGCTGCTCATGAGCAAGTCGAAGGTCGGCTCAGGGTCGATAGCACCCGGTCGAGGCGATGAACAGCGGTCGTTCGAAGGCGCAGAGCGGCCCGTTGTCCGGTCTCGGATGTACAGCGGCCACACGCATTCTACGGACCGACGTCGCCTATGGCCGACAAGCCGAAGTCCGCGGCCAACTGGCGAGTGGCGGCTTGACCTTACATAGCTGCCTTTCATGACGCCGAAGGTCGCGCGTCTCTTCAGGGTCGTCTGCTGTCCCCCAGCACCTCCGGTTAGCGGCCGCTGGCCGGATTTTCAGTGGAGGGACGGTGCCAGGGCCCGCAGTCGGCCATTTTCGGACGCTCAGACGCTTCCCCTAGCTAAGAACTGGCTAGTCTGCTGTCCTTGGCATAAGCGAGGATAATGGGCACCCGAGTAGGGGAATGAATTGACAATCGCCGCAAATTGCACGTTGTCCTTGGCGCCGGCGCGCTCGCGGCGCCGTTT
>Ga0209342_10003309_pt1 | contig 17006 bp, 11 predicted proteins | sample RifCSP16_2_FD_184023 | JGI IMG/M metagenome (GOLD analysis project Ga0209342, IMG submission 184023) | Soil microbial communities from Rifle, Colorado - Rifle CSP2_sed 16_2 (SPAdes) (version 2) | ecosystem: Environmental > Terrestrial > Deep subsurface > Rock core/Sediment | place: Rifle... | reverse complement strand
AGGCGTGCTCGAAGGGGAGCAGCGACTGGAGCTTCGCGAAGAGGCGGCGGTAGTCGTGCTCGCCGCCGCAGTGGATGCACCCGTCGATGATCTCCAGGAGCGCGAGCGCGTCGGCATGGCCGAGGCGGAGGCCGGACGGCCCTGCCGACGTGGAAGTCGCTGCCCTGCGCTGAGCCATGCGCTCCCCCGGGCCGGCGGAAGGCTGGGTCGCCGCTGGCGCCGCCGGGCCAGCGGCCATCGTGCCAGCGACGGTGCGATGGGGCAAGACAGGGCTGCCCGCGTCCGTCGCTCAAGGTGGAGAGCCGTCGCTGGCCACAGAGGTGAGCGACGGCTCGCGCAAAGACGCCAAATAGCAAAGGAGCGTAGCGGCTTTGCGACTTTGCGCGAGAATCGAGGCCCCCGCGGGCGAGCGCGCCTACCCCGTCGGGGGTAGCCCGGAGGCCACGATCTCGGCCACGTCCAGAACCCGCAGCTTCTCCTCGCGGCCGGTCTCGGCTGCGCCGTCCTTCAGCATGGTGAGGCAGAAGGGGCACCCGACGGCCACCACGCCGCCGGCGTCGCCCAGCGTTGAGTCGGCCTCGTCGATGCGGTTCCGGTTGACGCGAGTGCCGAGCTTCTCCTCCAGCCACATGCGGCCGCCCCCCGCGCCGCAGCAGAACCCCTGCCGCCGGTTGCGCGGCATCTCTTGCACGTGGGCGCCGGCCGCGGCGAGCGCCTCGCGCGGTGCCTCGTACACGCCGTTGTGGCGCCCCAGGTAACAGGGATCGTGGAAGGTGACCGGCTGGCCGTCGAGGACGGAGGCGCGCGAAGGCTTGAGCCGGCCCTCGGCGACGAGCCGCGCGATGAGCTCGGTGTGATGGACCACCTCGTAATGGCCGCCGAACTGCGGGAGCTCGTTCCTGAGGGTGTTCAGGCAGTGGGGGCACTGCACCAGCACCTTCTTCACGCCGTACGCGTTGAGCCTCTCCACGCTGGCGGCGGCCTGCATCTGGTACAGGTACTCGTTCCCGAGGCGGCGCGCCGCCTCGCCGTTACACGTCTCCTCCTCGCCCAGGATGGCGAAGGAGACGCCCGCCGCGCGGAGGATGCGGACGATCGCGCGCGAGACCTTCTTCTGGCGGTCGTCGAAGGCGCCCGCGCAGCCGACGAAGAAGAGGTACTCGAACGGCTTCCCGTCCGCGGCGCGCGGCAGGTCCAGGTCCTCGCACCACTCGGCCCGGCGGTTCGAGCCGATGCCCCAGGGGTTCCCCTGCGTCTCGATCCCCTTGAAGACGCGCGCTGCTTCGTCCGGGAAGTCCGCGTCGACGAGCACCTTGTGGCGGCGCATGTCGACGAGGCGCGGGATGTTCTCGATGAGGACGGGGCACGCCGTCTCGCACCAGCCGCAGGTGGTGCACGCCCAGAACGTGTCCGGAGGGACGACCTCGGAGATCGCGGGGAGCGCCGCGGCGGCCGCCTCCTTCGAGGCTGGGTCGGCCGCCCGGGCGAGGGCGACCAGCTCCGGCGCAGCCACAAGGAGGTGATGCTTCAGGGCGCGGTTCACCTCCTTGTGGCTGAGCGGCTTCCCGGTGACATAGGTCGGGCAGTGCGTGTGGCAGCGGCCGCACTCGGTGCACGAGTAGACGTCGAGGGCCTCCTTCCAGGAGACGTCCTTCACGCTCTGCGTGCCATACTCGGCGGCCTCGGACTCCAGATCCAGCTTGCGCAGGGCCGAGGAGCCGGGCGGCAGCGCGCGGAGCCACACGTTCGGGAGCGCGGTGATGATGTGGAAGTGCTTCCCGTAGGGCAGGAAGTTGCCGAAGGCGAGGACGATGGCGAGGTGGGCCCAGAAGCCGCCGACCTCCGCGGCCCTGAGCGCGACGGGGGAGAGCTCCATCGGCCGCAGCGCCGCCGCCGCGAGCGATCCCGCGGGCGCCCACCACGAGAGCGGCTCCGCGCGCGCGACCATCGCCGCGCCGTCGAAGAGCATGTCGGTGAGCATGAGGCCGACGATGAAGCCGAGGATGAGGTTCCCCTCCCAGGAGAGCGTCACGCGGTCGGGCCTCGTCACGAGCCGGCGCCAGAGGAAGAAGAGCGCCGCGGCGAGGGCGGCGAGCACGAGCACGTCCTTCACGAGCCCGTAGCTGCGACCCAGCGGCGACTCGGGCGCGAGCAGCGGGAGGTGGAAGCCTTCGGCGAAGCCCATGCCGAAGAGCGTCACGGTGCGGATCGCGAGCACGAGGAACGCGGCGAAGAGAACGGCGTGCATCGCGCCCGGGACCAGCTCCTCCGGGTCGACGAGGCGGCGCTGGCCGAAGCCGAAACGGAGGAGACCAGCGGCCCGTTCGTCGGGGCGGTCGGTCCTGTTGACGCGCCGCAGCGCGAACAATGGCGCGATGCGGCGAACCATGGTGAAGGCGAAGACGGCGCCCGCGACGACGAGCATCGACGCGGTCAGGACCGGGCTCATGGCTGGGGACGGTAGATCCACGTACTTCCGCGGCGCAAGGGAGCGGGAGACCGACCCGGCCGGGGCGCGAGCGCCAACTCGGGACTCGAGGCAGGGGCCGCGTGCTTCACGGTACGTGACTGGTGTCCCAGGAGGGGCAGTTACGAGGTGTGACACATCAAGGGGGTCGATTGCCAGGTGGGTGAGGGGGTAAACCGAACGTACTTCCGCTCGCATCGCCGTTCGGTCTATCGCCGAGAGGAGAGCCCCATGCTGCTCCGCCGAGCCGTGCCCGTGACGCTCGCGGCGGCCGCCCTCGCGGCCTGCCAACCCTCGGTGCCGGAGCGAACGAACCCGCGCTCCATCGACTACGTCGTCTTCGACCCATCCTCGTCGCAGATCCCGCTGCCGAACGACCTCGCGCGCCAGCAGTCGGCCATCGACGCGGCGACCGGGGCCCAGAAGGAGTTCCTGCAGCTCAACCAGGCGGGTTTCTTCAACGACCAGACGCTGCCGGTCACGATCGACGTCCAGCGCTTCACGCTGGGTCCTGGAGCGCCGGCGAAGGGGCCACCGCCCGAGGCCGTCGACCTCGCGACGCTCACGACGCTCACGCTGCTCGTCCTCGACACCGATCTCGCGACGGGCGTTACCGCGCCCTTCGACACGAGCGCCGGGCTGGAGAAGAAGTACTCGGTGGCGCCATCAGCCGACCGGGGCAGGCTCAACCTGCGACCGGCCCCCGACTCCTCCGGAAGCCGGCGCTGGAAGCCGAACCACCTGTACGCGGTCGTGCTGCGCGGGGGCGAGAGCGGCGTGAAGCTCGCCGGCGGCGGGGTCCTCACCGCGATGCCGACGACATACCTGCTCACGCGCGGCGTGGACCTCAGCCTCCCCGAGAACCAGTACCTCCTGCCCGGGGACGGAAGGCAGGAGCGCGCCGCCACCGGCCAGCAGCTCGAGGCGCTGCGGCAGAGCTACCTCCCGCTCTTCGCCGCCGCGGAGCAGGCCTGGGGCGCGGGTGCCGCGAAGGAGATTGCGTCCGTCCAGACGTTCAAGATCGCCCAGAGCGCGGGGACCGCGGTCACCATCGACGCGGTGCTCCCGTCCGACGCGCTCCTCGACTCGACGACCGGCAAGGTCTCGCTGGCGACGGCGACCGACGCGTTCTGCGACTGGAAGAGCCTCGACGCGCTGGGGAGCTGCGCGCTCGCCGAGGGCCTCTCCACGCTCGACGGCTTCAGCACGACGGCCATGTGGCTCGTCGGCTCCACCGGCGCGTTCAAGGCCAGCACGGTGACCGGGGACAGCGTCCTCCTGTACGAGGTCACCGCCTCGGGCCCGACGCGCGTCCTCGACCTCGGCGGGGGCGCCGCGGCGAGGTACGTGACGCAGCCGCTGCCGCCGGCCGCCTCCTGCCCCGGGGGCACCCCCGATTGCGTGCCGGTGATCGGGCTGCAGCCGGCGGTGACGGCGGGCCCTCTGTTCCTGCCGCCGTTCAAGGAGGGGACGCAGTACGCGGTGCTGGTCACGAGCCGGGTGAAGGACGTCGCCGGCAACCCGCTCGTCCGGAACAACTTCACGAAGCTCCTCTTCTTCCAGAACCCGCTCGCCGACCTCGCCACGGAGAAGTCGAACGTGAGCGCCCTCACCGACGCGCAGGCGGTGAGCCTCGAGAAGCTCCGCTCGCAGCTGCTGCCGTTGCTCCTCGCCAGGGCGAGCGCGGACAAGGGCGTGACGCCGGAGGAGGTGGTCATGGCCTTCAGCGTGAAGACGCAGAGCATCACCGGGACCGCCCTCGAGCTCGCCGCGGCGCCCTACGCCAGCGCGGCCGCGTTCGTGCCGGGGACGCCGGTGGACATCACCGCCGCCTACCCTGGCGCGCTGCCGCCAGCCACATTCCAGGAGCTCCTCTCGGTCCCCGTCCCGACGCTCGACCCGATCGACCGGACGACGGGCGCGTTCAACCCCGATCCGACGGCGTGGGCGCCGGCGGCGCTCGACGCCGTGGTCGTCGTGCCGCAGGCGGCGTCGGTGGCCCCGTCGTGCCCGGCGCCGAGTGAGGCGCTGAAGTGCGCGCCGCTGGTGGTGTTTCAGCACGGCATCACCCGCAACAAGACGGACGTCCTCGCGCTCGCCAGCACCTTCGCCAGCGCGGGGTTCGTGGTGGCGGCGATCGACTCCCCGCTCCACGGTAACCGCGCCTACTGCACGGCCGACGCCCAGTGCGTCTGCGACGAGATCGGCGCCGCTGGGTTCCTCGGCGCGCCCGGCACGTGCACGCCCGCGTGCGGGTTCTTCGGGCCGGCCGGCCTGCAAGGTGACGCCGTCCAGATCGGCCAGTGCACGGGCGGCAGCGTCGCCGCGTCCACCGGCGGGGCGCTCGGCACCGGCGTCTCGGGGGCCTTCCTCGTGACCCAGAACCTCTTCCGCACGCGCGATGCGCTGCGGCAGGACGTGCTCGACAACTCCGCGCTCATCCTCGCCCTGGCGCCGCCAGCGCCGACCGCGAACCCGCTCGCCACGCGGCTCGCGGACCAGGGGATCGCGATCGACGGCGCCAGGGTCTACTGGATCGGTCAGTCGCTGGGCGGGATCCAGGGCGTCCTCAACGTGGCGGCGAACCCGAGGCTGTCCCGGGCGGTGCTGAACGCGCCCGGCGCGCCGGTGGCCGACGTGATCACGCAGTCCCCGGCGTTCGCGAGCGCGGTGAACGCGCTTCTCGCGAGCCTCCCGCCGCCGCTCGGTCCCATCTCCGTGGGCACGCCGCAGTACTTGCAGTTTATCCAGGTCGCGAAGTGGATCCTCGACCCGAGCGAGCCGGCGAACTTCGCAGGCCACGTCACCGCCGACACGCTCGCAGACCCGCTCGCGAGCGCGCCGGCCGCACAGGCGGCGAAGGACGTCTTCGGCCAGTACGCTGAGTGCGATCAGACCATACCGAACGCCTTCAGCCTGTACCTGTTCGGCGTCCTTGGCCTCTCGAGCAACAGCGCGCCGAACCCGTTCACGAAGTACACGATCGCGGGCGCCGGGACGCCCGGCGCCTGCACCCCGCCCGCGTCGAACCCGGCGCACGGATTCCTCCTCGACTTCAGCGACGCCGCGAAGACCGCGACCGCCCAGGCGGACGCCGCGGCCTACCTCGCGGACCTCACCAGCCCCACGGCCGACCGCTAGGAGGACGCCATGCGCAAGGACGCCCTGTTCTTCGCAGCTCTCGTGGTCCCGGGGCTCGCCGCCGCCAGCGGTTACGAGCTGCCCAACGTGAACCCCCGCGACCTCGCCATGTGCGGCTCGCTCGTCGCCGCCCAGGACAGCGCGTCGGCGGTGTACGGCAACCCGGCCGCCCTGGCGCGGCTCGACGGCCTCAACGTCTCGGCCGCGGTCTCCGCCCTCGACTTCCGGAGCACCTGGCACGCCGTCCCTGGGACGCCGTACACCGGGTCGACCCAGTCCGACACCAGCCTAGTCACCCCGCCGGCGATCTACGCCTCGTGGAGCGGCCGGCTCGAGCGGCCGGACCTCGGCTACGGTGTCGGCGTCGGCTTCACGGTCGCCGGAGGAGGCAACGTCTTCTGGCCGAGCGACTGGCAGGGTCGATTCGACATCGTCAGCGTGGACCGGCGCGTCTACGGGACCTACTTCACCGTGGGGCTCGAGCCCATCCGGTGGCTGCGAGTCGGCGGCGGGCTCATCTGGTACCGCGGGACCGAGCACCTGACGCAGCAGATCGGGTTTCAGGGGACCGAGTTCAACGCCCAGGTGGGCATGAAGGGCGATGCGCTCAGCTTCGATCTCTCGGCGGAGGTCCAGCCCATCCCGGCGCTGCGACTTGGAGTCGACTACAAGCACCAGGGACCCTTGAGCCTCAAGGGGCAGGCGCACTTCGACGACCCGCCGGCGGAGCTCGCCTCGAGCCTCCAGGATCAGGGCGCGACCCACGACCTCACCTTCCCCAACCATCTGGGCGTGGCCCTGGCATACCAGCTCTTTCCCGAGCTGCTCCTCACCGCGCAGTTCACCTGGTTCCGCTTCATCGTCTACGACAGGGACTTCTTCGCGGGCGACAGAGGGTTCAGCCTCAGCGTGCAGCGCAACTACCACAACGCCCACATGTACCGGCTCGGCGCCGAGTACGCGCCCAACGCCGTCCCCAGGCTGAAGATCCGGGCCGGCGTCGAGCGCGACATCAACCCGACGCCGCCAGAGTGGATGTCGGCCACCATACCCGACGCCGAGATCTGGGCCGCGGGGGTCGGCGCCTCGTACGAGATCCTGCAAGGCCTCGCCGTGCACGCGGCCTATTTCCACGCCTTCTACGACGAGGTGACGACCAACGCGGGCGGGACGAACAACGTCTTCCCGGGCCGGTACAACACGCGCGCCAACCTCGCCAGCATCGGGGTCACCTGGGCGGTGCCCCAGTTCTGGCGGAGGTAGGATCCGCTGCCGTCTCGGACCCGCCGTGGCCGAGGCCCGCGTCGGCCGCGGAAGCGATCGGGAACTCCGCTGCGACCGCCCGTGAGCTGGGCGCCTGGCCACGCCCGCGGGCGTGGCCAGGCGCCAGGTCCTCGCAGCTCAGTCTTCCCTGTGCCGCCTGACGTCTCGCGGGATGACCGGCCTCGGGCCGTGCGGCCTGTCGACCTTCTCCTTGTCCCCCTTGTCCTTGTGCTCCTTGTCGTCCTTCTTGGCCTGGCCGGGCGGAACGCCGCCGTGGCCGGGCGGAAGATTGCCATGGCCGGGGGCGTAGGGGCGCGCGCTGGGCCCCGGCCGTGGCGCCGGGGTGTAGACGGGCGGTGGCCGATGCTGCGGGCCCGTGACGGGCGCGGGCCGTGGCGCCGGGGCGTAGACGGGCGCAGGCCGTGGCGCTGGAGTGTAGACCGGGCCGGGCCGGGGCGGCGGAGCATAGACGGGCGCGGGTCGTGGTGCCGGGGCGTAGACGGGCGCAGGGCGGGGGCGGCCGGGCGGGGGAGGGAGCGGGCGCGGCGCATATCTCGGAGCCGGCGCCGGGCGCACCCAGTACGCGCGGGGCGGCGGCCGGACGGCGGTGTAGGGCCCGCGGTAGACGTATCCTCGACCCGGCGTGAAGGCCCAGTGAACGTGGTACTCGCGCGGCGGATGGTAGTTGTGGACGTGGGGGCCGGGGATCGTGCACCAGCCGCCGCCGGGCAGCGGATGCCCTGCGTAGTAGGTGACGACGAGCGGGCCGCGCCAGTAGTAATACCCGCCCTCGTGGGCGTAGTGCTCGGCGCGCTCGGGATAGAAGTCGTGCTCGTGAGGGCCCTCGAGGTAGCACCAGCCGCCGCCGGGGAGCGCGTGCTCGCCGTAGTAGTACAAGCCGCGCGCCGGGCCCGGCGTGACGACCGGGGCTGGCTCATACGGCGGCGGAGCAGGCGGGGGCGGCTCGTAGGGTGGCTCGTAGGACTCGGGGGGAGGCGCCGAGCGCGCGTGGACGATGCAGCCCGCGCCGAGCAGCGCGACCAGCGGCAAGAGGACGAGTCTTCTCATTCTTTGTACCCCCGGGATGTGCCGGCGCCAGCGCCACCCTTGTATGACGTCTCGAAGGGCAGCGTCCATTCAACGCGCTCGGCGGGACGCGCACCTCGGGCGCCTGGGTGGGCCGGCGTCGGGCGGCGGCCCACCCCTAGCGGGATGGTCCAGACCGCCAGGCGCCCGAAAGCCCGGCGGTCGCGCGTCAATGCATGACGTGCTCGACGTGCGCCCCGGCCCTCTTGGCGGCGTAGCGCTTCAGGATGAGGCGGTAGTGGCGCAGCGAGCGGAGGCCGGAGACGAGCCACTCGCCGGCGATGACGAGCGCCGGGCCCGATACGACGCCGCGCTCGAGCGCCTCGCGGATCTGCTCGCGCACGGCGCGCTCCGTGAAGGGCGCCTGGAACGCGGGGAGGAACCGCGACAGGTCCAGGCCCGCCCGCGCGGCGACCTCCACGATGACGTCACCGCGGGTCACGTCGATCCCGGAGACGAGCGCCGCCTCGCGCAGCGCGGAGCGGAGGGCGCTCTCGGCCGCGACGCCTTGCAGGCGCGCCGCCGCGAGCGCCAGGAGCGCAGGCGCGGAGCTGGCCGGCGCCGGTCCCGGCCCGCTCCACAGCTCCTCCGTGAAGGGCGGCGCGTCGGCCTCCCTGCCGGCGCGCCCGAGCTCGCGGGCGCGCTTGCGGCGCTCGGTGGCGGTCGGGGCGCGTGCCTCCCAGTTTCTGCGAGGGAGCGGTGCGTGGACGAGGGGCGCGAAGCGCCCAAGCCAGGGCTCGGCGGCGGCGGCGATCCGCCGCTCCGCGATCCAGCACCAGGGATCGAGGACGTCGCCGTGCAGCACGAGGGGTATGAGCGCGTACGCGGACCGCGGATCCACGGTGCGCATCTTGCCAACGACGCCGCGCCGCCGAAAGAGGCGAGCAGGCAGGCGGTGACTGCGGCGCCGCGGCCCAAAGCGAGCCCTTGCCCGTGTAACCGACCGTCGAACGCGGGGATTCCCGGCAGGGCACCCCTCCGAGCGGACGGCTCGTCCCACGGTGAAGGGACGGCGGCGGCTAGATGGGGATCAAGCGAGGCGCCCCGTGCCCCATCCGGCGGCGCGCGTGCGTGCGAGCTCGACGGCGTGCGCCACGTAGAGCGCCGCGATGTCGATGCCGGTGGCAGCCTCCAGCCCCTCGAATCCCGGCGAGCTGTTCACCTCCATGATCTTCGGGCCGGCGTGCGACTCGAGCATGTCCACCCCCGCCACATCGAGGCCGATGACGCGCGTCGCCTTGACGGCCGCCTCCCGGTACTCGGGTGAGAGATCGACCGCCTGCGCCTCGCCGCCGCGGTGGATGTTGGAGCGGAACTCGCCCTCGCGCGCCGTGCGTCGCATGGCGGCCACCGCGCGGTCGCCGATCACCAGCGCACGCAGGTCCTTGCCGCGCGACTCCTCGATGAGCTCCTGGAGCAGGATCTCCTGGCCCAGGTGCCACAGGGTGTCGAGCATCCCCTCCACCTCGGTCATGGTCGAGGCGATGAGCACGCCCACTCCCTGCGTCCCCTGGATGAGCTTCATGATGCAGGGGAGCCCCCCCACCTGCTCGACCGCGAGCGGCACCTCGTCCCGGTACCGGCACATGACGGTCCGCGGGATGTCGAGCCCGAAGCGCGACAGGAGCTGGAGCGCCCGCAGCTTGTCGCGCCCGCGAGCGATGGGGATGGAGTTGTTGAGGACGGGGACCCCCATCATGTCGAACTGGTTCACGACCGAGAGGCCGTAGCCGGTGATGGAGGCGCCGATGCGAGGGATGACGACGTCCACCCCCGTCACCTCCTCGCTCCGGTAGAAGATGCGTGGCCGGTCCCGCGCCAGGACGAGGTCGCAGCGCAGGGTGTCGAGCACCTTCATCCGATGCCCCTGCGCCTTGCCTGCCTCCACCAGGCGCCGCGTCGAGTAGAGTCGCCGGTTGCGGGACAGGATCGCGATCGTCAGCCGCGCCTCGCGGCGCTTGCGCCGGGCCGCGCGGGCCGCGCGGGCCGCGCCTCGACTCTCCGGGGTCCTCTGGGGCATCCGCGGGCCGAGCTTAGGGCGGACCCCAGGCGGCGGCAACCGCGCCCCAGCCGCGCTTCCTTCTGGTGCCGGTGGGGGTCTGGGGGGAGCGGCGCTCGCTCCCCTCGTTGATCGCGTGTCGAACGGCTGCTAAAAACCGAGTTTTCCGCGGAGGATGACGAGTGGCCGCCGACTACAAGGAAACCATCCACCTCCCCCGCACGGACTTCCCGATGAAGGCCAACCTGCCCCAGCGGGAGCCGGAGATCCTGAAGGCGTGGGCCGAGGCGGACGTCTTCGGCAAGCTGGTGGAGCGGAACGCCGCGCGGCCGGGCGCGCGCTCCTTCGTCCTCCACGACGGCCCGCCCTACGCCAACGGTGACATCCACATCGGCCATGCGCTCAACAAGATCCTGAAGGATCTCATCGTGAAGTACCACGCGATGCTGGGCGAGGTGGCCGACTACGTGCCGGGCTGGGACTGCCACGGCTTGCCCATCGAGCTGAAGGTCGAGAAGGAGCTCGGGCCGAAGAAGCGGGAGATGGGCGGCGCCGACGTGATCCTGGCCTGCCGGCGCTACGCGATGAAGTGGGTCGAGCGCCAGCGGGAGCAGTTCAGGCGCCTGGGGGTGTTCGGCCGCTGGGACAGGCCCTACCTCACCATGAGCCGCGGATACGAGGCGGACATCGTGCGGGCGCTCGCTCGCGCGGCGGAGAAGGGGTTCCTGTTCCGGGGGAAGAAGCCGGTCTACTGGTGCACGACCGATCGCACCGCCCTGGCCGAGGCGGAGGTCGAGTACGCCGACCACACCTCCCACTCCATCTACGTCGCCTTCGACCTCGTGACGCCGCTGCGCGAGCCCAGGCTCGCGGACAGGAAGGCGCGGCTCGTCATCTGGACCACGACGCCCTGGACGCTGCCAGCCAACCTGGCGGTGGCCGCCCACCCGGACCTCACCTACGTCGCCTACGACCTGCACGGACAGGTGGTGGTGGTGGCGAAGGACCTCCTCACCTCGTTCCTCCAGGCGGTCGCACCGGACGACCTCCTGCACGAGACCCCGCACGCCCACTCTCCTGCCGCCCACGAGGCGGCGACCGGCGGTGGCGGCGTATCGCAAGCCACCGAGCTGCGCGATCCGGGCTGCATCCTGGCTTGTCTCGAGGGGAGGTCGCTCGAGGGGCTCCGCTACCGCCACCCCTTCTTCGATCGGGAAGGGATGGTCCTCCTCGCCGAGCACGTGACGCTCGAGGCCGGAACGGGCCTCGTCCACACCGCGCCCGGTCACGGGCAGGAGGACTTCGAGCTCGGCCAGCGCCACCGGCTGCCGGTCCTGAACCCTGTCGACGGAGCTGGCCGGTTCACGGCGGAGGCGGGGAAGTACGCGGGCGAGGAGATCTTCGCCGCGAACAAGGGGATCGTGGCCGACCTCCATGCGTCCGGACACCTCCTCTCCGACCCCAAGGCCACCCTTCGCCACAGCTACCCGCACTGCTGGCGCTGTCACCGGCCGGTGGTGTTCCGGGCCACCGATCAGTGGTTCCTGAGGCTCGACCACGACCAGCTCAGGGAGCGAACGCTGGCCGAGATCGACCGGGTGCAGTGGATCCCGCGCTGGGGGCGCGATCGCATCTACAACATGATCGAGCGCCGGCCCGACTGGTGCCTCTCCCGCCAGCGCACCTGGGGCGTCCCCATCCCCGTCTTCTACTGCGAGGGCTGCGGCGAGGCGCTCGTCTCGCCTGAGGTCATGCGCAGGGTGGCGGACGCCTTCGCGGAGGAGGGGATCGAGGCCTGGTCCACGCGCGACGTGAAGTCGATGGTGGGCGACGCGCGCTGCGCGAGCTGCGGCGGCGATCGCTTCCGGCGCGAGCAGGACATCCTCGACGTGTGGTGGGACTCGGGCGTGTCCTGGGCCGCGGTGGCCGAGGCCCAGGGCATGGGCGTCCCGGTAGACCTCTACCTCGAGGGCTCCGATCAGCACCGCGGCTGGTTCCACTCCTCCCTGCTCACCGGGATGGCCATCCGCGGGAGCGCGCCCTACAGGGCGGTGCTCACCCACGGGTTCGTCCTCGACTCGCAGGGCCGCGCGATGTCGAAGAGCATCGGGAACGTCGTCGCGCCGGAGACGATCATCAAGAAGTACGGCGCCGACGTCCTCAGGCTGTGGGTGGCCGCGGCCGACTACCGCGAGGACGTGCGGGTGGGCGACGAGATCCTCTCCGGGCTGGCCGAGGGCTACCGGAAGATCCGCAACACGATCCGCTGGGCGCTCGGGAACCTCCACGGGTTCGATCCCAGGTCGCAGGCCGTCCCGGTGGAGGAGATGGAGCCCATCGACCGCTGGGCGGTGGCGCGCCTCGCCGACTGGGCGGCGAAGGTGAAGAAGGCCTACGCCGAGTACGAGTTCCACCTCGCCTACCACGCGACGATCCAGTTCTGCGCGGTCGAGATGAGCGCGATCTACTTCGACATCATCAAGGACCGCCTCTACACCGCGAGGGAGGACTCGCCGGCGCGCAGGAGCGCGCAGTCGGCGCTGCACCTCGTCGCCGGCGACCTCGTGCGCCTGCTCGCGCCGGTGCTCTCCTTCACGGCCGAGGAGGCGTGGGGGTTCCTCCCCGGGCACGACGAGGACAGCGTGTTCTACGCGGGGTTCTCCGAGCGACCGCGACCCGCCGGCGCCGACGAGCTGGAGGCGCGCTACGGCCGGCTCCTGGAGGTCCGTGGGGTGGTTCAGCGGGCGCTCGAGGAGGCGCGGAAGTCGAAGCTCATCGGCTCCGGGCTCGAGGCCATGGTCACGCTGCACGCGGAGGGCGACGATCTCGCCCTGCTCGAGTCGGCGCGCGCCGAGCTCCCGGTGCTCTTCATCGTCTCGAAGGTGGAGCTCGCGGGCGGGCCGCTCTCGGCCGAGGTGGCGCGCGCGCCGGGGACGAAGTGCGCGCGCTGCTGGGGCTTCTTCGAGGACGTGGGGAAGGAGCCGGCGCACCCCGACGTGTGCGGGAAGTGCGCCGCGGCGCTCTCATGAGCGGGTCGCCCTTCGGGAAGTGGAAGCTCCTCGCGATCGTCTTCACGACCGGAGTGCTCGCCGACCAGGCGACGAAGTTCCTGGCGGTGGAGCGGCTCACGACGGCCTTCGAGCGCGTCGACGCCCGCACGCCCGGCGAGAAGCTGGAGGCTTTCTGGCGGCTCAAGTACCTCGAACCGCTCGCGCGGCCGCCATACCACGTGTTCCGATCGTGGTGGCGCATGAACTACGTGGAGAACCCGAACGCCGCCTTCAGCTTCGGCGCGTTCGTGCCGTCCGACGTGCGGTACCCGCTCTTCGTCGCCGTCTCCTTCCTGGCCATGGGCTTCGTGGCGTACTACTACCGCCGGCTGGGCGCGCGGCAGCGTTTCCTGCAAGTCGCGCTCGCCTTCGTCCTCGCGGGTACGGTGGGGAACCTCATCGACCGGCTGATCCGGCGGTACGTCATCGACTTCATCGAGTGGTACTGGTGGAACCGGCCAGACCTCCGCTGGCCCACGTTCAACATCGCCGATTCGCTGCTCGTCGTGGGGATCGCCATGCTGCTAGTCCACCCCGCGCCCAAGGCCCCCGCGTCGCCCGGAAGCAAGGGGGAGCCGGGGAACAAGCGGGCGGCCTCGGGGGTCTAGATCGCATGCTGCCCGTCCTGTTCACGTTCACCGTCCCGGCCGAGCTGGTGATGCCGCTCGCGCTCCTGCTGCTCGCGGCGGTGGCCCTCGCGCGCGCCTGGGCATTCCGCCGGCGGATGGCGGAAGCCAAGAAGAAGGTCGCCTGGGGTGCGGCCCTGTGGGATGACAGGTGGGCGCTGGGGGCGCTGGCGGCGGGGCTCCTGCTCCTGTGGAGGGCGGGCATCCTCGAGGGGGAGCTCTCGTTGCCGCTGCATACCTACGGGCTCCTCATCGCCACCGGCTTCATCGTCGCCATCGCGCTCGCGCAGCGAGAGGCGCGGCGCCGTGGGCAGTCGGCCGAGCGGATCGGCGATCTATCGTTCTGGTTGCTCCTCTCCGCGCTGGCGGGGAGCCGGATCTTCTTCATCGTGGTCAACTGGGACGACTACTTCGGCGACAACGCCTGGTTCGTCTTCCACGGCGCGCGCATCCCGCGCCTGCTCGCGGTGTGGGAGGGCGGGCTCGTCTTCTACGGCGGGTTCATCGCCGCGGCCCTCACCGCGTGGTGGTACATGCGGCGGGCGAAGCTGCCCTTCCTGCCCTACGCCGACACGCTCATCCCGTCGGTCTCCGTGGGGCACTTCTTCGGCCGGCTCGGCTGCTTCGCCGCCGGCTGCTGCTGGGGCAGGGCATCGGAGGCGCACCTACCCTGGCTCACCCGCTTTCCTCCCGGGTCGCTCGCCTACCAGAGCTTCGCCTCCCGCCCCGACGCGGCGGAGCTCCTCTCGCCCGATCGGCTCACCACCCGGCCCGTCCACCCGACGCAGCTCTACGAGGCGCTCGGCGAGCTGGCCCTGTACGGGGTGCTCGCGCTCCTCGTGCGGCCCTCCAAGCGCTTCCACGGCCAGGTCCTGGCCACCTGGCTCATGGCTTACGCGGTCCTGCGGACCACCGTCGAGTTCTTCCGCGGCGACGTGGAACGAGGAGTGATCCTGGGCCTGGGCGTCGGGCAGTGGACCTCGGTCGCCATCTTCTCCGCGGGTGTGGCCGTGTGGGCGATAGGGCGCAAGCGTGGACAGCTCCCCAGGGAGACCAGCAGGCCAATCGCGGCCTGAACGTCGCCCGAACGGGCGAGGCGCCGCTCGCTGGCGCGAACCCGGGACCGCCGTCGAGCGCGGGCTGGCGAGCGGAAGACTTCTGGCGCGCCGCTCATTTTCGGTAGAGTGACACCTCCGTGCCGCCACAGCCCCCCAGACCCGGACCCAAGGGCCACCACCTCCGCGCGCTGAACGAACCACGCACGGTGGAGGAGGCGGAGCGCCAGGAGAAGCATCGGAGCGAGCTCCTGGCCGAGGAGTGCGGCCAGATCGAGGAGGACGTGGAGGCGCTGAAGGGCCGGTACGAGATGTTCTTCCTCGGCATCGAGCGCCGCGAGCCGTCGCGCGAGCGCGAGGAGATGAAGCGCCGGATCGGTCGGATCAAGGGCGAGTTCACCAGCAACGTCGGCCTGCAGTTCCGGATCCAGACGCTGAACGCGCGCTATCTCTCCTACGAGCGGATGTGGCTGCGATCCGCGCGCGAGAAGGAGGCCGGCACCTACCGCCGCGACGTCCAGCGGGCGCGACGCCGCCAGCAGAGGGAGGAGGCCCAGCGGGCCGCCGCCCCGGCCAGGCAGGGCGCCGATGGGCAACTGGGACCGCCCGCGCCTCCGGCGCCCGCGGCGGATGGGTCGGGCACGGCAGCAGGGGACGGAGCGGCGAAGGGCGGGGCAGGGCGCGAGAGGCCGGCCCCGGCCGCGCCGCCTGCGGCGTCGGCCGCGGCGGCCGGCGGATCCGGGCCGGCGCGCGCCCCTGGATCGCCAGAGCTGCCTGCGGGGGTCTCCGAGGCGCAGGTCCGCGCGCTCTACGACGCCTACCTGGAGGCGAAGCGGCGGTGCAACGAGGACGTGTCGCGCTTCTCGTACGAGATCCTGGCGAGGAGCGTCGCGAAGCAGGTGCCCGAGCTCGTCGCGAAGTACAAGGCGCGCACCGTGGAGTTCAAGGTGGTGATCAAGGACGGGCGCGCCGTGCTGAAGGCGGTGCCGAAGTTGTGAATCCGCGCCGAGGGGGCGTGCGCTCGCTCGCGCGCGGTGGCAACGGCCGGCGCGATTCGATTTGCGTTTCCGGGGCCCCGATCGTAAAAAGGCGGCCCGCGGCGGCCGTCGCCGCGCGAGACCTGCCTGGGTAGCTCAGTCGGTAGAGCAGGGGACTGAAAATCCCCGTGTCACTGGTTCGATTCCGGTCCCAGGCACCACTTTTCCTGAGGTTATACGCGCTTCAGGCTTTCTCTGGGCTCTCCCGGTTCTCACCGGTAGGGCCCGTTCTGTTACCGATTTGCTACCAGAGCTGCTCACAGGTTCAGGCATCGAAAACGCGGGCAGCCTGGCGGCCTCCTGGATGTAGTTCTGCTCGTTCAGGCGACCGTAGACGAGATCGACCATCCTCGTCGAGGCGTGCGCCGGCCGCCGCATTCGGGGGAGGCGAACTGGGCCCGGCTCTACATCCGACGCGGCGACGCGCCGGGATAACTGAGAGGCAACGAGCACAGCTTTCCGACGGCTTCGCGCCACGCCGACCGCGGGCCGGTGATGCTTCAACCGAAGCTGTCGTGGGCCTCTCGGATCTCCGCCTCGGTACAGTCGTAGCCTTCCTGCTGGACCAGCCGCCAGGCGGCCGCCCGATCCATGGAGCGCACGGCCTTCCGAAACTGCTCGTCATCCTTGAGCCGAGCGACGAGCGCTCTCGCGACGGTGAGCGACATCTATCCTTCTTCCCTTAGAACCAGGCGAGCGCCGCGACCTGCACCGTCGTCTGGTCCTTGTTCGTGTTGGCCTTGAAGACGAGGTCGGCGGAGAAGTCGCGCCGCCCCTCGAGCCGGACCCTCGGCGTTCGAGCCGACCGGAACGGAGAGGCCGATCGTTCCCTCGTAGACCTTCGTCCCGATGGTCGCCAGGGCGCCGTCAGTGTCGTCGAAGTTACTCGCCGCGCCGGTGTCGATGACGATGTCGGCCGGCAGCTTCAGGCTCACGTACGCCTGCTGCACGTAGAGATCGGAGATCGCGCCGACCGTCCCCGACGTCACAGTGCGTCGCAGAGAGAGGCCAAGCCCGAACTTCTGATCCTTGGTGTCGCGGAAGTTCTCCTCTATCGTGAAGCGCTTGCCGTACAGGTTAACGACGCCCTTCGCGTCCAGGTCGATGCGGCTGGTAGCGAGACACCAGCTGTCCTTCATGCCGGATTCCTTTACGCAGACGACGGCCGGAACGGGGCATCGGTCCTGGGTTACGGAGGCGTCGCGTATCATCCGCGAACGCCCGTTGCTCGGGACCCACTCGCTGGCAGGGTGCGACTCGCCGTTCGGTGCGCCAGGCAAAG
>Ga0209342_10003308_pt1 | contig 17007 bp, 14 predicted proteins | sample RifCSP16_2_FD_184023 | JGI IMG/M metagenome (GOLD analysis project Ga0209342, IMG submission 184023) | Soil microbial communities from Rifle, Colorado - Rifle CSP2_sed 16_2 (SPAdes) (version 2) | ecosystem: Environmental > Terrestrial > Deep subsurface > Rock core/Sediment | place: Rifle... | reverse complement strand
ACGCGGATATATTCAGCAAAGCCGCCGGGTTCAAAGTTTGTGGTTCTGAGGGTGTCACAGGCAGATGTGTGCCCTATCAGGCAATAGTGGCATGTATTGCAGGAAACATGATGTGAAACAAAAACCCTGTTGCCTTTTTTGTATTTATTAACACCCTTACCTGCCTCAACAACCTCGCCGGCAATCTCGTGTCCGAGGACAAGCGGCGCCTTTTTAATGCGATACCACTCCATCACATCACTGCCGCAGATGCCGCTGGCAATGACCTTTACAAGGAGTTCGCCGTCGCTGATTTTTGGGACAGGCCTCTCTTCAAGCCGAACATCATTGTTATTGTAATAGACTGAAACGCGCATATATCTCTTTTCAGAATTGTAGGTTGGATTGAAAAGTGCAACCCAATTTATTTGATTAAAAATATGCTATTGATAAGCCATGCAATAAAAAACCAAAAGATAATCCCAAGCCACGTGCTGAGTTCTGTAAATATTACAAACTTTGAAGTGGATTCATCTGCGTAGTAATTCCAACGAGGTTTCTTTTTACCAAGTGTAGCAATAAAAAGCACGATTTCCCCAGTATAGAAGAAGATAAACTCTACAATCAATTGAAACAAGAAGCGCAATATGCTTTTAAAAATTAGTTTTGCTGAACCTTCAGCAATATCATCAATCGTAATGTTTATCTCTTTTTCTTCCCATCCTCAAAAATCTTATTTGCCTCTTTTGCCGATGCATTTTCGTGGATGATGGCGCGGATTGCCTTAATCATGGGCACAGGGTGGGCATTCTGCCAGATATTTCTGCCAAGATTGACACCTATTGCACCCCTCTGCATTCCATCAGCGACAAATTCCAGTACCTCAAAATCCGTCTCTGTCTTTGGTCCGCCTGCAATGACAACAGGAACAGGACAGCTATTTGTAACCTTATCAAAATTTTCGCACCAGTATGTCTTTACAACCTTTGCGCCAAGTTCTGCGGCAATGCGGCAGCATAATGAAAGGTAGCGGGCATCCCTCTTTTCAAGTTCTTTACCCACAGCAGTAACTGCCATTACAGGAATGCCGTATTCTTCTGCCTCATTCACAAGTGTTGATAGATTTAATAATGTTTGACGCTCATATTCACTGCCTATAAAAACAGACAGTCCTACTGCTGAGGCATTAAGCCTTATTGCCTCTTTTATGGATGTGGTTATGCCTTCATTTGCCAAATCTTTTCCTATAATGCTGGTGCCACCTGATACCCGGAGAATAATTGGTACAGTGTTGTCAGGCGGTACGCAGGAACGCAGCACGCCACGTGTAACAAACAGGGCATCGCTGTATGGAAGAAGCGGTTTTATGGTTTCACCAGGCTTTTCCAGTTTTGATGTGGGCCCCAGAAAATAGCCGTGGTCAATGGGCATAAACAGGCATTTTCCATTCTTGATTATTTGTGACAAACGATTTTTCATTCCCCAATCCATTTTGAAATCCTCCTTTTATAAGTGATTACGCAGATTTTGAAATGCGATTACACAGATTAAAACCAAATCTTTATCTGCGTAATCTGTTCTTTGAATCTGTGTAATCATATTTTTTTCAAAAACTTTTCCCTGCATTCTTCGCTGCAAAAATATACTGTCTCATTTCCATTCTTCGTATTAAAAGCAGCATTCTTTGGAAAATAACTCTGGCATACAGGGTCAAATACCATCTCTTCGCCGGCAACATCAGGGTTGCCTCTTTTCTGTCGAATAACCTTTTTAGGAAATAGAAAAGCCCGTGCAATGGCATACAGCAAAAAAAACAATATCAGATATAGTATGAACCGCATACATTTATACTGGCAACGAAACGCACGCTGTAAGCCCTCGCCATGAGGGCGGGGCAAGACATGCAAACGCAATAGTAATTTTTCCTTACTGTCAAGATACTCTGCCGTGTTGGGGGAATATCTTCACTTTTTTATTGTCATCCAGTCCTTTCAACAAATCTGCCACCAACTTTTTAAATACCGGGTGCACAAGATCAGGGGCTATTTCATTGAGCGGCATCAAAACAAACCTCCTCTTATGGAGAAGCGGGTGGGGGATAGTAAGGTCTTCTGTGTTTATTATCTCCCTGTCAAAGAAGAGGACATCAAGATCAATAATCCTTGGTCCGCCCTTTTTTACCCTCTTCCTTTTAAAGCCCTCCTCCACTTTCCGGATAACTGAAAACAGTCCATAGGTATCAAGTACCGTCTCTATCTCAATTACGCAGTTTACGAACCAACCCTGCTCTATCTCGCCCCATGGCTCTGTTTCGTAGAAGGATGAGGTCTTAATCAGCTTAACCTCCTCACCATCCGCAAGGTCTTTGATTGCCTTCTTACAGTTATCAAGCCTGTTGCCAATATTTGAGCCTATGCTGATAAAGGCAGTATGTTGCATAAAAAGTGTCAAAGAGTCACAGTGTCAGAGTATCAGAGTAAAAAACTTTGACCCTTTGACACCCTGATACTTTGATACTACTTAAAACACCAGTTCCAGATCCCCCAGCCTCTTTTTCATCTCTGCAATAACCCTTCTCTCGTCCTCTTCGTTTTTGGCAATAAAGGTTGATGAGAATCTTAAATAATTACCTACATCGTCCCACGGAACTGTGGATATAAGCTTCTCTGTTATGAGATATTCAGACACATCCTCGGCTGCCTTGAATTTAACACCGCCTTTCGTGCCCCTTGGCGCACCCACATAAAGATAGAATGAGCCTCCGGGCATCTTTGCAGAGAAACCCGCTGAGTTAAGGGCTTCCACCATCAGTTCAAGCCTTCTTTTATACTTCGCAGAAATCTTTTCTGTCATCTCAGGGTGTTCTAAGGCGTATATGCCGGCCTTCTGGATGGCTATGAACTGACCGGAATCGTAATTGTCCTTCACATGGCCGAAGGCGCTTACCACCCTTTCGTTGCCTGTAACAAAGGCAAGCCTCCAGCCTGTCATATTAAATGCCTTGGAGAATGAATGTATCTCCACTCCCACGTCCTTTGCGCCATCAACAGACAGGAAGCTTAAGGGTTTGTTGTCAAAACTGAGCGCAGCATATGCAGCATCATGGACCACAACGATATTATTCTTCTGGGCAAATTTCACCACCTTCTTAAAAAACCCAATGGTTGCTGTGGCGCCAGTGGGATTATTGGGGTAATTTATATAAAGGAGTTTTGCCTTTTTTAAGTCCTCCTTGCTTACATCATCAAGGTCCGGCAGAAAATCATTTTCTTTCTTAAGAGGCAGATGCACTACCCTTCCGCCATACCACTGGGTATGGGTGGCAAGAACCGGATAGCCTGGAACCGTTACAAGGACGGCGTCTCCTGGATTGATAAATACCGAGGGGAGCATGGCAAGGGCCGGCTTTGAACCGATGGAATGCAGTACCTCTCTGACAGGGTCTATGCCTTTCACACCATAGACCTTTTCCATATATTTTGCAGCAGCTTCCTTTAGCTCCTGAATGCCGTTATCTGCATACCCCCTGTTCTCAGGTTTAGCGCACTCTATCTTCAGCGCCTCCACAACCATCGGGAACGCCATTTCATCAGGTTCGCCTACGCCAAAATCAAGAAGCTCCACATTGGGATGGGCATTTCTCGCCGCAGCCTTTGCCCTCTTGATTTTTTCAAACTTGTAAATCTTTGTCTCTTTGCCAAACTTGTTACCGCCAACTCTCTCAGCAAAAAGATTCTGTATGTAACTCTCGGACACTTAAATACCTCCTTTTATAGAGTGTCAAAGTATCAAAGTGTCATAGAGTCAAAGTTTTTCTCTGATACTCTGACACTGTGACTCTTTGATACTGTATTTACCAGACTCCCTATCCCCTCTATTCGTACCTCCACTTTGTCTCCCGGCTTCATCTTTCCAATACCTGAAGGCGTACCTGTTGTAATCACATCTCCGGGAAGAAGTGTCATGACATGGGATACAAAGCTCAATAAATGATACACATCAAATATCATGTCCCTTGTGGATGTGTCCTGCCTTTTTTCGCTGTTCAGATATGTTTCAATCCTTACATCCGCGGGATTTAATTCCGTCTCTATCCACGGCCCCATAGGTGCAAAGGTATCAAAGCCTTTGGCGCGGGTATATTGAATGTCTTTGCCCTGCAGATCCCTTGCAGTTACATCATTAAAGCAGGTATAGCCAAGTATATATTCTATTGCGTCTTCCTTTTTTACCATATGCGCCTTTTTGCCGACAACAACCCCAAGTTCACCTTCGTAGTCCACACGCCTTGACATATGATGGGGATAGATAATCTGGTCATCAGGGCCAATTACAGCAGTGGAAGGCTTCATAAAGAGCATCGGCTCTTCCGGCAGAGGCTTATTGAACTCTGCTGCATGGGCCTTATAATTTAAACCAATGGCTATTACCTTTGACGGCTCACAGGGTGCAAGAAGTTTGACATCGTTCCACTTGTGGCTGACAAAAGTTTTTTTAAAATTACCAAAGATACTGCCTTCTATCTCAATGAAATTTTCACCTTCAACAATACCAAATTTTATTGAGCTATCTTTCAAAAATCTTGCAAGTTTCAAAAACCCACTCCTTTCTATATCTGGATGTGGGAGGTGGGGAGTGGGATGTAGTTAAAGCTTTTACTACCACCTACCTCCTACTTCCTAATCCCCGTCCTCTCCACCATCGCCTTTATCTTCAGCCTCAATGCATTCAGTTTTATAAAACCCTCTGCGTCCTTCTGGTCATAGACCACATCCTCTTCAAATGTGGCAAAATCAGGATGATAGAGCGACTTGTCTGACTTTCTGCCAACGACATCGCAATTACCTTTGTAGAGTTTCAGCCGTGCAGTGCCTGTTACTCCCTTGGCAGCCTCATCTATCATATTCTGCAGCATCTCCCTTTCAGGGGAATACCAGTAACCGTAATAAACAAGCTCTGAATACCTTGGGATGAGGCTGTCCCTGAGGTGCATAACCTCTCTGTCCATTGTGATAGACTCTACAGCCCTTCTTGCCGCATGAAGTATTGTGCCTCCGGGCGTTTCATACACGCCCCTGCTCTTCATACCTACATAACGGTTCTCTACCACATCAACCCGGCCTACGCCGTTTTTCCCGCCAAGCTTATTTAATTCTGCCAGAAGTTTTGCAGGAGACATTTTTCTACCGTTCACTGCAACAGGATTTCCATCTTTAAAATCTATTTCAACATATGTAGGCTTATTAGGCGCCTTCTCAGGCGAAACGCTCAATACAAACATATCCTCAGGCGGCTCAACCCACGGGTCTTCCAATATGCCGCCCTCAAAACTTATGTGAAAAAGATTTCTGTCAGAGCTGTATGGCTTTGCCTTAGTTGCAGTTACTGGTATGTCATGTCTTTCTGCATAGTCTATTAAATCTGTTCTTGACTTCATGTCCCATTCGCGCCACGGCGCAATAACCTTTATATGGGGATTGAATGCATAGTAGGTAAGTTCAAACCTTACCTGGTCATTCCCTTTACCTGTTGCGCCGTGCGCTACTGCATCTGCCTTCTCCTTTTTTGCAATCTCCATCTGAGCCTTGGCAATGAGCGGCCGTGCTATGGATGTGCCGAGCAGATATTTTCCCTCATACACTGCCCCTGCCCTGAGCATTGGAAATATAAAGTCCCTGACAAATTCTTCCTTAAGATCTTTTATGTAAATCTTGCTTGCACCGGTCTTGATTGCCTTTTTCTTGAGCGGCTCAAGTTCTTCTCCCTGCCCCAGATCAGCGGCAAACGCAACAACCTCACAGTCATAATTCTCAACAAGCCATTTGATTATAACCGAGGTGTCAAGCCCGCCGGAGTAGGCTAAAACTACCTTTTTAATCTCAGACATCTCATCCTCCAAATATAGTTTCAGGGTATCAAAGTATCAGAGTGTCAGAGTAATGAACCACCCTGCAGCAAGCTGCAGGGTATCAAAACAAAATAGATAGTACACGTCATTGCGAGGAGCTTTATCTCGAAGCAATCCCAAAATAAGAGATTGCTTCGCTTCGCTCGCAATGACAGAGAAAACCCTGTAGCAAGCTACAGGGAATTCTCAAGTTAAAACTTTGACTCTTTGACACTATGACACTCTGGCTCTTTCTATTAACAGCTTCTCCAGTATCACCTTCTGCACATGCAGCCTATTCTCTGCCTGATCAAAGACAATAGAATTTGGTCCTTCTATAACATCATCAGTTATCTCTTCTTCACGGTGAGCAGGCAAGCAGTGCATAACAATTGCATCTTTTTTTGCAAGTTTCAAAACTTCTGAATTTATTTGATAGCCCTTGAATGCCTTTTTTCTCTTCTCTTCTTCTTCCTCCTGACCCATGCTGGCCCATACATCTGTATTCAAAACATCGGCACCCTTTGCAGCCTCCTTTGGCTCTTTCACAATCTCTATCTTTGATTTTGCCTCTTTTCTTGCCCTATCTAAAATGTTTTTATCAGGCCAGTATCCCTCTGGGCAGGCAAGCACCAGATCAAGCCCAAGTCTTGCTGCCGCTTCAATCCACGAGTTAGCCATATTATTGCCGTCTCCTATCCATGCAATCTTAAGCCCTTTGTAGCTACCTTTTTTTTCTATGACAGTAAAAACATCTGTCAAGACCTGACATGGGTGATGCAAATCTGTTAGGCCATTTATAATTGGAACAGTAGAATATTTTGCAAACTCCTCAACAATTTTATGGCTGAATGTCCTGATGACAATGCCGTCTACATACCTTGACAATACCCTCGCTGAATCCTTTATAGATTCGCCCCTTCCTATCTGAGAGTCCCTGTGGCTAATAAATATCGCGTGGCCTCCCAACTGATGCATGGCAACCTCAAATGAAACCCGCGTCCGTGTGGATGCCTTATCAAATATAAGCCCAATGCTCTTGTCAATTAAAGGATTGTGCGGAATTCTTCTTATCTGCCTTTCTTTGAAAAAACTTGTTTTCTCAAAAATGGCATCTATTTCATTCTTCGTAAGGTCAGAGATTGTTAATAAATGTTTTGTCATGTTTATTAAGTTGGTAATTTCTTTTATTTCTTTACCGATAACTGTTCACTGCTAACTGATAACTGTTTTTTCAATATTCCCATCAGCTCATCCACATCCTTTTCTGTGGCAACAATTGGCGGTATAAACCGCAGTATTGTGTCAGAAGTGCAGTTAATTAAAAGCCCCTTTTCCATGCAGGCCTTTACAATATCTACACCGGAGATCGTCAATTCCATGCCGATAATCAAACCCTTTCCACGAACCTCTTTGATAAAGGGATATTCTGTCTTTAGTTTATTTAATTTTTCAAGGAGATATTTTCCAACCTTCTGACAATTTTCCAATATGCCTTCCTCCATCACTGCCTTTATTGCTGCAATGCCCGCTGCTGCTGCAAGAGGATTTCCACCGAAAGTGGATGCATGAGTTCCTGGCACAAAACTATTAGCCACCTCATTTGTTGCAAGCATACAACCTATTGCAACACCGCCTGCCAGACCCTTTGCCAAAGTCATTATATCAGGCGTCACGCCATAATGTTCGTAGGCGAATAATTTCCCAGTACGACCCATGCCAACCTGAACCTCGTCAAATATGAGAAGCAAACCTTTTTCTTTGCAGAGTGTCTTTAACTCTTTCAGATAATTATCAGATGGAATATTTACTCCACCTTCGCCCTGAATCGGCTCAACCATCACTGCAGCAGTCTGCGGTGCTATGGCATTTGCCACTGCCTTTACATCATTGAACGGCACATATATGAATTTCTCCAAGAGAGGTTCAAAACCCTGCTGAAACTTCTTCTGGCCTGTGGCAGCAAGCGTTGCCATGGTCCTTCCATGAAAGGACTTTTCCATGGTAATTATCTGAAAACGGTTTTCACCTCCCTGCTTAATACCCCGCATCAAGTGCGGGGCAGGCTCTGCAGGGACAGGCTTATCCTTAAAATATTTCCGCGTGAGCTTTATAGCAGCCTCATTTGCCTCTGCGCCTGAATTGCAAAAGAATGCCTTATCTGCGAATGAGTTTTCACAAAGAATCTCCGCAAGCTGCGCCTGCGGCTCAATGTGATACAGGTTTGATATGTGGATGAGCTTTTCTGCCTGTTCCTGAATTGCCTTTACAACCTTTGGGTGGCAGTGGCCGAGATTACAGACTGCAAGACCTGCAACAAAATCCAGATATTCCTTGCCATCCGCATCCCACACCCTGCACCCCTTGCCTTTTGTGATGGCAATGGGAAAACGGTTATAGGTGTTGGCAATGTATTGGCTGGTCAGGTTTATAATTTGTTGTGTATTCAATCTTTACCCGATTAATGCTTTATCTGTGCTCGCACTACCCTTTTTATGCCTGACAAATCCTTTATTATATCTACTTTTTTAAATACGCTATTCTCCAACACTCTTTTTACCTTGTCTACCTGTCCATAACCCAGCTCAAGCATTAAATAACCACCTTGAGCCAGATAAGCAGGCGCCTCTGAGACAATCCTGCGGTAAAAATCAAGGCCGTCTCCGCCACCGTAAAGGGCTGTTACTGGCTCATAATCTTTCACTTCGGGCTGGAGTTCTTGAAACATCTTTTTTGAAATATATGGAGGGTTTGAAACAATAATATCGGCTTTTATATTCAGACCGTTCAACGGTTCAAATAGATCTCCATTCAGAAAAGTTATTCTGTCTGCAACATCATATCTTTCCGCATTTTCTCTTGCTACATCCAATGCCTTTTCTGATATATCAACAGCAAATACCCTGGTATTAGGAATTTCCTTTGCAAGAGAAATGGCTATACAGCCGCTGCCGGTGCATAAGTCTAAAATAAGTTTAGAGTTCGGAGTCCGGGGTTCGGAGTAATGAATTTTTGTATTCTGACTTCTGACTTCTGACTCCTGACTCATGACTGTCTTCACTGCCTCTTCCACTAATACCTCTGTCTCTGGTCTCGGTATCAAGACATCTTCATTAACCTTGAATGTAAGCCCGTAAAATTCCTGCTCGCCGATAATATATTGGGACGGTTCTCTTTTTATCCTTCTTTCAATAAAATCAGTAAACCTGTGCAGATCGTAAGAGTCAACAGTCTGGTTGCAATTAAGATATAGCCAACTTCTTTTGCAATTCAGCAGATAAGCCAACAGATACTCTGCCTCTGTCTTGCAATCAGGGACTCCCTGGACCTGTAAATACTCCTCTGCCCATGAGAGGGCTTCTCTAATGGTTAAGTTTTTTTCAGCTGTAGCTAACATGAATTCTTAAGTTGCAAGATGCCAGTTTCAAGTTGCAAGAAAAAGTGTAGAAGTTGTTACTTGAGACATACAACTTGTAACTTGCAACTACTTTTTATATATCTCCGTCCCCACCCCCGCATCCGTAAACACCTCAAGAAGCACGGCGTGCGCAATTCGTCCGTCTATAATATGCGCCTTTGATACGCCGCCCTTTATTGCATCAAGGCAACATTCAAGCTTTGGAATCATGCCGCCTGTTGCGGTTTCGTTCTTAATAAGCTTTTTTACCTCTGCAACACTGAGCGCAGATATAAGTTTTTTATTCTTGTCCAAAACACCCTGCACATCGGTGAGAAGTATCAATTTTTCAGCCTTTAAAGCTGCCGCAATCTTTCCTGCTACGGTATCGGCATTTATATTATATGTTTTGCCATCATCGCCAACGCCAACAGGGGCTATGACAGGTATAAATTTATCGCGGTCAAGGGTTTCTATAACTTTTGGATTGACTGATTTAACCTCGCCTACCATTCCCATGTCTTCGCCCCTGTTCTTCAGCTTCTTAGCTTTAATCAATCCACCGTCCTTACCGCTTAAACCAACAGCCTTTCCACCATAATGGTTTATCAGCCCCACTATTTCCTTATTCACCTTGCCTACCAAAACCATCTCAACCACATCCATGGTCTCGTCGTCAGTAACCCGTATGCCCTTTACAAAGCGAGATTCTTTGCCGAGCTTTTTTAAAAGCTCTCCAATCTGCGGGCCGCCACCGTGGACAATGACAGGGTCCAGGCCAACATACTTCATGAGGATTATATCTTTGGCAAAGCTCTGCTTAAGCCTCTCCTCTACCATTGCATGACCGCCGTATTTTATGACAATGGTCTTGTCGTAAAACTGCCGTATATACGGCAATGACTCAAGAAGCGTTTCAACCTTCTGGATATATTTTTGCATAATAATACCGTTACACGTGAACGTTATACGTGAGCGTGAAAAACAAAAATTTTTACGTATAACGCATCACGCACACGCATCACGGCTTTTACAAAATATACCTGCTCAAATCCTCGTCCTTTATAATATCAGAAAGCCTGTCCCTCACATACTTCGCATCCACTACAATCTCCCTTAAGCTGCCCGGTACAACCATGTCCGGCGCCTCAAATGAAATCTCGTCAAAAACCCTTTCCATTATTGTATGCAGGCGTCTTGCGCCTATATTCTCCATCCTGTCATTCACGATGGTTGCCATCCCTGCAATCTCTGCTACGGCATCTTCGGTAAATTTAAGTCTTATCCCTTCTGTCTCCAAAAGCGCAGTGTACTGTTTTGTAAGGGCATTCTCAGGCTCTTTCAATATCCTTATGAAGTCGCCCTTGCCGAGTGACTTAAGCTCAACGCGTATCGGAAATCTACCCTGAAACTCAGGGATTAAATCAGACGGTTTTGCTACATGAAATGCACCTGATGCAATAAACAATATATGGTCTGTTTTTACCATACCGTATTTTGTATTCACAGTAGAACCTTCAACAATGGGGAGAAGGTCGCGCTGCACGCCTTCCCTTGATACATCGGGCCCGTGTCCGGATTCCCTGCCTGCAATCTTGTCTATCTCGTCTATAAAGACAATGCCCGACTGCTCAACCCTTTCGACAGCATACTTGACAACCTTATCCATATCAATAAGCCTCTGTGTCTCTTCATTACTTAAAATCTTCTGAGCCTCTGGGATTTTAACAGAGCGCCTCTTGGTCCTTTTGGGAAATATGTTCGCAAACATATCTTTTATATTCAAATCCATCTCTTCCATGCCGCTTGTTGAGAATATCTCCACCACAGGCATCTTCTGTTCTGTTGTTTCTATCTCCACAACCCTGCCATCAAGCTTGCCTTCCCTTAAAAGGGTACGGAGCTTCTCCCTGGTGCTTTTCTGCAACTCCCTTTCCTGCTGGAGCCTTTGGGGGTCGTGGGCTGCATAACCTGCGGTTGCAACAGGGGGCAATAGCAGGTCCAGAAGCCTTTCCTCTGCCATTTCATAGGCCTTCTCCTGAACTCTGGCCCGTTCTTCATCCTTGGCCATTTTAACAGCAAGGTCTGTAAGGTCGCGGATAATGCTCTCCACATCGCGGCCCACATATCCCACCTCTGTAAACTTCGATGCCTCAACCTTGATAAACGGCGCCTGGGCAAGTTTTGCAAGTCTCCTGGAAATCTCTGTTTTGCCAATGCCCGTAGGCCCTATCATGATTATATTTTTGGGAGCGATCTCGTCCCGCAGCTCAGGGGACACCTGCTGGCGCCTCCATCTGTTCCGCAGTGCAATGGCAACTGCCCTCTTTGCCTCTCTCTGGCCAATGATGTATTTATCAAGTTCTGCGACTATTTCTTTTGGGGTAAGGGTTTTCATAAAGTTTCAGAATAGAGAGTATAGAGCGGAGAGTGGAGATAAAAAATTATCTCAATTCTCGGCTCTCAACTCTTCACTCTCCAGTTTACAGCTCCTCCACTGTTATATTTTCATTAGTATATATGCATATCTCTGCTGCAATTTTCATTGCCTCCATGGCGATTGTCTTTGCGTCCAGATTAGAGTGCTGGAGCATCGCCCTTGCCGCAGAAACGGCAAAAGGGCCGCCTGAGCCGATTGCTGCTGCACCGCCTTCGGGCTCTATCACATCCCCGCTGCCTGACAATATAAACGAATGGTCTTTATCAACAACTATTAAAAGCGCCTCCAGTCTCCTGAGCACCTTATCTGTCCTCCAGTCCTTTGCAAGCTCAACAGCAGCCCTTGCAAGGTTACCGCGGTATTGCTCAAGCTTTGACTCAAACTTCTCAAAAAGCGTAAATGCATCGGCAGTGGAGCCTGCAAAACCGGCAAGCACATTGTCATCGCCCATGCGCCTTACCTTCACAGCTCCTCTTTTCATCACAGTATTGCCAAGGGTAACCTGGCCGTCACCGGCAATGGCAACCTTGCCGTCTTTACGAACCGCTAATATTGTTGTTCCGTGAAACATAATATCAGCCTCCTGACCCCAATTCCTAATTCCAAATTTCTAATTCCTAATCCCTTTTTCTGTCTTTTTCGCTCTCGGATGCGCCTTATCATAAATCTCCATCAACCTTTGGACACTCACCTTAGTATATTTTTGGGTTGTGGACAGGCTTGCGTGTCCCAGCATCTCCTGTATCGTCCTCAAATCAACCCCTGCATCCATAAGATGGGTGGCAAATGTATGTCTCAGGGAGTGGGGGGTTGGTTTCTTTGCAATATTACCCTTCAGGGCGTTCTTTTTCACAAGCCTCTGAACAGCCCTGGGATAAATCCTTTCTCCTCTTGCCCCAAGAAAAACCGGCTCATCCCTCCCTTCTGACTTCTGACCCCTGCTTACAGCCTGCAGGGGCAGGCTTCTGACTTCTGACTTCTTAACCAGATATGCCTTTAAAGCCTTCTTGGCCTTTTCTCCCAGAATGGCAAGCCTCTCTTTATTACCCTTTCCAAGAACCTTTATTATTCCGAGGTTAAGGTCAATATCATCCATATTAAGCCCGGCAAGCTCGCCTACCCTTATGCCGGATGAATACAGGACCTCCAGTATCGCCCTGTCCCTTAAAATTGTGAGTGAATCGGGGAGTCGGCGAATCGGTGAATGGGTGAGCTGATTTCTCCGTTTCCCCCTTTCCCACTTTCCCAGTTTCTCTGCTATCGTTTGACCTGCCTCCACAAGCCCCTTTGCCTCATCAACAGTTAAAACAGTGGGAAGGTATTTTTCTATCTTGGGATACGAAATAAGTTCAGCAGGGTTTTTTTGCAAAAATCCTTTTTTAACAAGAAACTTGAAAAATGCCTTTATTGAGGCAAGTTTCCTCGCAACGGATACCTTCTTGTGGTCCTTATAAATATAGCCTAAAAACTGCCGTATTGTATTCTCGTCTACCTTCCCTGTATCCACCTCACCGCCGTCAAGATAAAAAACCTTCTCTTTTAAAAAAACCTCAATCTGGGTTATATCCCTTAAATAGCTCTCTATCGTATGCCTCGACGCATTCTTTTCTACCGAGAGATACCTGGCAAATTCCTTTCTATATCCTTCCATAATAATGACAGTCTATAGGACTGCAATCCTAAAATCCATAAGTTTTTAATCTTTCACTCTTATACTCATAGACTTCTGCACCCTTAGACTGTTTCTCATCTTATAATATTGGCAAATCTCTTCCACCTGACCCAGTGTTCGCTTCCATCCCACGACCAGTAGATAATAAATGCCTTACCCTTTATCATTTCGTTCTTTACACTTCCCCAGTAGCGGCTGTCAAAGCTCCTGTCACGGTTGTCTCCCATGGCAAATACCGAGTTCTCCGGGACTGCATAAGGGCCAAAATTATCCCTCACCTCTGAGCCGCGCGGATAAATGATACTGTCTACATTAACACCGTATTTACCTTCAAGGGGCTTGCCGTTTATATACACCTTCTTATCTATCACTTCCACGGTGTCCCCCTCTACTGCAATAACCCTCTTTATAAAATCTTTGCAGTCATCTGTAACAAGCTGCCGGACACTCTTTTTCTCCACTACATTTTCAATCCTCTTCCTGACACTGCTTGCAAAACTTTTGCATTCCGCAGGGTTATTTGGAAACTCAAAGACAATCACATCCCCCTGCTGTGGCTTCTTAAATGTAAAAATCTTACGGTCAGTAAAAGGTAATGGCAGACCATAAATAAACTTACTCACAAGTATATGGTCACCCACAAGAAGGGTAGGCTCCATGGAGCTTGAAGGAATCTTAAATGCCTGGATAATGAATGTCCTTATTATAAGCGCCAACACCAATGCAATGACAATCGCCTCGATGGTTTCTCTAATCACTTTCTTTTTCTGCATCAATATTCTCCTTATTAAAAGGTTAAGGTCGAGGCTAAGGTTAAGGGGAAAAACCGATTCTTTCTCAACCTCAACCTTGACCTCAACCTGTATTTATTCCCCTATCTTCAATACTGCCAGAAATGCCTCCTGCGGCACCTCCACCCTTCCTACCCGCTTCATCCTCTTTTTGCCTTCCTTCTGCTTCTCCAGCAATTTCCTCTTTCTTGTAATGTCACCGCCGTAACATTTGGCAGTGACATTTTTTCTCAGGGCCTTTATACTCTCCCTTGCAACAACTTTGCTGCCGATGGCCGCCTGTATTATTATTTCAAACATCTGCCTGGGAATAATCTCTTTCATCTTCTCCACAAGCTCCTTACCCCTGTAATATGCCTTCTCTCTGGGGACTATTACAGACAATGCATCCACTGGTTCACCATTAAGAAGAATATCCATTTTTACGAGGTCCCCCTCCCTGTAATCAAGATATTCATAATCCATTGATGCATACCCCTTGCTTAGGGATTTAAGCCTGTCATAAAAATCAAGGACAACCTCATTCAACGGTATTTCATATTCTACCATAACCCTTATGGGCGTAATATATTTTATCTCCCTCTGTATGCCACGCCGCGCCTCACACAGACCAAGTATGGCGCCTAAATATTCATTCGGTAGATGTATGGTCGCCGTTATATATGGCTCTTCAATCTTTTCTATATACTGAACAGGAGGGAGCTTTATGGGCGTATCAACAAATACAATCTCGCCGCCGGTCTTTGTAACCCTGTAGCTCACAGTGGGCGCTGTTGTTATAAGGTTTAAACCGTACTCCCTCTCAAGCCTCTCCTGGATTATCTCCATATGCAGAAGCCCCAGAAATCCGCATCTGAAACCAAAACCAAGGGCAAGGGATGTTTCCGGTTCGTATGTAAACGAGGCATCGTTTAGTTTTAACTTTTCCACTGCCTCTTTGAGGTTCTCATACTCAGATGAATCAACCGGATAAAGGCCGGAAAATACCATGGGCTTTACAGTTTTAAAACCAGTCAGCGGGGTGTCAGTTGGATTCAGTGCATCTGTTACTGTATCGCCGATCTTTGTCTCACCGACCTCTTTTATCCCTGCTATCACAAAACCCACCTCGCCAGGAAAGAGTTCTGTTTTCTCAACCGTATGCGGAGCAAATACGCCGACCTTATCCACATCAAAAACCTTTCCGGTAGAAACAAACTTTATCTTTACCCCTTTTTTTATAACACCGTCAAAGACCCTTACCAGGATAATAACGCCCAGATATGTATCATACCAGCTGTCAAAAAGGAGTGCCTTCAAAGGCTTATTAATATCTCCCTCGGGCGCAGGTATCATTGCAACTATTGACTCAAGTATCTCCTTGATGCCTATCCCTTCTTTAGCGCTGGCAAGCACAGCATCTTCCGCAGATATGCCTGCAACATCTTCTATCTCTTTCTTTACCCTGTCAGGTTCAGCAGCAGGCAGGTCTATCTTATTTAGTACAGGAAAAACCTCCAGCCCCACATCCACGGCAGTATAAAGATGCGCGAGGGTCTGTGCCTCAACACCCTGGGATGCATCCACCACAAGTATTGCGCCCTCACATGCTGCAAGGCTTCTGGAAACCTCATAGCTGAAATCCACATGTCCTGGTGTATCTATAAGATTCAATATATATTCCCTGCCGTCCTCCGCCTTGTAAACAAGCCTTGCTGTCTGGGCCTTAATAGTAATACCCCGCTCCCTTTCCAGTTCCATCTTATCAAGAAACTGGTCTTTCTTCTCCCTCGCAGTTATTGTACCGGTGAATTCCAATAATCTGTCGGACAACGTTGACTTCCCGTGGTCTATATGGGCTATTATGGAAAAATTTCTTATGTTTTCTATCTTCATAACTCGTACCGCATTAAAGTTATTTATTATAACCAAATTCCCAGGATATTGTCAAAAAATTGCCGATTCATCTTTTAAGTTGACATACCGGCAAGTCTCCTTTACTATTTTTTCCAATGGAAGGCATACCGTTACTAAGAGACATTATTATACTTATGGGGGTATCCATACCCATTATAATCTTATTCCACAGGCTCGGCATGCCCATAATTGTCGGTTTTCTTGTAACCGGCGTCATTATCGGCCCCCACGGCTTGAAGCTTATTACAGAGGCCGGCACAGTGGAAATGCTGGCCCAGATCGGCGTGGTGATGCTCCTCTTTACCATCGGCCTTGAACTCTCCATTGCAAAGCTGAGGAATATCGGCAGAGAAGCTATTATATACGGCGGGTTGCAGATATTATTAACAACTGCCGTGATTATTGTTATTGTCAAGGCATTCAATCAGCCCTTTCCCCAAGCCATACTTTTCGGGTTTATAATAGCGCAGAGCAGTACAGCCATCATCTTAAAGATTCTAAGCGACAGGGGTGAGATAGATTCCTCCCATGGACGGCTTGCCATGGGAATAGTAATAGTCCAGGATATTGCTGTTGTCCCCATGGTAATCCTACTCCAGCACATCGGGCAGGTTGAAGGGATAACAGTTGTCCTTATTGCCAAAAGCATGCTGACAGCAATAATAGCTGTCTCCGCAATTCTTGGAGCCGCATATTTTCTTGTGCCCCACACCCTCTCCGAGGTCGTAAAATTAAGGAATAGAGAGGTCTTTATTATAACAGCCCTGTTCCTCTGCCTCAGCATTGCATGGCTTACATCAAGGGTAGGGCTGTCACTGGCCATCGGCGCCTTTATCGCAGGCCTTGTAATCTCGGAATCCGAATACAGCCACCAGATCGTTGCAGATATGTTGCCCTTCAGGGATGTCTTTTCCAGTCTCTTTTTCATATCCATAGGCATGCTAC
>Ga0209342_10003307_pt1 | contig 17011 bp, 14 predicted proteins | sample RifCSP16_2_FD_184023 | JGI IMG/M metagenome (GOLD analysis project Ga0209342, IMG submission 184023) | Soil microbial communities from Rifle, Colorado - Rifle CSP2_sed 16_2 (SPAdes) (version 2) | ecosystem: Environmental > Terrestrial > Deep subsurface > Rock core/Sediment | place: Rifle... | reverse complement strand
CGGGCAGCTTATCGGGTTCGATCTGGCGCAGGAACGTGATCTGAGGGTGGCAGGCGGTGACGACCGCCGGCGCGAGGATCTCCTCCCCGCCCTCGAGGGCGACCCCACGCGCCTCACCGCCTCTGATCAGCACTGTCGCGACCGGCGCGTTCGTCCGGACCTCGGCGCCGAACGAGCGGGAGCTGGACTCTATCGCGGCGGCCACGGCACCCATGCCCCCCTCTGGCACGCCCCAGGACCCGAGCACACCGTCGCCGACGTCACCGATCATGTGGTGAGCCGCGACGTAGGCAGTGCCCGGCTCGAGGGGGCCGGCCCACGTACCGATCAGCCCGTTGATCGCGGTCACGGCCTTGATCGCCTCCGACTCGAAGAACCGCTCGGCGATGTCGGCTATCGACATCGTCATGAGACGCGTCACCTCGCCGACGGTTCGAACGTCTAGCCCGCGGAACCTCCACACCAGGCGGAGCGTCTCCCACAGGTCGCGGGGGCGCTTGGAGCCGACCTTCGGCGGCGTCGTCGAAAAGAGTGGCCCTAGGACGTCGGCGAGACCGCCGAGCCAAGCGTCCCATCGCTCGATCGCGTGGGCGTCCTTCTTCGAGAACTTCAGGAACTCGTCGTAGTTCTTCGAGTTGTCCTCGTACTCGATCAGCACTCGCCCATCGGGGGTCGGGACGACGTACGGCCCGATCGGATGCACCCGGTAGCCGTGCCGCTCAAGCTGGAGCTCCCTGATGATCGCGTCGGGCATGAGACTCATCACGTAGGAGAGCGTCGTCACCTTGAACTCGGGGAGATCCGGCCAGGGCTGGTCGGTTGCGGCCGCTCCCCCGGTCTTGTGGCGGGCCTCGCACAGGACCACGCGAGCGCCGGCCTTGGCCAGGTAGGCGGCCGCGACGAGGCCGTTGTGCCCACCGCCGATCACGATGGCGTCGTAGCGGTTGGCGCCTCCCATCGCGGCCCGACGGTAGCATTGAACCGCCGTTCAACTCAAATCCGCGTGACCGCCGGAAAAGGTGACTGACCCTGGTGTGACGTAGGTCACCGCGAACCGAACGCACGTTCGTCTAGTCTCACCTTCGTGACCACGCTGCGAACAGCACTCGATGAGTACCGAGCTGAGGAGCTCCGCTACTGCTCCGACCAGGCGCTCGAGGACGACCTCTCCGAGCTCGAGCGCGGCGCGGCGGTGCTTCAGGCCGAACGGCTGAGGCTACTGGCGGAGATCAATCGCCGGGCAGCTTCCGGAGGGAAGGGCACCTCTCGACTTCCTCCTGGTTCGCGCACCGGCACCGAGTGGCCTTCCCAGCCGCTTCGCGCCAGGTCCGCCTCGCGAGGGCCCTCTGGCAGATGCCCGCGACGCGGCAGGCGCTCTTCTCCGGCGAGCCATCCACGTCTGCCGTAGAGGTGCTGGTGTCGGCCTACGAGTCCAACCCCGAGGCTTTCGAGGCGGCTGAGGAAACGCTCGTGGATGCGGCGAGAAACCTCTCGATCCGGCAACTCGCCGCGGCCGTCGCGTACTGGCGACAGGCCGCGGACCCGGAGCGGGCGGTCTCCGACGAACAGCGGCTCCACGACCTGAGACGGCTGTACGTTTCGCCGACGCTGTCCGGATGGTCCGGATCGACGGCGATCTCGACCCCGAGACAGGGCAAACCCTCATCTCGGCCCTTCGTAGCGTGGTGGACGCCGAGACGCGGGCAGGGGACGATCCTCGAAGCTTCGCCCAGCTCCGGGCCGACGCCTTGGGTGAGATATGCAGGCTGTGGCTCGAGTCCTCCGACCGACCGATGGTCGCCGGGGAGCGACCCCACATCAACGTGACCGTGTCGCTGGAGGCATTGGAAGGGCGGGTGGGTCGTCCTTGCGAGATGGACGATGTCGGCAGGATAACGCCCGAGGCGGCGCGGAGGATCCCCTGCGATGCCGCCGTCACGAGGGTGATCACGCGAGGACGATCCCAGCCGCTCGACGTCGGGCGGCGGACGGCAGCCGTTCCGATACCCGTCCAGCGAGCTGTGGTCGTGCGGGACGGGGCTGCGGGTTCCCAGGGTGCGTCCGCCCCGCTCCCTGGTGCGACGCGCACCACGTGGCCCACTGGGCCGACGGGGGTCCGACGTCGGTGGAGAACCTGGTGCTCTTGTGCCGACAGCACCACCGTCTCGTCCATCGCTCGTTCCGCGTCGGGCTTGTCGAGGGCAACCCAACGTTCTACAGATCCGACGGCAGCGTGCTCGAGGACCGAGGCCCGCCGGCTACGAACTGACCATCACGGTCTCGGCTGTCTCCCCCGCCTCTGTGGCCGCCTGGCGCATCGCGGGGACGATGATCGCCGCGCCGATGAGGCACGATATCCCGCCGAGCGCGTATGTCCACCGCACGCCGATAGTGTCGACGAGCGGGCCGCCGAACGCGAACGAGATCGCGAAGGCGGCCATGACCGCCGCCTCCGTGGCTCCGACCACCCTCGACCGGATCGCATCGGGCGTCCTGCGCTGGATCATCCCCTGCTCCGCGACGCCGCCGAATCCCTCCCCCGAACCACCCACCAGGACGAGCCCGACGGCGAGCGCGAACCAGGGCGCGAGAGAGACCAGCCCGATCCCGACGCCGACACCGAGTGTGCCGGCGAAAACCGCCCACGGCTCGTTCCTCGTCGTGATGAGTCGCCGACCGAGGAGCGAGCCGAGGATCGCCCCGCCGCCCCACGCGGCCTGCAGAAGCCCGTACCCAACCGAGCCGGTCCCGAAGTCGTTCGCAAGGGCGACCTCGGCGACGAGCGTGGCGCCGGCCCCGAGCAAGAGCACCACCCACGCGATCGTGAGCGCCCGGAGCACCCGCTCGCGGACCAGGAACCTGATGCCTGCCCGCAGTCCGCCATGCTCATGCTCCCTCTCGCCGGAGAACCGGGCCCTCACCGACCAGATCAGCCAGGCCGCCACGAGGAACGATGCGGCATTCAGACCGAAGACGACGAAGCCGGCCGTTCGCAGCTGGGCCTCGGTCGTGTCGGGTGCGAGCAGCGCCACCACCACGCCCCCCACGATCGGGCCGACGAGGTTCCCTATGTTCCTCCCGACCGCGATGGTTCCGTTCGCCCATGCCAGGTCGTCCTCGTCGACGAGGTTGGGGATCGCGGCCCCGGATACCGGCCAGATCGGCGACTCGACCGTCGCCGTCACGAAAGCCATCACCACCATAGATACCGGCGTCCAGGCGAAGGCGAGCCCGACCCACGCGGCCGCCGCCGCGAGCTCGGACCAGATCCAGACGTCGCGGCGGTCGAAACGATCCCCCAGCCAGCCGGCGAGCGGGCTGAAGAGCCCCTGCGCGCCGAACGTGACCAGCAGCGCGGCGGACACCCAGGTGTTCGACTGCCCCGAGCGGTGGAAGATCATGAAGGCGAGCGCGTTGAAGGCCGCCATGCTCCCGAAGAGGGAGATAAGGCGCGCGAGCGCGAGCCGCCGGATCGCCGGACGGCCCGGCCGGGCAGTGACCTCGGTCCTCACGAGACCTCCTCTGCGACCAGCGATCCAGACCGGCGCAGGACACCGATCAGCGGTAGCAGCAGCAGGGCCGCGATCCCGGACGCGGCTCCGCCGAGCCCGTAGACCCCCTGCGCGCCCAGCGACTCGATCAGGAACCCCGACGCCATGAATCCCACCGCCATCGTCGCGTGCACGGCCCCGTCCGCCGCTGCCATCACGCGGCTCCGCACCTCGTCGGGGGTGCGCCGCTGACGGATCCCCTGCTCGGCGACAAGGCTGAGCGCATCGCCGAAGCCCCAGGTGAACGAGAACGCCAGGATCGGCCAGAACACCGGCGAGAGCCACGTGCCGAGGCCACCGGCCGCGACCAAACCAGTGCCGGCCACGAGCCAAACGGGCTCGGTCCGCTGCGACATCCGGCGCCCCGCGAGCGATCCGACGATCGAGCCCGCCCCCCAGCATGAGATGATCGCGCCGAAGCCGAGGGAGCCCGCGCCGAAGAGCTCGGCGAGCGGCCGGTCGGCGACCATCACCGCGGCAGTGCCGGCGACTAGGACTACCCACGCCATGGTGATCCTGCGGAGGACCCGGTCCCGTGCCAGGAAGACGACGCCGGCGGCGAGCCCCCCGTGCTTCTCCTCCTCGCCGCGCTCACCCGAGAACCGACCCCGGACGGACGAAACGAGGGCGGCCGAAACGACGAAGGACAGCGCGTTGATCGCGAATACCCACCGGGCGTCCAACACGGCCACGAGCACGCCGCCCAACATCGGGCCGATCGTGATGCCCGCGTTGCGCCCGACCGCGATCAGGCCGTTCGCCCAGGAGATGTCGTCGTCGGACTCGACCAGGTTCGGTATGGCAGCGCCAGATGCCGACCAGAACGGCGACTCGGACACCGCGGAGCCGAAGCCAAGCGCCAGCATAAGACCCGGCGTGCCCGCGAACGACATCGCCAGGAAGAACGCCGAGCTCGAGAGGTCGGAGACGATCATGACCCTCCGCCGGTCGAACCGGTCGCCCAGCGCGCCCGTCACCGGGCCCACGAGACCGCTAACGCCCTCGGTGGCAAGCAGGACGGCGGCGACCCACCGGGACGATCCGGTCTCCACGAAGATCCAATCCACGAGCGCGAGGTACGCGGCCGCGCTGCCGGTTAGCGATATGGCGCGCGCGACGGCCAAGCGGCGGACGTTGGTCTTGGCTGATGGGCTCATGAAGCGGACTCCGGGTAGACGCGTACGTTCGAAGACGGCGCGGGCTGGCCTGCGACGCCGGGGAGGCGTTGGAGTCAGGCCGCGAGGATGCGCAGGTCTTCGGTCCGCTTCATCACGCGAGCGAGTGTAGCAGCCCGTCCCGGGTCAATGCGCTCCGGGAGGGCTCAGCCCTCGCCCGACCCCGAGGAGCGCTTCCGCGGCTCAGACCCTCCGGTCGCGTCAACATCGGGCACGGCCACAACGGCCGGGGCGGTCGAGCTGCGGCGTAGGGCGTCCCTCCGGCGCTCGAGCGCCTTCACCTCGCCCTCGAGCTCCTCGACCCGACGCCTGAACAGGGAGTGCCGGATGCGCAGGGCCTCGACCTGGACCGAAAGGGCCCGGATCTCACCCACGCCCCCGAGGATCGATCGGACGCCGCGCGCGGACAGCGTCGAGGCAGCGATCGCGAATCCCGCCGCGACGGCGGCGACGACGGCGACCGGGATCCCTTCGAGCCGGAGCCCGAAGATGCTGATGCCAGTCGATCCGTCGATCCCCAGGATGAGCGCGAGCGTCACGCCGGCGCAGCCGATGCCGAGCACGATGAGCTTGTAGGCTCGGCCGAGCCTGCCTGAGTCGTGCGGGGAAGTGGACACGGCGGGTACAGCCTTTCTCGCCTGATCGGCGCCGTCAAGTGGCCCTTCGGCTGGAGATGCGCCGGGGTGGCGAGCCGAGCACCACATCGAGTAGATTGCGGCGGGGACCTGGTGACGGCGGCGCCTCGATCGGGAGGCGCCTCGGAGCGAGGGGGCGACCACGAAGGCGGGCGACCTTCCCCCGCCCGATGCCTCAGGCCTCGGGCGACTCGCCGAGCTGGGGCTCACCCGGCGCGAGGTGCTTCGCCTTGCGGCCACAGGCGGCACCGGCGTCGCGCTTGCCGTTCTCCTGGCTCTCGGCATCCGCGTACGGTCCTCAGACGAGCCGACTGCAGGGACCGGGCCGATCGGGCAACGGAACTGGGCAGCCTGGTGGGCGCAGCAGGTCCGGACCAACTCCTTCGTCTTCGCCAACTGGCCCTACTACATCGACCGCGGCGACGGAGGCCGGCCTTCGCTCGAGCTGTTCATGCGAGAGACCTCGACCTACGTGGACTATCGCCGCCCGATCCGTGACCTCGCCCGGTTCTACGAGCGGATCAGGCCGGCGCTCGAGTCCGGCGAGCCGACGGGCTACGACCTCATGGTCATCACGAACGGCCCGTGGCTGGCCAAGCTCATCAGGAACGGATGGCTCACGCCGCTCGATCACGAACGGCTGCCAAACTTCGCGCAGCACGCCAGCGATCTCGCCAAGGCCCCACCCTGGGATCCCGGGAACCGCTACTCCGTGGCGTGGCAGTCGGGTCTGACCGGCATCGCCTATCGCCCCGAGGCGGTCGAGGTGCTGGGGCGGAAGCCGCGGAGCATCCACGATCTGTTCGATCCGCGGTTCGCCGGACGCGTGGGCATGATGACCGACCTCATGGATCTCGGCAGCTCGGGGCTGCTCGCGCTCGGGATCGAGCCATCCACCTCGACGGCGGCCGATTGGCCGGCCGCCTCCGTGCTCCTCAGCGCACAGCGGACGGCGGGATTGGTCCGCAAGTACTACGGGCAGAGCTACCTGTTCGCGCTCCGCCGCGGCGACGTCTGGATCACGCAGGCCTGGTCCGGCGACATCTTCCAGCTGAACCAGGAAGGTCACCCGGAGGTCGAGTTCGTCGTGCCGGACGAGGGGGCGATGTTCTGGACCGACAACATGGTCATCCCGGTACACACGGAGCACGCGGTGGATGCGATCACCTACATGGACTACGTCTACCAGCCCACGATCGCGGCGATGATCGCCGACTGGGTCTGGTACATAAGCCCCGTCCCGGAAGCTCGCGACATCATCGCGAACGAGTTCGACAACCAGGCTGTCGCCGACAGCCCGCTCGTGTTCCCCGATGCCGTGGCGGGACCAGAGTTCACGGGCAGGTTCCACAGCTACCGCGTCTTCGAGACCGAGGAAGAGGAGACCGAATGGAACCGGGTCTTCGGATCGGTCGTCTCGACCTAGTCGGGGAGGACGACGAAGCGGGTGCGCTCGGCCTCGATCTCGCCGGAGATCCGCTCCAGGACGCGAGGCGGGATCGGACTGTCGACCGTTAGTCCCATCAGGGCCGTGCCGCCCATCGACTTGCGGCCGACCTCCATCGTGGCGATGTTGATCCCGTTCTCGCCGAGGATCGTGCCGACCTTGCCGATCACGCCCGGCCGGTCCTCGTAGGTGAAGAACAGCGAGTACTCCGCCGGCGGCATCTCGATGTCGAAGTCGAAGACGTGGACGACGCGCTCCGCGTTCCGCTTGCCGGCCAGCGTCCCGCTGACGGCGACCTCGCCGCCCTCGGTATCGGCCCGGAGCGAGATCAGGTTCACGTAGTCGCGCGAGACAGTCGATCGGACCTCGGATACCTCGATGCCTCGCTCGCGCGCGATCATCGGGGCGTTCACGAACGAGACCGGTTCGTGGACGACCCCGGTGAGCGACCCCTTGAGGATCGCCAGAGTCACGACACGCGTGTCGGCCTCGGCGATCCGCCCTAGGTATGCGCATTCTATCGAGCGTAGGGCGCCCTCCGACAGGCCCGTCAGAAGCGCGCCCAGCCGCTCGGCGAGGTGCAAGAACGGCCGGACGACCTCCGGCACCTCGGCGCCGGCCGAGACGTTCACCGCGTAGGGGACGAACTCGCCACGAAGCGCGAGGCGAACCATGTCAGCGATCGTCGTCCCCGCCTTGTCCTGGGCCTCGACGGTCGAGGCGCCCAGGTGCGGGGTGACCACGACGTTGTCGAAGTGGAAGAGAGGGCTGTCTGTTGTCGGCTCCTCGGCGAAGACGTCGAGCGCGGCGCCGCCGAGGTGGCCGCCCTCGATCGCCTTCGCGAGGGCCTCCTCGTCCACTATCCCCCCACGGGCAGTGTTCACTAGTCGAGCGCCCTTCTTCATGAGGGACAGCTCTCTCCCGCCGATCAGCCGCTCGGTGTCGGCGGTCCGGGGCAGGTGGATCGTCACGAAGTCCGACTGGACGAGCAGCGCCTCGAGCGTCGGCATCAGGTCCACCTTCATCTCCTTGGCGTGATCGCGGCCGACGTAGGGATCGAAGGCGATCACCCGCATGCCGAACGCCGCGGCCCGCAGGGCAACCATGGCTCCAACCCGTCCCAGACCTATCACGCCGAGGGTCTTGCCCGTGAGCTCGACTCCCTCGTACCTCGTTCGCTCCCAGGCGCCTCCCCGGAGGGCCAGGTGAGCCTGGGGGATGTTACGGGCCTGCGCGAGCAGCAACGCCATCGTGTGCTCGGCGGCCGAGACGATGTTCGACTGGGGCGCGTTCACGACCATCACGCCGCGCCGCGTGGCCGCCTCGACGTCGACGTTGTCGAGACCGATGCCCGCCCGCGCGATCACCTTCAGGTGCTCTCCGGCCTCGATGACTTCGGCGCCGACCTGCGTCTGTGAGCGAACCACGAGCGCCTCGTAGGGCCCGATCTCGGCGGCGAGGTCGCCCCTCGCGAGGTCCTCGCGAACGTCGACCTGGAAGTCCTTCTGCAACAGGTCCAGGCCGCGTTCCGACAGCGGCTCCGTGACCAGGACCCGCACCTTAGTCCCTCCCGGCGAAGACGCCCTCCGCGGCGGACACGGCTGCGCCCCGCTTCACCGGGTACCCCATGGACTCGAGCGTCATCTCGAGCGCGGCCAGGCCGCGCACGATGTCGAGCGGCTCATAGTAGCCGAGATGGCCGATCCGGAAGACCTTGCCCTTGAGCGGTCCCTGCCCCGGCGCGAGGATGACCCCGTGATCTGCGCGCACGCGCGCGACGAGCTCGTTGCCGTCGAGGCCTTCCGGGGCGCGGACGGCGGTGACGGTCCAGGCCCGATGCGGGTCCTCACCGAACAGGTCGAGCCCCATCGCGCGGATACCCTCCTTCACGGCGCGAGAGAGGAGCTCGTGTCGGGCCAGCCTCGCCTCCCGACCGTCTTGGAAGTAGAGCCGGAGAGCTGCGTGGAGCCCCTGCATCACCGAGATCGCCGGGGTCCAGGGGTTCTCGGGCTCGTTCAGATCGTACGCCTGCTTCGCGGCCGTCCAGTCGAAGTAGAACCGGGGACAGGTCGCGGTCTCGTGAGCCGCCCACCCCGCCGCGGAGATCGCGACGAACGCGAGCCCGGGCGAGGCCGACAGGGCCTTCTGCGAGCCGCTGACGGCCACGTCGATTCCCCAGCCGTCGAAGTCGAATGGCACGGCGCCCAGGGAGCTCACCGCGTCGACCAGGACCAGCGCACCTGCGTCCTTCGCGGCCGCCGCCACCGACTCGACGTCGTGGACGACGCCCGTCGAGGTCTCGCTGTGGGTGAGGAGCACCGCCTTGGCGGGGCGCTCGGCGAGCGCCGCGGCCACGTCGGCCGCCTTCACCGTGCGCCCCCAGTCGCACTCGATCGTTCGCACCTGGAGGCCGAACGCCCGCGCGATCTTCGAGAAGCGCTCGGCGAAGTAGCCGGCGAGCGGCACGAGCACCGTATCGCCGGGCGAGAACGCGTTCGCGATCGCCGACTCGAGGCCGCCGGTGCCCGACGACGTGAGGACGAGCACATCGGAGCGGGTCTGGTACAGCTCCTGCAATCGCTCGGTGACCTCCCGCAGGATCGCGCCGTATCCGGGCCCGCGGTGGTACACGATCGGGCTTCCCTGCGCGAGGTAGACCTCGGGCGGGATCGGCGTGGGGCCGGGTGCGAGGATGATCTCGGGCCTGTCCAATTGACTCCTCTTGACTCCTCGGGACGCATTTTTGCCCGAGGGTATCACGCGGTCCCTACGCGTCCCGCGGCGTGAGGGTCCGTAGGTCGACCTCCGGGTCCCTGAGCGAGGCTGCACGGATCCGAGCTCCGATCAGCGGCATGGAGCGCCGCACGTCGCGCTTCCAGTTCATCGAGACCGCCTGCACGAGCATGCCCTCGTCGAGGTAGAAGGCGCAGAAGCTTCTTTCCTCGAGGATCCCGCGGACGATGACCTGGTCCCATCGACGAGCGACGCCGGCGCTCTGGATCTGCGCGTCGTATTGGTCCGACCAGAACCAGTGGGGGTCGTCGAAGACCTCTTGGCGCCCGAGCATGTTGCGCGCGGCCGTCTCGCCCATCTTGATCGCGTTGTCGAAGTGCTCCACGCGGATCCGACCGAAGACGGGGTGGTCGTGGCTCGCCACGTCTCCCGCCGCGAACACCCACGGGATCGGGGTCTCGAGGGTGGGACCCACCTCGATCCCTCCGTCGTGGGCGACGGCTGGCCCTTCGACCACGTCCGGCGCCGTACCGATGCCAACGACGGCGAAGTCTCCCTCGACCCGTTGGCCGGACGAGGTCACCGCGGCCTCGAACCTCCCCGCGCCCTCGAAGCGCTCGACTCCTTCCCCGAATCGCATCTCGACACCGTGATCGGCGTGCAGCGCGGCGATCGGCCGCCCGAGCTCGGGGCCGAGGGCGCGCGCCAGCGGCGCCTCGAGCGGCTCGATCACCGTGACCTCGAGCCCGAGCTGCCTGAGCGAGGCCGTGACCTCCGCGCCGATGAAGCCCATCCCCACGACGACCGCCTTCGACGCGCCGGCGGCGGCGTCTCTGATGCGGTCGGCGTCGGTCACGAAGCGTAGGTCGAAGACCCCGTCCAGGTCGGCGCCTGGGACACGCAGCCTCCGGTTGCGGAGCCCGGTCGCCACGACCGCCGCGTCGAACGCGACCCGCTCGCCTCCGGTTAGGACGACCCTGCGCGCCTCGAGCCGCGCTGCCCGCACTCCGAAGCGAGTCTCGATCGCCTGTTCCTCGTACCACTCCGACGGCCGCACGAAGCCTTGATCGAGCGTGTACTCCCCCCGCAGGTACTCCTTGGAGAGCGGCGGGCGCTCATACGGCGGGAGCGTCTCCTCGCCGATAAGGACGATGCGGCCGCCGAACCCGTCCTCGCGCAGCGTGGCAACCGCGGTGGCGGCGGCGAGCCCGGCGCCCACGACCACGAATGTTCGCTCGGCCACAGATCAGGCCCCGACCTTGAGGTCACCGCCCTCCTCGCGAACCTCGAAAGTGGCGATCGGCTCGGTCGCCGGCCCGTTCAGGACCGCCCCCGTCGAAAGGTCGAACACGCTGCCGTGGCACTCACATTCGATGGTGGTGCCCTCGGGCTCGCTGGCCGACAGGTTGCACTGGCGATGCGTGCAGATGTCGCCGAACGCGTACACGCTACCTTCGACCCGTGCCAGCGCGACCGGTGTGCCGAGCACGTCGAAGGCCCGGACCTTCCCCTCCGCGACGTCCTCGGCCCTTGCCACGGTCACGAACTCGGGCATCGTCCCTCCTTCCTCAAGCTTCCGCTCCATGATGGCCGAAACCAACGGAGATGACTCCGTTCTTCCCGTCTCCGACGGCGCTACACTCCAGGGCGAAGATGCAGCGGCTACACGCACGTTGCTTCCCCCTCCTACGCGTAGGCGAGGCATAGGGCCGTGGAGCGCGCGACCCAGGCCCCGCACCGGCACCTGGGTCTCGCGGATTCCGACGCCCTGTCGATGTATCGGACGATGCTCCTCGGCCGCGTCTGCGACGAGGTCGAGTTCCGGATGAACCGCCAGGGCAAGGTGCCTTTCGCGGTGCCGAGCGCCGGGCACGAGGCGACGCAGGTAGGCACCGCCTGGCCGCTCAAGCGCGGGGTGGACGTGTTCGTGCCCTACTACCGCGACCGGGCGGTGGCGCTCTGCGCGGGCTTCACCGCCTATGACATCTTCCTCGGCGTGTTCGCCAAGGCCTCCGATCCGGCATCGGGTGGGCGCCAGATGCCCTCGCACTGGAGCTCCCGACGCCTCGGGATCGTGACGGGCTCCTCGGTCATCGCGACCCAGGTCCCGCACGCCGTCGGCATCGCGTACGCGATGAAGCTACGCGGAGAGCCCGCCGTCGCGGCCACGTGGTTCGGCGAGGGCGCCTCGAGTAAAGGGGACGTGCACGAGGCTATGAACTTCGCAGGGATCCATCACCTGCCGGTCGTCTTCGTGTGCGAGAACAACGGCTACGCGATCTCCGTGCCGTTCTCCAAGCAGATGGCCGTGGAGAGCGTGGCCGTCCGCGCGGCCGGCTACGGGTTCCCGGGCGTCACGGTGGACGGGAACGATGTGCTCGCCTGCTACGGGGCCATGCAGGAGGCCGTGGGCCGCGCCCGCGATGGCGGCGGGCCGACGCTGGTCGAGTGCAAGACGTATCGGTTCATGCCGCACACCTCTGACGACGACGACCGGCGCTACCGGAGCCGCGAGGAGGTCGAGGAGGCCCGCCGCCACGACGCGCTCCTCGAGTTCGCGGAGTACCTGACGATCCAAGGACTGCTCGACGGGGCGGCGACCTCCAGGATGCGCGCGGAGGCCGAGGCCGAGGTGCAGGAGGCGGTGCGGCGGGCCGAGGCCGCACCGGACCCGGAGCCGGGGTCGATGGCCCTCCACGTGTTCGCGGAGGAAGAGCCGTGACCGAGAAGAACCTCGTCACCACGATCCACGACGCCCTGAAGGAGGAGATGGAGGCCGACGAACGCGTGGTCATGCTCGGCGAGGACATCGGTCGAGACGGCGGCGTGTTCCGGATCAGCGAGGGTTTCCTCGACGCGTTCGGTGAGGGGCGCGTCATCGACACACCTCTCGCGGAGAGCTCGATCGTCGGAATATCCATCGGAATGGCGCTCCACGGGCTCCTTCCCGTCGCCGAGATCGAGTTCGCCGACTTCATCCACTCCGCCTTCGACCAGATCGTGTCCGAGGCGGCGCGGATCCGCTACCGCTCCAACGGAGACTTCGGGGTGCCGCTCGTGATCCGCGCCCCGTGGGGCGGAGGCATCCACGGCGCGCTCTACCACTCCCAGTCGATCGAGGCGCTGTACGGACACATCCCCGGCTTGAAGGTCGTCACCCCGGCCACCCCCTTCGACGCGAAGGGCCTGCTTCGGGCGGCGATCCGCGACCCCGACCCCGTGCTCTTCCTCGAGCCCAAGAAATGCTACCGGGCGATAAGCGGCGAGGTGCCGGACGAGACGTATGAGGTCCCGATCGGGCGGGCCGACGTGAAGCGCGAGGGCGAGGACCTCACCCTGGTCGCTTACGGGTGGATGCTCCACGTATGCCTCGAAGCGGCGCAGCGACTCCAGGAGGAGGACGGTGAGACCGCCGAGGTCGTGGACGTCCGGACGATCTCGCCGCTGGACAAGGAAACGATCCTTGCCTCGGTCAGGAAGACCGGCAAGGCGATGGTCGTCTACGAGGACAACCGAACCTACGGCGCCGGAGCCGAGATCGCCGCGACGATAGCCGAGGAGGCGATGTTCGACCTCGACGGACCCGTCGTCCGCGTCGGCGGGCCCGACGTCCCCGCGATGCCGTTCGCCAAAGCCCTCGAGGACGCGTACCTCCCGAACGCGGACACCGTCTTGCGGAAGATCCGCGAGCTCGCCCGGTTCTAGGCCGGTAGCCCGAGCTCGCGAGCGATGACCATGCGCTGGATCTCGCTCGTTCCCTCGGCGATCTCGAGCACCTTGGAGTCGCGGTAGTAGCGGGCGACGGCGGACTCCTCGATGAACCCGTAGCCGCCGTGGACCTGCACCGCCTCGCGCGCGCACGTGACCGCGATCTCGCTCGCGTACAGCTTCGCCACGGCGGCCTCCGTGGTGAAGGGCCGCCCCCGATCGCGGAGCCACGCCGCGCGATACGTGAGCAGCCGCGCGGCCTCGACGGCAACCTTCATGTCGGCGAGCTTGAACCGGATCGCCTCGTGGCTCGCGATCGGCTTGCCGAACGCCACGCGCTCACCGGCGTAGCTCACGCTCGCGTCGAGGCATGCCTGGGAGAGCCCGACCGAGAGCGCCGCGATCCCCACCCGCCCGCCGTCGAGGGCCGCAAGGCACTGGCCGAGCCCGGACCCGCGCTGGCCGAGGAGATGGTCCTCCGGCACGCGGCATCCCTGGAACGAGAGCTCGTGGGTGTCGCTGGCGCGCCAGCCGAGCTTCCTGTAGTGGGGCGCGACGGTGAGCCCCGGCGTGCCGGCCGGGACGACGATCGTCGAGTATTCCTTCTCGCCCTCGCGATCGCCCGTGACCGCCGCGACCACCATGAACCCGGTGATGGATGTTCCGGAGTTCGTCGTGAACGCCTTCGAGCCGTCGATCATCCACTCGCCGTCCTCCAGACGCGCGGTGGTCGCGATCGCCGAGGTATCGGAGCCTGCACCCGGCTCGGATATCGCGAAGGCGCCGAGGACGTCCCCGCGGGCGGCCGGTACGAGCCAGCGCCGCTTCTGCTCCTCGTCGCCGAACCGGTGGATCATCCCCGCGCCGAGCCCGACCGCCGCCGAGAGAGTCACTCCGAGCGACTGGTCGACCCGGCCGATCTCCTCGATGGCGATCGCCAGGGAAACGTGGTCGCCTCCCTGACCCCCATATTCCTCGGGGAAGGGGATGCCGAAGAGCCCGAGCTCCCCCATCTGCCGGACCACGTCCATGGGCAGCGCCTCGGCTCGGTCGGCCTCCTCGGCGCGAGGGGCCACGACCTCGTCAACGAACCCTCGTACGGCCTGCCGGAAGGCCTCCTGCTCGGGCGTGAGATCGAAGTCCAACTAGCTCTCCTTCCGGAAACCCGCGACGTCGAGGATCGAGCCGGTCGGTTCGGACCCGAGCACCGCCTCTACGCGCATCCCGATCTCGAACCCGTCGCCGATCAGGCGGTGGAACAGCACGGCGTCGGCACCGTCCAGCCTTACCAGGCCAACGGCGACCGGCTCCTCGAGCGGCTCGCCGTCGACGCCGACGTGGCCGATCGCGAGCGACTCGAGCGTCCCGGCCGGTCCGACCTCGGTGTCCGCGGCGAGCTCCGCGAAGCACCGCTCGCAGAACAGGCGGGCCGGCACGTAGACGTAGTCGCACGTGTCGCACCGAGAGCCTAGGAAGACCCCGCGATCGCGTAGGGCCTCGAGGAATCGCCAGCCCGCGACCCCCGCCGTGTAGCGGTACGCGAACGGGAACTCCCCCGGCCAGCGGCGAACGGCAAGCCCGGGCATCAGGCCTCTCTCCGGGGGCGGAAGTACGCGACGTCGAGGATCGAGCCGGCGCGCTGCGCCTCGGGCTTCCAAACGGCCGCGACCGCCATCCCGATCCGCACGTCCTCGGGCCGGACATCGCCGAGCTTGTGGAGGAACCCGCCGTCGCTCCCGTCGATCGCGATCACCGCCGGGAGCTCCGGCTCGGCAAGGGGTTGCATGTCCCACGTCACGTGGCACACCGAGAACGTCTGCACGATCCCGGTGTCCGCGACGCGTGTCCACTTTGTCGTCGGCCGGAAGCAGCTCTCGCAGAACAGGCGTGGCGGGACGAGCACGCGCCCGCACGACGGGCACTCCCGGCCCAGGATCTCGCCGCGCTCGAGCCCGGCCAGGAAACCGCCGATCGCCACGCCGGTGTCCCACGAGTACTCCGAGTCGAGGCGGTCGTCGACGGCGAACGGGTCCGACGTGAGCTCGTCGTCGGTCAGGGGGTGGCCACCGAGCGCATAGGGGGGCGTCTGCACGACACGCAGGCCGGCGCGGATCCGGCCTCGTGGCCCGACGCCCGCCCGACCACCACTCGTCCGGACCGCCCCGGCGGACTGCTGAGTGCCCATCACCACGACGGTCCCAACCTGCATGAGATCGCCCCACGCCTGCGCGACGCCACGCTCCGGCGTGCCGGGGACCTGACGCTTGCCCGCCTCGCCCCGGAGCTGCCAGAAGAGCTCCGCGACCTTCATGAGACCCGCCGCCGCGATCGGGTTCCCCACGCCGAGGAGGCCTCCCGAGGGCACCGACGGGAGATCGCCGTCTCGATCGAGCACGCCGTCGCGCGCCGCTTCGGGCGCCTTGCCCTTGCCGAAGAGCAGGAGCCCTTCAAGGTGATGGAGCTCCTTGTAGTCGAACGGGTCGTAGGGCTCGGCGACGTGGATCTCCTTCCGCGGCTCCTTCACGCCCGCCATGTCGTACGCCATCCGCGCCGCCCGCTCGACATAGTGGGGGTACACCAGGTCGCGGTTGGTCCAGTAGGCCGTGTCGAGGTTCCAGCCGACGCCCTGGATCCACACCGGAGAGTCGGTGACTCGCCGTGCGGCCTCCTCGCTGGCCAGCACGACCGCCACCGCGCCGTCGGACACCGGCGACACGTCGAGACGCTGAACGGGCCAGGCCATCACCTCCGAGGCCAGGATGTCGTCGACCGTGACGTCGGGCTCGGCGACCTGCGCCGCCGGGTGGTCGGCGGCGTTCCTCTTGTTCTTCACCGCGACACGGGCGATGTCGGCCTTGTCGAGCCCATACGCCGACATGTATCTGTTCATCTCGAGCGCGAAGATCCAGAGCAGATTCGGGCCGAGCGGTCGCTCGAGCACGCTGTCGAATATCGTCAGGAACGCCCCCTGCGGGTGCGGCTGGCATGAGGACATCTTCTCCTCGGCGACGACGAGAACGACGTCGGCCATTCCGGACGCGACCGTGTACCAGCCCTGGATCGGCACGAACACGCCGGTGCCGCCGCCGACGTAGCTGCGCAGGAACGGCTTACCGAGGGCGCCGCAGCCCTCCGACAGGTACTCGCCCTTGCGGTGAACCCCGTCGAACGCGTCGGGAGCGCTACCGAGGCAAACCGCATCGACGTCCGCGAGGCCGAGGCCGCAGGAGTCCAGGGCCGCGCGCGCGGCCTCCCACGAGAGCTCCTTTCCCGTCTCCTCGGCCCGGCGCATGAACCGGGTCATGCCCGCGCCAACGACGGCGACGGAACGGCTCACCGCGCGGGCCCCTCTAGCGTGACCACGGCCGAAGATGTCGAAGGGACCCCGCGCCATGACTGCGCGACCGCCGTCCTCGCGCCCTCCACCTGCATGTTGCCCGCCTCCCCGCGGAGCTGCTCGACGCAGGCCACCAGGCGGGACAGCCCCGTCGCGTCGCCGATCTCGCCCTCGCCGAGCGAACCGCCGCTCCGGTTGACGACCACGTTCGCCAGGCCGAGCGCCTCCGCGTGCTGCAGCTGCTTGTAGGCGAACCGGTCGTCGACCTCGGCCAGGTCGAACGAGTGAACCCCCGCTTGCCGGTAGGCCATCTCCGCGGCGCTCCACACGTATCCCGGCCGGTCCCAGTCGCGGCTTCCCAGCGACGCGCTCCCCGTCGACCACCCGACGCCGGTCACCCGGACCGAGCGTGTCGGGTCCCCCGC
>Ga0209342_10003306_pt1 | contig 17015 bp, 15 predicted proteins | sample RifCSP16_2_FD_184023 | JGI IMG/M metagenome (GOLD analysis project Ga0209342, IMG submission 184023) | Soil microbial communities from Rifle, Colorado - Rifle CSP2_sed 16_2 (SPAdes) (version 2) | ecosystem: Environmental > Terrestrial > Deep subsurface > Rock core/Sediment | place: Rifle... | reverse complement strand
TCGAGGTGCTGCACCACCACGAAGACGAGCCCCGTGCCGGCCGGGACGTGCGAGAGCAGCTTCTGGAGCGCCTCCAGGCCACCCGCAGAAGCGCCGATCCCCACCACGGGCGGGGCCTCGTGACGGCCCTCGGGGGCGTCCGCGCCCTCTCCGGTGGATGCTGGCTCGCTGGTCATGCTAGCCCCATAGTCCAAAGCTCAGCGTATAGGGAAGCGGTCTCTCGCGTCCGTCCGATCGGGACTTGCCGGCGACTCCGGTGGCGCGCCACCCGCCGGCGATGCGGGCACGGCGGGCGCCTCGCTGATCTGGCGCGGGCCGGCGCAGTCCCGCGGCTCCTCGAGCGCTGGTCGGAGGTACGGTCTGGCGGATGGATACGGGTGTATGATGTAGAGTAGATTCCCCGTTCGTAGGCTTTGCGCTTGGAGCCAACCATGGACCCCCGCCTGAACGTCCGCGCCCACGCACCGGTTTGGACGTCGGCCGCCGGTCGCTTCCTGGCCCTGTTCATGGCGGCGTTCTGTGCTGTCCTCATGACCACCTGTGCACGAAACAGCAGCAAAGAGGATGGTGTTCCCGGTGGGCAGGATCCCCAGCCCTCCGATCCCGACAAGTACAAGTACAGCTCACAGTCACTGTTCTACGACGCGCCCCTGAGCGCCGTCGAGATCGCGAATCTGAGCTACACCGCCCCGCGCGCGTCGGTCGGTGCGCCCAAGGATCACTACCTGTGGTCAATCGCTGGCCCGAACAAGGATTACGTCGAGATGTACAGCCAGTGGAAGTGGACGCACAGAGGCGGCGATTGGCTCGACAGCTCGGGCGTCTCGCAAGGGACTGCGCCGTGCTGGACGTTCTCCGCCACGGCCGTGACGAGCGGGAGCTACACCTACGCCGTCGACATGACAGCTGCTCTGCGCCAGTGCTATGCAAACAACACCTGGAATGCCTGGGTCATCCGCTCCGCTCAGAACAGATCGTGGGCGACGCGACACAGCGCGACGCCTCCATCGCTGTCTGTCGTCTATACCGATGGCTCGTCGGAGAGCCTGCGCTGTATCGCCACGGTGGGTCTGTATGACGGCAGCGCCTATGCCTACGTCGGCAAGCTGTCGCATGTCCTGTGGGGCAACAACGGGCTGATCGAGTTCGAGCGCCCGCGCAAGGCGATCGCCAGCGCGACGATGACGTTCACGATCGACTCTCATGCCGCCGGCGCAGCGACAGTCGATGGGTTCCTGTGCGCTCCTCCGGTGAATTCGGGCGCGAGATCCACGGGCATCGCCGCGAACTATCCGCTCGACGTGGGAATTGCCGCGAACCCCGCGGTTCGGTTCGCTCAGAGCTACGTCGACGGGACGACGACCAGCGACTACATCGCGCTGGGAAACACGACGCACAACATCGGGTACATGTCCGAGTGGTCGCCACACCTCTTCGGGGCGGGCGCAGCCAACACAAACAAGTTGCCCTACTCGTGGAATGGCACCAGCCTTGCCAACAAGCTCATTCAGGGCGCAGTGCCGGCCACGCCGCCTGTCGTCGTGCCGAGCACCTACTCCGGCGAGGGCTTCACTCCAGTGGCTCCAGGTATTGGGGCGCTCAAGGTCGTCATCCCCGGCAATCATGCGGCCGACGGCGCAAATGTTGGGTCGGCCGGAGCGCTTGGCGCTGATCTGTGGGCCTTTCTGCCCGAGGCTGAATGTGGGCTGATCGATGATCTGTATGTGCGTTACCAGGTGATGTACGCACCATACCCTCGTCAGTCGGTAGAACAGACGAAGATGTTCCGGTCGGAAGCGGCAGCATCGGCGGTCTACATGACGCCACGCGGAAAGACGGGGTTCGGGCCGCAGCACTGGACGGCGTTTGGCGGTAACAACCGGGCAGGCGGCGGGAATCTGGGCTGGTCCTCGCGGGGGATCTATACCTCGCCAAACGACATGGACCCGGATTCAATCTTCATGGGATGGCATGCCCTCGATATGTGGTACAGCAACGCGCCGCAGGGCACTCAAGGCGGCTGCGTGTGGGCCGGCCAGCAAGGCGGCATCGGGACTCGGTTCAAGCGTGGCCAGTGGTACGACGTCGAAGTGCGCCTGAAGTTGAACACGTGGACGGAGGACTGGATGAATAGCGCCACGCATGACGGCATCTACCAGATGTGGATCGACGGCATCCTGGCGATCGACTTCCAGAACTTCACGTTCCGCCAGGGGCCGCTGAACTACACCGATCCGGCCGACGTTTCGGCGGCGGTCAATCGGGGTCACACGCCAACCAACGGGACCTACCATCCGCCGTTCCGCCAGCTGGGTCACGCGGGGATCTGGCTGAACGAGTACCAGGGCGGCGTGATTTCCTGCGAGTTCGACCAGACCGTGTTCTATTCCAACGTGGTCGCAGCAACATCGAGGATCGGCCCGATGAGTCACTAGGGCTTGGAGCCAACCATGGACACCCGCCCGAAGACCCGCGCCCACGCACCGATGTGGACGTCAGCCCCCGGTCGCTTCCTGACCCTGTTCATGGTGGCGCTCTGTGCCGTCCTCATGGCCGCCTGTGCCGGAAGCAGCAGCAGCACAAACGTTCTGCCGGCAAACGTTCCGCCGGCGATCGTAGGAACGACCTGGACGCCGGCAAAGGACGCTTCCGGGCGGGTCATCGATGGCGACTGGGCAGGACTGCCGCTGAATACCTGGCTCTACGCTGATGTTCCGGCGATGAGCTCGGTGGTGGAGACGCCAAGATACACGGCCAGCAGCGGTTCGGACGGTTCGATCAACGTCACGGATGCGTGGGGCGGTGCGGCGTGGGACTACGTCAATCAGAAGATGTTCTTGTTTGGCGGCGGGCATGGCGATTCAAGTGCGTGTGAAACGGGGATGTACTCGCTTGACGTCGCCAGCCTGACCTGGGCACGTGTTCGGGATCGTGATCCGAAGACGGAGCTCGGCTATTGGACTTCGGGGATGGTATGGGTAGGTGGCGTTGAAGCCTGGGCGGGAGGTCAGCCGCTGCTGAGCGGGCAGCCGAGCGCGGTCCACACCTACCATGGAATCGTCTGGGTGCCGCCTGCGGTGATGGTAACGCTCCCCGGTGGTGCTGGAAATACGTCGGGCGGCGTCTATATCCCCGGCCCGACGAAGGTGATCTACAACCTGGACACCAAGGCTTACACGCCAACGCACTATTCAATGGCTGACGCGCCTGATCCTTCTGACGTGGCGGCGTTCATTGACGGGGCAAAGATCTACGGGCCGCATCATTACTATGATGTCTATCGCTGGGACCTCACTCAAACAGAGACCTCCCTCTGGGGGCCAAACAGCCTTGGGAAATTCACCAGGGCCTACGCCGGGGAGGGCTTGGCGGTTTCGTCGAATTCCGTGTGGGGGTGGATACGCGAGCGTCGGGAGCATTTCGGCTTCTACGCCTACAGCGGATTGCCGAAGACGCGAGTGCGGTACGGCGCCGCGCTCGACGCAGGCGAAACGAACTGGGCGCCCTATTCGGACAACATCACACTCACCTCGACTGACGGCTCGCATCTGGACTTCAACAATGCAAATCTGATGACCGGTGGAGATCTGTACGGCGCAGGGAGCGCCTACGACCCGGACACGGAGACGCTCTACATCCAGGGGAGCGTGGCCGGGAACTTGCTCTACAAGATCACGGGAATTGCCAGCAATACGTGGGCGAGTGAAAAGATCGCAGGAACCGGGGTGTTGACGACCGCAGTAAACGGAACCTTCGGCCGACTCCGTATGGCGACGCTCGGAGGCAAGAAAGTCCTGGTTCGTGTCTCCAGCACTCTGGATAAGCCCCAGGTCATGAGGATCAGATGATGGTTGCGGCCAGGCTCGGCGTAGCCGCGCAGCCTTCTGCCCGACGCCGCCAGCGCAAGTCCGCTGCGTGTAAGCCAGCGCGACGTTGAACCCGATCTCCCGAGCCCGCGGAGCCGCCCGCGCTCACCGCCGCTTCGCCTTGCGCGCCTCGCCCGACCCCGTCCACGCCCGCACCAGCTCGACGAGCGTCCTCACCCCCACGCCCGTCCCTCCCTTCCCGACGTACCCGCGCTCCTTGGAGCTGTGGGCCGGGCCTGCGATGTCGAGGTGCGCCCACGGCGTCTCGCCCACGAACTCGCGCAGGAACAGGGCCGCGCTGATGGCGCCGCCCCAGCGCTCTCCCGTGTTCTTCATGTCGGCGACGTCGCTCTTCAGCGTGTCCTTCACCGCCTCCACCATCGGGAGCCGCCAGACGTCCTCGCCGGAGGCGCGGGCCGCCTCGAGGACGGCATCGATCACGGGGCCGTCGGGTCCGAAGGCGCCGGCGGTGTAGTTCCCGAGCGCCACCACGCAGGCCCCGGTGAGCGTCGCCACGTCGACGATCGCGGCCGGCGCGAGCGTCCCGGCCGCCCAGGCCAGGACGTCCCCGAGGACGAGCCGGCCCTCGGCGTCGGTGTTGGTCACCTCCACCGTCTTCCCGTTCAGGGCGGTGAGCACGTCGCTCGGCTTGTAGGCGCGGCCGCCGGGCATGTTCTCGCACGCCCCCAGGAGCGCGTGCACGGGGAACGGCGGCGCGAGCTCCGCCACCACCTTCATCGCGGCGAGCACGGCGGCGCTCCCCGCCATGTCGCCGTTCATGGTGACCATGCTGTCGGTGGGCTTGAGCGAGAGCCCGCCCGAGTCGAACGTGATCGCCTTCCCCACCAGCACGAGCGGCGCCCGCCCCTTGGCGCCGCGCGGCACCCACGAGACCTTCACCAGCTGTGGTGACTCGGCCGAGCCGCGCGCGACCCCCAGGAACATGCCCATGCCGAGGGCCTCGATCTCCTTCTGCCCGCGCACCTCGCAGCCTAGCCCGCTCTCGCGCGCCAGCTCCTGCGCGGCCCGCGCGAGGCGCGCCGGCGTGCAGTGCATGGGCGCCTCGTTCACGAGGTCGCGCGCCCAGGCCACCGCGCCCGCGACGCGCTCGCCGAGGTGCGCCGCCTGCTTCGCTCCGTCCGCGATGCCGCCCGGCAGCGAGACGACCACCGAGCGCAGCCTCCCCCGATGCTTCTGCTCGCTCTTGTACCGGTCGAAGCGGTACGCGCCGAGGAGGACCCCCTCGGCGATGGCCCGCGCGCCGCCCGCCCCGTCCATCTCCGGCGGGACCACCACCGCGACGCGCTCCACGCCGCCCCTCGCCGCGACGCGGCCGGCGTTGCCTCCAGCCACGCGCAGCGCCTCGAAGCCGGCCCGCGCCTGGGCCGGCGCGAGGGCGCGCGAGCCCAGCCCGAGGAGGAGGACGCGCGGCGCGGGCAGCTTCCCCAGGGTCCGGATCTGCAAGGTCTGCCCCGCCTTCGCCTGGAAGTCCTCCTCGGCAGCGGCGCTCGCGAGGTGCGCGCCCAGGCGCCGGTCGAGCTCTCGCACCACGCCGTTTGGCCCTCCGGCGAGGTCCTCCTCGAAGATGGGCAGTGCGAGCAGCCCCGCGTGGATCTCGAGCGGATCCGATGCTGTCAGCTCCACCTGCGCCATCGCACTCTCCTTCCGGTAGTGAAGAAGCCCGGGTTTAGCACGGGTCCGAGGGAGCCGCCATCACCGGCCCTGGAGCTCCGCCAGCGCCTGCTGGGCCTCGGCGGCGCCGCAGGCCGGCACGCGCTGCGGCTTCCCCAGGAGCCCGTGGATCTCGCGCGTCCTCCGCGCGAGCTCGGTGAGCTTGGGGATCGCGCCAGCGCCCCCGAGCTCTCCCAGCCGGCGGGTCGCCTCCCGGCGCACCTCGCAGTCCTCGTCGTCGAGGAGCGCGAGGTGGGCGGCGACGAGGTCGAGCTGCCCCTCGCCGCCGATCTTGCGCAGGAGGTCCAGCGCGCGCAGGCGGGCCGTGCCCGTTCCGCTGCCGGCCGCTCGCACGAGCGCCGGGAAGGCAGGCGCCCCCATGCGCGCGAGGAGGCTCGCGGCCCGCTCCGCGAGCGCGGGCTCCCCGCCGAGGTCGCCTGCGAGATCGGAGCGGGCCTCGGCCCCGAGCGACGCGGGGTCGAGGTCGATCGCGGTCGAGTAGGCCTCCAGGCCCGCGGCGGCCTCACCCTCGATCCGGTGCAGCGCGCGGCCCTGGAGGACGCGCAGGCGCGCCTCATCGGGGTGCAGCAGCACGGCACGGGCGAGGAGATCGCGGGCGGCCTCGGGCCCGTCGGCGGCGAGCAGCGCCTCTGCGCGCCGAACAGGGCGCTCCTCCAGCCAGCGCGCCACGGCGAGGCCGGCCGGCAGGGAAAATACCAGGAGCCCTGCGGCGATCGCCCAGGCGGTCCTCCGGGTGGCTCGCCGCTGCTTTGGGGCGGGCTCCAGCGTCTGCGTCGCCTGCAATGGAGCGGACGCGGGGGCCTGCGGCGTCGCGACCGCGCGGGGCGTCGCCGTCCGGAGCTGGCCCGGCACGCCGCTATCGGCCCGCGCCGGGAGGAGCACGTCGAGCGGCCCGAGGCACGACTCGAGCCCCGCCGCCAGCTCGGCGGCGCTCTGGCACCTCTCCTCCACGGACTTCGCGCACGCGCGCGAGATGACGGCCACGAGCTCGGGCCACGCGGCGAGGTCGTCCCGCGCGTCGGTGACGGGAGGCACCGGCCTCGTCGCCTGCATGAGCAAGAGCGCCTGACCGTCCGCGGCGGTGAAGGGGTGGCGGCCGGCGAGCATGCGCCATGCGATGAGCCCGACCGCGTACACGTCGGCCCGGCAGTCCACGGCGCCTCCTGCGGCCTGCTCGGGCGAGAGGTACTCGGGGGTCCCCACCACCATGCCCGCCTGCGTGTCGCTCACGGTGCGTGGATCGGTGATCTTGGCGATCCCGAAGTCGAGGATCTTCACCCCACCCGGCGGCTTCGCGGTGAGGAAGATGTTCTCGGGCTTCAGGTCGCGGTGCACGACGCCGCGGGAGTGCGCGGCGTCGAGCCCGCGGCAGACCCCGACCAGGATCCGCGCCGCCTCCTCGGGGGCCATCGGCCCCGACCGCCGGAGGTGCTCGAAGAGGCTCTCCCCCTCGAGGAGCTCCAGCGCGAGGAAGAGCCAGCCCTCGGGGGCCCGACCGAAGTCGGTGACGCGGACGATGTTCTCGTGGTGGAGCGAGGCCGCGATCTCGGCCTCGCGGCGAAAGCGCTCGGCGATGTCGGGGAGGGCGGAGAGGTCGGGCCGGAGGACCTTCAGCGCGAGGTCGTTCCGCATGTAGACGTGCTCCGCGCGGAAGATCGCGCCCATCCCCCCGCTGGCGAGGTGCGCGACGATCCGATACCGCCCGTCGAGGGTCGTCCCGATGAGCGACTCGGGCCGAAAGTGAGTGGGGGTGGGGAGCACGACCGCTGTAATTGTACCCCGGCCCGAGCGCGGATCGAGCCGGGGCGGCACCCACGATCTCACCGCCTCCAACGGCGCAGGCGTCGCATTGAGAGGAGCGCCGGGAGGACGAGGAGCAGGCCGAGGCCGCCGCCAGCGCCGGCGCCGCAGCCTCCGCTGGCCGCGGCCAGGACCGCCTCCCCGTCGGGGCCGCTGGCCGCCTCCACGCTCTGCGCGGGCACCGACGCGCCGGGCGGCGGGACGTCCTTGTGCGAGAGCGCGAGGATCTTGCGCGCGACGGCCTCCCTCGCCGCCATGAGCGCCTCGGGGGCGGCGTCGGCCTGCCATGCGTGCGGGAAGAGCTCTTGCGCGATCCGCCTGGCTTCGCCGGCGCCGCCCAGGTCGGACAGGAGCTTCAGATACTCGAAGTCCTCCATCCCTTCGCGGATCATCTTCAGCCGGATGGACGCGACCGGGATGTCGCTCCCCCCGCCGATCCGGCCCGTCGTGCCGGGGTAGAAGAGCGTGCCGTCGCCGTTGCCCGAGAACTGCTGCTGGTCGACCCAGGGATCCCGGTCGTAATAGGCCTGCGTCGTCTCGTAGTAGAGCTCGCCCGTCGCCCCGTACCGGAAGGAGAGCCACTCCATGGAGCGCGCGCGCACCGCGCTCGCGTCGATGGCGTAGGTCGGCCACCCGGTCCAGTAGAGGTCCGCGGCGCTGGGGTTCCCGATGTCGACGGTGCCGCCGCAGCCGTGGCTCATGCAGCTCTGGTAGAGCCAGAGCTCCTTCTCGGGCCCGGACGCGAGGAAGCGGTCGTACCTTGGTCGCGCCTCGCCGCGCGGCCCCGCCGTACCGTCCGCCTCCGACCGGTCCTCCATGAAGTTGATCACCGGCACGAGCAGGTCGATCGCGCCGTCGACGCCGTTCCGCGTAGCCTGGTCTATGTCGGTCGTGACCAGCGTCCGGAAGGCGGGGTCGCCCTGCTTCGCCGCCTGCGTCCGCGGGAGGATGTCGCTCCAGGCGCAAGTGAGCGGCGGCTCGTCGCAGGTGTACTGGAACAGCTGGTCGAACCAGCCGCGCGACCGGAAGTGCTCCGCCCAGCGGGCGTGCTCCTGAGCGTTCTCCTTGGGGGCGCCCGACTGGAGGGAGGTGAGCCTCGCCCCGGGGAGCCGCGTCGGCGCGCTTCCGTCCAGGAAGGGGCCGTAGGCGCCGTCGAGGTGCGACCAGTCGCCGAAGTCGAGCTGGCCGTCGTCCCAGAGATCCGAGAGCGAGATGCGGTGGTCGAGCGCGAGCTGCGCGTACCGCTGGCGAAGCTGAGTGAGCGCCTCGCCCGAGACGCCGTGCGCGCGGGGCACCCCACCGTACGTCATCGCGAAGGAGGTCTTGAGCGACGCCGTCGAGGGGAGCGCGAAGTCCCACACCTCGAGCCTCGCCGGGACCGACGTGTCGCCCTCTCCGGCGTGGATCGTCACGGTGGCGCCGTACGAACCGGGCCTCGCGTCAGCGGGAACGAGCACCTCCACCCAGATGGCGCGGCTCTCCCCCGCCGCGACGTCGAACGGGAAGGCGTTCCGCTTCTCCCCCACCACGTCGTCCACCGCGGGGACGAGCGCGTCCGGGTAGGCGCCCGTTCCACCGTCGGTGCCCGACGGCTGCTTCAGGTCGATGAGCGCCTCCCGGTAGAGGTGCACGCCCGAGATCGTCCCTGGACCAGTGAAGTCGGTGACCTCCGCCGAGACGCGCGTCGCCGGTCCGGTGACGACCACCTGGAAGGCCTCGAACTCGTTCCGCGCGGCTGCGATGGCCGCGCCGCTCTGGGCGCGTGCGGGGGCGCTGGGCCGGATCTTCTCGCTCGCGAGCGCGGTCCAGACGGTGCCCGCGCGCGCTCCTGACGGGATGGCTCCCATGAGCGTCGCGAGGGTGAGGGCGGTTCGGCGAATGTTCACGCAGTCGGCTCCTTTCGGGTTCGTCGACGGCAGGAACGACTCGCCGGGCAGGCGTCTTCCCAGGAGGCGGGAGACGGTGCGGGTGTGAAGCGGCCAGTCTGCTACCTCCAGGCACAGCGCCCGACGATCCCCCACCTCGGTTTCGGGGAGCGCCTGCCCGGCCGGGATTTCGCGGCTGCGACGGTAGAAGCTGCGCAGGCCCGGAAGCCCAGCGAGGGGAGGGGCTGGCGCAGCCACGCACGCCATCGCCCAGGCCCATGAAGGGGCACGGCCGTTGAGGCGAGCGGCTGCCACCTGGCGCCGGGGGTATCGGGGGCGGAGCCGCCGATGTCAAAGACGGCGAAGCCGGCGGCCTGTGTTGCGCCGAAGGCGCAGCCGCCGGCGTCGAGAGACGAGCGCACCCAGGAGGCCCAGCGCCGCGAGGGCTCCAGCCTCGCCCGCGGCACAGCCGGAGCCGCCGGCAGCAGCGGTGCCGTTCGGAGAGGTCGTGGCGCCGCCGCTGGCGGCCGGGGTCGTCGTGGACGGCTGCGCCAGTGACGGTCCGGGAGCGGACGCGGTGAGCTCGACGATCCGGTCGGCGATGCGCTCGCGCGCAGCGAAGAGGTCGGCGACCGCCGGCTGAGTCCAGGGCGTCGGGAAGAGCTGCGAGGCGATCTCCATCGCCAGCGCCGGGTCGCCCGCGTCGGAGAGCGCCTTCAGGTATTCGTAGTCCTCCATCCCCTCGCGGATCATCTTGAGCCTGAGCGACGAGAGGGGGATGTGACTCGTCCCCCCGATCGTGGCCGGCGTGCCAGGGTAGAAGAGCGAGCCGTCCCCGTTCCCGCCGTAGTTCCACTCGTCGGTCCAGGGATCACTCCTGGAGTACATCTCGGTGGCTGCGTAGTAGAGCTCGCCCGTCGCGCCGAGCTGGAAGGAGGTCCACTCCATGCCGCGGCTGCGCATCGCGGAGTGGTCGATGGAGTAGCTCACCCAGCCCTCGAAGTAGGGGCTGGTGCCGTCGCACCCGTGGCTCATGCAGCTCTGGTAGGTCCACAGCTCCTTCTGCGGGCTCGAGGCGAGCCAGTCGGCGTACCTCGGGATCTGGATCCCGGAGTACTCATCGTCCCAGCCGCCGGGGTCCTGTGCCGACTTTCCGTGAAGGTAGTTCACGACCGGCGTCAGGATGTCGACGGCGGAGAGGACGCCGTTCTCCTGCGCGTCCTGGATCGAGGTGGTGACGAGCGTCTTCAGCGCGGGGTCGGCCGCCTTGACGACCGCTTGCCGCGCCGTGATGTCGCTCCAGGCGCAGAAGGCGGGCGGCTCGTCGCAGGTGTAATCGAAGAGGCGGTCGAACCAGCCCCTGGCGCGGAAGAGGGTCGCCCACGCCGCGTATCCGGCGGTGGTGATGGGCCCGAGGTACTGGACCGAGGTGAGGCGGGCGCCCGCGAGCTGCGTCGGAGCGGTGCCGTCGATGAGGGGGCCGTAGAACTGCGCGATGTGGTTCAGATCGGCGTTGCCGTCGTCGAACCAGCCCATGGAGATGCGGTGGTCGAGCCCGAGCTGCGAGTAGCGCGCCCGCAGCGTCGAAAACGCGTCGCCCGAGACGCCGTGCTGCGCGGGGATGTCGCCGTAGGAGAGGCCGAAGTGGCTCCGGAGCGACGAGGTGGAGGGGAGGGCGAAGTCATGCACCGTGAGCGAGACCGGGACCGTCGCGTCGCCCTCGTTCGCGCGGACGAGCACGCTCCCCCGGTACGTCCCTGGAGCGGCGTCGCTGGGCACGAGCACCTCCGCCCAGATGACGCGCGTCTGGCCGGCGGGGACGTCGAACGGGAAGGCGTTGCGCCTCTCGCCCACGACGTCGTCGACGTCCGGGATGAGGGCGTCCGGGAAGTCGCCGGTCGAGCCGTCGGGGCCGGAGGCGTTCGCGAGGCGGATGATCGCCTCGCGGTAGAGGCGCGGCCCGGCGAGCTCCGCAGGCCCGGAGAGCGCGCTCGCGGTCGCCGAGACGCCGGTCGCCGGCCCGACGACGGCGATCTGGAAGGCCTCGAACTCGTTGCGCGCTGCGGAGATCGCAGCGGGCGCGAATGCGCGGGGCGCCGCGGTGGGGCGGATCTTCTCGGTGGAGGTGGCGACCCAGGCGGTGGTGGCTCGCCCCCAGAGCGGGAGCACGAGCAGGAGCGCGAGGACCGTGTGGCGAAGCGTGCGGCGAGGGGCAAGGCGGCAAGGGGACGGTGAGGTCAAGCGGTTCTCCTCCGCGCTGTGGTCTCGGCGCCCCCCAGCTCACCCGGGATGCCCCCCATCGGGCGCACGTACCCCGTTCTGGCACAGGAGCAGGTGTCTAGACCACAGGCGAGGGACCTTGCGCCTGGGACAAAAAGCCCCGTATACACGGGGGCATAGCTCGTTACGACGGAGGGAAGGGTGCGACGCTTGCCTGCATCGGCGCTAAGCGGGGGCCCGTGATGGCGCCGGCCGGAGGCATCATCTCAATCGTGCGAGCCGTCCATCGCCGCCCCGCTTCGAGCGCGAGCACGAGCACGTTTCGCGGCTCAGCGGCTCAGCGGCTCAGCGGATCGCGGACGCGGTACGCGGTACGCGGTACGCGGTACGCGGTACGCGGTCGCGGTACGCGGTACGCGGTACGCGGTACGCGGTACGCGGGTCGCGGGTCGCGGGTCGCGGGTCGCGGGTCGCGGGTCGCGGGTCGCGGGTCGCGGGTCGCGAGACGCGAGACGCGCTCCGCTCGTCCGACGCGAGCCGCGCTCGCGCTCGGTCTCTTGCTGCCTGGGTGGTGCTATCAGACCTGCGGCCGCTCGCCGTGCCGTACGGTCACGACCGTGTGGATCCCACCGCGGACCCTGAAATCGGCGGTCACCTCGAGGTACCGAGGGGCGAGAGCGGCCACGAGGTCGTCGCAGATCGCGTTCGTGACCGCCTCGTGGAAGGCGCCCTGGTCACGGTAGCTCCAGAGGTAGAGCTTCAAGCTCTTCAGCTCGACGCACAGCGCGGCTGGCCAGTAGCAGACGCTGATGGTCGCGAAGTCCGGCTGTCCCGTGAGCGGACAGAGGCAGGTGAACTCCGGGCACTCCATGTCGACCTGATAGGGGCGACCCGGATTCGGGTTCGGAAAGGTCTCCAGCGTCCTAGAGGGTTTCGTGGCCATGATTCCCGTCTGTACACCGGCCAGGCCGCCGTCGCACGCCCGCGCGCGCTTCGAGGACTGTCGTCCTTTCAGAAGCGGTCTGAAGAAAGGTAAGCCAGCAGGCGTCGGCGATCGAGCAAGCTCCCGGAAAGAGTGTCGAGCGATGGAGGCAAGCCGATTGCTATGGGACTCGAAGCCATCGACCATCGGGGAGTGGAGATCATGACGAAACGCAGCCATACCCGGCATGCCGTCACCGGACTTCCGAAGCACATCGTCACGACACTCGGCGATCTCATCTCGGCCGCATACGACGCCTCGGAGGGCTTCGGGAGGCAGCGGCTCGAGCGCGCGGCCGACCTCCTGACGCGGTCTCCCCTGGCGCGGCGCATGTCGCGCCAGCTGCAGTTCGTCCGCTGATTGTCCAGCGGGCCCTCAGGCCCGCTCCCTGCGCATCCCGGGTGCGCCGAAGTGACCGGTCGGCGCGCCGAAGAGCGCCACGACCGCCGCGCCGGCGGCGTCGCAAGCCACCTCGGACCACCCGGGCCCGACACGCCCCAGGCGGTGGCGATCGCCGCGAGGGGCGGCCACGCGCGACGCCTCCACGAGACACGCCCCACCTGCGACCTCCTCGAGATCGGGCACGCTCTCCGGCGGCTCGACCGCCACGGCGAGGGCGTACCCGTTGAACCCACCCTCCCACCACATCGTGAGCTCCGCCTCCCCGCGCGCGGCGGCTGCAAGGGCGCCGAGGAGCGCGCTGCGGAACGCTCGGAAGGCCGCCGAGTCGTGGCGCGGATCGGCGCCCGGTGTTGCACGGGCGCCGTGGAGGGCCCGCAGGTCGTCGAGCGCGAAGAGGACGATGTGCGCCGCCATCGATCGGGAGGTAACGCGGTGCGACCCCCCGAAGCAAAGCGAGAGACGGTTCCGCCGGCCCCTGCGACGGAAGCTCGGTCACCGCCGGGACGCGGGAGCGGGCGCGGCGAGGTGCGGGTCCCGCGCCAGGAGCTCGGCCCAGTCCAGGCGGCCGGTGAGCTGCATGACGACGAAGAGGGTGACGATCGCGCCGATGGTGATGGCGAGGCCGGTGTAGCCGCTCCAGAAGAAGGAGAAGGAGAAGAGGGTCATTCGCCACGCACCAGAAGGACCTGACGGACGCCGAGATGCGCCGCGCGGCGGAGGAGTTCGCGCGCTCGATGCCGGCGCCGGGGTGAGCCGGTGGCGGAGGTGAGGCGCTCTCCCGAGCCCTCGCCGTCGGCCTACTCGAAGGTCTCGATCCCGTACTCCTTGAAGACGGGATCGGCTGTCACCACCGGGAGAGCCAGCAGCTTTGCGCTGGCGATGATCATCCTGTCGCAGGGATCGCCGTGGATATCCGGCAACTCCGTGGCCGCCACGGCGATTCTGGTGTCCACGGAGATGACTTCGACCCCGTGGTGTGAAAGGACGGTCTGTAGCCACTCGGTCGGCCGCGCCGGCAGCTTGAGCTTCCCTTTGCGGCACTTGATCCCGATCTCGAAGCCGGTGATGGCCGAGATGTATACGGAGGGAGCGACGCCGATCCGCTCGCGGGCCGAGGCAGAGAGCTTGCCGCCGCCCTGAGCAAGCCAGAGCAGCGCACAGGTGTCCAGGATCACCGGGACCCTTCCGGCCACTCGTCGTCGGCCAGCGGCTCGGTGACGTCGTAGTCGATCTGGATCTTCTTCATGACCGGATGCGGCTGCAGCCGTTCACGCTGCCGGTGGGGAATGAGGTCGGCGACTGGCTTTCCGTTGCGGCAGATGAGGATCTCCGCTCCGTGTTCCTCGATCTCCGCCAGCAGAGCGGAGAACTTGGTCTTGGCTTCATGGACGTTGACGGTCTTCATGACGGGCACTCTCTTTAGCCAGATAAACTTAGTCCTGTGGACCAGGGAAGGCAAGGGCACGTCATGATGCTTGTCAGCGGCGCCGGTGCTCGACGAGGTCAGCGCGCGCGCTCGCCGGCGGTCTTGACCGCCTGGATAGGCAGCCACCTCGCTGTCGCTCGCGGGCGCGCTTCCGACTGGCCCTCGATCGTGTCGAAGGGCGTGAAGCCGCGGGCGCTCGCCATGCCGTGTGCGAGCGCTCCGACATCAGGAAGGAGCTCTCCGCGCAGACGGAGGGGACCTGGCGGGGTCCTCCACGAGCGGCCCGAGCGCCTCGGCTAGCTGCGGCGGCTCGTGGACAGCCCTCGCTGCCAGCAGCGCGAGTGCACACGCGCCCATGACTGACGCGACCGCCGTCAGCCGCCGGGCGACGGGACCGCGGAGAACGAGGTGCCGCCCACCCGTCTCCTTCTTGGTCTGGCGTGCTTCGAGCGTGAGCGTGGAAGGCGTTACCCCGCCAGCCACCGAGTCGTTGCCCAGGCCACCCGCACCGGCAGGGCGGCCGGGGTCGCGCACGAGGGTCCTCCGCACGGTGCCCTCGTCGGGAGGGCGTCGGGCCAGATCCCGCGCCTCGCCATTCGGCCACAGCCGGTGCATGAAGGCGCGCAGATCAAGGTGGAGGTCATCCTCGCGCGCCGCGGCCATCCGCACTCGGATCGCGGCAAGGCCAGCCGCTAGCTCCTCCGCACTCCCGGTGCGAAGCGCCGGGTCGCGCTCGAGCGCCGCCAGGGCGAGCGCATCCAGCTCCGGCGGCACCTCCTCGTTCCAGGCCGAGGGGGCGGATGGCGGTGCCGCCGAGAGGAGCGCCGACAGGGTGGCGGCGTCTGAATCGCGCGCGAAGAGCCGCCGCCCCGCGCACAGCTCCCACAGGATCACGCCCAGCGCGAAGACGTCGGCGCGCCCGTCCACCGCCTCGCCCCGCGCCTGCTCCGGCGGCATGTACGCGGCCTTGCCCTTCACCGTCCCCGGCGACGTTGCTTCCGCCGCGCCCAGCGCCCGCGCGATCCCGAAGTCGGTCAGCTTCACCTCGCCCTCGAACGACAGGAGCACGTTCTGTGGCGAGACGTCGCGATGCACGAGCCCCAAGGGCCTGCCCCCATCCTCGTACCGATGGGCATAGGCGAGGCCCCGCGCCACTTCGGCGCAGACGTGCACCGCCCGCGCGACGCCCAGGCGAAGGCCCTTCTCCCGGCAGCGGTGCAGTACCTCGCGCAGCGTGCGCCCGCGCACCAGCTCCATCGCGATGTAATGCCGGCCCTCGACCTCGCCGAAGTCGAAGACCTGCACGACGTTCGCATGCGTGAGGCGCGAAGCGAGGCGAGCCTCGCGCACGAACATCCGGACCCAGTCCGCGCGAGCCTCGTGGTCGCCCCGGATGAGCTTCAGCGCGACCTCCTTGACGAATCCCTCGGGCCCGAGCGCCTCGGCGCGCCAGACCTCCGCCATCCCCCCGGAGCCGATCTGCTCGAGCAGCCGGTATCTGCCGAACGCACGCACGCGTCGTGCATTGTAGCTCACCTTCCAGGTCGGAGGCCCTCCTTCGCGATCAGCGGGGTGAGATCCACGACCTCCCGCCCTGTTTCGAGCTCGTTGACGTGCTGGAGTGAGAGGAGGTTGTCGACGGTCCGCTGTGCCCACCTGCGAAGGGACAAAGGGTCTACGTCCAGAGTGACTCACGGTGGCCCAGGAGTGCCAGGCCGGTGGAGCGGGCTGCGATGAGCCTGCAGCGCCTGCGGGGCATGCGTCGGGCCGAATCGCTTGGGACGAACGGTGATGGTTCCCGGCGCCGATGGCTCCAGTGCTTTCGCGGGTTGGTGTCCACAGATCGAGCAGACCGCGTACTCCTTGACGGCTCATCACCGCGGGTCTAACCTCCGAAAGCCCAAGGCAAAAGAGGGGGGATGGATGAGTCGCCTTTCCATGTTCGGCGCCTGCTTCTTGGTGATGTTGGGATCGCGTGCGGCAGCGTCCGTTCACATGATCGCGACCGTGATGCATCGTGAGGTGTTGGATCGGATACCTCCCCCCGTCTGCAACTGTGGCCTTGTGAGGGAAGGGGGGTGCGGCAGTTACGGATGCGTGAATGGATCCTGCGTGTGGGGGAACTACGCGCCTGGTCACGACTGCTGGGAGTTCGGCCAACTGTGCGCCCACGGGACCTGCGACGGCCAGGGGAACTGTGGCGGGGTGAGCCCGCGTCCGGCTGGCACGGTCTGCTGGCAAGGTTCCGCGGCGAACTGCACCGGCGACGCAGTGTGTGACGGCTCGGACCCGTACTGTCCGGAGAACCTGCCGGCGGCACCGGGGACGGTGTGCCGCGCCTCGAGCGGGGACCCGTGCGATCTCGGGGCAGTCTGCGACGGTTCTAGCAACTCCTGCCCGGCCAACAGGCCCGCCGCGTCCGGCACCGGTTGCCGATCTGGATCGGCGCGACGGTTGTCGTCCGCCACGGAGACAGCGGCCCACCCGTCCGGCTCGAGGGCGCCGTAGTGGAGCCTTCCGACACGTTCGAACTCGTGTCGCAGCCGAGCTGGCCGCTGGAGCTGGCGAGTGGGGAGACGGCGTTGATCATCGTCGGGATCATGGAAACACGCCCTGCTACCTACCATGGGACGCTCACGGTGAAAGCCGCGGGTTGTCGCGACACCGACCTCCAGATCCCCATCGAAGGTGAGGGCGACGTCTCGAGGAGGCCCCCTTCCTGTGGCGGTCCGGCGGGCGGCGCGTCGGTGCTCGCGCTCGCG
>Ga0209342_10003304_pt1 | contig 17021 bp, 15 predicted proteins | sample RifCSP16_2_FD_184023 | JGI IMG/M metagenome (GOLD analysis project Ga0209342, IMG submission 184023) | Soil microbial communities from Rifle, Colorado - Rifle CSP2_sed 16_2 (SPAdes) (version 2) | ecosystem: Environmental > Terrestrial > Deep subsurface > Rock core/Sediment | place: Rifle... | reverse complement strand
GACGAGCCGCCCGCCTCGAGGATGTTCCCGAGGTTGAGCAGGGCCTGGCGTGTTTCTGCTTCCACCCCGCCGGGCACGAGCTTGCCCGTCTTGGCGTCGATCCCGATTGTCCCTGAGGCGAACACGAGCGGGGTCGAGCGGATGCCGAGCGAGTACGGGCCGAGCGCTTTGGGGGCCTTGTCTGCAATCAACACCTCACGCCTTCGTGTGGGCATGATCTGCCTCCGATCCTCGAAGTGAGCCGGATTGTAGTCCCCCCGCCGCATGGGGCAAAGCAGCCCACCGGCGGAAGACTTGCGGAACACATGCGTCTGCGGCGTACACGGCCCCCTACCCCTTTGCCTCCCGGTAAGATCATCCGGGACGAACGGCCCTCCCCCGACCGCCCGCGTGATTTCTCCTTGACGGCTCCTTGGCCGGGGGAGGGGGGTGAGGCAGAACGGAGAAGGGGATGGGGGTGCTGAGCGCATGCGGGGCGAAATGTGAAATGCACGGACGCAGTTTGGAGACGTCCCTGCACTGGGCTCCACACTCGCGCACTACGCCAAACGCGCTCACATGACGATGTTCACCAATCGTCCCCGAACCACGATCACCTGGCGTGGTTGCTTCCCACCCAGGAACCGTTGGACGACTTCGCTCTTCAGCGCCAACGCCCGCGCTTCCTCGTCTGCGATGTCAGCCGAAACCACCAGCCGATCGCGCACTTTCCCATTCACCTGCACCACCAGGGTGATCTCTGTCGCTTTGGCCACATCCGCATCGAAGCCGGGCCAGGGCTGCATGTGAATAGAGTAGGGCTTGCCGAGGCGTGACCAGAGCTCTTCGGAGATGTGCGGCGCGCTCGGAGCCATGAGCAGAAGCAGGGACTCGATCGCTTCCTTGAACACCACCTGACCGGCCAGGCCAGCCTGGCGGGCTTCGACAATGGCATTCGTCAGCTCCATCAAGCCGGAGATCACCGTATTGAACTCGAATGTCTCCAGGTCGTGCGAGACTTGCCGGATCGTCTGATGGACCCGGCGTCGCAGCTCACGCCCCTCATTCGAACCCTCATCCGCTCCGTCGATGTCGGCGGTCGCCTGGACGAGAGTCCACACGCGGTTGAGCCAACGCACGACACCCTGGATGTTGTCCGGGTTCCATGGCCCGCCTTCCGACCACCGGTAGCCGAACATCAGAAACGTCCGTACGGCGTCCGCGCCATGGACACGCACCTGTTCGTCGGGGTCGATCACATTCCCGCGCGACTTGCTCATCCGCTGGCCGTCCGGGCCGAGGATCTGACCCTGGTTGCGGAGCTGGAGCATCGGCTCAGCTCCGCGGGTGATCCCCATGTCGCGGAACGCCTTGTGGAAGAAACGCGTGTAGATCAGGTGCATCGTGGCATGCTCGGCGCCGCCAGTGTAGGTGTCCACCGGCATCCAATAGTCGTACTCGTCCTGAGCGAACGGACTGCGCTCGGCCTGCGGGCTCAAATAGCGCAGGTGGTACCAGGAGGAGCACATGAAAGTGTCCATCGTGTCGGTATCGCGTTCGGCCGGGCGGCCGCACATCGGACATGTGGTCAGCTTCCACGTCGGGTGCAGCTTGAGCGGGCTCTCACCGGTCGGCCGCCACTCCACGTCGTCCGGCAGAAGCACCGGCAACTGGTCGTCGGGGACCGGGACCTTCCCGTGGTCGGGACAGTAGATGATCGGGATCGGCGCCCCCCAGTACCTCTGGCGCGAGATCAGCCAATCACGCAGCCGATAGTTGACCGCCGCTTCGCCCTGCCCGCGCTCGACCAGAAATTCAATCGTGCGGGGAACGGCCCTATCAGAGGGCGTCCCGCTCAATGGTCCGGAGTTGATCATCGTCCCATAGGCCGGCACCGCCGCCGGCATCGTTGCCCCATCCTCGACCTCGGCGCCCTCGGCCTGGATGACCGGCCGTACCTCGAGACCGAACTTGCGGGCAAACTCGAAATCGCGCTGATCGTGAGCCGGCACGGCCATGATCGCTCCGGTCCCATAACTCGGCAGGACATAGTCGGCGATCCAGACCGGGATGCGTTCGTCGTTGACCGGATTGACGGCGAACCCGCCGGTGAAAACCCCGGACTTTTCCCTATCCGTGGCCTCGCGCTGGATGTCGGATTGGCGGAGTGCTTGGGCAACATAGGCTTTGACTTCGGCCTGCTTGTCTGGAGCTGTCAGCTTCTCGACCAGCGGATGCTCGGGCGCCAGCACCATGAAGGTCGCCCCCCACAAGGTATCGGGGCGTGTGGTGAAGACCTCGATCGAGCCGCCGGCTTCGGTCTTGAACGTCACGCGGGCGCCCTCGCTGCGGCCGATCCAGTTCGTTTGGGCCGTCTTAACCGGCTCGGGCCAATCAAGGTGGGAGAAGTCGAGCAGTTCGTCGGCGTAGTTGGTGATCCGGAAGAACCACTGCTCCAGGTCCTTCTTGATCACGGGTGTGCCGCATCGTTCGCACACCCGGTGTTCGCCGACGACCTGCTCGCGCGCCAGGGTCGTATTGTCCTTGGGGCACCAGTCCACCGGCGCCATCTTCTTGTAGGCCAGGCCGTGCTCGACCATTTTCAGGAAGAACCACTGCGTCCAGCGATAGTAAGCCGGGTCGGAGGAGATTGCCTCGCGCGACCAATCCCACACGGCACCCATGCTGCGCAGCTGGCGGCGCATGTTCACGATGTTGGCGTAGGTCCATTCCTTCGGATGGATATTGCGCTCGATGGCGGCGTTCTCGGCCGGAAGACCGAAGGCATCAAATCCGATCGGGTACATGACGTTGTAGCCCCGCATGCGCAGATAGCGCGCTCGTGCATCGGAGCAGCCCATGGCGAACCAATGCCCGATGTGCAGATCGCCTGAGGTGTACGGCAACATGGTGAGAAAGTAGAACTTGTGGCGCCGATCATCGATCGCCGCCGTGTACAGAGCATCCGCTTCCCAGCGGGCCTGCCAGCGCGGCTCGATGTCGGCCGGGTCGTATCGCTCGACACTGGGAGGAGCGGAGGCCGCTCCCTTTGCCCTGGATGTCTCGCTCATCGATTCACCTTTATCTTTCGGGTAACAACAAACCCCCTCGCCGGTCAGGGACGAAGGGGTTCTCCGTGGTACCACCCTGCTTGCCCGGCCTAGACCGGGCCGCTTGGATTCGCGCTAACGGGCGAGACCGCCGCCGGCTGCCTCGAGGTTCACCGGTGGAGCCTGTCCCCGTAGGGACGGAAGGCGAGTTCGGTCTTCCGGTACCTGTCTGACCCGCCCCATCGATCGATCTGGACGAGGCCTCCCTCGGGTCCTGTACCTTGGCGCACCGTGTGCGCCCCGCCGGGCTTGCACCCTCCCCGGCTCGCTGACGGATGACCTACTACTCCTGCCATGGCTCTGAATCAGTTGTCAGGTGGACCCAGTGGGATTCGAACCCACGACCTTCTCAATGCCATTGAGACGCGCTCCCAGCTGCGCTATGGGCCCTTGGCGGGCGTGCCAGTGGACCTGGCGGGATTCGAACCCGCGACCTCTTCAGTGCGATTGAAGCGCGCTCCCAACTGCGCTACAGGCCCGGGCTGGGTTCAGGCATTCTACCTGAGGCGAGGAGGGGTGTCAAGAAAAACGGCCCCGAAGCCGTTCGCTTCGGCTGCCAGACCGGCATCCTGGAGGCGCCTCGGACAACTGCGCCTCCAGGATGACAATCCGATCAGGGGAGTGGTTCGAGGACGAAGTTGTCGTAACGAGCCTGGACGCGTCGGTCGAGAGCAACGAGTCCCACGGCCCCGCTTTCCATCCAGTCCTCCACCAGGGTCTCCCCAGGCTGAGGCGCATCGGCTGTGAACTTGACTAGCCGCTTGTCATTCAAAAAGACATCGATCATCCGCCCGTTGTTTGTGGCCTTGACCTCGAGTCTGTTCGGGCTGTTCTGACCGCGCATCCCTGCCGGTCCCGATTTGATGTCATACCAGGGCCTCACCGCATCCGGCACGTGGACCCAGCTCGACCATCGATTGGCGAAGCTGTCGAATGCCAGGATCAGTAGATAGTCCTCGCGATCGAGCATCGAATCGCCGTTCTGATCGACGAAGCGCAGAAGGGCACCAAACTGCTTGTCCGACAACCCTTCGGCAAATGCGACGTCGACCGTCATGTTGTAGTTTGTCAGATTCGCACCGCAGGTCAGACAGACTGCATTGCAGTCGATCGGGCTGTCGAAAGCCGCCACGTCGCCGGCACACTGCTCAAAGGGACCAAGAAACAGGGCGCCGCTCTTGATCTGAACGCCCTCCCCGAGAGCGAAGGTCCCGATGTCGGAATCGAAGGTGTCTTCGACCTTCTCCCCGGGAGCCGCAACAGGTGCCGGAGTGGCCTCGGTCGGCGACTCTGGAGCTGAGATCGTTGGTTGTGAACTCCCGGCCGCTTCCACCGTGGCCTGGGCATTGGCCAGTTCGGCCTGTAGCGCCTCCAGCGTCGCGGCGACGTCTTGGTTCGCGCCCGTATCCTCGGCAGGTGTGCCCCCAAGACCTGCACACATCGCCGTGCCCAACGCCGCCATCGCCAGTACCGCCAGGGGGGCATACAGGCGCCTGTACGTGGGTTTGAGCGACCTTCCGGTCGTCTGGCTCGTCTCACTCATCGCTCCACACTCCCTTCTCACTTCTAGCGAAGTCGATTCCGTCCTCGCCACCGTATTATCGACCGTGGACGGGGGGTGTCAAATGGGTCATTCGGCCTGCCAAGGCGGCGGGCGGTCCGATATCCGCTGTATTGCCTCAGGGAGGGCACAGGGGCGTCTGAGCCGGTGCGCTCTGCCCGCGCATTGCTCCTTAGTTGGCCCAAAGCTATAATCGCGATATCCCCCGGAGGTCCGAATGTCCAATGAGCGCCTCTCCCGCCTGGGCCGGCTCATGCAGGAACACGGTCTGGATGCCGTTGCCCTCAACCCCGGTCCAACCTTCGCGTACTTGACTTCGATTTCCTTTCACCTGATGGAGCGGCCGATCGTCGCCCTGTTCGCCCCGGATCGACAGCCCTGGCTTGTCCTCCCCGAGTTCGAACGGACAAAGGCCGAAGCGGGCCCAATCGACTTTCATCTGGTAACCTACGGAGAGGAAGAGACCTCACGCCGCAGCGCCTTCGAGCAGGCCTCGGCGGGATTCGGACTCGCCTCGCTCCGTGTCGGGGTCGAACCACTTCGCATGCGGGTACTCGAGCTCCGCTTGTTGGAGGCAGCCGCACCCAAGGCGAGCCTCGTGGACGGCGTGGCGGCGCTGGCCGCGGTCCGGCTGAGTAAGGATGCGGCCGAGGTCAGCGCGATGCGCAAGGCGGCCGCGATTGCCGAGGCGGCGCTCGCGGCCGCCCTCCCTCAAGTTCGGTTGGGCATGACCGAGCAGGAACTGGCGAGCGAGCTGACCTTGCAGTTGCTGCGAGCGGGCTCCGATCCCGAGTTGCCGTTCAGCCCGATCGTAGCTGCCGGCCCCAACAGCGCCTTGCCGCACGCCGTGCCCTCATCCCGCCCCATTCAGGAAGGCGACATGCTCGTGGTGGATTGGGGGGCAACCCTCGCCGGTTACATCTCGGATATCACCCGCACCTTTGCTCTAGGCAATCCCGACCCCGAGCTCGAACGCATCCATCGTATCGTTCAGGAAGCCAACCTGGCCGGACGCAACGCGGTACGGCCGGGATCGACCTGCGCCTCTGTCGATGAGGCTTCCCGAGTGACCATCGCCCAGGCGGGTTACGCCGAATTCTTCACCCACCGGACCGGGCACGGGATCGGGTTGGAGGCCCACGAGCCGCCGTATATCCGGGGCGACAACCCCCAGCGGCTGTCTCCGGGGATGACCTTTACCGTCGAGCCAGGGATCTATCTCCCCGGTCGGGGCGGGGTCCGAGTCGAAGACAATATGCACGTGACACAAGACGGCGGCGAGACCCTGACCAGCTTTCCCCGCGAATTGAGGATCATCGGATGATCCGTCTGCTTCCCGGCGGAGAGCCTTTCTTTCTCCCAGGAGGGCGCACAGGCTGCCTGCTTATGCACGGGTTCACCGGAACACCGGCCGAGATGCACCCGCTGGGTTCTTTCCTGAACACCCGTGGGTTCACCGTGCTCGGGATCCGGCTATTCGCTCACGCCACTCGGCCCGAGGACATGATCCGCGCGCGCTGGACCGATTGGCTCGCTGATGTGGAAGACGGCTTGTATGTCCTCCGAGGTGCATGCGATCGAATTGCCGCCGTCGGCCTCTCGATGGGCGGGCTTCTGGCTCTTTGGGCCGGCGCGCAGGCCAAGGTCGAGGCCGTCGTGGCGCTTTCGACACCGATGTCGATGCCCCGCAATGGTCGTCTTCGCCTGGCCCGGCCGCTGAGCAAGCTCTGGCGCTACACCCCGAAAGGGGTACCCGACTGGCGCGACAGCGAGGCGGCGGCCACCCACGTGACCTACCCCGTGTATCCGATCCGGGCGGCCGCAGAGCTGCGCGACTTGATGCGTGAGACTCGATCGATTCTCCCGAGAATCACCGTCCCGACTCTCACCATCCAGGCCAGGGGAGACCGGTCCGTGCCGCCCGATTCGATGGCGGTCATCCTCGAGAACATCGGCTCGAAGGACAAGCAATCCTTGTGGCTGGAAGACAGCGGGCACGTGATCACGCGTGATCGTCAGCATCCCTTGGTATTCAACGCGACCGCGGACTTCATCGGGCAGGCAATAGGCACCCCGGCATGACCCGTGACCTGCGTCTCGTAGCGATCTCTCTCTTCTTCTGGGGGTTGGGGGAGGCAACCTGGTACTACTTCGAGCCTCTATACATGCAACAACTCGGCGCGGATCCGATCCGTATCGGGGTCATCATCGGACTGTCTAGTCTTGCGATGACACTGACCCACCTCCCGGCCGGCGCCCTAGCGGATCGCTTCGGACGGCGTTCGATCTTGATCGCCGGATGGTTGAGCGGAGTGGCCGCGGCTGGCATCATGTATCTGGCAAGGTCGCTGACCGTGTTTGCCGTCGGGCTCGTGCTCTATGGTTTCACCGGATTCGTCATCTCACCTCTCAACAGCTATATCACCAATGCCCGGCGGGAGTGGAGCGTTGCCCGAGCATTGACCACAATCGGGGCCGCATACAGTCTCGGGGCCATTTTCGGACCGGCTCTGGGGGGCTGGTTCGCTGAGCGAATCGAGTTGCGCAGCGTGTTCGGGCTGGCGACTGTGATCTTCGCCATCTCCACGGCGGTCATTGTCTTCGCCGCTCCACAGCCCGTCGAAAAGCGCGAGGAAGATCTGCACTACCGGGATTTGTTTTCCAACACTGCGTTGAGCCGATTCCTGCCATTGGTATTCGTCAGCATCTTCGCCATGTACCTCAGTTGGCCGTTGACGCCCAACTTCCTTCAGAACGAACGCCAGATGAGCGTGAGCCAAATCGGGCTGTTCGGGGCGTTCAACGGCGTGGGGCTGGTCCTGTTGAATCTTGGATTGGGGCGCCTGGAGTCGCGGCGGGGCCTCATACTGGCCCAGGTGTTCGTCGCAGTCTCCATCGTCCTGATCTGGCAAGGGCCCGGGGCACCCTGGTTCGCCGCCGGCTACCTGCTGGCCGGCGCCTTCCGCACGGCCCATTCCATGCTCGTGGCCCAGGCCGAGGGACTTGTCCATCGAGCGAATCTCGGATTGGCGTACGGTGCCGTCGAGACGGCCAGCGGAGCTGTGATCGTGCTGGCTGCTCCGATCGCCGGGGCGCTGTATGGAATCCGCCCCGCCCTTCCGTTCCCTGTCGGTCTACTGCTGATCGTCCTGGCGCTGGTTCTGACACTGAAGCTCTCCCCAGGTGTTTTAACACGTGCGGCCGGCTCTCCGGTTCCAATGGCAATCTCGGACCTGCGGAGGGAGTGACCATGATCGATTGGGTTGTTTGGGGGATCCCACTGATCCTCAAGCTACAGGCCCTTGGGAACTGGCTCACACCGCCGATGAAGTTGTTCACTTTCTTGGGCCAGGAACAGTTCTACCTTCTTGTGATGCCGGCCATTCTGTGGTGTATCGACGTCGGTCTGGGACTGCGTCTCGGCCTGATTCTGTTGACCAGCAACATGCTCAACTCCGTCCTCAAGCTGGCTTTCGGGCTGCCGCGCCCCTACTGGATCGCTCGCCGGGTCGCGGCTTTGAGCACCGAGTCGAGCTTTGGCCTGCCATCCGGCCACGCTCAGAATGCCGTCGCACTTTGGGGACGGATGGCCGTCGCCATCCAGCGCCGCTGGGCCCTCGCCGCCGCCATCGCCTTGATGTTCTTGATCTCCCTCTCGCGGATCGAACTCGGCGTTCACTTCCCGGCCGATGTGATTGCCGGGTGGGTCGTGGGGACGATCGTCCTCCTCGGATTCCTCAGCTTCGACAGTGGTGTTTCGGCGCGCCTCAGCCGTGCCTCGCGCGGGTCGAGGTTGACCGTGGCGGTCGTGGCTCCGCTGGTACTCGTTGGCTTGGGTCTCGCCGTGCGATCCGTTCGCGCCGGGATCGGGTTCCCGCCGGGCTGGGCTGAGGCGGCCGCCGCTGCGGCGCCGCTCGCTGCCCCTATCGATCCACTGGGAACGAGTGACATTCTCGCGGTGGGCGGGATCTTCGTTGGGTTTGCGGTCGGGGGAGCGTTGCTCGTCGCATGGGGGCGCTTCAGGGTAGAAGGCCCGTGGAGCCACCGACTGGCGCGCTTTGGCCTGGGCGCGGTCGGTGTCTTCGTCATTTATCTGGGTCTGGCGGCGATCTTCCCTCGCGGACCGTCTCTCTTGCCGACCCTCTTGCGCATGTTCCGATACGCCTTAGTCGGGTTTTGGATCGCCTACCTCGCCCCACGCGTTTTCGTGTGGGCCAAGCTCAGCTGAAAAGACGGTTCCCCTGGGGGCGGCGTCAGCCCCCGCCCTCGGCGGCCTCCATCTCCCTCCAAAGGAACCAATGTCCGGCGCGATCGCCGGCGCCTTCCGGCGCCCGGTCATAGTACACATCAAACACTCGACCGCCGTCCGTCCGCAGGCGGAAGTAGTAACGGCCCACGCCCCATGAACCGCGTCGGGCCGCCTCCCGCAGGTGGGCCGGCTGCATGTTTTCCGCCATGCGGCCTCGCCGCTCGTGGTCGAACCAACTTGATATCAACTCGACGGTTCGGAAAACCTGGTCATTCCACACGAATCCATCGGGAGCGCCAGGCTTCTTGGCCAGCATGGGCGGCTCATCAAAGACGACTTCGATTTCTGCGTCGATGAATGCCAGGGAAGACCACTCCGGTTTCACATTCGCCGCCGAGCCGCGCGGCGCCGAAGGGCGAGGGGGATACGCAATGAGAGACCGTGGTACGCGGAGATCCCACCTATCCCGCTTCTTGCTTGGTGAGATCCTTCTGACGGGCAGCGATGATCTGGTCGGCGACATGCGGGGGGACGGTCTCATAATGGTCTTCCCGCATCGAAAACACACCCCTCCCCCCGGTTATCGATCGTAATTCCGTGGCGTATCGTAGCATCTCGCCCAGAGGCACATGGGCCGTCACCACGCTCCGGCCGCGTTCGTTCTCCATCCCCTGGACACGCGCCCGGCGTGTATTCAGATCCCCAATGACGTCTCCCATGTTAGCCTCGGGGACGATCACGCGTACATGCATGATCGGCTCGAGGAGCACCGGCCCGGCTTCGCGGATGGCCTGCTTGAACGCTTCCCTGCCGGCGACCTCGAATGCCACGGCCTTCGAGTCGACCGGGTGTTCCTTGCCGTCCGTCACTGCCACCTTGACGTTCTCGACCGGGTAACCAGCCAACACCCCCTGCTTCATGACCGCACGGACGCCCTTCTCGATCGCCGGCATGAAACTCGATGAGATCCTTCCGCCGAAGACTTCGTTTTTGAACTCGAAGGCCTCATCCGGCAGGGGTTCGACCCGCATGTGCACTTCGGCGAACTGACCAGCGCCGCCGGTTTGTTTCTTGTGGCGGTGCTGAGCCGTCCCGGCCTTAGTGATAGTCTCACGGTAAGGCACTCTCGGGGTCTCCGTGTTCAGCCCAACCTGGAACTTGGCCTCGGCCTTGCGGATGGCGACGTCGATATGTTGATCCCCCATCCCTTGCAGGATCGTCTGATTGGTGCTGCCTTCCTGATGCCAGGAGAGCGTTGGATCCTCTTCGCAAAGGCGGGTGAGCGTGGCGCCCATTTTGGCCGAGTCGGCCTGCGTCTTGGGTAAGACAGCCACGGAATAGAGAGCATTCGGATATTCGGCCGGGGAAAAACTAAGCGAGTGGGCCTTGTCGCACAGGGTGTCCCCGGTACCGGTGTCAGCCAGCTTAGGGACCGTACCGATGTCCCCCGCATGCAGGAGCTTGATCCCGATCTGCTCCTTGCCGCGCATCACATGCAGTGTCCCCAGACGTTCCTCCGAAGCCTTCGATCGGTTCCACACGCGGCTGTCGGAGTTGAGCACGCCCGAGTACACACGGATGTAGGTCAGCTTCCCGACGTAAGGATCCGCCGTGGTCTTCCAGACGTAGGCCGCCAGAGGACCGTTGTCCGATGCCGGGAGCTCTTCGGGCCCGCTTGCACCCTGAGCCGCTGCAGGCAGGGATTCTGCCGGAGAGGGTAAGAGGGCCAGGATCGCCTCCAGCAGCGGGGCCAGACCCAAGCCAGCCGTGGAGGCGCTGACGATGACTGGAACGAACCGCCTCGACCGAACGGCCATGCCGAGACCGCGGCTGATCTCAACCGCCGTGAGCTCTTGGCCGTCGAGGTATTTCTCCAGGAGCGAGTCGTCACCCTCGGCCGCCGCCTCGACCAGCTTGACCCGGGCCTCCGCTGCCGCCTCTTGAAACTCAGCCGGAATCTCGGCCTCATCCTTGCCGTCGCCCGGTCGAGCTTTCATCTTCAGCAGGTCTATCACGCCTTGAAATTCCTGCTTTTCACCCCATGGAAGTTGAACGGGGACGAAGGTCACTTCGGTCGAGAGTGTCCGGGCCTCGGCCAGCGACCGCTGAAAGCTGGCGTTGTCCCGGTCCATCTTGCTGATCAAGACGAAGCGCGGCAGCTTGAAGTGATCGCAGTAATCCCAGACGACCTCGGTCCCGACTTCCACGCCGGCCACCGAATCAACCAGAAGGATGGCCGCATCGGACACCCGCAAAGCGGAGATGACCTCTCCGACGAAATCGGTGTAACCGGGGGTGTCGAGGATGTTGATCTTATGACTGTCGAACTCGACCGGAAGAATGGCGGTCGACAGGGACAACTTGCGCCGAATCTCTTCGTCTTCGAAATCCGAGACTGTGTTGCCCTCTTCGACCTTGCCCACGCGGTTCGTCGCTCCCGTCAAATTGAGGAGCGCTTCACCCAGGGAAGTCTTCCCCCCGCCACCATGCGAGACCAAGGCGACGTTGCGTATCGAGGCGGTCGCGTATTCCTTCATCGATGGGGAAACCTCCAGCGGGGGGTGGTTACTCAGCGATTCTAAGGGAGGAGGGGGAGCTTGTCAAAGATCAGAGCGTCGACGGGCGATTCCTGGCAGCCCATGCTTTCGACGAGGATCGGCAGGAGGTTAGACAGTCCGTGGGTTGTATCGATTGGATGCCGAGGTAGACGAGATAGAACACGCCGTTGTTCCCCGGGACCGGATCGCCCTGGACACGCGTGGCCACACGTTGAGCACCAAGGTAGCCCCCTCGGCTTCGCCTTGGGGATGCTGCGCGATAGTAGAACCGCCAGACTTGCCCGGTCGGGAGGCTGGGCGTCGGGCTGATGTGCGACCATGGCAGTCGGTGGTGGGGCGAGGCGACAGCTGAAGGGACCAGGCCTACACTCCCATGTACGAGGAAAGAGCCCGCTGAGCATCTGACTGCTCCTTCTCAGGCTTGTCTCCGGCAGTTTATCCTCTCGTCCTTGAACTACACGAGGGTGCTAGCGATGCGGTGGTCGGCTTCCGCGGATTGCCGGAAAACCCCTGTTGGTGTGAGAGCGCGAACCCTTCGAGGCCATCGAACTGCCTTCCGTCATGGAGTACGGATTCTTCCTGTTGTTGATTAGGGGGTCGTAACGCGGCATACTAGAACTCGGAACCTGACCGCTAGACGCCGCTCACATCGATCGCCTGGCCGGTGAACTCGTCGCCGTCAAGAGGGTCGTCGTTTGGCCATGGGCCCCGATGCCGTGAGCAACTAAATCGCCGAGCCACAACGGGCCCGATGCCGTCCACATTCTCGTCCTGCCCGCGGATAGTCAGCGGCATCTCTTCTCGCGGACCACTACACACAGACAGCGATAGATCATTCTCTTGCTAGCTGTAGGATCCTCCCTCATGTATCCCAGTGCGGAGATTCACGCTGAAGTCCTTGAAGGTTCCAGTACCCGGATCCCATGCTTGCCCCATGAGAGTGCGTGAGGATACACTGAGAATCTTCATTCCGTCCCAGGAGATTCGGGCCGTACTCCAAGCTAAACCGCCTCTGCCGACGGCAGACAAGTCTGTCAAGCTCTCAAGCAGAAGGAGAGGTGGATCATCGATCGCGAGAACGTCGATGATGGGCACGCTTGGCACTTCAGCGCACGATCTCGGAGAAGAGACTCCGACGAGGTAGCCTTCCCCCCCTGCTACCACGCAGATGGTATCCGCCCCGGGAGTGGAGTACACGCCGTTAATATAGGAATCGCTGATCTTCCTGAAGTTCCCGACCCACGAGACTCCGTCCTGGGGAGCCACTCGCACCACAAGACCTTCAGAGAACCCCCGCCATTCCTGCGGAAACGTTAGCACGGCCTCGTTCGCTGGCAATCCGCCCAAGACCTCCCAGCTGTAGTCACTGTGGAATTGACGTCCCAGCGGGTTCATATTCATCTCATTTCACACCACGGAACAACCTATGGGTGATTACCTGCTGGAGTCCTCGCATTACTACTCCTAACTCATACCGCCCCGCCGTATCGTTGACCCAACCTTCGAGATGGAGTATGACGTAATTGTAACTGGCTATCTCTCGGCTTCCCTCACTAAGGATCATTGGATCGTATAGCCGAGGGTACTGATGCCAGAGATCTGTCTTGCCACCTAAGTCGTACCTTGAGGGGACGCCTAGCAACGGCGCGCACAATGGGGTCATAAAGCACCAGACTGCGGCTTCGTACACTAGAGCCTGGCCTGTTTCATAGAGGGCAGGCCCGTTCATGCCGCCTGCCGCCCCTACGGCGAGCCACAAACCGGGATCCTGAAGCGTGCCTTCGACGCTGGGTGCGTTCCCCCCTGCTAACTCACGGTACTCAGCGGGACTCCATCCGGCCGCCAGAAAGATTGCCCTTTCACCGACGCTGAGTTCGGCCCAGGACTTCCCCTCTACATCGATTGCCATTTTCATAGCCTCTTCTTGCGTCACCTGGATCGGATCCTCCGTATCACTCTCCGGATTGCGTTGCGACTGGCCTGGCCGCCAGTCAAGATCCACAACACACTCCCCATTCCTGTCTATGTCACTACAGGCCTTGTGCCCCGTAGGGTCTGTGTACTTTAAGGGGCTATTCAGTGCATATGCGTATCGGTCCAATGCTTGAGGATTTGCGTTCATCGCAATGGTGGAGTCTGCCTGGGTGAATCGTCCCGCAGTTGCATCGTACCACCGGGCGCCGTAGTCATACAGCCCGCTCAGACTCTCCTCCCGCTGCCCGGTGTAGCGGTAGTCGGTTGGTGTCGTGCCCCAGGCGAAGCGAGTCTCCCCGAAGGCCCGATAGCGCAGTTCGCTCACCTTGTTACCGGAGGAATCCGCCACGATGCTCGTCGAGCCCAGGCCTGCCCTGAGCTTGCCGAAGGGTGATCGCCGAGGAGATAGAACACGCCGTTGTTCCCAGGCACCGCATCGCCCTGGACACGCATGGCCACACGTTGAGCACCAACGCAATAGTAGAACCGCCAGACCTGCCCGGCCGGCAGGCTGGGCGTCGGGCCGAGGGTGGGCCCTTCGGCTTTGGCCTTCGGCCTTCGCTCAGGGCAGGCTCGGGGTCCGGGTCGATGCCTGAGTCGCAGTCAGGGTTGCCGTCGGTCTAGCCGTCGGTCCCGCTCAGACTGGACGACAGTCATCAAAGTTGTGCTGCGGTTTCTCGCGAACGCAGGTCGAGCGAATGTTCAAGATGGCTACGGCGCTTGAGTTCAAGGAGAGAAGTCAATCCGTCAAGCCGCACGATATTCGTGCGAATGGGTCCTAGTCTCTCCAATGGGTGGACCAGCAAGCTCCTTCGGTGATTCCCCCTTGCCAATGTCTGCTGCCGGCGTGGGTGTCCGAGGAATCACACTCCCCCATCCAATATCTCTATGCAACAAGGGAAGACCGTCCAAGAGGCACTTGGCACGCTACTGCCGACCCCAACCGGCCATTCGATATCCATCAACCTCTGCCATGTGACCCGTCTCAAGGCTCAAGATCACCAGCGATGTGCGCGGGGGAAGACTGCTCGGCAAATCGATGAGTGTCAGTGCGGCAAACCGACCGTCCGGAGACAGGTCGAGCTCCGTGGAAATGTCTTGCCTCAGGCAGTAGTCAGTCAGGGTCATCTTGCCGTAATCCAACACGTAGAAACCCAAGTCCTGAGACAGATCGTCTCCTGGAAGCTCCTCCCTGAGCGCAATGGTCTCCGTAAAGGGAGAGATACTCCACACGTAGGCGGGAAGGATCCCTTCAGGCAGAGTAATCTGTCTCATGTTTCCATCATAGTTGTCCTGGGACACGGCGCTCGACAGGGCCAAGTCAAAGGCAATGTCGATTCCATACGGACGATCTACAGAAAGGACGAAGGCTCCTCCCGCGGTCACCATTATGTTAAGGGACTTATATAGGTCCCACTCCGTGCTGTCCAACCACCTGAAGACTTGTCGCGCAGTTTCATCAGCGTAGTCAAAGACATAGAATGAGAATCCCCGTTGGGACCATATTTCGTAAAGTGCGTAGAGGCGTCCATCTGCGCGGATGAGATCGGCGAAATGCCGCTCACCCTCAGTTTCTGGAAGCGCCGGAAGAGGTTCATGTGTCAGCGTGAAGGGATTGATAGTCAAGAGGGGCATGTATGCGGTGACAGGCGGGCGTTCATTTGAGTCATCCCAAGCAACCGGGCCGATAATCACGATCTCTTCGTCATTTACCCATCGGGCATACGAATACCAGCCGACCTCGCCGATCCTCCACAGACGCTCGCCGTCGATCGAGCTCATCCAAAGCTCTCGCCGCTGTGTAGTTTCTTGGCGCCGCATGAATGTCAACCAGTGGCCGTCCCGGCTCACCTGATAGCTCTCATTGCTCGTACCCTTCTCAGGTATCAGCGCCTCCACTGGTTTCGGTTCCAGATCCTGAGAGCTTAGGAGGAAGGGTCCAGCCCTATCCACTCCGCTGTAATCGGATTGCGGCAAGGTGACAACGAGTCGGGTCTCCAGAGGAAGACCGAGGTCTCTCATGGGCACGACGGCGACTTCTGGGCAGAGTCGAATCGACTGCGCCACAGCAGCGGGCGCCACTGTAGAGAGTGGAGAAGTAGGGAAATTGCTGCTCGTGACTTGAGGTGGACTGATTTCGGGCGATGCAACGCCCAGGTCAGAGGTAGAGGCATCCTCCAGCAAGTGCGAAAACGCAATGCAGGCGGTCAGTGTCGCACCCCCAAGGAGCACAACCAGGGATGGGACTTTCGAGGCGAGGCGCTTCATGGCATGTATCCAAAGAACATTGTGACATCTTCCACGGGAATGTAGACATCGAGCACATCGACGCACTGAATGCACGGTCGGGACTCGCTGCTGGTCCACCACCTGTCCACAATATGCCCATCACTCATGTATGGGCCCTGGTCCCAGTAGCGGTCAACCTCAGCAAAGAACAGCCTAGTTGGCTCCAGGTTCATGACTTCCCAGTCTTTGGCATTGAAGGCTCCGGTTGGATCCGTGTATGGATTGAAACTAGCGGTGTACACGGATAGGTCTACGTCTGTGATCCCGTCACTATCCGCGAAGTAGTAGCTGAAAGCCCCAACCATTATCCTCCCACCGAGGGGACCTTTCTCTGCATCTGTAAGGTAGTTGTAGAGAGATCCACCCTCCTCTCGCAGCAACCATGCTGCTAGGGCCTTAGGACTTGGGCAAGACGTGCCCCACCAGCCTCCACTATCGCACGTCCAGTCGTACATTCTTCCCGCCCGATGCTCGCGCCAGTCATCACTCTGATCGACTCCCCAGTCGCGGATGCTGCCCCCATTATCGTCCGGGAAATAACCCGGTTCATCCTTCCAAGGTTCCTTCGGGGTCGTGTCTGGAACTGGATCTGGGATCGTCGGCCAACTACCCCCATCCCCTTGGATGCATCGCCCGTTACCATCAACCTCATCGCATGCTTTGTGCCCCGAGGGGTCTGCGTATCTGATTGGGTTGTTCAACACGTACGCGTACCTATCCAACATTTGAGGAATCACACTCATCGCAATGATGGGATCTGCCTGAATGAAACGTCCGACTACCGGATCGTACCACCGGGCGCCATAGTCATACAGCCCGCTCAGGCTCTCCTCCCGCTGCCCGGTGTAGCGGTAATCCGTCGGCGTCGAGCCCCAGGCGAAGCGGGTCTCGCCAAAGGCTCGATATCGCAGCTCGCTCACCCTGCCGCCGGAGGAATCCGCCACGATGCTCGTCGAGCCCAGGTGGTCGCCGAGGAGATAGAACACGCCGTTGTTCCCAGGCACCGCATCGCCCTGGACACGCATGGCCCTTCGACTTCGGCCTTCGGCCTTCGCTCAGGGGAGGCCCGGCGTCTGGGCGGTCGGCAGGGAGAGAGCCGGTCTATACCTCCTTTCACACGAGATTCTTCCATGCTGGCCCACTGCATGGGCGCATTTCGGCAGAGAGGTCTGCAGGACACTGTCCCTCTCTTTCTCTGACAGCCTTTGCATGGCCATCTCAAGGAGTCCATTTCAATGCACAATAGGCGGTTATTCCCTCAGCTAGTACTAATGACGGACCGGGATTCCATGCGTCGCTTA
>Ga0209342_10003301_pt1 | contig 17027 bp, 16 predicted proteins | sample RifCSP16_2_FD_184023 | JGI IMG/M metagenome (GOLD analysis project Ga0209342, IMG submission 184023) | Soil microbial communities from Rifle, Colorado - Rifle CSP2_sed 16_2 (SPAdes) (version 2) | ecosystem: Environmental > Terrestrial > Deep subsurface > Rock core/Sediment | place: Rifle... | reverse complement strand
CGACCCCGCCGCCCTCGGGGTTGCGCCACGAGATTTCGATATATTTGAGCGCGAGCAGGATAAAACCGCCCGTGGTTAGCAGCACGAAGAACGGTGTGGCGTCTTTGACGTGGCCGTAGAGGATGCCGGGAACATAGTAGACCGATGTTCCGATGTCACAGAACACAACCGCCCAAGCTAAAAACCAGTTGAGCTGCCTGGTGTCTTTGGTCGGTTGCATTCTTGATTTAATTTCGCCGAATTTTCGGATAGGTCGGGGGGTGTCGCTGGGATGCTTGCGCCGGGTCTTGCAATCCTGGGATTGAAGGACTTATGATAATCAAATCCCGATAGCCCGATATGTCCTTACCTCTACAATACTTTCAGAAACTCGTCGAGAGTTGCCCCGATATTATTATCGCGGTCGATAAGCGCGGCACGATTACTTTTTACAACGACGGCGCCCGGCAAAACCTGGGCTTCAGCCCGGATGAGGTCCTCGGCAAGAAGGTCCTGGAAATTTATCCGACGATGGAAGAAGCGCGCCGGGTGATGGCCGCGATGCGCGCCGACGATGGCGACGGGAAAGGCCGGGTGCGGAACTTCGAGACAAATTTCAAAACCAAAAAGGGCGACAAGATCCCCGTGGCGATCTCGGCGTCGATCATCTACGACGAACCCGGCAACGAAGTGGGCTCCATCGGTTTCGCCAAGGATATTCGCGAGCTTAGGCGGCGGGATCGTCTGGTGACGCTGGCCGAGGTCGCCATCGGTTTGTCCCACGAGATCAACAACTCGTTGGAGGTCCTGGTTAACCAGATCGAGATGCTGAAGAAATACGTCGGCCGGGTCGCCGCCGACGAAGATTTCATCGTAGAATCAGAACGGATCGAGTCGGCGGCTTCGCAAGTGAAAAAGATCCAGGACATTACCGCGCGCATCGGCCAGATGGCTGAAGAAGGAGAGTACGGCACCAAAGAGTATTTAAGCGGAAAGTTGATGACCGATCTCCACCTGGACGACGAGAGCGATCCATGCAGGAGCGCCAAACCAGACGTGGATTTTCCGCTGAGCGGCTTACGAATTCTAGTCGTGGATGACGACGCTGGGATCTGCCAATCCTTAAAGGATCTCTTGGAAGCGGAGCGTTGCTGTATCGACACGGCGGCGTCGGGGGTTTTCGCCATGCAGTCGTTAAAGCGGCGGCAGTTTGATGTGGTACTCAGCGATGTGGTGATGCCGGACATGGACGGCTATCAACTGTACCAGGCCGTCAAGCAGGCCACACCCGAGCTTCCGGTGGTGTTGATGACGGCGTTCAATTACGACAAGGACCACGTGATCAAGCGCAGTTGCCTGGAAGGATTGCAGGGCGTCATTTTTAAAAAGCCGGTCAATCCCGCCATGCTCAAGCAAGTTCTCCTACAGCAATGCCGTCCTCCTGTTGCGGTCCAGGCAACCTCCGCTTCCGGGCCAACGCCCGCGTCGATTCAAAAACTCGAGTAGCCGAGACCGTGAACAAGGAAGAGTTTTACAATCAAGGGATGGAGTTTTTCGCCCAGGACAAGCTGGAGGAGGCGGTCGCGGCCTACCAGCGGGCGCTAGAAGACGATGCCAACTACGCCGATGCTCTGCATGCCTTGGCCATGACCTATGCGCAGCTCGGCAGGCTCGAGGAGGCCATCGCGGCAGGCAAAAGACTCATCGAAGTGGCGCCGGACGACGAGCTGGCCTACACGAGTCTCTCGATCTTCTACCAACAAAAGGGCATGATCGCCGAAGCCGAGCAGGTGGGCGCGCAAGCGAGAACCCTGGGGTGGAAACGCCAACTTGAGGAAGCGAATCAGCGTAAGAAAAGTTAGGCAGAAAGCTTGGCGCCGCATAAAGCGCCAAAACATGACAACGCTTGACACCGTTGTCTTCCGGGTGCCGTTCTCTCAGCCGGCGTTTCAGCTTTCCCAGACCACCGAACAACAAACGCTTAACGCTTGGCGGCTAGACACCCGGAGCGTTCTTGCTGTTTTAATTCTAACTCGATAATAATGAAGACGTGATGTTGAAAGGAATGCTGCGCATAAACTGAACCGGCTGGGCAAACGGAGAAGCAATGCCGACGACGTCCATGTTAGGCCCGGTTGAACGGTTGGCGAAGTTGCTGGCCGACGCCACGCGGGTTGATGAAAAAATTTACGATGTGACGACGGCGCTGTCATTGATCAAGAAACGCGTGTCGGAATCCCTGGCGCAACACTACGTCGCCATGAAAGATTATCGATTTCAAATGCCGGAGGATCTCATGAAAGAGGAACAATCATACGAGCGGTTACTCCAGGCGCTACAAGACATGAAAGCTGAGATCGCTAAGCAAATACGGCCGGTGGAAGAACAGATCATTCAGGCGAATGTCGACCACTTGCGTCAAACGTTCAACCAGGAAAGCCGAAGACTAAGTAAATGTCTCGAGGAGATCGACAACAATATCTTGGCTTGCCGGCAATACCTACAGGACTATGAGCGCATCCGCTCCAGCCTTCACGCGCTCAACGAGAAGCTCTGCCAATTGGGCGCCGATGCGATTCAAGTTCCGGATGGCTTGCCGTCCGCAGACCTGGGAGATACCGTCGGGCGGCGAATAGATCACTTAAGATCCCAGGGGAAGATCTAACTGTTGGTGACGGATTTCCATGAGCCGCATTGATCGCCATCAGGGCAACGGGTGCCGCGCACAAACAATCGTGCTTCCCTAAGGCTCACGCGGCGCACACAGCTACACTTCTTTAGCCAAGTCTCTCTGATCCGATAATTTAAATTCGCGCGGCGTGCATCAAGGCGAGCCCCCCGGCGCAGCAAGGTGTGGAGCGACCACGGTACAGGGCAGCCGAGTAGAAAAAAATCTGATAGAGTTTGAATCATGGCAAAACATCGCATCACCCTGGGGCTGCCCTACCATCCGCGCACGCGCGCGCTGATCGACGGGGAAATCGGCATTGACGGCTACGAACTGGAGATCACCCATGGTCCAACTCCCGGCGAGCGCCACTACCGCTTCGCCCAGGGTGAGTGGGACATCGGTGAATATTCCGCGGCCACCTATTTGCGAACCCGGGAGAAACGCTTCCGCTATATCGCGCTGCCGATCTTCTTCGAGCGCGGCCCACGCCAGCGCAACATCTTTTATTGCGAAGGAAAACTGAAGCACCCAAGTGATCTCAAGGGGAAGAAGATCGGCTGCTTTCGCTACGGTGCCACCGCGGTGGTCTGGGCGCGCGGTTTTCTGCTCGATGAATTCGGCCTCAAGACCACCGACATGCAGTGGTTTGTCTCCGGCAAAGAAGTCTACATCGGGCGCGATCTGCCGGTGAAAGTGGAGCGGCTCGATCCTGTGCCGCCCTTCGGTCAAGAAAAACTCCACTTGTCGAAGCTGCTCAGTCAGGGCGAATTGCACGCCGCGCTGGTCGCGGGCGACTCGGGATATCTGGGGCTGTTCGGCGGCGGCACGTTGCCCAAGGCGATGAGCGAGTTTCCCGGCGTCAAACCGCTCTTCGATGATACCGACGCCATTGTGCGCTGGGTTCGGGAGAAGCGCATCTATCCGATCATTCATTTGGTCGCCATGAAGGAAGAAACCCTCGATCGCTATCCCGACCTGCCGGCCAAACTGATCGAGGCATTTCGCGAGGCGAAGAAACTCGCAACCAAGCATTTAACACCGGAGCAAACCGCCGGGCATGAACGGGAGCAAGCCGTTTTGGGAGAAGATCCCTATGCCTACGTGCTGGGCGAATCGGAAAAGCGCACGATATCGGCCTTGGCCCGTTATCAGGTCGAGCAAGGTCTCATCAAAGAAGTGCCGCCGATCGAGAGTCTCTTCGTCCGCGAAGCGTACCACTAAACTGGAGTTTCGAGATAGCTCCTGGTCGCTTCGCTTGACGCCGGAATGGCGAAAAAAAACCACGCTGCCCGATATTTCCCTACCACCGCCCAAAATTCGTGCTATACTCAGCCAAGCAACGGGCAAAGCTCATATCGAAGCTTTGAAGAAGGAATCATCAAAGAACGGCCGAGCGCAAAGCGAGGCCGTTGCGGCGGCGCGGGAAGAGCGCCGGCGCATCTTTCGCGAGCTCCACGATCGGGCGCTGCAGCTATTGTCGAGCGTGAGGCTGAGAGCCGAAGTTTGCCGCCGCGAATTCATCCGCGATCCCAAGGCGCTCGAAAAAGAACTCCTTATAATCGAAGAAAACACGGAACTCGCGGTCGCGGAAATTCGCCGCTTACTGTCCGAAAGCCAGGCCGACACGGATCTCGTCGCGGGAACTTTGGAGCGGCGGCTGCGGGAGGAGCTGGAAATTTTTCGCTCCCGGTCCGGGCTGCAATTGACTTTTCACTGCGCCATCGACAGCCACAGCCTGCCGTACGCGGTGGAGCGCGAACTTTATTTTACCCTGAGGGAAGGGGTCATCAACGCCGTCCGGCACTCGCGCGCTTCAGAGCTACGGTTATCTCTTTCTCACGACAACGGAACCTGCAGGGCATCCCTGGAGGACGATGGAACGGGATTCGATTTGGCATCGACCGAAGGCGGCAGTCACTATGGACTGCGGATCATGAGGGAAAGAATCGAAAAGCTCGGCGGCCGTTTCGTGATCGACACAGCGCCCGGCAAGGGCACCCGGATCTCCATGACCGTACCCACCGAGTAATCCAATGGGAGCCCGGTTAATTGCAAAGTGCGCCCGTGGGCTTACCGGGACACGATTCACGCAGGTTTTTTACACCTCCGCCAGCTTGCTTAGAGCCTCCCCGGTTACGCGGTAAATTGTCCATTCGTTCATCGCCACCGCGCCCAGTTTTTTATAAAAGTTGATCGCCGGCTTATTCCAATCGAGCACCGCCCACTCCAGCCGCCCGCAGCGCCGCGCGTTCGCAAGTTGCGCGACGTAAAGCAGCAGCGCCCGGCCGAGACCGCGCCGGCGGTAGGCTTCATCGACGAACAGATCCTCGATGTAGAGCCCCGGTCTTCCTAAAAAGGTCGAGTAGTTGTGAAAAAACAGCACGAAGCCGACCGGCTTCTCTTCGCAATAACCGATGGCAACTTCAGCGGTTCGCAGGGAACCGAACAAGGTCTCGCGCAACAGCAACTCCGTCGCCACCACTTCATGCGTAAGTTTCTCGTAAGCGGCGAGCTTCTTGATGAATGAATAAATGACCGGCACGTCGGCTTCGCTCGCCGGACGAATCTCAAAACCCGGAACGTTTCCAAGTGGTGCCATGTTCCCTCCGAGGCACGGGTTTGCTTCGGTCGTGCGTTAGTGCGGCGCTGTCCGTGATCGAAGGCTGGTGAAAAGGCAGCGAAAACCCACTATCGTTTGTTGTCTCTCAGCGCCCACCATACCCGTTCCGGCGTGAGCGGCAGATCCCTGATGCGCACGCCGGTGGCGCGGGCAACTGCATTGCACACCGAAGGCGCCACGGAAAGAATGCCGCCTTCCGCCATGCCGCGCACCCCGAAGGGCCCGGGGCCGTCTTCGTTCTCGACGAGAACGGTATGAAACTCTTCCGGAACATCGGCGAAAGCAGGGATGCGGTAATCGACGAGATTCGGGTTGACGAGCTGCCCGTTCTCGTAAACCAGTTGCTCAAAAAACGTGTGGCCGATGCCCTGCATCGCCGCGCCTTCCTCCTGCGCGATGCAGTGCTCCGGGTGAATCGCCTTGCCGACGTCGGCGACGGAGATAAATTTCTTGAGTTTCACCGCACCGGTCTCATGGTCAATTTCGACCTCGGCGGCGCCCATGCCGACTTCCCAAAAAACCGGCAATTTGTTATCCGTGATTTCCGGGCCCGCCTCTCCCCGGCCGATCATCTCGCCGCCGGCCCCCTTGCCGAAGCGCCGTTCGAACGCTTCTTTGAACGTCAGCCGCGCTTCGCCGCAGATCAAGGCGCCGTCAGCCACCTCGATTTGACGTGGTTTTACGGCCATGACCTGTGCGGCGATCTTGATGAATTGCTGCTTTAGATCACGGGCGGCCTTCTGCACCGCCGTTCCCATCAGCGTCGTGGAGCGGCTCGAACCCGTGGAGCTGTCGTAAGGCGTGACTTTGGTATCGGCGCCGGCGACGCGGAACTGATCCATCGGCAAGGTCAATTCCTCGGCGGCAATCTGCGTCAGTGTCGTTCTTACGCCCTGTCCCATCTCGGTGCTGCCCGCCGCGATATTGGCGATGCCGTCGGACTGCATGCGCACCAGCGCCACCGATACGGGCGTCGCGCCCGCGTTGGTGATCGCGCAGCCCATGCCGATGGCCGCGGGTTTTTTTCTCAGCGATTTTCTCCACCCGCTGGCGCGCATCAAACACTTCAGACTCGAAGCAAGGTCGGCGTCCATGCCCTTCAGCCCCGGGCGCAACTCCTGTCCGGGTTTGAGCAGATTTTTCATTCTCAGTTCCGCCGGGTCCATACCGATCCTGGCGGCGGCGATCTCGATCTGCGATTCGCCGGCGTAGATCACCTGCGGAGCGCCGATGGCACGGTAAGAACCGGCCGAGCCGGTATTGGTGTAGACCGCGTAGGCGTGGGTGCGGATGTTGGGAATCCAGTAGGGTCCCAACACACGCGTCGCCGAGCGCGCCGTGACCTGGGGCCCGTTGTCATCGTAGCCGCCGGTGTCGAGATAAATCTCCGCTTCGCGCGCCATGATCGTGCCGTCGTTCTTAACCCCGGTCTTAATCCGCACCCGGGCGCCGTGGCGGCGCACGGTCACCATCGACTCGCCGACGGAGTTGCAGATGCGCACCGGCCGTTTCGCCTTGCGCGCCAGCGCCACCACCAGCGGCTCGAACTTGGTGTACGACTTGCTGCCGTAGCCGCCGCCCAGGTAACTGATGATCATTCTCACCTTGGCCGTGGGCACGCGAAAGATCCGCGAAATATCCCCGCGTACTTGAAACGGATGCTGCGCCGAGGACCAGACGGTAATTTCATCGTTGTTATCGTATTGCGCGATGACCGAGTGCGGCTCCATGGCGTAGTGATAGACCATCGGAAAGGTGAACGTGTCCTCGACGACCACGTCGGATTGCGCGAAACCGGCGTCGACGTCGCCGCGATTGACCGTTTCATGGGCGCAGATATTGCCGCCCTTTTCTTCGTGGATTAGCGGGGCGTTTTTGTGGAGTGCCGCCTCGATGCCGATGGCCGCCGGCAGCTCTTGGTAGTCGACCTCAATGAGCGACAGCGCCTCTTCTGCCGTCGCCGAATCCATCGCCGCTACCGCCGCCACCGGCTCGCCGACGTAGCGGACTTTGTCCAGCGCGATCACCGGCCGGCCGTTGTAGATCGGATTCAAATCGGCGATGTCCGCGGCGGTCAGCACCGTGACCACGCCGGGCAGCGCTTCGGCCTGGCGGGCATCGATGGAGCGAATCCGCGCGTGAGGGTAGGCGCTGCGAAGAATTCTGCCGTAAAGCATTCCCGGGATGACGAGATCGCCGACGAACTTGGCTTTGCCGGTGACTTTCTCGATGCCATCGACTCTTGGGACGCTGTGCCCGACATATTTCAGTTGCCGCTTAGCCATTGATTTCCAGACCTCGAAAAATTGCCATTTGAACCTAACAAAGCCCCTCGGCCAGTTCAAGAAAGCTATGCCGATATTGGATTCTTACCCTTCAAATGTACAACAGAACAACTTCCACAAGATTTATCGCGCCAAGACGCAAAGGCGCAAAGTAAAGAATTCTTTTCCTCCGAACTTGGCGTCTTTGCGCGAGTCATGTCTTTTCCGATTCTGAAGTGCAAAGTTCAACCGAGAATTTCAAATATGTTTGGCTAGGATTCAATGATAGCTTCGGCTATAAGAGATCCCCATGCGCTTTCAATCGCGGTTAATCCGTGGCACGCTCATCCGGCGCTATAAGAGATTCCTCGCCGACGTCCGCTTGACCAACGGCCAGATCGTCACCGCGCACTGCACCAACACCGGCAGCATGCTCGGGTGCAAGGAACCGGGCAGCGCGGTTTACCTCTCGCGCAGCGACAATGAGAAGCGAAAGCTCGCCTACACCTGGGAGATGATCCGGATCGACCGCCATTGGGTCGGCATCAACACCTTACATCCCAACCGACTGGCAGCCGAGGGTGTCAAAAGCGGCGCGATTCGCGAACTCGAAGGCTATCCGACGATTCGCCGCGAGGTCGTCACGCGCCCGGGAACGAGGCTCGATCTCTGTTTGGAAGGCAGCAATAGCATGTGCTTCGTCGAAGTCAAGAACGTCACGCTCGCCATCGGCGGCGCCGCCGCCTTTCCTGACGCTGTGACGGAGCGCGGCACCAAACATTTGAAGGAACTCATGCGCCTCAAACGCAAAGGCCACCGCGCAGTCGTAATTTTCGTCGTTCAGCGGCAGGACTGCGACTACTTTAGGAGCGCCGACGAAATCGATTCGGAATACGGTCGCTGGCTGCGCCGAGCGATCAAGGCCGGCGTCGAGGCGCTTCCCTATCGGGCGAAGGTCACGCCCACAAAAATTGTTCTAGCAGAGCGGCTTGAGACCAGGCTGTGATTTGAGAGTGCGCAATCGGCTGGGTCGGTGGAAACCCTTTGCGCCGGCCCACCATGCGCCTGATGAAGATTCTGCCGCAGTAGCGCTCGGGCCATTCGACGTCATGAGCCTTCAACGCCCCAGACTATTTCCCCGCGCTCTCTAGAAGATCCGCCGCTCGCTCTCTTACGTCCTCGTCGGGATCGGACTTTGCCCGGCGCAACGCCTCAAGATCGCCGCGCTCGGCCAGCACTTCGAGCACCTCGATGCGAAAGTCGGGGTCGGCGTCGTTCAAGCCCCGTCTGATGATCGCAGTCACGTTGGCGCCCTTTATCTCGGAGAGAGCCTCAAGCGCGGCTTCTTTCACCTCGGAATTCGGATCGGCGAGGGCGTTCCCCAGCGCCGTGAGCGTCTTGGAGTCGTTGGAATATTCCATCGCCTGAATGGCCTCGATCCGCGCCGCCGCGCGCCGCTCTTCGAGATCCTCGGTTGCCATGGCCGACCCGCCCGCCGCTGGCGATTGGCTCGACGCATCTTTCGCCCCGGCGCCAGCGGTTTTCGGCTCAGACTCACCTGCCGGTCCGCCGTCCGAGGTTTTTCTTTGCAAATAAACCGCGGCAGCGAGCGCCAGACAAAGAACCAACAATACCGCGACGTACTTGATATTCATGACACCTCGGGCTGAGCCGGAGCATGCCGCGCTACACGGCCAATTCTGGTCCGTTCCAGGCTCGACGGCGTGATCAGCCGCGGCTCGTCCTTTGAATTTTATAAACTAAGACCAAGGCGTAGAGCAACCACGTCGCTAATTTACCCTCCTTCGCAGAAATCCATGTGTGTAAACCCGTGGATGAATGCGAGGTGGGTACCCTCCGTAGCCTCGGCGAAGGAGGGTGCGCTTCGGAGGGTTCCGCCCTACGAAGCGTGTGGAGAGGTGCCACGGCCGTAAGGCCGTGGGGCTCCCCAAGATAATTATCGTCGAGGGTACCGCGAACAAACTCGGGTCTCTTTCAAAACCAGGAAATATCTTATAAACGCTGAGCAGTAACTCGATTTGGAAATTGACAGCCCACAAGGAGACATCACGATGAAACTCGCTGGTCAGGTAGCCATCATCGTCGGCGGTGCGCGCGGAATCGGCGAAGCGATCGCGCACAAGTTCTCCGATGAAGGCGCAATCGTCGCTTTAGTAGATTTAGACAAGATGAAACCGCTGCTCGATGGTGTCGCGCAAGCGATCACTCGGAAAGGGGGCAAAGCGATCGCCATCGCCGCCGACTGCACGGACGATCGTCAAGTCAATGCAATGGTCGATGAAGCCGTGCGGCGCTGGGGAAAGGTCGATATCCTGGTCAACAGCGCCGGCTTTCGCGGCCCGCTGGTGCCGGTTCAAGAGATTACGGAGAAAGAATGGGACGATGTCCTTACCATTAACCTAAAATTAGTGTTTCTCTGCTGCCGCGCCGTGCTGCGAGTAATGATGCAGCAGAAAAGCGGCAGCATCGTCAGCATCTGCGGCACCGCCGGCAGAGAAGGCATGGCGCTGCGCGGTTCGCTCTGCGCGGCCAAGTGGGGCGTCGTCGGTCTGACCCAAACGATCGCGAAGGAAGCGGGTCCCTACGGGATCAGAGCCAACGTAATCTGCCCCGGCGGTATGGACGAGCCGGATCTCCGGGAAATGTACGCGGAAAGAGCCAAAGGGCTGGGGATGGAATTCTCCCAACTAGAAAAGCAAGTCTTGGAGCTTACGCCTTTGCGGAAATACGCCAAGCATGACGAAGTCGCCAACGCCGCGCTATTTCTTGTCTCCAGCGATTCGTCGCACACAACCGGAGAATCGCTCAATGTCTCCGGCGGGCGGTTGATGAGTTAGCTTATGAGCAGGCGCGTCCTACGGGACCCCACGGTGGAGCCCCACGGGCAAGCCCGTGGGGCGAAATCCTGAGCGAGAGTCCCGGCCAAGGCCGGGGCTCGAGTCGAAGGGTTGCTCACGACAGCAAAGGACTCGCTGCCGCCGCGGCTTCCGGCAATTGCTCGTCCGTCTTGATTCGGCCGAAGAGAGCCAAGCCCGAAGCCAACAAGATCAAGCCCATCACCGCCATGAAACCGTCATAGCTGCCGGTCTGGTCGTAAACAATGCTCGCGACCATCGGTCCGCCGGCGGAGCCGATCTGATGAACGATGAAACTGAGACCGAGGATAACTCCCGCCATCCTCGGCCCGACGAGTTCGTAGAACATGACATTTTGAATCGCCACGGTGCCGAATGTCGGGCCGATGGCAAGCCCGACGACCGCATAGAAACAAAGCGCATTCGGCATATCGAAGGACAAGAGCAGCGTGCCGACGCCGCGCACCAGATAGCTGAGACCGAGCATGTTCGCCCGCCCGTAACGGTCGGAAAGCCAGCCGAAGAGCAGCGCCGAAACAGCCGCGGCGCCGCCAAATACGCTCACCGCCCGGGCGCCGGTGGCGGCATCGAACCCCTTGCTCATCGTTAAGGCAACCAGATGGGCGATCTGAAAAAACGCCACGCCGCAGGAGAAACGCACCGCGAAAAGCAAGAGCATAGAGCGGTTGCGGAGATGGGGCAGACACGCCGCCCAACCGATTCGGCTATCCCGGCTCGCGTGAGTCGTTTGCGGATCGCGCGCGCCGATCCAAGCGAGCGGCAGCGCAACGCCCGCCAGTAGCCCGCTCGCTGCTAAAGCCGCCGTGCGCCAGTCGTAGGAGCGGATCAAAAAGTAAATCATCGGCGCGAACAGCAACGGGCTAAGCGGCGGCGCGGTCTGGATCACGCTCACGGCCAAACCGCGGTGGCGCGCTTGGTAATGTTTCGAAACCAGCAAAGATACGATCACCAAGCTGGACGCGCCCATCGCCATGCCGACGCACACACCGTAGGACAACGACAACTGCCAGAGATTTTGCGACAGGCCCATGCCGAGAAACCCCGCGGCCATGAGCACGATGCCGCCCAAGACCACCGGGCGCGCGCCGTAATCGTCCGCGAGCTTGCCGAACAGAACGGCGCCGGCAGCCCAGCCCATCATCGCGACCATGTATGGCACGGTCACCAGCGCGCGCGACCAACCGAATTCTTTTTCCATCGGCGGCAGAAACAAACTGAACGTGCTCATGCCGAGCGACGTCATGGTGACAACGACGGTGCAGAGAAGCAGAATCGAAGTTCGTGAAAGTTTCATCGCGATGGCATGGTTATGGCAGACGCGCGGACCAGCGTCAATCAACGGCGGTGAACGCGCTGGAGTGATTCAAAATCTACTTTCCTTGTCGTGCGTTGCGGCCCTAAGTGAAAATTCATCCGCCGTGTCCTTACGCGTGTTCATGGCAACATGTCTTTGTTTACCTTGGCAGACCACGACGCGGCCAGCGCCAAACATCGCCACCCATTGCCGCGACCGCACTGCCAGCGTGATGATAATCGCCCCCGCCCCGGTCATGACTGCGCAGCCGATGGTCGACGTAACGTCCGTGGTCACGTCCTCACGCGGTGGCAACACGACGCGCTCGGAAGCGAGCGCATATTCGGACCACGCCGCGGCGGAGCGCGGCACTTCCCGTACAGCCGGAAAATTGCTCAATGCCCCAGCCAGCGGTCGATGCGTCGATTCAAGCAGTGTTCTGTAGATACCTTTCGGAACTGGGATGGAGCGGATCGTGAGCGGCCTGATCCGGCGCGCGGGGGCCGGATCAGGCCGGTCAGAGTGGATGGGCTATCTTCGGCGCAGGTCGTCTCTAAGCTCCTGTCGAGCCGCGTCAAGTTTGTTCTCACTCTGTTTCACTTCACGCCTGCCGTCGGCGAGTTTTTGCCGGTCTTCGCGGATCTCCCGGCGGTCCTGCGCGATTTCCTTTCGGCCCGCGCCGTTTCGAATATCTTTTCGCAGCTCGGCCCTGTCACGCGCCAATTCGTTGCGATTCTTTTGCAACTGCTGCTGGTCTTCTCGCAGCTCTTGCCGGGCCTGGCGAACGTCTCTGATGTCGTTGCGAATCTCGCGCCCGCCCGACAAACGACGTCCGTCAAATACGCGGTGCCCGTAACGGTAGTCGCTCAGTTCGTCGTAGTCCCATCTCCGGCCATAGCCGACGAGATATGCGCTGCGCGGAACCTGGCGGCTGAGCGTCCGGCAATCGCCGGGGGGCGGCTGATGACCCGGAGGTCTGCCGGGAAACCAAATTCGGCACCGACCCGCTGGCGGCATATGACCGGGCGGAATATGAAAGCTGGCGGGGCCATGGTCATGATCGCGGCCGTGATCATGGTCGTGGTCGTCCGCCGAGGCGGTAGCCCCTGGGAGGGCCAAGGCCCCGGCGAGAAGCCCTGTTGCGATGGTAAGTTTGACGTTTTTCATATCGACTCCTTCTGCATCAGTTAGTGATGGCTAATGACCGCAGAGAGCAAGCGATATGCCAGCGGTTCCATGCCGCCAACTCGTTGATTTTTCGGCCTGCGTCAAAAGAAGAGGGGAATGCGCGCTGGAAAAAATTACCGTCCGACAGCGAAAATGTTCGACTCCGGCGAACGGCTAAAAATTAACCCGGCGGCGGCCAAGTAATCTTGGGTGTTGTTGTCAGCTTACGAACCAAATTGGGAATGGGACGGGGAGCGAATTGCCGTAACGGCAATCAAGTGTGTAGTTCTGCATGGCTACGAGTAAGTGATAATTCCGCGGCCGAGAATTCGCCCATGCTCCAAGTCGTCGACCGCCGTATTGATCTGATCTAATGTGTAACGGCGCGTCACCAGCTCGTCGAGTTTGAGCTTGCCTTCGCGATACCAGCGCACGAAGAGCGGGAAGTCGCGGCCGGGACGGCAGTCGCCGCCGCTGGTGCGCGTGAACGAACGATTGCCGGCAAACAAGGCCGTATCCAAAACCGCTTTGGCGCCCGGCGGCGTGATGCCGACGAGCAGCGCAGTGCCGCCCCGATTCAGTCCCGAATAACCCGGTCGCGCGGCGCGGAGAACTTGCTCCTGGGTCTGCGGCAAGCCGATGGCGTCGATGGCGTAGTCAACGCCGCCTTTAGTCAACTCTCGAATCGCTTGCACGGCGTCGGCCCCGCGCGCGTTCACCACATGAGTGGCGCCGAAGCACCGGGCGAAGGCGAGCTTTTCGTCGAGGACATCGACAACCACGATCGGGTAAGCGTCCACGACCGCCGCCGCGCTGACGGCGCAAAGCCCGATGCCGCCCGCGCCGAACACCGCCACCGATTGCCCCGGTCTGACCTGAAGCGTGTTGATGATCGCGCCGGCGCCGGTCATCACCGCGCAGCCGACGATGGCCGTAACGTCGGTGCCAATGTCCTTGGGCATCGGCAACACCACGCGCTCCGACGCAAGCGCGTACTCTGCCCAGGTGGCGGCTGAGTGTGATACTTCCTGCCCTTTCCAGGTCGCCACGTACTGCGCGTGGTCGTTCAGCGTGTGATCGACGAGCGGCAATGAAGTGGTGGAATTGTCGCGATCGACCCACGTCGTCATCACATGGTCCCCTTCCTTCACGTGGCGCACGTCGCGCCCTTTCGCGGCCACGACGCCGGTGGATTCGTGTCCAAGCAATGCCGGCAGACGGCGGCCCGGCCGCGGCGGCCGGCCCATGGTGTGAAGCTGCGAGTGGCACACCCCGCTGGCGAACAGCTTCACCGAAACCTGGTCTGGCGCCGGGTCTGGTATCTCGACTTCATCGACGACCAGAGGCTTGTTCGGCTCTACGAGAATCGCGGCGCGGCATTTAATGCTCACTTTTCCTTCCTCCTCCTGAGATTGTGTCGCAATGCGTGTAATCCCGAGAATGTCATGCTGAGCAGGGCGAAGCATCTCGCTTTTTCAGGATGTTGCGAAGGCGAGATTCTTCGGCTTCGCCTCAGAATGACATTAAGACACAGTCTCCTTCCCGGGAGGGTTCAAGGTACAACGTTCCAAGTTTGAATCATAAACCTCGATTCGGATTCTTTGAACCTTGAACCCGGAACTGTGAACCGAACTAAAGGGTTTATCCGAACTAGCCCAGCGGCGGACGGAACACGGCAAACACTTTATCTGAGTTCGAAATCCACGATTCCAGGAACACCGCTTCGTCGGGTCTGCGCTTGAGCTCGGCCATCGCCCCCGCCAGGCAGAACCAATTGAGCAACTCGTGGTGGCCGCGGTCCTCCGCCTGTTCCAATGTTGTGTTGCGCCAGGTCTCCCAATCGCCCGCCCGCAGCGCTTCAAAGTAGCGTCGATCTGACTCGACGTCCGGGTACATGCGGCCATGCTTAGCGGTCAAAAAGGAGTGCGACCAGCTCGAAGATGCGATCAGCGCGACTCTCCACGGGCTGTCAACAAATGCTCGCGCCGTCGCCGCGCCGATTTGAAAACAGCGCCAGGGTTGCGGCCCCGGCGGATCTTCGTTGCCTTCGAAGCTTCTCGCCTTCGACGGCGTCGGCGGCACGCCCTGGCTCGCCATCAAGTAGCGTCCATAAGCGTTGGTCGTGAAAGGCACCAGCGGATAGGGAAAACCTTTGCGGTCCCAGTCGAGAAACAAAACTGAATTGGCGAACGCATGACCCAAGCTAAAGTGCAGCGGCTTATACGCATAGGCTATGTCGAAGCCTTCCTTGAGCAGACATGACGCGAGATGTTTGCCGCCGAGCCGATGACCGCGCACCGAAAAGCTTTTGTCCTTCGGCTCGTCCCAGCAATTCACGCCGCGCCGGCTGTGCAGCCAGGGCTGGAAATCGACTTGGTCGTAGGCGAGCACGGAGAACGGTGGCACGCAGTCTTCGCGGTAGTTCTCGAATTGATCGTCGCCCCAGATGACGCAGAAATCGGGTTGGAATTTATCGAGGGCGCGCCGCGCCCGGCGAAACCCCTCGATCATTTCCCGGCGATGGGCATCGGAGTGGGCATGGCCCTCGTCCGTGCTCCACTGCCGGCGCATCGGCTCCGGCCGATCCTCGATCGAACGCAACCGCTCCGGCAACGCCGGGTCCGCCAAGCATGCCTTGATGCGGGCACAGAGGTTGCCCTGAACCGTAAGGCCGGGATAATGAGTGATGCCAAGCCCGAGTATCTCTCCCATGATTCCTCCTCGCTCGGTGCCGCGCAATCGTGGGGCCCGACGAACTTGAGACCAATTCTGTTGAGCCTTTGCTACACGAGCAAATCTCATTTGTCCAGAAACGATCCACGGCGCTGGCCTATGACAGGGTTTTACGGTATGGCTGCGCTGAAGCAATTGAAACTTGGGGAAGGGCGATCATGGAGGGGATCATGTTGGACAACGTAGAATTTCTAAAAGAGAAAATGGTGCTCACCTGCAAGGTACTGCAAAAACAGGGCGTGCTCGACGGCTACGGCCATCTTTCGGCTCGCCTGCCCGGCGACCGCATTTTGAGCACGCCGCACATGCCGCCCGGTAAAGTCGCGCTGCGCGATATCATCGTCATTGACATGCAGGGGAAAAAACTCGAAGGCTCCGGCGAGCCCAACGGGGAGACACCCATGCACACGTCGATCTACAAGGTGCGCCCCGATGTCCAGTGCATCCTGCACTACCATCCCGACGAGGTTGTCGCCGTGAGCGTTGCCAGCCAGGGCATCAAGGTCGTCGCCAACTGCGGCGTGCATTTTTACCGCGGCACGCCGATCTACGATTCGCCAGTGTTGATCCGAAACCACGAGCGGGGAGACAAAGTCGCCGCGACCCTCGGCGACCGCAACGCCGTGCTGTTGCGCGGCCACGGCGGCACGGTGGTGGCTAAGGATCTCGACAAGCTGCTGCGCTTGGGGATCGACCACGTGCGCAGCGCGCGCATCCAAATCATGACCGCTTCGCTGGGGCCGGCAAAAACCCATACCCAGGCCGAGTGCGAGGAAATGGTCAAAGGCCACGACCGGCCCAACACCAACCGCCGCTACATCGACTACTATGTCTCCGAAGTCGTCGACTGAAGCGGCGCGACCGAGACGTCGCGAACTCGGCTTTTTCGCTAGCGCGAGCAAGGCTCTACCGGGTGGCACTGTCCACTAACCGGATCCTCGCCGTCGAAAACGGCCAGGTCACTTTTAGCTATCGGGATCGAAGAGACAAAGACCGGCTGAAATCGATGCCCCTCGATGCCGAAGAGTTCATCCGCCGCTTCCTGCTTCACGTGCTCCCCGATGGCTTCATGCGTGTCCGTCATTTCGGCTTTCTCGCGAACCGCACCAAAAAACACGCCCTCCCTCAATGCCGCAAGCTGTTGGGACTCAATCCCGCCCTGCCTGAAATCCCCAAAAGATCAGCCCAGGATCTCCTGCTGGAGTTAACCGGCATTGACCTTTCTCGCTGCCCCCGTTGCCAGAAGGGAACCATGATCGTCGTCGGTGAGCTGCCTCGGATATCATCCTCAGCTCCATGGGATTCTTCATGAGAAAGACTTTTTCGCTCTTAAACCCCTTTAACTCTCAACCTGCCCTCTTCGCACGGGTGTGCCTGCCCGCCTGTCTGCCGTGTCGGCACA
>Ga0209342_10003299_pt1 | contig 17032 bp, 20 predicted proteins | sample RifCSP16_2_FD_184023 | JGI IMG/M metagenome (GOLD analysis project Ga0209342, IMG submission 184023) | Soil microbial communities from Rifle, Colorado - Rifle CSP2_sed 16_2 (SPAdes) (version 2) | ecosystem: Environmental > Terrestrial > Deep subsurface > Rock core/Sediment | place: Rifle... | reverse complement strand
CATAAAAGTCCAGATGTGTGTAACCTCTCCGCCATATTGGGGACTCAGGAATTATGGCGTGGAAGGGCAACTCGGACTTGAGGAAACACCTGAAGGATATGTTGCAAATATGGTTGAGGTCTTTAGCCTGGTCCGTGAATTGCTTGCCGATGATGGGACACTGTGGCTGAATCTTGGGGATACTTATGCTGGTTCAGGCTGCGGCACAAACGATTACAGAACAGAAGCAAGCAAAAGTATAAATAAAACCGATAAGATGTATTCAAAAATCCCCCCTCAACTTCATCCTGATTTGGTGCGGTCAGTGAGAGACCAGTGCCAAGAATCCCGTGTGCCGTTCTTTTTTAAGGGATGGGGAACTTACCGAATTCTTGATGGTAAAACGCATGACGACCTGGCGTGGAGTAAAACTGACAAATGACTGACAAAGAATATATCAATCCATATAAAATTTTTAACGGAGTTTGGCTGCCACTCGGATTATTAGAGAGAACAGAACTCTCACAAGGCGCAAAACTATGTTATGCACTACTCTGCAAATATGCAGGTGAAAATGGCGCGTGCTACCCCAGTCAAGAAACTATTGCAAAAGATATAGGGATTAAAAAACGGCAAACGATTAAATACATCCATGAACTTGTAAATAATAAACTTATAGAAGTTGAAAAATTCGGCAAAAAACAAACAAACCGATACTGGTTTTTAATGCACACATGGTTGGAAGACAGCCTCAGAAAAAGCATAAAGCGTAGTGCACTAAAGCACACTTCACATAGTGCACTAAAGCACACTTCCATAGTAAGAGAATCATTTAAAGAGAATCATAATACTAAAGACCTTTTGTCTGAAAATAAATTTTCAGACGCGCAAACCTTAAATTCTTCATCAAAAAGTAAAAGGATTAAACCAAAAATTGATTATCAAACACAGATAACCGCTGAACTCCAAAAATTCGGCACTCTTAAAAATCTTGTAGAAAACTTTATTGCGGTTGCGGCAAGTCGAAACAAGACAGGCGCCATAAGCGAATCAAGATACCTGTCTTTACTATGCCAGTTAAGTGCCGTCTTAACAGCAACAGGCGATGAAGTAATATTTAAAGAAGCGCTGCTTGAGGTGATTGTTAAGGGGGTTGACAACATCAACTACCTGAAAAAAGTCATAGAATCCCAAAAGCAGAAAAAAACCAGAAAGGAGGCGAATGACGATGCAAGATTCAGTTTTCTCAAAGGGCATCAAAAAACTGGAGGCGGCGTTCAGACATCAATCGCTGAGCCAAAACACTCTTGAAATCTATTTTTCAAAACTCAGAAAAGTTGATGATGACACATGGCTCGGCGCAATAGAATCAATCATCAACAGGGAAGATTTTTTCCCGTCAATTTCCTGTTTGATGAGATATTGCAGCATTGAGCTGTCCTACGATGCAGCTGGCAGGATTTTAAAAATCGTATGAGCGCGCAAGAAAAAATACCGCCGCACAGCATAGAGGCGGAGCAGCACATTATCGGTTCTGTGATGATAGAGCCGGACAGCATCCTGAAAATATCTGACATCGTGCAGCCCGAAGATTTTTACCGTTCTGCGCACAAGACGATTTTCAGCGCGTGTCTGGATATCTACCGCCACGATGAACTTAATCTCGTGTCATTGTCTGAGTATCTCAAGAGCGGCGGCGCTCTTGAAGCATGCGGCGGCGTAAGTTATATCGCCGCAGTGGTTGAAGGAACGCCAACCACCGCGAACATAGCCTACTATGCGCGGCTCGTAAAAAAGAAAGCCATTCAGCGCCGCATTCAGCAGTGGTCAGCAGATATTCGGGAAGATATTGCAAACGGCAATGCTGATGATCTCCCCGCCTTTTTCAGCGGTATGGAAAAGGCAATTATAGATATGGCGCAGCCATTACAAACCAAGCGGATGCCTGATGTGGCGTCAATCTTGGAATCCATACGAACCCGCTGGCAAGAGGAAAAATCTGGCATACGGAAATTTATTTCCACCGATGATAAATTCAGTGCAGTTATCCCACGATATGTTCCCGGTCATCTCTGGATTATCGGCGGATACACCAGCGTGGGCAAATCAACCCTTCTTGCGCAGATGATTGCCGATGTATGCGCCGAAGGCGCAAAGACGATTGTCTTCTCGCTTGAGGATGCCTGCGAGGATAAAATAATAAAACTTCTTGCGAACCTTGCATACTGCGGACAGACGCGGCTTATGACCGGCGATGTAGAAGAGCCATATATGCAGAAAAAATTATTAGATGCAGAAAAAACCCTGCGCAAATGGGGTTTGGTTGTCTATGATGATGTTTACAATGTCGACGCGATGCGCCTCAAAATCAAAAAGCATAAACTTCAGGGCGGCGCGGATGTAGTCTGCGTGGACTTCATCCAAAATCTTTCCGGCGCAGGAACTCTCTACGAAAGGATCAGCGATGGAATTGTAAAACTGCAGCAGATGGCAAAGGAACTGGAAGTTACCATGCTCGTTGCCTCGCAGGTCAACAATGAGGCAATGCGCTCCAACAATGAAGTCATCGGGCTTAAAGGCGCCGGAGAACTTGCCGCCTCTGCCGATATTGTGTTGTGGCTAAAAAGGGTAAAAGGCGAAGGCAATGAAAAATATCTTGATGTGGAAATTAAGAAGAATCGTCCCTTTGGCAAAACCGGCATTGCCCCGCTCATGTTCAATGAAATATGGTCAAAAGTATTGAGAAGAGGATTTTAAAAACAGGGAGGACACGATGAGAGACAGCAAAAGCAGTAAGTAAGTTGCTGAAGTTCTCTAAATGCGGAGGTAAGGCATGAACGAAGCGACGCGACGTGAATCGTTCTTGACCGATTTAATGACTTTGCGGTCATTAGCGATACGACAGCATTATTACTGTGAAGATTGTTGGTATTCTTGTCCGAAGGCATTAGACGGTTGTTGTGATGACAGTCAGGGAGATGAATGTAATTGTGGGGCCGATGAGGAGAATAAAAAAATAGATGAACTATACGAGAATATTATTAAGCATATTTTAAAAAAGGAGGACATGTGACACTAAAATACATTGGTATTTGGTTGTCGGAGTCGTATTGTTCCTGGCTTTTTGGGGCGCGGTATTTTACGTGACCGCACACTTCATTTCTAAGTGGTGGTGAAATCTAACGTTCAAATTGAGGGGCAGGCCGCTTCTGGCCTGTCCCGCTCGAATGCAGGGTTAGAGGGCTGATGATATGACACAAGAACAGAAAGCATTGGAAATACTGCGAGCAATGGCTGACACGGCTGCGGCTGGAAACAGCTTGACGATTGCGGATGATTGGGGCTTTGGGTCTGGGACGCTGATTGACCAAGATGGGGCGCATACACATTTTGGAAGCGACCACGGCGAAAACGAAGAGAAGAATTTTGAGGCATTTGTGAGCGACTTGCATGGACTGCTGATTGAGAGTCGCGGACTGTCATGGGTGAAGCCCTCTAACGAAAAGGTAAGCGGCACGCCGTAGGCGTGTCCGACTTGACCGCCGGGTTATGCCGGTTTTGAGATGAATATGAGCATAGAACTTTTGAACATAGACTGCATGAAAGCCATGGAAGAGATGCCGGACAAGGCGTTTGATTTGGCGATTGTTGACCCGCCGTATGGCATTGAAAAGGAAATTTCTACTGGCGGCGGGAGTCATACCAAATCCGCCGTAAAGTTCCATCAGCTTTATTCAGAGAGCGGCAAAAAGTGGGACAAAGCACCGGGACCGGAGTATTTCAAGGAGCTGTTTCGAGTGAGCAAGAATCAAATTATATGGGGCGGAAATTATTTTGAGTTGCCGCCGTGCCGTTGCTTTGTCGTATGGGACAAGGTGCGCGTGGTCAACAATTTTTCGCAGGCCGAATATGCCTGGACTTCATTTGACCGGCCGGCAAAGGTTTTCAGGTTTTGCGGCAACGCCGGATTTATCCTTTCGCCGGAAGACGAGAAGATCCACCCGACACAGAAACCCGTAAGCCTATACCGATATTTGCTTGATGAGTTCGCGGGGCTGTCGGATAAGATTTTAGATACGCATTTTGGAAGTGGAAGCAGCGCCTTAGCGTGTTGGGAGATGGGCCGGGACTTGGTGGGTTTTGATACGGATGAAGAATACACCCGGAAAGCCCTTGCCCGCCTCGAACAGCACAAGACGCAAGGAAGCATTTTCGTATAACGTATGAGCTAAGGGGCGCAAGTCCCGCTTGAGCGATTTGTTATAAAACCGTGGCATTGGCTGAAAGCCAAAGGAGTTTGACTTTATGGGATTAGAGCTTAATAAAATATATCAGGCCGATTGTAGGACATTGGTTGAGAAGTTGCCAACAAATCTTCTTATCATCTCAGATCCGCCATACAACATTGATTTCGATTACCCCGAATACGATGATGCCATGAGCGAAGAAGAATATATTGAGATGTTTACTCTTCTCCAGCAGATGCCATGCGTATTCATCCATTACCCGGAAGAAATGATTAAATATGTCTGTAGCGGGATGGGTGCGCCGGAAGAGGTTGTTTCATGGGTTTATCCATCAAATATTAACCGGCAGCATCGAATGATAGCATGGTGGAACTGCAAACCTAATTTTTCAAAGGTCAAGCAACCATACCGCAATCAAACAGATAAACGGATACAGCAACAGATAGCCAATGGTAGCGAAGGAACGGCGATTTACGATTGGTGGGAAATAGACCTTGTAAAAAATGTGAGCAGTGAAAAGCAACCATATACAAATCAAATCCCCGAAGAAGTGATTGCCCGTATCATTAAGACAACGGCTCAACCAGGGGATGTAATAGTTGACCTATTCAATGGGAGCGGCACGACAGTCTCTGTTGCGGAGAAGCTTGGCTTTGATTGGATAGGGATTGATATTAGTGCAAGGGCAGTGGAGATAGCAAGGAAAAGGATAGGCGGGATAAACCCGTTATTTTCGGGGATTTCTGCCACGGTTTTATAACGTGTAGTTAACCGGCGGCGCGCTTTTGCGCAGTCCGGGTTGAACGCAGGGTTGGAGGGAATATGTTCGTGAAAAAATTTAGAAATTGGGTGGGAGCAATTAAATTGAAGTACGCTTTTCGGTGGCTCGAAGGCCGTGGATTGTCGGTGGTGCGAATCGTTGAAAAAGCTGGAACAAAATACATTGTTGCGCAAAATGGCGCATTTTATAAAATTGGGAAGCGCAAGCCAAGATAGCAACGCGTATGGAGAAAAACAACAAAATGGTAAACGACAACGACAAAATAAACGCGCTGTTGGCGCAGGAAGAAAACCTGCTCAACAGGGCAGTTGCAAAGACAATGGAAGCATATAATCAGGAGCCCACAAACGCCAACCTCAAAGACTGGGAGGCGGCCAGGGATGCGCTTGTAAAATGCCGGGGACGAAAGGCGGCAGAGGCGAACCCTGCTCAAGCCGCTCTTGCAGGCATCCCGGAAGTTTTGGAATATCTAAAGTCCGAAGGTTGGAAAATTGAAAAAACAAAACTCTATAATGACCAGGGCAAAATTGATAAACAAAAAGACGGAAGCATCCTCAAAAAAGACGCGGACAAATATGCCGCATATTTCCTGAAAAAACTTGACGGCTCGGATTATGAAGATATTGACCCTGCGGAAAAAATCAAATGGGAGACGGAAATTGCAAAACAAAAGGCTGAAAAACTCACAATGGAAAATGAAATCAACCGCGCCGTTTATGTCCTTAAAAGCGATGTTGAAATGCAGCTCGCAGCCCGCGCCTCATATCTCAAAGACAATCTCGGCATGGACTTCATCCATAGTTTTGCCCCGCGCATAGTAACCCTTGTGCAGGGAACCCAGGATAAAATCCCCGACCTCGTGGATATATGGTTGGAGCATATCGAAGAAGTCTTCAACCACTATTCCAAGCCAATGAAATTTGAAGTCCCGAATATAAAAACAGAGGAGACAGAAGATATTTAATGAAACTCACAGACCTTAAACCGGCGGATTACAATCCGCGCACAATTACAGACGAGCAGATGGAGCGGCTTAAAAAATCCCTTGCAGAATTCGGCGATCTGTCAGGCATAGTCTTTAATCGGCGAACAGGTAATCTTGTGGGCGGACATCAGCGGCTTAAATGTCTGCCGCCGGATGCAAAAATAGAAAAGAAAGACCTCAAAGCGAAAACCAAGACAGGCACAATAGCGCAAGGCTTTATTATTTTTGACGGCGGAGAGAAACACACATACAGAGAGGTTGACTGGGACGAGGCAACAGAGAAGACGGCAAACATCGCAGCCAATAAGCACGGCGGCGAATGGGATGACGACAAACTCGGAGAACTCCTGAAAGAACTTTCCGAAATGCCCGGTTTTGACTTGGAGCTTACAGGTTTTGATGACGAAGAATTCAACAGCATCCTTTCCCAGCTCGCCAACAGCGGACTTATAGACGACGATGAAGTGCCGGAAGTCCCCGAAAAACCGAAAACCAAAACAGGCGACTTATATATCCTCGGCAAACATAGGCTTCTATGCGGCGATGCAACAAAAAAAGATGATGTGGAGAGGCTGATGGATGGGAAAAAGGCGGATATGGTTTTTACCGACCCGCCGTATAATTATAAAGAAATTAAAGGTGGTGGAATATTTAAAAAGGAGGTATTGAAAGTTGCTCAAAAGATAAAAGATATCAGTTCATTTGATCCCGCTAATTTTTTATTGATACTGCCATATTTGTTCCATAAGAAGTCAATGAATTGCTTTATTTTTTGCAATAAAGATTTGGTGCACGATTATCTTTGTTGGGCAGTAAAAAATGGATATTCTTATAATATTTTAACTTGGCATAAAGCACATCATTTACCCCTTTCAAGCAAGCATCATTATCCAGATACGGAGTATTTGTTATATTTTAGACGAGACAGTATTTTCAATTCCGGTTTGTCGTCAGACCATTACAGAAAGTATTTTATTATGGATAATGAAAAAAGCGAAGACCATCCAACCATAAAACCAATTAAAATAATAGAAACGGAAATTAAAGTTGCCAGCAAGCAGAGGGGGATAGTAACCGATCTCTTCCTCGGCTCTGGCTCAACCCTTATTGCCTGCGAAAAGACAAACCGCATCTGCTATGGCATGGAGATTGACCCTCATTATTGCGATGTCATAGTAACCCGCTATTGCAAATACACAGGAATAAACAAAGTGAACAAAAACGGCAAGGAGATTAAGTGGAGAGCGAATAATGCAGACTGAATCCCAGATAAAAAAACCGGATTCCCGCTTAAAGACTGCGGGAATGACAGAAGGGATTCCTGCGGGAATGACAGAAGGGATTCCTGCGGGAATGACAGAGGGGGAACTCTTTATCCCCTTTGCCTTCAGCGGGGCAGAGCGCAGGGTCTTTGCGCGCAAGGAAAAACTTACGCCGAGTGAGTGGGCAGAGCAGCGCCGCATAGTAACGATGGGAGCGCATAGAGGACCGTGGCGAAACAGCATATCCCCGCATCTTGCGCACATCATGGATACATGGGCGCTGCCGCATGTCCGCGAGGTGATTATCTGCAAGTCGCCGCAGACCGGCGGAACTGAAAGTCAGTTTAATTGCGCGGCTTATGCAATGGAGAGGGACCCGTCTGTCATGTTGTTTGTCGCGCCGCGGGAGACAGACGCAAGAAAAACATCATCGGACAGGATAATCCCCATGCTCAACGATTCCCCGCGCCTGAGAGAACTCCTATCCCCAAATCCTGATGACACGGCATCACGGCGCATAAAACTCAATAACGGCGCAATCGTGTATATGGCATGGTCTAACTCAACCTCTGCGCTGGCGTCTTTTCCGGTTAAATATATTTTCTTTGACGAGGTTGACAAATATCCGCCGTTCATCGGCAAGGAAACAGATCCGATAACGCTTGGCGAGAAGCGGGCAAGGACATTCCGATACACGCATAAAATTTTCAAGGTCTCCACGCCCACGCGTGAAGACGGGACAATCTGGAAGGCATACAATAAGGCAGATGTTATTTATAAATATCATGTCCCCTGCCCAAAATGCGGCGCAACACAAATAATGAAATTCGGCCAGCTCAAATGGCCTGAAGCGGCAGCGCAAGAAGAAATAAAAAGGGAGGGAGCAGCCCGTTATGCCTGTGAACATTGCCCCGCAGAATGGACAGACACAGACAGAGACATTGCAATTCACAACGGCGAATGGCAGACAGAAAAAGGCAGGCATATAAAAAGACCCCGCTCAGTCGCATATCATCTGCCGAGCTTTATTTCGCCGGATGTGTCGCTTTCTGAAATCGTATCCGTATATCTGCAATCCAAAAACGACAAGGCAAAACTCATAGACTTTTATAACGACTATCTTGCAGAGCCGTTTATAGAAAAAATATCAGAGCGCAAAGAAGACGAAATCCTTGCGTTGCGTGATATTCGTCCGCGCGGACTTGTCCCAAAAGACATCTGCTGCCTTACAGCCGCTGTTGATACTCAGGCGCGGGGATTTTACTACGAAGTCCGCGCATGGGGTCATGGTTATGACCTGGAGTCGTGGCAAATTCGGGAAGGTTTTGTTGAAAATTTTACAGGGCTCGTGAAAATCATTTTTGACGATATGTATAAAAACGCAGACGGCGCAGAACACAAAATATCCATTGCGTTAATAGATTCAGGCGGCGGCATGGGAGATTTCGGCGTCAGCCGAACGGCGGAGGTTTATGATTTCTGCCGCAGATTCCCCGGCATAATCCCGATTAAGGGGCAGCAGCGCATGAGCCAGCCTCATAAAATCACGCAACTGGATGTATACCCCGGCACAAATAAATACATACCGGGGGGACTCAGTCTCTACAACCTTAATGTTACATATTACAAAGATTATCTTGCATCCAAACTCACAATAGCGCCGGCAGACCCGGGCGCATGGCATCTGCACAACAGCGCAACATCAGAATATGCGCGTCAACTCACAGCAGAATATAAAGATGAAAGAGGATTATGGCAATGTCCGAGAAATCGGGCAAACCACTTTTGGGATGTGTCTGTCTATAATCTCGCGGCAGCAGACATTCTCGGCGTAAAATATATCAAAAATCCAAATATACAGGAGGTAAAGAAAAATGAGAACATTTCAAAGGAAGTTGAGCCAAAATCTAAAAGAAGCCGATGGTAATCTGCCTGCGCGGGGCACGCAGACAGGTGATGTTGAGATGCCGCTGGATATTCTTTTCGGCATGAAGACAATTTGCAAGTTTTTAGGGAGGAGCGAACCAACAATCATAAAATTCATGCGGGAATATGACGACTTCCCTGTGCGCCGCGATAACGGCAAAGGCTATGTGGCATCTCGCAGTGAACTTAACAGATGGTTCAGAGAGTGGGTGAAAGAGTAATCGCAAAATTTAATGCAAGCGAAAAAATCCAATATTTTGGCTAAAAAATCCAATATTTTGGCTAAAAAATCCAATTTTTAAAAATCTCCTAAAATCCCATCTTATAATCTGTCTCATGGCAACAAACACCTTCACGACATGGTCAGCGCTTTACACGGCGATGTTAAATTCACTCGCAAACTTTGCGCCGGGCCGGGTCGCATCATTCAATTTCAACAGCGGCGCATCATCGAAATCATTCCAATATCGCACAATCCAGGAATTCAAAGAAGGGCTGCACTTTGTGAAAACTATGATGGACATAGAAAGTGGAGAAGCTGTCAGCAGAACCTATGCAAAACAAGGCGGAGGAGACAGGTGGTGATTTCTGATTTAAAAAACTGGCTCATCAAAACCTTTGACATACGCGATGTGTTTTGCTTCGGCGGGACATCCCTTATTGCATGGGGTGTCTATGATATATATCCGCCTGCCGCGTTCATAATCACCGGCGCAATCTTTTTTTATATCAGCATCATCAGGGGGACAAAGTAAGTGGGCATACTTGCAAAACTTGAAACAAGACAATATGCGGCGGCAAGGGTAACACGGCTCACAGGCGACTGGCTCCCCGCAAATCAGGACATCAACACCATAGTCCGTGATTCTGCAAAAACGATTAAGGCCCGGACCCGGCAGCTTGTCCGGGACTTCCCATATTTCAACCGCGCCATAAACAACCTCGTAAACTATACTGTTGGAAACGCCATAACATTTCAAAGTCGTGTAAAAGATGCGAATGGCGACTTTGATAAAAAAGCGATTACGCAAATTGAAGACGCAATCAAATGGGCGTATGAAGAGCTGGATGTATCCGGCAAACTGCACGGACACGAACTTGAGCGGCTCGCAAAAAGGCAGGATGTAGAAAGCGGCGAATTGCTTTTTGTAAAAACAGTTCTCAAAGACGCAAACAGATACATACCGTATTGTATTCAGGCGTATGAGGCGGACTGGCTTACATCCTCATATGCAAAACCGGCGCAGGGTAATGTAGTTGACCAGGGGGTAGAATATGAGCCGAATACCGGGAAAATAATTGCATATCACTTTGCCGTGCCGTCAGGCTTCGGCGAGACCAACATCAAATCCTACACAAAGACCCAGCGCATCCCTGCAGAGTATGTCATCCATAATTTTCAGACCTTGCGCCCCGGACAGTTGAGAGGAGTATCGCCATTTACTACGGCAATACTTGTAGCCCATGACCTTGGCGATTACATTGACGCCAATATGGATACGGCAAAAATGGCGTCAAAATATCTTGCAATTGTGGAATCAGGGGACATCGGCGGATTCCAGAAATTAAGAACCTCAACAGTAGATGATAAAAAAATAGAATCAATAGAGAATGCGATTATAGAATATTTACGCCCAGGCGAGAAAATAAATTTTGCGCAGCACAATATGCCGGGCGCATCCTTTGATCCGACCGTCAAATTTTTCCTGCGCATGGTCGCTGTTTCGACAGATACGACTTATGAGCTTCTTACCGGCGATTATGAAGGAGTAAGTTTTGCAAATCTGAAAGGAATCAGATCCGATTATGGAGTCATGCTCAAGCCGCACCAGCAGCGGCATATTAAACACGTATCTCAACCGATACGGCAGGACTGCATCCAGTGGGCAGTCATGTCCGGCAAAATTAATCTCCCCGGCTACAACAAAAACCCCCGCCACTACTATCAGGGCGTATATACCCATCCGGGTATGGAGTCCACAGATTTGCTGCGGGACGGCAAGGCAGCCATAGAGCTGATACAGGCCGGACTCATGTCCCCGCAGGAAATTGTTGCGTCAAGGGGCAGAGACTTTGAGGATGTGCTTGACGAAATAAGCGAGGCAAAAAAACTTATGGAAGCGGCAGGCGTGCCTTTTGAAAAACTATTCAGCATACCGACAGGGATGCAAAACAACCCTGCGGCGCTGGGAGCGACAACAAAGGGGGATAATCCCCATACGACTTCGCTTCGCTCAATGGGGGTAATCCCCAAAACAGGAGGTTAAAAAGTATGCCGAAAAGAGAGAATATGTTTTACCGGGAAGCCGCCTTAAAATTATCCGAAAAAAGCGGCGGACCGTCAACGCTCAACCCCGACAACCGTTCTGTAGAGGTTATCGGCGCAACCGAAAATCCATGCCCGGTTTATGATTGGGCAAGAAGTGAAATAGTCAATGAGGTGCTGCTTATGAGCGGCTGCCAATTATCCGAAAAAGGACAAATCCCTCTGCTGGACACCCACAGCCGATGGGACACCTCAAGCGTGATTGGCTCATTCAGGGAAATGCGTATTGAAAATGACAAACTCATTGGCAGGGCGTTCTTTTCAAAGGCGCAAGAAGCCGAGGCGCCATTTCTCAAGGTGTCGGAAGGGCATCTCACGGATTTTTCGGCAGGATACCGAGTGATTGAATCAAGATATATCCCTGCAGGCGAGGAGCAGAACATAGCAGGCAGGATGTTTAAAGGCCCCGTAAAAATAACCACAAAATGGGCGGTAAAAGAAATGAGCGTCTGCCCTATAGGCGCTGATGAAGCGGCAACAGTGCGGGCAACACCCGCAAATATAAAAAAGGAGGATATACCAATGGACAAAAAAGTCAGAACATTCCTCGAAAGTCGCGGCCTCCCGCAGAATGCGACTGAAGAGGAGGCATACCGTTTTCTGGAAGGTATGCCAAAAGAGCACGTACCGCAAGCGGGAGATTTAAAGATAGTGCAGATTGAAGACGCTGTCCGGACAGCAGTCCGCGCCGAGCAGGACAGGGTACTCGAAATCAGAGGACTCTGCGGGCAGGCAGGCATCGCCGATGAAGCGGATAAATTCATCAAGGACAATAAAACCGTGGAGCAGGTGCGGGTAATAGCTTATGACAAGCTCCTTGCCAAGGTCCCGACAGCAGGCGGCGCTGGATACAGAGCGCCCATAGAAATGGGGGCGGATGAAAGAGATAAGTTCAGAGCAGCCGCAACAGATTCAATTCTCATCCGGTCAGGCAGAGAAATTGAAAAGCCGGCAGACGGCAGCAGAGACCTGCTCGGTTTCAGCCTGAAAGAACTTTCAAGAGAATCGCTCCGAATAGCCAACAAGCCCGCAAACGGCGATGCACTGGAGATGATAGGCAGGGCATTAACCACAAGCGATCTGCCGATTATACTCTCCAATGCCGCAAACAAGAGCCTGTTTGAAGGCTTTGAAAGCGCAGAGGAGTCATGGGAAAAATGGTGTGATACCGGCTCGGTATCAGATTTCAAAACCAACACAAGCGCCCGCGCATCCGAGACCGACGACCTCGATGAAATCAGAGAAGAGGACGAATACAAATACGGCGCAATGAAAGAAGCAAAAGAGGAATACAGGATTGCCACCTACGGAAAGTTGTTCAAAATCTCAAGGCAGACAATCGTCAACGACGACCTTTCGGCGCTTAGCGATATTCCAAGAAAGCACGGCGAGGCGGCATCAAGGAAAATCGGCGACATTGCTTACGCAGTCCTCACAGCCAATGCCGCAATGGGAGACGCTGTTGCCCTCTTTAATTCCGGCCACGGAAATCTTGGCACAGGCGGAGTTGTAAGCGAGACAACAATCGGCGAGGCAATCAAGCTGATGAAACTCCAGAAAGACCTGAACGGCAAGAGACGGCTCAACATCAGGCCGCAGTTCTTCCTGGCGCCCGTAGCCATTGAAGGCGCATCGGAGGTCTTTTTCAACTCCATGCAGTTTGCAGGGGACAACAAGGCCGCAACCAGAGCCAATCCATACAGCGGCTCGTATTTTACAAGGGTTTATGAGGCAAGACTTGACGATGCAAGCTCAGTGATTTGGTATCTTGCCGGACCAAAAGGCAAGACAGTCAAGGTCTTCTTCCTAAACGGCAACAGAACGCCGTATCTGGAAACAAAAGAAGGCTGGAACATTGACGGCGTGGAATTCAAAGTCAGGATAGACGCAGGCGCAAAGGCAATGGACTGGAAGGCGCTTATCAGAAACGCAGGGGCATAAATAACAGGTTAAGGTTAAGGTTAAGGTTGAAAGATTAAAGTTGTAGGATTAAAGATTAAAGTTGTAAGTTATAAGGTTTAAGTTTTTACTTTCAACTTTCAACTTTCAACTTATCTCAACAGCCTCAGCCTTAACCTTAACATAATTTTAAACAAAAAAAGGAGGTTGCAATGAAAAATTATATTCAGGAAGGCGAAAGAATTCAATACACCGCCGGCGCCGCCATAACATCCGGGCAGATGGTGCTTGTGAGCAAAAGACTCGGCGTGGCAACAGCAGACATTGCCAACGGCGATGTAGGCGTGCTTGCGATGGACGGCGTTTACGAAATCGCAAAGTTGTCCACCGATGTTGTTGCGCAGGGAGACCTGCTCTACTGGGACAACGTCAACAGCAGGCTTACCCTGACGGCTACAAGTAACACACTGGCAGGCTACGCCCATGCCGCCGCAGGCAATGGCGTAACAACAGTAAAAATCAGAATCAACAGGTAAGGCAGAAGGTATGGGGACAGTATAGGGACTGTCCCTTTATCTACTTTATCTAAAACTATGTCCACACAATCAGAACTTGAGCAAGAATTTTTTGAAATAGAAGAAATGGATTGGATTGACGCCATTTTACTTTCTGCCGGCGCAGGGTCAAAGGCAGTTAAAATCCAGTTTGACAATGAATATCAGCCGGTCAATATACACACGGGCATTATTGAAAGCGCAAGACCTGCCGCGTTGATACAAACATCGGATATTGAAGGCGGTGGGCATGATGCTTTGGAGATAGATGGTATTACCTACAACCTTATAGAAATTCAAAAACAGAATCAAAGTATATTCACAATTTTAATTTTAAGCAAGGATGCATAAATGGCAGACAGCAAAAGACAACAGCTTATTGATGCAATAGACGCAAGATTCAAAACCATAAAAACAACCAACGGCTACGAAACCGAGCTTGGCAATAATGTCTTTGCATGGCGTTCATCGCCCATAGAGGCGGCAGAATTGCCATGTTTACTTTATCGGGATACGAACGAAACCATAGAACTCACAATCGGAGCGCATATCCATACATTGACTATAGAGACGGAAATAATCACATCAGGGGGAACCGCCATAAAAGACATCCGCAAAATGCTTGCAGATATAATCAAGTGCATCGGCGCAGACCTGACATGGGGCGGCATCGCAGAAGACACACTGCCTGTTGCAGGCGAGGACATCAAGATAGAACAGCAGGAAAACATCATTACAGGCGCAAAGCTCTCATTTGCGGCGCAGTATGTCACCGAGCCGTTCAACCCTTATCAGTAAAGAGTGGACGCTTCACAGGAGGCATTATGAAAGTCATCTGCAAAATATCACATGAGACAATGAATAGCGAAACAGGCGGATTCCGCAGATTTGAGGCAGGCAAGACATACGATGTAGAAGAGCCTGACCTTATGTTTTTTGATAAGGGGACTGTCCCTATTTACGGCTTAGAGGATGAAAAAGGGAAGCGTAGAATAGGGACAGTCCCCGATAAAAAGAAGGAGGTAAAAAACGATGCTGACTAAAAAGGGGTGGGATAGAAATTTGATGCTAAGCCTCTTTAAAAAAGAGGCGGCTTATGATGCAGGCGTTACCATGAGCAACGCAAATGCGTGCAGCATGAAAGGCTTTGAAGTAACGATAGATTGGGACGACAAGGTGCAGGACGACAAAGACGCCATAACCGGGCAGGAGTTCGGCACAGACCAGGAGTTTATTACACAGGCAGTCAAGCTGTCGTATAAAGAACCCAGGGCGAAACCCAACTCGCTCATAGGCCTCGCCGCTCTGGCCCTCGGCGATATTACCAGCACGCAGGATGGCGCATACACCGCATACAAACATAAAATCAAGCCCATTGCATCAGGCAGCGCCCTTGCCTCAATCCAGGCTGAGGAAAAATTCGGCGGAATTCAATACGCATACAAAGGAGTCAAATGCAACACGCTAAAAATTGCAGGCGAGGCCGGCGGCTATATATCTTTTGAGGCAGGGCTGCTCGGCTCAGGCACAAGGGCGACATCTGCAACTGCCTTCGCTGCTGCAATTACAGAAAGCTGGCTCAAAATCAACAAATGCAAGGTCTGGCTCGAAGACGGCACAGACATATCCATATCTGCAACCCTTGTTCAGGATGCAGAAGACATATCCAGCGCAACGCCTGTGGATCTAAAAACCCGCATGAAATCCTTTGAATTCAACTGGGACAATGGCATGGAAGGGCAGGAAGGCTTTGCCGGCGCAGGGGTTTTTCAGGACATAGATTATGGCCGGAGAAAGGCAGACCTGAAATTTAGTCTGCTTTTTAGCGACGGCACAGAACTCAATCACTTTTTGAACCAGACCCCGCTTGCAATAGAATTTGATTTAAAGGGGGCGCTCATTGCCGCAGGCGGGACAATGTATTATGGCGCGCAAATAATCATCCCGCGATTTAAGCTTAAGAAGGCGCCGCTCCCAAAAGGCGGAGTCAACGACATACTCACATGCGATTTTGAGTGCGATGTGCAGAACGATGGAACAAATCCCGTTGTCCTCATCGAAGGATATAACGCAGTAGCGGCATATCTGGCAGCATAAAAAACAAACATAGGAGAACATCATGGCAAAACTTACGAATGAATTAGAGGCAACAGTAAAACTCGGAGGCGAGGACGTCAACATATACCTCCGGAATCCGTCTAATGAGGAAATGAACGACTTTCTTTCAAAAAGGTATGACGTATCCGCCAACAAAAAAGGCGGCAAAGTCAAAGACAATTCCTTGCTTGCGCGAGCGAATTTTTTTGACAATCTCGTCTCAAAGATAGAAAACCTTGAAGATGCGGAAGGCAAGGCAATTACAGCAGAGCGCAAGGAACTCATACCTTCTAAATGGAAGAACGACATCATCTTCAGACTGTTTGAAGACACGGACATAGAAATAAAAAATTAATAGAGGATTTTAGGCTTCTCTGTGAGCAGTCTAAAATCCCTGATTGCGAAAGATGCACAGTCTATGAAGATAACCCGCAAGAATATGCAGAAAAAGAAATATGTCCGCAATGCTGTTGGCAGCAGGAAATCAAAGAGCCGCTCATATACAAGCTCCTTGAATATCTCTCATTGCAGGACGCAGGATGCCCCATAGGCAGGCATGAGTTGGGCAATACAGAATGGCAAATGCTCGGGGCCATAAAAACCGAGCGTGAAAAAAACGCAATAGAAGAGGCAAAGAAAAAACAAGGATAAAACAATGGCGCAAATCGGCGAAGGCAAAGGCATAACAATTGTAATCGGCGCGGATGACCAGACAAAGGCGGCGTTCCAGTCTGTAAAACAGGGCATGGAAGACATGGGCAGCACAGCCAATAAAATGGCCATGCAAGCTGAGCGGTATGAGCGTCACTGGTTAAAAATGTCTGTCGGTATTGTTACGGCAGTCTATGCGATCAGGAAGGCGTGGAACCTGATGGAAGATGTTGCCCAATTCAACAAACAATATGAAGAGATGCAAAAATTAACCGATGCAATCAATGGATTCAAGACATTCACAGATAAACTTATTCTTTCCGTA
>Ga0209342_10003297_pt1 | contig 17035 bp, 14 predicted proteins | sample RifCSP16_2_FD_184023 | JGI IMG/M metagenome (GOLD analysis project Ga0209342, IMG submission 184023) | Soil microbial communities from Rifle, Colorado - Rifle CSP2_sed 16_2 (SPAdes) (version 2) | ecosystem: Environmental > Terrestrial > Deep subsurface > Rock core/Sediment | place: Rifle... | reverse complement strand
ATCCTGTTCGCCTAGGCCGGTCTCTCCGCGACGGTGGCCGCCATCGCATCGGCCGCGCTGCGCAGGACCGGGAGGTGCTCGAGCGCACGCCGGAGCGGCATGCGCGACGCCAGGGCCTGCACTGCGATCGCGGCACAAGCGCGCCTCCTCGCGTCCATGACCGGGACCGCGACGCAGACCAGGCCGGCGTGATACTCCTCGTTGTCGGTGGCGAAGCGGCTGGCGCGGATCTGCGCCAGCTCGGCGGCGAGCCGTTTGCCGTCGGTGATGGTCGTGTCGGTATGGCGGGAGAGCGCGAGATGCGCCAGCAGCCGGGTTCTCGCCGCCTTCGGCAGCAGCGCGAGCAGCAACTTCCCGCTCGCCGTGCAGTGAAGCGGCACGTGCGAGCCGGGCGACAGAGTCACTCGTAGCGGCCATGCGGCCTCGACGCGGTCCAGATAGACCACTTCCGCGCCGTCGAGCATGGTGAAGTTGCAGGTCTCGCCGATCACCTCGACCAGGCGCGCGAGAATCGAGTGGCGCTCCGCCCGCAGGCTGCCGTTGAGCATGACGTCGCGCCCGAGCGCGGCGAGCCTCGGGCCCGGCGTGTAGCCGCGGCTGGCGGGCTCGCGCCACACGAGGCCCGCCTGCTCCAGCATCGCGAGCATGCGGTAGACGGTCGGCTTCGGCAGCTTGCAGGATTCGACCAGCCTCGCGAGCGTCGCCGGCTGATCCGCGGCCGCGAGCGCTTCGAGCACCGCGAACGCGCGCAGGGTCGCGGGCGTGCGGTCTTCCTTTTGCGGCATGGCCCGCGAAGTTTATCGAAATCTGGAACAGGAAGTTCGAGAGTTGGCTAACGGCTTGTCGGCGGGGGCGGCTCTGGGATACTCTGCAAACCCGATCGAGCGGTGCGTCCCGACCGGGGCGCGTCCCCCCACGACAGGAGCCCCTCATGACCAACGTCTCCGATGTGCAACGCATGGTGGTGGCCGGCAAGGTGCGCATGACGCCCACCGAGGCCTTCGTCGAAACCCTGGTCGCGCAGGGCGTGAAGGACGTGTTCGGGATCGTCGGCTCGGCCTACATGGACGCGCTCGATCTCTTCCCCGCCGCGGGCATTCGCTTCATCCCCACGGTGCACGAGCAGGGTGCCGCGCACATGGCCGACGGCTACTCGCGCGTCTCCGGCAGGCACGGCGTGTGCATCGGCCAGAACGGCCCCGGCATCACCAACTTCGTCACCGCGATCGCGGCGGCGTACTGGGCGCATTCGCCGGTGGTCGCGATCACGCCCGAGGCGGGCTCGATGAGCGTCGGCCTCGGCGGCTTCCAGGAGACCGACCAGCTGCCGATCTTCTCGAGGATCACGAAGTACCAGGCGCACGTGAACAACCCGGCGCGCATGGCGGAGCTCACCGCGCGCGCCTTCGACCGCGCGATCCTCGAGGTGGGCCCGACGCAGCTCAACATCCCGCGCGACTACCTCTACGGCGAGATCGAATGCGAGATCCCGCCGCCGCTGCGCGTCGAACGCGGGCCGGGCGGCGGCGCGAGCCTGGATGCGGCGGCGGAGCTCCTCGCCCAGGCGAAGTTCCCGGTCATCATCGCCGGCGGCGGCGTCCTGATGTCGAACGGCGTCGACGCGGCCATCGCGCTCGCCGAGCGGCTCGACGCCCCGGTGTGCAACAGCTATCTCCACAACGACTCCTTCCCGGCGAGCCACCGCCTGTGGTGCGGCCCGCTCGGCTACCACGGCTCCAAGGCGGCCATGAAGGTGATCGCGAAGGCCGACGTGGTGCTCGCGCTCGGCTCGCGCCTCGGGCCCTTCGGCGTGCTGCCGCAGTACGGCTTCGACTACTGGCCGGCGGGCGCGAAGCTCATCCAGGTGGACGCCGATCAGCGGGTGCTCGGCCTGGTGAAGAAGACCGCCGTCACCGTGAACGGCGACGCGCGCGAGGCGGCCCTCGCGCTCGCCGCGCGCTTGAAAGGCCGCACGCTCGCCTGTGCCGCGAACCGCGACGAGCGGCTCGGCAGCGTGAGAAGCGAGAAGGAGGCCTGGGCGAAGGAGCTCGCCGCGTGGGACTTCGAGACCGACCCCTGGAGCCTCCAGGTCGCCAAGGGCTCGAAGTACATGCACCCGCGCCCGATGCTGCGCGAGCTGGAAAGAGCGATGCCGGAGGACGCGATGGTCTCGACCGACATCGGCAACATCTGCCAGATCGCGAACTCCTATCTGAAGTTCGACCGGCCGCGCTCGATGTTCGGCGCCATGATGTTCGGCAACTGCGGCTACGCGTTCCCGACGATGATCGGTTGCAAGGCCGGGGCGCCGGGGCGCACCGCGATCGCCTATGTCGGCGACGGCGCCTGGGGCATGAGCTTCGGCGAGCTCCTCACCTGCGTGCGCGAGAAGATCCCGGTGACCGCGGTGGTGTTCAACAACCAGCAATGGGGCGCGGAGAAGAAGAACCACGTCGACTTCTACTCCAACCGCTTCCTCGGCGTGAACCTGGAGAACCCGAGCTTCGCCGGCATCGCCAGGGCGATGGGCGCCGAGGGCGTCACCGTCGAGCGGGTGCCGGACGCCGGGGAGGCCTTCCGCCAGGCGTGCAAGGCGCAGAAGGAGGGCAAGACCACCGTCGTCGAGATGATGTGCACGCGCGAGCTGGGGGACCCCTTCCGCCGCGACGCGCTCAAGAAGCCGACGCGGCTGCTGGAGAAATACAAGGGCTACGTCTGACGAGCAGTTCGAGGAGGAGGCGCTATGCGATCGCAAGTGCTTGTACGCCTGGTATCGGCCGTTGGCCTCGCGGCGGCGGCAACCGTCGCGGCGGCGCAGGAGAAGTACCCGTCGCGGCCGATCGAGTTCATCGTGCCCTGGGGCCCGGGCGGCGGCGCCGACCAGCTCGCGCGCAAGATGGCGCGGCTGCTCGAACCCGAGCTGCATGCCTCGCTGCCCGTGGTCAACGTTCCCGGCGCGACCGGCGGGACCGGGATGACCAAGATGCTCGCCGCTCCCCCCGACGGCTACGCGATGTCGGTGTACATCGCGGACACCCACGCGCTGCTGGCGACGAGCAATCCGCGCTGGAAGGAGCAGGACTTCGTCCCGCTCGGGATCATGATCCGGCAGCCCTCGGCGCTGTTCGTGAAGCACGACAGTCCGTTCAAGACCTGGAACGACGTGGTCAAGGCGGCCAAGGCGGGACCGGGCAAGCTCAAGGTGGCGATCCTCGGTTTCGGCAGCGTGGACGACATGGCGCTCAAGTACATGGAGGGCAAGGGCATCACGTTCACCGGCGTGCCCTACGCCAAGCCGGGCGAGCGCTACACGGCGGTCCTCGGCGGGCATGCCGACCTGCTCTACGAGCAGCCGGGCGACGTGCGCTCGTTCCTCGACTCCAAGCAGCTGCGCACGATCCTGATCTTCAACCAGGAACGGGTGCTCCCGGAATTCGCCGACGTCATGTCGTCGAAGGAAGCGGGCCTGGAGGTGTACCTGCCGCAGTTCCGCTCGGTGATCGTTCGCGCCGGCACCGATCCGCAGCGGGTCAAGGTGCTCACCGATGCGGTGGCGAAGGCCGCCGACGACCCGGAGTACTACGCCTTTCTCAAGGAAAGCCTCGCGCTGCGCGACAGCTTCATCCCGGCGAAGGACGCCAAGAAGTTCCTCGACGGTGAGCTCGCGGCGCTGAAGAAGTTCGCCGACCTGCTGAAGAAGAAGTGACGCGCGCCGCGCGTCTCGCGCGAGCAGCGCCGTACGCGCTGCTGCTCGCGCTGGCCGGTTGGCTCTACGTCCTCGCCGGCCGCATCGAGTACGTCGGCCCGCCGGAGCACATCGGACCGGGCTTCTGGCCGCGCGCGATCCTGGGGCTGCTTGCGCTCGTCTGTGCCTGGGAGATTGCGCGCAGCCTGGCGCTCTCCGTCGCAGGCTCCGCCCGCGCCATCCTGCAGTCGCTGATGGAGGCGGCCGCGCAGGGCGAACCGGCGGCCGCACCCGTCGCCGAAGCGAGCCCCGGCCGGCTGGCCGCGGGGATGGGCGTCACGCTCGCCTATGTGCTGCTCGCGGACACGCTCGGTTTCTTCGTCGCCACCGCCGGCTTTCTCTTCGGCTTCATCGCCGTGGGCGGGTACCGGCGCTGGGGCATCGCGGCTGCCTGCGCTGGCGCGGGAAGCCTCGCAATGGTGATCGTTTTCATGAAGATCGTGTACGTCTCGCTTCCGCTCGGCACCGAACCATTCCGGTCGCTGTCGCTCGCGCTGCTCGCGCTGCTCGGGGTGCGGTGAAGGCATGGCAGAAGTGCTATCGCATCTCGCGGGAGGGTTCGCACAGGTCCTGACGCCGGTCAACCTGAGCGTGCTGGCCATCGGGCTCGTGCTCGGCTTGCTGGTGGCGGTGCTTCCCGGGCTGACGCTGGTGATGGGCGTGGTGCTGGCGCTGCCGTTCACCTATGCCATGGACATCACGCCCGCGATCATCCTGCTGACGGCGATGTACGTGACCGGGACCTACGGCGGGGCGTTCACCGCGATCCTGTTCCGCGTGCCGGGCGAGCCGATCGACGTCCCGCTGCTCTGGGACGGCTACGTCATGGCGCGCAACGGCCTGCCGGCGAAGGCGCTGGGCTGGACGCTGGTCGGCGCTTTCGTCGGCGGGATGGTGTCGGCGGTGGTGATGGTCGCTCTGTCCGAGCCGGTGGCGAGGATCGCCCTCACGCTGTCCACTCCGGAGTACTTCGCGATCATCTTCTTCGGGCTGACCAGCGTCGTGTCGCTCGGCGGAGGCTCGGTCGCGAACGCGCTGATCAGCCTGTGCCTGGGGCTGCTGATCTCGACGGTCGGTGTGGATTCGACCTATGGCGCCGAGCGCTTTGCCTTCGGCGTGCCGATGCTCACCGACGGGATCGAGTACCTGCTGGTCATGGTCGGCGCCTACGGCATCGGCGAGGTGTTCACCCGCCTCTACCACGGCTACGGCGGTGCGTCGGTGGGCGGGGCCGGGCCGCTGCGTACCGAGCTTCCGGCGGTGCGCGAGATCCGCCGAACCTTGCCGACCGTGGCGCGCAGCGCGCTGATCGGCGTGATCGTCGGCGTCGTGCCCGGCGCCGGCGCGACGATCGCGTCGTTCGTCGCCTACGGCGCCGAAAGCCAGTACGGCCGGCGGCGGCGCGAGCTCGGCCGCGGCATACCCGAGGGCATCGTGGCACCGCAGACCGCGGCGACGTCGTCGGTGGGCGGGGCGATGATTCCGCTGCTGACGATGGGCATCCCGGGCAGCGGCGCGACCGCGATCATCCTGGGCGCCTTCCTGCTGCACGGGGTGCAACCGGGGCCGCAGATCTTCGCCAACCCGGAGCAGTCGAGCATGGTCTACGCCGTCTTCGCGTCGATGTTCGCGAGCGTCCTGGGAATGTGCCTGCTCGGCTACTTCGCCATCAAGCTGCTGGTGCGCGTGCTCGAGTTCCCCGAGGCGGTCGTAGCGGCGTTCGTCGTGCTGTTCTGCTTCATCGGTGCGTTCGCGGCGCGCAACACCCTCTCGGATCTTTACGTCATCACGGCGTTCGGGATACTCGGATTCGTCTTCGAACAATTGCGTTTCCCGATTGCGCCGCTCGTGCTCGGCTCGATCCTCGGCCCGCTCGCCGAGACCACCTTCATGACGACGATGATCAGCTTCAGCAACGACTGGACCGTCTTCTTCACGCGGCCCATCGCGGGCGCGATCATGGCGCTGTCGGTCATCGCGTTGCTGTGGCCCGTCGTCCGCCAGGTGCGCGAGCGGCGTAGAATCGAAGCGAAGAGCTGAGGAAGCACCGATGGGCGCGAAACCCGGGGAGTCGGCGCTCGCGAGCCCCGTGCGCGAAGCGGTGGCGAGACTCGTCGCGCGCGCGCGCGCGGCGCAGTCCGAGTTCGAGCGCTGGCCGCAGGAGCGCGTGGACGAGGCGACGCTCGCCTGCGGCTGGGCGATCATGAAGCCGGAGAACAACCGCACTCTCGCCGAGATCGCGGTGCGCGACTCGGGCCTGGGCAACGTCGCCGACAAGATCGCCAAGAACCACCGCAAGACGCTCGGGCTGCTGCGCGACTTGGCCGGCGTGAGGACGGTCGGCGTCATTGCCGAGCACCCGGAGCAGGGCGTCACCGAGATCGCCCGGCCGGTCGGCGTGGTGGCCGCCGTCACGCCGTCGACCAATCCGGGCGCCACGCCCGCCAACCAGATCATCAACTGCGTGAAATGCCGGAACGCAGTCGTCCTCGCACCCTCGCCGAAGGGCTACGGCACGGCCGAGAAGCTGCTCGAATTCACGCACGCGGAGCTGGCGAAGCTCGGAGCACCGCGCGATCTGGTGCAGCTCCTCGCCGCGCCGATCACCAGGGAGGTGACGCAGGAGCTCATGCGCCGGTCGGATCTCGTCGCCGCGACCGGGTCCCAGGCGAACATCCGCGCCGCCTACTCTAGCGGCACGCCGGCAATCGGCGTCGGCATGGGCAACGTCGTCTCGATCGTGGACGAAACCGCCGACCTCGCCGACGCGGCGCGCAAGATCGCACTCTCGAAGACGTTCGATAACGCGACCAGCTGCTCCTCGGAGAACTCGGTCGTGATCCTGGCATCGGTGTACCGCGCGATGCTCGCCGAGCTGGAGAAGCAGGGCGCCGTGATGCTCGAGGGCCTGGAAAAGGCCCAGTTGCAGAAGCTGATGTTTCCCGACGGCAAGCTTGGCCCGGCGGCGACCGCGCAGTCCGCACCGCGCATCGCCGAGCTCGCGGGCCTCGGGCGGGAGGCGGTGAGGAAAGCGCGCATTCTCATGGTGGAAGAGACGGGCGCCGGGCCTGCGCACCCGTTCTCCGGCGAGAAACTGTCTCCGGTGCTCGCGGTGTACGGGGCGGTGGACTTCGACGACGCGTTCCGCCTCACGAGCGCAATCTACGACTACCAGGGCAAGGGCCACTCGGTGTCGATCCACACGCAGGACGACGCGCACGTCCTGCGGCTCGCGCTCGAGCTGCCGGTCGCGCGCGTGATCGTGAACCAGGCGCACGCGATCGCCACCGGCGGCAGCTTCGACAACGGGCTGCCGTTCTCGCTCTCGATGGGCTGCGGCACCTGGGGCAAGAACAGCTTCTCCGACAACATGCACTGGCGCCACTTCCTCAACATCACGCGCATCGCGCGGATCATCCCCGAGCGCGTGCCTGCGGAGGACGAGATCTTCGGCGCGTACTTGGCCAAGCACGGGCGATGAAGGACACGCTCCGCGACGTGCTCGCGGGGCACGTCGCGCGGCAGCCCCACCGCACGTTCCTGGTGGCGCCTGAAACCGGGCGCACGCTTTCCTACGGCGAGCTCGACCGGCAGGCGCGAGCGCTTGCGCGCTGGCTGCGCGCGGCGGGCCTTGCCCGCGGCGACAAGGTGGGGCTGTACCTTCACAACGGCTATCAGACGGCGTTGCTGTTTCTCGGCGCGATGGTGGGCGGCTACGTCGTCGCGCCGCTCAACCTCCTCTCGCAGCGCTCGCAGCTCGCCTACGTGCTCGATCATTGCGACTGCAAGGTGCTCTTCACGTCGCGCGAATACGAGCAACAGCTCGCCGAGGCGCTCGCTTCGGTCCGGCGGAAGATCGAGGTGATCGTGATCGATCCGGACGCGCCGGAGCTGTTCCTCGAGAAGCGGCTGCCGACCGCCGGCTACGAGCGTCTCCGGGCGGAGGACCCGGCGCTTCTCATGTACACCTCGGGCACCACGGGAACGCCCAAGGGCGCGCTCCTCTCGCACCGCAACCTGATCGCCGCGGCGAGAAGCGTCGCCGTGTGGCACGGCCTCACGCCCGCGGACCGCTGCCTCTCGTCGCTTCCGCTCTATCACATCAACGGGCAAGTGATCGCCACCCTGACCCCCTTCGTCTCGGGCGGCAGCCTGATCGCGCCGCACCGCTTCAGTGTCTCGACCTGGTGGGACGTCGCCGACCGGCACGCCGCCACCTGGATCAACATGGTGCCGACGATCATCGCCTACCTGTTGAACGCGGCGCAGCCGCCGCGCGAGTACCGTTTCCCTCGGGTGCGCTTCGGGCGTTCGGCCTCGGCGCCGTTGCCGCCGGACCAGCACCGGGCTTTCGAGCACACCTTCGGCATGCCGGTGATCGAGGCGATGGGGCTGACCGAATCCTCGTCGGTGGCCTTCGCCAACCCGCAGGACTCGGCGCGGCGCAAGTACGGATCACCGGGATTGCCGTGCGGTATCGAGGCGAAAGTGGTCGAGCCAGGGACCGGCCGGACGCTGCCGCCGAACGCGCCCGGCGAGATCTGCTTGCGCGGGCCGAACGTGATGGCCGCCTACTACAAGTCCCCCGGGCAGACCGCCAAGGCCTTCGCCGGGAAAGGATGGTTGCGAAGCGGCGACCTCGGCTACCGCGACGCCGACGGCTACTACTTCATCACCGGCCGTCTCAAGGAGCTGATCATCAAGGGCGGAGAGAACATCGCACCGCGGGAGATCGACGAGGCGCTGCTCAAGCACCCGGCGGTGCTCGAGGCCGCGGCAGTCGGCATGCCCGATCCCGCGTACGGGCAGGACATCCTTGCCTGCGTGGTTCTGAAACCCGGCGCGCACGTCACGCTCGAAGCACTGCGCGAGTTCTGCCTGGCCGAGCTCGGCCGCTACAAGTCGCCCAAGGCGTTCCGATTCGTCGCCGCGCTGCCCAAGGGTCCTTCGGGCAAGGTGCAGCGACTCAAGCTGCTCGAGGGGTGAGCCGCGCGTCAGGCACGAGGCACCTGCCACCGCATCGCATCGGCGGGAGGTTCGGCCGGATTCTCCTCCGACACGATGTCCAAAAATGCCAGAGCGGTGGCCGACCAGGCCGTGCGGGTATAGGCAATGATTTCCCACACGACGGGCGGTGAAAGCCGGCGAGCGAAGTTGGCGAGCTCCGGCGGCAGGTTCGCGACCGGAACGAGCGCCGGGCCGAGACCCGCCGCAGCGAGGCGCGCCGCGGCCTCCGCCTGAGAGGTTTCGATCGCGCCGTTGGGTCGGAAGCCGGCGTGGAGGCATGCGGCAGTCACGACATCGGACAATCCGTACGCCGCGTCATAGAGCACCCAGTGGCGATCGGCGAGCTGCTCGAGCTTGATCCCGCCCGGGCGACCGCCCAGTGGATCCCGGGCCGGGAGCACCACCACCGCCTCATTCCAGCCGACCCTGCGCTGTGGCCCCTTCCAATCCACCGGTGCGACGCCGATCGCGATGTCGGTGGTGCCGATGCGCACCGCCTCCTGCATGGCGCGCCGATGCCGAAACTCGCTGAGGCGCAGCAGGATGGTGGGGTGTTGCTCGTACCAGCGGCGGATCGCCGGAAGGAGGGTCCCGGTGGCCAGCGAAGGGAACGTCGCGACCTCCAGGATGCCGGCCTGAAGGCCGCCGACTTCCCGTGCCCTGCGCGTGACGCGTTGGGCTGAAGCGATCGCCGCCCGCGCCTCGGGAAGGATGGCTCGTCCCGTCACGGTCGGCAGCACCCCGGCGGGCGTGCGCTCGAGAAGCCTGGCGCCGAGGTGGCGCTCCAGCAGGGCGATCTGGCGCGAAAGCGCGGGCTGAGAGATGGCGAGCCGCCGCGCGGCGCGAGTAAACGACTGCTCCTCGACGACCGCAGCGAAATACCTGAGCTGGTGAAGCGGGGCCCCCGCTGCGCCATCGTCCTTCATAACTGAAAGGTATCACCACCATACCGGACCGTCTATTGACGGTATGCCGGCGCCTCGAAAGACTCACGGGCTACACCCCCCCGAGGCCCCGATGACCAAGGACTTCCTGCTGGGCTGCCACGGACGCGGTGCGCAGCACATCCCCGGTCAGCCCATGACCATCGACGAGAAGTTCCGGCTGGTGAAGGAGTCGGGCGTGTTCGACTTCTTCGACCGCTTGCCGCAGCCGGGAGAGGAGAAGGCGTACCTGAAGGCGGCCGAGAAGTACGACCTGCCGATGAAGACCGGCCTGTGGACCTACCACAAGGGCAAGGACGAGGAGCGGCTCCTCACGAATCTGCGGCTCGCCAAGGACGCCGGCGGCGAGATCCACAACATCATGCTGTACACGCATCACGCCGACGGCCACCCGATCAGCGACGCCGAGGTGGTGGAGTTCTATCTCTACGCCTACGAGCAGGCCCACAAGGTGGGGATCGAGATCACCTTCGAGATCCACATCGAGATGTGGTCGGAGGACTTTCGCCGGGTGATCCCGGTCGCGCGCCTGGTGCGCAAGCACGGCGTGCCGTTCAACGCCCAGCTCGACCACAGCCACGTGATCCTGAAGCTGGAGAGCGCCGAGGAACAGGACCTCTCCGGCATCCGGGAGGACGTCGAGGCGGGGCGGGTGGTGCTCGATCCGTTCGCGCCGCGCAGCATTTTCGACGACTGGTTCGAGGAGAACATCCTGCTCTGGGCGTCGATGCGGCCGGTGGCGCCCAACGGGCCGAAGAACCTCTGGGCCAAGCATCCGGACGGGCGGCCGGGGCGCGCCTGCCAGTATCCGTTCGTCAAGCCCAAGCCGGGCGAGTGGCATTCGCCCTGGTATGCCTACAAGCTCGAGCCGAGCAAGGAGGTGACCCGCAAGGCGCTGCGCGACATCCGCGACAACCCGGGCAGCCGCATCCGCTACATCACGACCGAGATCATCGACCTGCCGGACTACGGCGACGGCGCGAAGTACTCGCTGTTCGAGCAGAACGCCGCCATGGCGCGATGGATCCGCCGGACCTGGGACGAGCTGAAGGCCGGTAAGCCGTGATTACGTATTCGCCGCCGCGACCGATCGACAAGGTGCCCTTGATCGAGCTCGGAGATGCGCGGTCTCCGGACAGCCGCCATGCTCGCGCGGTCGCCGCGGAGCTGCGCGACGCCTGCTCCAGCGCCGGCTTCTTCTATCTGGCGGGCCATGGCGTTCCCCAGGCCCTGCTGGACGGGCAGCTCGAATGGACGCGGCGATTCTTCGCCCTGCCGCCAGCCGTCCGGCAGCGCGTCGCCATGGGCAACTCGCGCGCGCGGCGCGGCTTCGAGCCGCTGGCGACCCAGGTCCTCGATGCCGGCACGCCTCCCGATCTCAAGGAGAGCTTCTATCTGGGGCGAGAGCTGGCCGCCGATCACCCTTATGTTCGCGCCGGGTTGGCGGGATACGGTGCCAACCAGTGGCCCGACGGCATTCCGGGATTCCGCGAGCAGATGGAGGCCTACCTTGGCGAGCTCGCTGCGCTGAGCGTCGACATGATGCGCATCCTCGCGCTCTCGCTCGAGCTGCCGAGGCACTACTTCGACGCGATGATGCAAGAGCCCATGCCGATGCTGCGGCTGATTCACTACCCACCGCACCCGGTCGATGCCAGGACGAATCAGCTGGGCGCGGGGGCCCACACCGACTGGGGTGCCCTCACGTTCCTGCTGCAGGACGATTCCGGCGGCCTGGAGGTGCAGAACGTCGCCGCCGAGTGGGTGGCCGCGCCGCCGGTGTGGGGTACGTTCGTGGTCAATCTCGGCGACATGATCGAGCGCTGGACCAACGGCCTGTACCGCTCGACGATGCACCGCGTGCTGAACCGGGCGAGCGGCCGCAGCCGCTACTCGGTGCCTTACTTCTCGAATCCGGACTTCAACGCGCGCGTCGAATGCCTGCCGACGTGCACCGATGCCGCGCATCCCCCGCGCTACGCCCCGTCCACCGCGGGCGAGCACCTGAAGGAGAGCTTCGAGCTGAGCTACGCGCGCGGGAGAACAGCGCAGGCGCAGCGTTCATAACCAACCAGCAGCCAACCCACCAGGAGAAAGCCATGCCCAGAACAGCGTCGATCCCCCGCTTCCTCGCCGCGCTCGTGCTCGCCGGCGCCGGCTTGTCCGGCGACGCGGCTGCGCAGTCGCTCACCAAGCTGAAGCTTTCGCTCGACTGGCGGTTCGAGGGACACACCTCGTTCTATCACATGGCCAGGGCGAAGGGCTACTTCGAGCAGGAAGGCCTGGACGTCCAGGTCGACGCGGGCAGCGGCTCGGTGGCGGCGGTGCAGCGGGTCGCAAGCGGCGCCTACGATCTGTCCCTCGGCGACATCAGCGCGCTCATCGAGTTCATGGGAAACAATCCCGGCCCGGCGCGGCTGCAGGCGGTGTACATGATGTACGACCAGTTGCCGCTTGCCTATGTGGCACTCAAGAAATCAGGCATGAAATCCTTCGCCGATTTTCCGGGAAAATCGATTGCGGCGGCGAACTTCGAGGTCACCAAGCGACTGTGGCCGATCTTCGCCCGGGCGGCCAGGATCGACCCGGGCTCCGTGCACTGGATGTCGATGGACTCCGCGCTGCGAATCAACGCGGTATTGAAAGGGGAAGCGCAGGTCTTCGGCAGCTTCATTCCGGAGGTCGAGCTCGCCGCCCGCGGCGTGAAGGCGGACGAGGCCGTGATCTTCAGGACTTCCGATCTCGGTGTGCGCCTGTACGGCAACGCGCTCATCTCGAGCACCAGGCTGATCCAGGAGAATCCCAAGGTCGTTGCGGGCTTCGTGCGGGCGGTCAATCGCGCGTTCAAGGAGGGGCTCGCGGATCCGGCGGCGTCGGTGAAGTATCTGAAGCAGCGCGATCCGCTCGTCGACGAGACGATCGAGGTTCAGCGCTTCCTGGAGACCATTCCGTCGATGGTCACCGTTCGCACCCGCGCGGAAGGGCTGGGCGCGGTCGACATGGCCACCCTGGCGAAGCAGGTCGACGACGTCACCGAAGTGTTCGCCACGAAGACCAAGCCCGATCCGGCCGTGGTCTTCAACCCGAGCTTCCTGCCGCCGAAGGCCGACCGGATGCCCCCCGCCGGGAAGTAGCGGTCCGCGAGCGGCGCAGCGCGATTGCCCGGGCGGACGGGCGCCCGGACAATGCGGGATGCTCGCGTCCCTCCGCTTCGCGGTCGTCCTCGCGGCCGGCCTCGTCACTGCCGCCACGATCGGGAAGCTCGTCCCCCATATTCCCTGGCTGGCGAGCACGTTCGACACCTCGCTCGGGCTCGCCGGCCTGCTCGTTTCCGCCGTCATGGTGCCCGGAGCCCTCGTCGGGTGGGTGCTGGGGGGCGTCGTCGACCGGTTCGGTGCGAAGCGCGTTGCGATCGGCGGGATCGGGTTGCACGCGGCTGCGAGCTTTTGCCTGCCGTACGCGACCTCGTTCGGCACGCTCGCCGCGCTCCGGGTCATCGAGGGCATCGGGTACAGCCTGCTGATCGTCGGCGCGACGGTCCTGGTCGTCGGAGTGAGCGCCGCGCGCCGCCGCGCGCTCGCGCTCTCGGTGTGGTCAAGCTTCGCGCCGATCGGTTTCGCGCTCGGGCAATGGGCCGCCGCCGGGGTCGGCGGCGGGGACCGGCTGGCGGAGATCGGGCACGTGCATGCCGCCCTGCTCGCGGGAGCGGCGGTCGCTCTCGCCCTGTTGTTCCCACCGGACGCGCCCGCGCGCGGGACTGCGGTGAGCCGTCCCGTGCGGAGCGCGCTCTCCTATCCGCCGGCGCTCCGCGCCGCCGGCGCGTTTGGCTGCGCGACCGCGGTGCTGCTCTCCGCCGTGGCGTTGACGCCGCTCGTGCTCGCGCCGGCAGCCGGATTGTCGGTCGCCGAAACGGCCCGCCTCACGGCGCTCGCGGCGCTGCCCGGCATCATCGGGCGCTTCGGCTCGGGGTGGCTGCTCGACCGGGCGCTGGCGCCGCTCGCCGTGTTCGCGTCCGCGAGCGTCATCGGAACGGCGTCCCTCGTCGGTTGCCTGCTCGCCCCGATTCCCCTCGCCCTCGCGCTCGTATTCTTCGCGTGCTTCCAGATCTGCATCGGTGCGCTGCCGGGGGTGCTCTCGGCGATGCTCCCGCACGTCGCGCCGACGCCCGCGCAGCTCGGCACCGTGACTGGCATGAGCAATCAGACGGCCAATCTGGGCAACCTGATCGGGCCGCCGCTCGTGCTCTCGGTGTTTGCCGCTGCCGGCCCCGGCGCCGCCTCGATGGTGCTGGTCGCGGCCGTCGCGCTCGGCCTCGCGGCGATCGGCAACGTGGCGGTGTTCCGCGCGGCGAGGGTCTGACCCTCACCCCCAACCCCTCTCCCACTGACGCGGGCGAGGGGAGCATCGTGTCGCGCGAGCGCGATCACTCGGACGGGCTGAGGCAGTCCGCCAGGCCCGCCTCGAGCGACGCGCGATCGAGGCCGCGGCCGATGAACACCAGCCGGCTCGTCGGGGTCTCGGCGCCCCAGGGATCGACCGGCTTCAACTCCATCAGGCGGTGCACGCCCTGCAGCACCCAGCGCCGCGGGTCGCCCGCGATCGCCAGGATTCCCTTCAACCGGAAGATGTCGTCGCCGCGCTGCGCGAGCAGCGCCTTCAGGTGCGCCTCGAGGCGCGCCAGGTCGAAGCGCGCCGCGAGGACGATCGCGACCGACTCGAGCGAGGGGTCGTGCTGGTGCTCGTCGTCCTCCAGAAAGTCCGGCTGGGCCGCCATCGTGCGCGACAGGTTGAAGGCGCCGATCCCGAGGATGCGCTCGAGATCCACCTTCGCGTGGCTCGAGCGGAGGATCGGCGCGGTGGCGTTGAGCCCGCGGACGCGGCGCTCCAGCGCCCCGAGCTCCGCTTCGCCGACGAGATCGACCTTGTTGAGGATGATGCGGTCGGCGATCACGATCTGGTCGACCGCCTGGTTGTCGGCGCCGTGCCGGCTCGGATCGTCCAGGTGCCCGCCGGCGTGCTTCGCGTCGACCAGCGTGACGATCGCGTCGAGATTGACCTGCCGCGCGACCTCCTGGTCGACGAAGAAGGTCGCCGCGACCGGCGTCGGGTCGGCGAGGCCGCTCGTCTCCACCAGGATGTGGTCGAACCTCTCGCGCCGAAGCATGAGCTTCTCGAGGATGCGGAGCAGGTCCGCGCGCGCGGTGCCGACGCAGCAGATGCAGCCGTTGGTGAGCTCGAAGATCTCCTCGTCGGAGCCGAGCACGAGATCGGCGTCGATGTTGATCTCGCCGAACTCGTTCTCGATGACCGCGATGCGGTGGCCGTGCCGCTCGGTGAGGATGTAGTTGAGGAGCGTCGTCTTCCCCGAGCCGAGGAAGCCGGTCAGGATCGTGACCGGGATCGGTTGCGACCGCTGCGAATCAGGCATGCTTCTCCGCCTTGATCTCCTGCCAGGTCTTGCGCAGCCAGCGGGCAATCGCCGCGTTCTGCTCGATGAGCGAGTATTTCGCCCCGCCGCCGTAGTCCGGCATGTCGATCATGTCGGTGGTGATCCAGCGCAGCGGGTCGCCGGGGTGGTCACGATGGTGGCGCAGCACCCGGCGCACCACGTCCTTGCACGGCTCGACGCGGTGCGCATGCCAGGAGGAGTGCCATTCGCCGGGCTTGGGCTTCAGGAACGGGTATTGGCACGCGCGGCCCCAGCTCCCGCCCTCCTTGATCGCCCACTGGTTCTTCGGGCCGTTCGGCGAGACCGGGCGCACCTGCAGCCACACCGTCATTCCCATGCCGATCCATTCGTCGAGGACGTTGCCTTCCTCGTAGGGGTCGATCGCCAGCCGCCCGGCCTCGACGTCCTCGCGGATGCCGCTCACGTCCTGCTCCTCGGGGTTCTCCACCTTGAGCAGGACGTGGCTGTGGTCGAGGACGAAGTTGAACGGGATGCCGTGCGAGCGGACCATGCGCGCCACGCGGCTCACCCGCCGGAAGTCCTCCGACCACATGTAGATGTGGACCTCGAAGCCGATGGTGATCCCGAGCTTGCCGCCGAGATCGTAGGCGTGGCGGTAGAAGTCCACGACCTCCTGGTCGGTCACGACGTGGCCCTGCGCGTGCTTGGTGAGCACCATCAGGTCGTGGCACTCGGCGCCCGCCTCCTTGCAGATGCGGAGGTTCTTCTCGAGCTGCGCCTCGTCCTTGCCCACGGTGTACGACCAGAGCCCGGTGCGGATCGGCAGGTCGTATTTCTGCGCCGCGCGGAGGTACTCGTTCTCGACGCCGGGCTGCGGCATGCGGTCGAAGTGGTCGAACACACCGGCTTCCTTCACCAGCCGGAACTGCTCGTCCACGGAGACCGGGGCCGTGTGCATCGCCCCGCGGCCGTTGCAGCCGATCGAGAACTCGCTTTTCACTTGCGCTTCTCCTGTAACGCCTGCAGCACCTGCTCCGGCGTGATCGGGTAGTGGCGGAAGCGCACTCCGATGGCGTCGTAGACCGCGTTGGCGATGGCCGGGCCGATGGCGATGATCGGGTCCTCGCCAACACCCTTGGCGCCGTAAGGCCCGCCGGGGTCGGGCGCGGTCTCGAGCATGATGGTCTTGATCGGAGGCATGTCCATCGACAGCGGCATCTTGTAATCCACGAAGCCCGCGTTCAGCGACCGGCCGTTCGTGAGGTCGATCACATAGTCCTCGGTGAGCGTGTGGCCGATTCCCTGCTGGATCCCGCCCTCGATCTGCCCGGCCGCCGCGACCGGATGGATCACCTTGCCGAGCTCGTGCACCGGGATGACCTGCAGCACGTCGATCTGCCCCGTCTCGGTGTCGACCTGCACCTCCACGAAGTGCGCGGCGAACGAATAGGACTTCGTCGGACGGTACGTTGCGGACGCCACGAGGTGCGCCGAAGGGATGCCCTTCTTCGGGCTGATCGCGTCGCGCACGGTGAGGCGGCGATCCGAGCCTCTGACCGTGATCACGCCCCGGCGAATCTCCAGGTCGTCGGCCGCGGCTTCGAGCTCGTCCGCCGCCCGCTCGAGCAGCTCCCGCTTCACTTCCGCCGCCGCCATCTGCGCGGCGCGCCCGCCCAGGTACGTCGTGTGGCTCGCGAACGCGCCGATGTCCCAGGGCACGACGTCGGTGTCGCCGTGGACCACCGACACGTCCTCGAAGCGCACGCCGAGCTCCTCGGCGACAACCTGGGCGAGCGCGGTGTGCGCGCCGGTGCCGAGGCCGGTCGTGCCGGTGAAGAGCTGCACCGTGCCGTCCTCGTTCATTCTCACGGTGGCGTTCCCCTGCTCCTTGATGCCCGGATAGGCGCTAGAGCCGTGCATTTCGCAGCC
>Ga0209342_10003292_pt1 | contig 17054 bp, 16 predicted proteins | sample RifCSP16_2_FD_184023 | JGI IMG/M metagenome (GOLD analysis project Ga0209342, IMG submission 184023) | Soil microbial communities from Rifle, Colorado - Rifle CSP2_sed 16_2 (SPAdes) (version 2) | ecosystem: Environmental > Terrestrial > Deep subsurface > Rock core/Sediment | place: Rifle... | reverse complement strand
CGTAGACCCGCGTCTCCCAGGAGAGGGGCGGGAGATCCTGCTCCACGCGGGCGCGGTCGAGCTCGCGCAGCGCGCGCAGCTCGGCTTCGAGGGCCGGGAGGTCGGCGATGCGCAGGCAGGGCAGCGGCTCGAGGACGGGGCGGGTTACGCACCCTGGGAGCGCCATCCAGACGGCGAGCAGCGCAGCGGCACGCTGGCTCACAGGAACTTCTCCCGCCCCTCGCGTTCGGCCTGGTCGCGCGCCTTGGCCGCGTCGTCCTGGAGATCCTTCGCCCGGGCCAGCGCATCGCGCTCGGTCCGCGCCTTGGCGCGCGAGCCGGCGGAGCGGACCAGGGCAAGGATCAGGCCGCCGAGGAGCAGCAGCGCCGCGCCGGCCGCGACGAGCTCGGGCGGGACCAGCGCGATCATCGGTCGAGCTCGACCAGCGCGCAGTCGAGGCAGAAGACCCGGGCCTCGCATTGCACCTCGGTGCCGTCCAGCTCCCGGCCGCAGCGCGCGCAGGGCACAGGCGGCGGCCGCGGCTTGCAGGTCCGGTGCGGGCGAACCTCCGGCTCGGTCGGGATGGCCTCGGTCTCGGCCAGCGGATCGCTCGGCCAGGACCCAGGGACCGGCGCGGGCTCGCCGGCCCGCAGCGACGGCTCCCCGGGGGAGACCCTCGGGGGCGCTTGCGAGGTGGCCCCAGGACACGAGATCGCGCCCGGGTCCGATCCCTGGGGAGGGGGTCCGGCTCCGCTCATGCGGTCGCCCAGGCCTGAACGTCCAGCGCCCCGCTCGGGGACCGGCCGATCCGTCCCGCCGGGCGTAGCGCCAGCCCGGCCGCAGCGCCGCTCGCAGCGGGCGACGTCGGGGACGGAGCGCAAGCGCGGCCGAGGCCGGCCCAGCCGATCACGACAACCGCCGCCGGATGCCGAGGATCGCGAGCAGGAGGGCGAGCCGGTCGCTACCCGAGAGATCCGGGTCGAGCAGCCCCGTGATCGCGTTGGCGTCGAGGTCCACGCCGAACGTCTTGCCGATCGCGGCCGGTACTCCGAGGATCAGGACCAGCGCCCAGAAGGTCCAGCTCGTGAGCGGCGATCCGATCCCAGTCATCCGCTCGAAGAGCCCCACCGTCTTTGCCGTTGCCATCTCATCCCCCCTTCATGCCGCCCAGCGCACGCCTAGCATGCGATGGACGGGAAAACTACCGAGCGATACGGCGTCGCCCTGATTGCCGCCGAGCAGGATCAAGCTGCCCGGCGCGCCGTGACTCCAGAAGAATCCGACGTGCCCTGGCGCCTCGCGCACCTCGGGCCCCGGCTGGCCCGGGCCACCGCGCGCGAGCACGATCACGGATCCGATCGGCGGGTGAACGACGGAGACGCAGACGCCCCAATCGAGCCAGTCGCGAGCCCGCGCGGATCCCGGCGAAGCGAGGCCGGCGCGCTCCATCGCCCAGCACACGAAGGCCGAGCACCACGGCACCTCGTCCGCGGTCGCCTGGAGCGAGGTCGAGGCGTGGTACTCGAGAATCCGTTGCGCGTGCTGTTCGCCGGGAACTTCCTTCACGCCGCGTCGAAGCTCCTGATAGGCGAGGCGTAGCCAGGTCGGCTCCATCACTGCATCCGCTCTCCCGATTCGGAGAGGGAGGAGACCTGCGCCTCCCCCCTCTCGCGGATCACGGCCGGGTAGCCCCCACCACTCTGGCCGCCCGTTGCCCCGAATCCCACTTGCACGGGGCGCCCGGAAGCCGCGCGCGGTTGGTTCGATGGAGAGCGCCGTGGGTCGTGACTCCTCGGCGTTCCCCCTTGACCCACCGCTACGGCGTGGGCGGCGGAGTGGTCTGCGCGCCCTTCATGGACTGCTGGCCCAGCGCGACGAGTCCGAGCGACTCGGACACGTCCGTCTCGGTCAGATCCTTGACGATCTTCCCGAGACCGGCCGCCATGATGCCGTTCACCGTCTGCTGGTTGCTGACGGAGTTGGCGAACGCGAGGTTGGTCTGCGCGGCGATGAAACCGCCGACCGTCTTGAGGTTCTCGACAGCGAGGCTGTCGATGATCTCCTGAGGAATGGGCATTGGATCTCTTCCTTCTGTTTCGGGCTGCCTAGCTCGCGGCTCACCACTGTGGTGAGCCGCGCCTAGATTTCTGCGCGTAGATCGATGAGACCGAGCTCCTCGAGCAACGCGACGACGTTCTTCTGCTCCTTGCGGGTCTTCTCGAGCAGCGCATCGTAGGCTTCGCGCTGGAGCGCCAGAATCTCGCGCTGCTGCCGCAGGTGCTCATCGAAGATCGCGCGGCAGACGGTGACGTTTGCGAGCGGATCGGGTGCGAGCGATGCCGGCGTCGCGAGGCCGAGGGCGGTATCGATGGCTGCATCGATGGGATCGGGCATTTGCAGACCTCCCTATCTAGGCTTGCGCCTTCGCTTGATCCAGCCGAGTAGCAACGAGCCGGGCACGATGACGAGCAGCGCGCCCGCGGGCCAGGCCAGGGCCTCGAGCCACTGATGCCAGAAGAGCACCAGGTCGCCCGGGTGCTGCGCGAGCTCGCGGCTGACGCCGAAGACGAGCAGCGCGCCCACCACGATGCCGGCGACTCCGTGCCAGGCGAACCCGAGGTCGCGGCTCATCGCATGCCACGCAGCACTGCGTCCCCGAGCTCGCGCGCGAGGTGGGGGTCGGCGCAAAAGGCGAACCAGAGACAGGCCGACGCGCCGAGGAGCACGAGGCAGAGTACGCGGCCGAGCTCGTTCACCTAGCCTCCCACATCGGGCGGTTGCTCCGAGATCACCGCGTCACGCTTCGGTAGCTTCTCCCGCTTCACGCCCTGCAACGCGTGGAACTGATCGACCAGCCTCTCGATGCGCTCCTCGATGCGGATGAGCCGCTTCTCGAGTGCATCGAATCGCTCCCGGGTAACGACGCTCATCGGCGTGGTGAGTCCCTGCTCCATCGCATCCATACGGGTCTGGTTCTGCGAGACTCGCTCGTCCATTGCCATCATCCGTCCGTAGCTGACGATGGCGCCCACCACGAGCGCAGCCGTGAGACTCGCGACGATGCCTAGGAGATAGTTCGACCAGTTGTTAGCTGCCGTCGTCATGGCAGCGACTCGATCTTGAAGGCGGAAAACTGGTTCGCCGTGCGCCAGTCCGCGTTGAGGATCTGCGAGGGCCAGCGATCGTGCGCGCTATCGCCGTGGAACCCATTCGCCGCCGGCAGGTTCCCCGGCGCGTTCCACACCGCGTGGTGGCTCTCGGCCGTGGCCCGGTGGAAGATGTTCCCCGTGAGCGTGACCTCGGCACCCTCGGCAAGCTGGATCGCGCTGTGCAGGGTGGGGTAACTGCCCTGCTCCCACCATAGGTGGTTGTTGCGGATCGTCGTGCGCCGCTGCGGGTAGCTCACTTGGATCGTGTTGCCGCCGTACTCCGGGTGATCGTAGAGCGGCGTGAGCGAGAGGCGTGGATGCAGATTGCACTCCTCGACCGTGATGTCCTCGGCTCGCGAGCCAGGGCCGAGCGGCCAGGGGAGCTGCGCGCCTTGGTAGATCGAATGCGGTCCCAGCTCTGGGCTCCAGTAGCACGAGCCCTGCACCATGATGTTGCTGCCGATGCAGCGAGCGATGCGGACGCGGCGGCCGTCCACCGTCTTGACCGTGCCGCCGACCTCGCCCACTGAGGCGAAGTCCACGACCTCGGCGTCCTCGCAGGCGGCGAGGTAGATCGCCGCGCCCGCGACGCTGAAGCGCGAGTCGAGCACGGAGGTGCTGACCGGCTTCGCCTTGGGCAGCCGCAGATCCGCTCCGGTGCAGTAGCCGTGCACGTACACGTCCTGGTTTCTGCGCGGCGAGGGGCCGTTGAAGTAGTGGACGGTGAGCAAGCACAGCACACGGCGCGCGTGGGTGTGAGAGATGTCGAGCCCCTGGATGCCGCTCGCCAGAATGGCCTCGGTCGGCACGTCTTCGATCACAGTGTTCCGGATGCGCAGGTTGCGGCAGCGGGCCGCGTGGATGCCCTTGACCTGCTGGAGCGTCCAGTCGGGCGAGTTCACGTCGAGGTGGGGAGCACCACGGATCGTCGCTTCGATGCGCAGGCCGGGGTGATCCTCGGGCACCGAGATCAGGCCGAAGGGCGTCCACGGCCACATGCCGCGCAGCCGGAAATCCGGCGCAGCGCGGAAGCTGCCGGTCAGCTCGCGCTGGCCGAGGGGAACGATGTAGGGCTCGTGGAGCAGCGTGGCCGTCACGGCCGGATCTTTCCCCAGATCGTCGCGTAGTCGGTGTCGATCGAAACCATCGACGCCGCGTTGGCGATCAGCCCCCAGCCTGCCGTCAGGCGGCTGGCGAAGGTGCCGGGTGTGCCGCCACCAGGGGTGGCTTGATACACCTGGACTCCGTCCTCGTACCAGTAGACTGTCTCGAGGCCGGTCGTCGAGTTGTAGACGACGCGCACGCGATAGACGTGGATGCCGTCGAAATCGGCCACGGGGCCCCAGGCTTCAAGCGTCGGCAAGCCGGTCAACGTCCGCTGGATGCCGTTGTCCCAGAGCACGGGGACGGGGATCGCATCGGCACTATCCCAGTAGAAGCCGGCTCCGTCCAAGGTGTTGGTCACATTGAGCGCTCCCGAGGTCAGGAGCGGATGGACCGTTCCGCCGCGCAGGCCGAGGTAGTAGAAGGCATTGTGACCGAGCTGGGCGGGCGAGACCCGGACCTCAAAGTTCCAGTCGTAATCCGTGTAGCCGATATCGATGTGTTCGGAGACGACGATGCCATTCTTCATCACCGTCCCGCCCAAGTAGACCGAGGGTCCCTGCGCGGCGACGTTATGCCGGATTTGGAGGACACCCGTCGCAATCAGGACGCCATCCTGAGCGGTGGTCGTCGTGCCGGCCACTTGATTGACCTGCGTCCAATGCGTGCCGCTCGTCCCGGTCCTCTGCTCTATGAAGTCGTCGTGCCAGAAGTGACCCTGGCTCCAGCTGATCTTGGTGGCCGGGATGGCGGTCTGAGCCGAAGCCTCCAAAGACAGGAGTCCGCAGGCGGTGGCCGCGAGCGCCAGCCAGGCCGCGGTGGAGCGGTAACGCATGGGGCGCCAGCTTTACGCGGGAGCGAGCCGCCCGCAGTGATCCGGCGCCCCGCGTGCCACCTACTCCACCTCCTCGAGGTTGAGGCCGACCCTGGCCTCATCGAGCAGGATCGCGGTCTGGGTCACGCGGCCCTTCACGGGCGCCATGGCATCGCGGGGGGTGAGCTCGACCGTGTCGCCGAGCTCGAGGTCATAGCCGGCGTCCCAGGGCACAGATCCCGCCTGGCGCGATCCCATGCGCAGGGCCTCGTGCGCGTAGTAGGCGAGGACGTCGATCGCGGTCGCCGAGTCGCGGATGAAGTAGAAGGCGATCGGCAGCGCGTCCCGGCGCCCGAGCAGGTCCTCGGCCGCAGTCAGGAGCGAGGTAGCGAGCTTTGCGCTGGCGTCGTTCTGGTCTTTGTCGATGCGCACGACGGACTTGAGGTCGTCCTCGTTGATCGAGCGCGCCTCGGGGTCGAGGTCGAGGTCGTAGAAGCCGCGGAAGCGTGTGGCGCGTTCGATCGCGGCGCGGCCGGTCTCGGTCTGATCCTTGATCTCGGAGAGAATGCGAACCGAGGCCGCGAAGCCGTAGTCGCTCTCTGCTACGAGGCAGCGGTACACCGTCCCAGTTGCTTCCTCGCGCATCACCACGTTGCAGCGCCCCTCGTAGCCGAGCCGCGCGAGGACCTCGGCGAAGGTCTCGCCGGCCAGATTCAGCACGCCAGCGTGCTTGTTAGCCCCGAGGTTGGTCTCGGCCACGGCGAACGAGCTGGGGTCGATCGCGGCGACGCCGAGGCCGGCGAAGGTCTTGAGGAACCACTCGAGGATGTCCGGCATGCTCTCGTGGAGCACGCCCGAGGTCTGCGCGCCCTGGACGTCGGCCACGAAGTTCATGCCGAAGCCGAGCGAGAGGGCCGCGATGGCGACGTCGGTCAGGTCCGACTGGATCTCCACCTCGAGGTAGGAATCCTCGACGTAGATCGAACCGAAGTTGTGCGTGTTGTCCCAAAAGCCGCCGCCGCCGCCGTCCTGGATCCAGAACTGGATGAAGCGAGAGCCGCCGCCCGCGTTCACGATCGAGTTGACGTCGTGAGATCCAGAGGGCGTCTGCCAGGCGGTCGCGGCAAGGATCCCCGTCTCCGTGGCCGAATCATCGAAGGTGTACATCGTAAACTCGGTCGTCTTGCCGTAGATCGAGGTGATCTTTGCCTTGAAGATGGTCGGGTTGGTCGCCGGGAATCCAGTGGGGGGGCCGCCGAGTCCGGCGAGCTTGCAGACGAGCCGGAACCGGATCACCGCAGCGGTCGGGCTGGGAATCCCGGCGTCGCTCTCCCACCAGACCTTCGCATTCTCGTCGAAGCCTGCACCGGGTCCGTCGATGCGGAAGGCATCCGGGGCCGAGAACTGGGTCACGTTGAGATTCACGCCCAGGGTCGAGGAGCTCTCGACCGTCATCGACTGGAGCTGGACCTGGGCCGTCTGGACCTCCAGCGCCGGCTGTTGCGAGATCGCTAGCATGGAATCGATCATCGCGCGGAACTGCGCCGCGCTGAACGAGACCGTCGAGACCGTGCGGCCCGAGTCGGTCGAGCTGTCCGCCAGCGTCTTGGTGTACCCAGCGCTCGGGATCAGCACCTTCTCGCCGGTGAGCGGCGAGACCACGTAGAGCGCGTCCAGCTCCTTCGCCTGCATGCCCGAGAAGACGAGCACGTTCGAGGCGAGGACCTCGACGATCGCCTCGGAGGCGTTGTGCGCGGTCGCCGTCGTCCCCTGCTGGCCGCGCGCGGTGAGGTTGATCGTGTTGGCGTTGACGAAGCTCGCGGTGACCCGCTCGGCGCCGATCTGTAGCTCGATGCCCGAGCCGGAGAGGCCTGTCGCGTCGGTGACGGTGTGGTTGCCGGTCGCCGAGGGCGTCGTGATCGCCTGGGCCAGGGTGGTCACCCAGCCGACCTTGCGGTTGATGACCGGGACGCCGCGCGCCTTGCCGACCGGGATCGGGTAGCGCTTGCCGAGGTCGCGCGGGTCGCACTCGGCGGCGACCGTGCAGACGGGCCAGACCAGGTTCGGCTCGATCGACTCGAAGGTGAGCGGGATCTCCGTCGGCGTGACGGTGCCGACGCCCGTGAGCTCGCCACGGAAGCGGAAGACGTGCTCCGTCCCGGGCAGGTCGCGCAGGTCCCAGCGCTTCGCGGTGGGCGAGACGTCGAGGAGCCGCGTGGGATCGACGAGCAGCGAGGCGAGCTCGACCTTCGCGAAGTGGAGGTTCTTGGTGCGCAGGCGCTTCCAAAGCGAATCGCCGTTCCCGTCGCGATCGTTCGCGAGCGTCAGGTCGAGCACCGTTCGCCGGGTGTCCGCGAGCTCGGCGTTCGGAATGTGCTCCATGCGGCGCGAGATCGGCGAGAGCTGGCGGATCAGGTCCTCGAAGTCCTTGGCCGCGCCGCCCGCCCAGGGGTAGAGGACCGGGTGGTTCTTCGTCCACCACCATTCCGATTCCACGGTCGCCGACGTGTAGTTGGTGTAGGTCGTGAGGTGGACCAGGATGATCGGCGCCACGCTGCCGCGGCCGACCAGCGCCGACTGCGAGGCCGGGAGGGTCAGCACGGCGGGCCTAGCTCGTCTGCTCGATCAGCCGGAAGCCGTATTCGTGGCCGAGCTTGATCGAGGGCATGGGGCTGTCCTGCTCGCGGTCGCCGTCCTCGAGGAGCTTCGCGACGAACGGCAACGTGCTCGCATGAGGGGGCCAGAAGAGGAAGGCGGCGGCACGGCCCAGGTTGGCGACGTCGGTGAGCAGCACGGAATCCGCGGCTGCGTCGTCGACGTCGTGGTAGCTGAAGCCAAAGATGCGCCGAGCGGGCCCGAGGACTGCGGTGATCTCGCGGGTCGGGAACTCGGTGATCTCGGTGGGCACCCGGATCGGCGTCTCCCAGCCCGGGTCGAGCCCACGCACGGTCGAGCGCCGGCGCGTCAGCCAGAGCTCGCCTAGCTCCCAGGTTCCGGTGCCGTCGAAGAGCACCCGAACGTAGCGGTCGGTCGTGCTCGTGAACGCGAAGTCGATCGCGCCGGTCCCGGCTACGGTCGGGCTGCTGCCCCGCAGTGTCGACGCGGGCGAGCTCGAGCCGGAGTAGACCCGGACCGTCGCGCCGCTCAGGTTGTGCCCGGCCGGGATCCAGCAACGATCGACCGCCTCGAGGGTGCCGGTGCCGCGGTTCGTCTCGACGTGGTGGTCCGCTTGCGAGGCGGAGAACTTCATCAGGAGCGTCGTGCGCGCGTCGATCAGGCGCTCCTTCCCGAAGTTTGCCGCGGTCGCGTACTTGGTCGTGATCGCGCTGGCCCCTGCGAGCGCGCCGGCGTGCAGGATCCCGTAGGCCGGATTCTGATACGGCCCGAGCGGCGCGCCACCGCCGTCGACGACGCCGGCCGCCGCCTCGACCTCGACCCAGCCCGAGAGGTTCATCGAGCTCGCGCCCGCGGAGCTCACCCGCAGGTAGACGAGACCGCCAGCCGCGATCGCGAGGGAGCCGGTCCCCGTGCCGTAGGCGACTCCGTCCGAGAGCGTGACGGAGATGCCCGACCCGCCGCCGCCCGAGGCGTTGCGGACCGAGGCGACGACGACGTCGCCCGCCGCGTGGTCCGAGCGGCGCAGGAAGACGCGCGTGATCGTCGCGGCGGCGGCCAGCTCGCCGATCACCACGTCGACCCCGACCCAGGGCGACACGAGCCCCGGAATCGTGGTGATCGGCATCCGGTCGGGGTAGGCCACGCGCTAGAAGCTCCGCGTTCCGACGAGCCGCGAGCCGCCCCCGACGAGCCGGATCCGGGTCCCGCCGAGGAAGGGCTGGTTCCCGGCCGCGACCGCGCGGTCGACCTCGGGCTGGCTGCGCGGGTCCCGCGCGACGACCGAGCGGCCGACCTGGGCGTTGAAGGATGCCTGCGCGGCCGCGGCGTTGCGCGCGCTCTGCGCGTAGCGGTCGTTCGCGCTGGCGGCGGTCCGCTGCTCCGTCGCCAGGTTGCGGAGGCCCTGCGAAAGCTCCCCGGTCGCCGCAGCCTGGTCGGTGATGGCGGCCGTGGTGCCGTTGAGCTGCACGGAGAGCTCCGCGTTCCGCGCCCCGGCCGCAGCCGCGATGCGCTCGTAGTCCTGCCAGCTGATGACGCCCTGGCGCGCCGCGTTGCTCGCCCGCAAGACGAGCTCCTCGTTGCGCTGGATTGCCGCGTTGAGCTGCTGATCGAGCTGGACGCCGAGCGAGAGCGCCCCCTCGGCGATGCTACGGAAGATCGCGTCCTCCTCGGCGGCGATCGTCTTCGCGCGCGCGAGACCGGCGGCCAGGGCCTCCTGGGAGACCGCCGCCGCGTTGGAGGCAGTCGCCAGCGCGTTGCTGGCTTCCGCGAGATTCCGTGTGACCTCGACGTTGAGCGCGAGTCGGACCTTGAGCTCGTCGACCGTGATCCCGAGCCGGGCCGCGGTGGCCTGGAGCGCGTCGAGGCTCACCTGCGCGTCGGTCGTCTGGATGTTGAGCGCGAGCCGCGCCTGGAGCTCGGCGACGGTGAGCCCGAACTCCTGGGCCCGAACCTGGATCGCCTCGAGGCTCGCGACGGCCGCCCTCGTGTCGACGTCCAGGATCAGGAACGCCCGCAACTCCTCGAAGGTAATACCGAGCGAGCGCGCGATCGCGTCGACCTGCTCGAGGCTCGCCACCGCCTGCCCGGTGCGAATCTGCGGGGCCACGTCGATGGCCCCGATCGTCCTGCGCACCCGCTCCGCGTCGACCTCGAGGTCAGAGAGGTTGGCCCGCGCCTCGTCGACCAGCACGTTCAGCGGGATCGGCTCGGCCATCGCACGCGCGGTGCTCTGTGCGCGAGCCTCTAGATCCTCGAGCCCTGCGCGCGCTGCCTCGGTGCGCACGGTCGGATCGAGCGAGACCTCGGTGCGCGCGGCGCGCTGCGCCTGCGCCACGAGCTCTTCGAGGCTGCGGAGCGCCTGGTCGATCAGCACGCGCGGCGTCAGGTCGACGGGAGTCGCGCCGATGCGGAGCGACCGGCCCTCGAGCGTCTCGAGGTTGGCGAGCGCCTCGTCGGTGAGCACCCGCGGCGTGATCTCGACCGGAGTGCTCGCCACTGCCCGCGAGCGCGCCTCGACCCGATCGAGACCCGAGAGGGCCTCCTCGGTCCGCACCTGGACGGCGAGCTCGAGCGGCGTCGACGCGAGGCGCTCGGCGCGAGCCGCCACGTCCTCGAGGCGTGCCGTCGCCTCCTCGGTGCGCACGGTCGGCGCGATCTCGATCGGGACGCGCGCCACGTCTCGCGAACGAGCCGCGAGGGCGTCGAGCCTCCGAAGCGCCTCATCGGTCTGCACCTCGGCCACGAGCTCGACCCGGGTGCCACCGACGCGCGTCGCCCGCGCGGCGACCAGGTCGAGCTCCGCGAGCGCCTGGTCGTTCAGGACCCTGGGCGTGAGCTCGATCTGCGCCTCGGAGACCCGCTGCGTCCTGGCCTCGAGCTCGTCCAGCCCGGCGAGCGCCCCCGCAGCGCGGAGCGTCGGCGTGATCTCGATTTGCGCGGCGTCCGTCTCGCGCACGCGCGCCGCGAAGGCATCGAGCTCGGCGAGGGCCGCGCTGGCGCGGACCTGGGGGACGAGCTCGATCGGGACCTGGTCGAGCTGGCGTGCGCGACCCGCCAGGGCGTCGAGCTCCGCCAGGGCCTCGACGGTCCGCACCTGCGGCACGAGCTCGATCGAGACCTGGCCCGCACGCTCCGCGCGCGCCTCGAGCTCGTCCAGGCTCGCGAGGGCCTCCACGGTGCGGACAGTGGAGCCGAGCTCGATCTGCGTGCCCGCGACGCGCTGCGCGCTCTGCTCGAGCTCGAGCAGGCCTGCCTGTGCCTCCGCCGTCCGGATGCGTGCGGTGAGCTCGACGGGCGCAGCGCCGACCTCCTGTGCGCGCGCCTCGAGTGCGTCGAGGCTCGCCAGGGCATCGGCGCTTCGGACCGTGGGCGCGAGCTCGATCTCGGCGCCCGCGGTCCGGAGCGCGCGGGCCTCCACCTCCTCGAGGCCCGCCAAGGCGCCGGCGGTCCGGACGCGGGGAGAGAGGTCAATCTCCGTCGCGCCCACCTGCCGGGCCCGGATCTCGAGGGCTCCGAGGCTCGCGAGGGCACCCTCAGTGCGAATCTCCGGCGCCAACTCGATCGAGACGTTGCCCAGCCGCTCGGCGCGTGCCTCGAGCGCCTCCAGGCGTGCGGTCGCCTCCTCCGTCCGGACTTGCGGGGAGATCTCGACCGGCGTTCCGGCGAGGCGTTGGGCGGTCGCCTCGAGATCGCCGAGCCCCGCCAGCGCAGGAGCCGTCCGGACTGTGGGAGAGATCTCGATCTCGAGCGCCGCGACCTGTTGCCCGCGGGTCTCTACGGCAGCCAGCGCGGCCAGGGCTTCGTCGGCGCGGACGCGTGGGGCGAGTTCGACCTCGGCCCTGGCGACCCTCTGCGCGACGGATTCGAGCACCTCGAGGCTCGCGATGGCTCCCTCGGTCCGCACCTGGGGCACGAGCTCGATCGCCGTGCTCCCGAGCCGATCCGCCTGCGAGCCGAGGGCCTCCAGGCGGGCGACCGCCTCCTCGCTGCGGATCTGCGGCTCGATCTCGATCGCCGTGCCCGCGAGCTCGCGGGAACGAGCCGCGACCCGCTCGAGGCCTGCGAGCGCCTGATCGTTCCGGACCTGGGCGACGAGCTCGATCGGCGTCCGCGCGACCTGCTCCGCACGCGACTCCACCTGGTCGAGGCGCGAGAGCGCGTCCTCGGTGCGGACCGTCGTCGTGAGCGGGCGTTCCACGGCGCGACCCACGTCCCGGGCGCTGGCCTCGAGCTCCTCGAAGCTCGCGAGCGCCTCGGTCGTCCGAACCTGGGGGACGATCTCGATCGCGGTGCGGGCGAGCTCCTGGGCCCGGACCTCGACCGCCTCGAGGCCGGCCAGGGCCTGCTCCGTCCGGGTACGGGGCTCGAGTTCGATCGGTGCCCGTCCGACCTCCCGCGCGCGGGCTTCGATCGCGTCGAGGCCGGCGAGGATCTCGTCGCTGCGGATTCTGGGGACGAGCTCGATCTCGGTCTCCGCAGCGCGCTGGGCCTCGGTCCCGAGCTCCGCCAGGCGGGCCACGGCCGTGTCGATCCGAACCTGGGGCGTGATCTCGATCTCCGCGCGCCCCACCTGCTGTGCGCGGGTCTCGACGTTATCGAGGCGCGCCAGGGCGTCGTCTGCGCGAACGGTCGGCACGAGCTCGATCGGCGTGCCGCCCACGCGCTCGGCGCGGCCGCGGAGCTCGTCGAGCCTCGCGAGCGCCAGGTCGGTCTGGACTGCTGCCGAGAGCTCGATCCGGGTAGCCTCGAGCCGCCGCGCAGTTGCCTCGAGGTCGGCCAGACGCGCTACAGCCTCCTCGGTGCGCGCCTGGGGCACGATCTCGATCGGAGTGGTCCCCAGGGTCAGGGCGCGGGCCTCGACGGCCTCCAGGCGGGCCAGGGCCCCTTCCGCCCGCACCTCGGGGATGATCTCGATCGAGGCGTCCCCGACACGCCGGACGGTGACCTCGAAGTCGCCGAGGTCAGCGGTCGCCGCCTCCGTGCGGACCTGGGGCGTGATTTCGAGCGCGATCGACCCCACCTCGCGGGTGCGGGCCTCGAGCTCCCCGAGGCGCGCGAAGGCGCGCTCGGTGCGCACCTCGGGGGTGATCTCGATCGGCGCCCGTCCGAGCTCCCGGGAGCGCGCCTCGACCTGGTCGAGGCCGGCGATGGCGCCTGCCGTCTGGATCTGCGGCACGAGCTCGATCGGGGTCTGCGAGAGCCTTCGCGCGTGAGTCCCCACGCCGTCGAGCGCTGCGTGAGCCTCGTCGGCGCGGACCCGGGGCACGAGCTCGATCGGTACGGCTCCGAGCTGCTCCGCGCGGGCCTCAATCGAGCCGAGGCCCGCGAGCGCCGATTCGCTCTGGACCCGAGGCTCGATTTCGATCGTCCTCCGGGCGACCCGCTGGACCTGGTCCTCCAGGGCTCCGAGACGCGCGACCGCTTCCTCGGTGCGAACTTCGGGCACGATCTCGATCGCCGTGCGCGTGAGCTCCTGGGATCGGTCGCGGAGCGCGTCCAGACCCGCGAGCGCGTCGTCGGCGCGCACCCGGGGCTCTAGCTCGATCGGCGTCGCGGCGACCCGCTCGGCCTGGCGGCCAAGCTCCCCGAGGCGCGTGATGGCCTCCTCGGTGCGGACCGTGGGCGTGATCTCGATCGGCAGCTTGCCGATTTCTCGCGAGCGGGTCTCGAAGGCTTCGAGGCGGGCTATCGCGTCCCCGATGCGGACCGTGGGCGTGATCTCGATCGGCGTGGTCGCTACTCGCTCCGCCCGCGCCACCAGGTCATCGAGATCCGCCCGCGCCGCGCCGCTCTGGACCCGGGGCGTGATGATGACCGGCGCGCGGTCGACCTCGCGGGTCCGGGCCTCGAGGTCCCCGAGTGCCTTCGTGGCGGCGTCGGTCCGTACCTGGGGCGCGATGGCATCGAAGCGAAGCCGGCTCAGCCCCTCGAGTCGCGCCCGGAGTTCCTCCGTCGTGATCCCCGCGCGCCGCGCGGAGGCCTCGAGGGCCTCGATGCTGATCGTGACCGGCTGGACGTCCAGGGTGTCGACCGCGCCGGCGATCTTGCCGATTGCGCTGCCAAGGGTGTCGGCGAACAGGGTGAACGGCCGGAAGACGAGAGCGAGTTTGCCGACCACCTCGCCGGCCACTTCGGCGACCCGCTCGAGCTCCTGCACGCGCTCGCGGATCTTCGTGACGCTCGCCGCGAACTCGTTTCCTCCGACCGCGGCGTTGACGAAGCTCTCGCCCAGGTCGCCGAGATCGTTCCGGAGTCCGGTCAAGGCCCCCGCCCGCGTCCGCCCGATCTCCTGCGCCGCGCCCCGGAACTTCTCGGCGAGGAACTCGAAGCCCTCCGCGGTCAGACGCCCCTCGTCGCGGAGCTGGCCGAGCTCGGGTACGAGCTTTCCGATCTCGCGTCCCACCTCGCCGCGCAGAACCTGGGAGACCGAGCGTGCGGCCGCCTGGAGGTCGAGATCGAACGCGGAAGCAAGGTTCAGCGTGACCTGGGTGGCCTCTTGCATCCGCTCGGCGCTGACGCCGAGATCGGCGAGATAGGCCTGGAGCGAGATCACCGCGTCGTCCGAGAACTTGGTGACCTGCTGGAGCGCCCGGGCCTGGCGGTCGAGGCCGGAAATCAGCGCATCGGAGGCGATGCCGGCGCGCTCCAGCGCGGCCGCGCGCCGGCGCTCCGCCTCCTCCTGCTCGAGGGCACCGGCCGCCGCGCTACGGAGGCCTCGCGTGAGCGCGCTCAAGCCGGCCACGGCCGCGGCGCCGCGCAGGAGCATGCTGCGCAGCGATGCCGCGACCGTGGCGTAGCCGCGGCTCGCCCCTTGAGCGGCCCCCTCGCTGTCGCGGAGGCGACGGTTCAGGGCTTCGTTCTGCCTCGCGACCGCGGCCTGCGCGCGCTCGTAGTCGCGCAACGTGATCGCGCCCCGCTCGTAGCTCTTGCGTGCCTCCTCGAGGACCACGGCGTTGCGCCGCAGGGTCGCGTTGACGTCCTTCTCCAGGACGACGCCGAGCCGGCGCAGGCTCCCCTCGAAGCTCTTCGTGTTGGTCTGGATCTTCGCGATTTGCGCGGATGCCCGGTCCTCGGCCTCGATCCGGGCGCGGACGACGAAGGAGCGCGCCATGGCGGGCTCCTGCTAGCGGAAGATGATTTCGAGCTCGCTGTTGGCGGTGGCGCCGCGCAGGACCAGCTCGATCTCGGACCCGGCTTTGGTGCCGAGCTTCTGCGGCGCGGTCGTCAGGAGCTCGGGCTGCGGGGCGAGGATCTGGTGCGCGACCGCCGGGTTCCCGGTGGTCATGCTGGCGCCGACCTGGAAAGAGACCTGGTCGAGCGTGCCGGAGCTCGTCGCCAGGATCTGCGTCAGGTCGTAGTTCTTGGCGGCGTCGTCGCTGAACAGCCGGCCGCTGATCTTGACCTCGCGGTCTGAGGCCTCCTTGACCACGCCAGCGGGCGCATTGCTGTCCGGGAACTCCTCGAAGGCCGGTTCGATCGAGAGCGTGAGCTCCTCGAAACCGCGGGTCTCCTGCCAGGCATTAGCGACGGCCTGCACGACGGGCGCCGAGACGGAGGCCTGAGTGGTGTAGTTGAGAGTCGTCGGAAGCGCGGCGAGCGTCGGAGCCAGGACGGAGCCGACCTCGACGGTTGCCGTCGCGATCGCGAGCCCGCCCGGGGTGTACTCGATCGCGAGCGAGGCGCGGCAGTCCTGGAGGCGGAGGCGGTTGCCGGAGTAGAAGATCAGCGCGCTGATCGGAAGTGGGGAGCTGAAGACGTAGCGCTGTCCGACGCCGGCACCCCAGTCGGCGCCGGCCATCCCCGCGGCCTGGAGCAGTGCGTCCAAGCCGGGATGAAGGATCGCGTCCGCATCAGCCGGCGCGCCGGGCACGGTCACGCGGCTACCACAGAAGGGGAACGCGAACTCGAAGCTCGGCACCTCGGCCTTCAGGAAGTCCGAGAGCGAGCGCGTGAAGGAGCCGGCCAGGAACGCCTTGTCGCGCTTGCTGCGACCCACCGTCAGCGACAGGCCGGACTCGCCGATTCCGCTCTCCGGGTCGCCGAGCATCAAGCCCCCCGAGGTGGCCCACGAGGTCGTGATGCCATCAAGAGTGGTGTTGTAGGTGCCCTCGGCAACCTGGGGCAGGAAGCCCACCGCGACTTCAAACGCGAACTTCGCCATGCCGCACTCCTACCCGGTCCGCACCGAGACGTCAGTGCGAACCGTCACGACGATCAGGGCCCCCTCGCGGGCCACCTCGTAGCTCGGGACCGTGACCACCTCGTGGGCGGAGGCGAGGCCCCGCCAGAAATCCGCGTCGATCACCGTCGCGAGCCAGCTCTGCATCGCGCCCTCGGTGTAGGCGCGCTCGTTGGTCGGGGTCGCGAGCCGGTGACGGACGACCAGCTCGAGCGCTTCGACGACGTACTCGACGTTGGAATCGCTGGCGTCGATGGCCGAGGGACCACCGCGCAGCGCGAAGCGGGTCGACCCGGCGGGGACTTTCTCTAGGTCGTCCCGGTAGTCGGAGCCGAGGCGCGTACCCCCGGTCGCGGTCGCGATCGCGGCCGCGGCGTCGGCGAGGAGCTGCGCCGGCGTCGGCACCTCAGGAGGCCTCGCGGAAGGCGGTGACAAGGAGCCCGGCGCCCCGGTAGGCCACGTCCGGGTGCTCCCGCAGGGTGCGCTCGGAGACGTGGCACGACTCGACGGCGCCGGCCAGGGTCGGGTCGCCCCGGATCGCATCGCGGATCGCGTCGGCCTTGAGTGCCGTCGCCTCCTGCGTCTCCTCCCGGGTCACGAGGAGGAGGATCACGGTCGTGGTGACCCGCTCCTGGAGCTGGGGCAGGAGTGCCACGGAGTCCCGCGGATCGTAGGCGAAGAGGTGCGGGAACTCTCCGGGAGAGAGCTTCTCGGCCACGCGGATCCCGCGCTCGGTGCGCCCGGCCGTCAAGAGCTCAGGGACGCCGGCCTGGGCCAGCACGATCAGGCGATCCAGGACCGCGCCCCACTCGCTCACGCGGCGCCCCCGCCCGCGGCGCCGAGCACGCGGTCGATCGCAGCGAACCAGACGGCCTCGAGGCGGTCGGTGGAGACGGCCTCGGCCGCCGGGAACAGGTACGGCCGCGGGCGCAGGCCCCGGCCGCGCGCGCCGAAGTGGAGGGCCCCGGCCTGCGGGAGCTCGGAGCCGACGTCGACGTAGCGGGGGATGCCGGCCGGGTCGACGTCGATCGAGGCACGGAGCTCGCCCGTGAGCACGCGCAGGACCTGGCCCGAGAGGTACTGCTCCTGGCTCTCGCGCTGGATGAGCTCGGCGGAGGCGAGGAGCGCCTCTCGGTAGAACTCGTGGGCCTCGGGGAGCGCCAGCTGCGCGAGGGCGTCGTTCAGCCGCTTGAAGTCGCGGACGAAGGTCACG
>Ga0209342_10003291_pt1 | contig 17055 bp, 14 predicted proteins | sample RifCSP16_2_FD_184023 | JGI IMG/M metagenome (GOLD analysis project Ga0209342, IMG submission 184023) | Soil microbial communities from Rifle, Colorado - Rifle CSP2_sed 16_2 (SPAdes) (version 2) | ecosystem: Environmental > Terrestrial > Deep subsurface > Rock core/Sediment | place: Rifle... | reverse complement strand
AAGTGGAGGCGGCGGCTCAGCCCTTTCCCCCGCGCAGAATTTCCCATGCACCGGAAGCAAGACGTCCTCGTTTCAGTGGCAGCGGGTACATACACCCTTTGGAGTAATAATCAACCGCCGCTTGTAGATGGCTCCTTCCTTATCCTTTCCGTCCTTGCAGTCATGGGCGTCCGCCGACGGCAATCCCCCATCGTTTTGATGGCGGCGGCTACAACCCGAGCAACGCGCCCCTCAACCAGAGGCGTGGGAAACATACACACGTCTGGGATTCCACGAACCACGGTGTGCAAGGGGGGTAGTAGGGGATGTGGGGGGCATAGGGGGGAGAAGCGTTTTCCCCCCTTGCCCCCCACAACGAACAGACGTAGTGCGTCCCACGCAGTAGTCCTCGATCCAGTGCCCTGGAAAAAAGAGGGTGCCATGGCACTGGGCCCCCTTGCCCCCCTCACGGGATTTGACTTCGGCAACCAAACTCCGGACCACCCCCGACGAATACTAGAGCCTCGTCGAGAAGCATGTGCGAGTGAGAAGCGCCCCCGCTTCCCCCCGGCCCTCGGCGCTCCCAGGTGACCATAGGCCATCGGGGGCTTGCTCGCACATTGGGCCCCTGGTATAGTTCAGAGGCCGAGGGGGCCTCAGGGTCCGTAGCATCTCACCCCACAATCCCTAGGAGGTTCTGTGCGGCGCTTGCGGTGGTTGGCGATCCCCCTCGCGATCCTGGCCGGGGTCTTCTCTCTCCGTCCTCTTGTGGCCCTGGCGGACGCAGCCCTCACCATTACTCCCATCACCTGGAACGTGGTCGGCCTCGATTCGAATGATGTCAACGTCGGCCCAAACAACTTTCCCGTCGGAGCGCGCGTCTGCAACACCGGAGATGCGCCGGCCACCAACGTCTCATCTTCGTTTGTCTGGGAGACGCCGAGCGACCCCTACATCAACAGCCGCCCGGGCTCCCTGACGACGCTTTCTGTCCCCACGCTCGCGCCGGCCGCCTGCACCGACTTCTACTTCGAGGCGCAGGTCACGCGTAATCCTGGCGCCTACAACCACTTTCGCCGCTACTACATCACCGCCACCGCCGACGGTCTGGGCACGGTCAGCACGCCTCGGCCCCGGGAAATCTTCGTCGAACACCTGATCTCGCAGAGCCGCAACGCCACCACGGACGTCAGGCTCAACGGCGTCTCCATCCCCGCCGGCGGCACGATGTCGCTGCTGGTGGGCAACACCTACACGATCACCCTGGTCGCCAGCACCGCCACCAACGGCTACAACCAGATCGAGACGTTTATCAACTTCCCCAACACCATCTTCCAGGTCCTCTCGGTCCAGACCGCCTACTCGGCCGACACGTCCCCGTACGTCTCAAACCCCGACAACAGGCTCTACGGTGACGGCTGCTTGTGGGACAACGATCCCAACAGCCCCACCTATCGTTCCTGCATCGGCGTCGACGGCAAGGCGGGCGGCAACATCACGGTCACCTACCAGATCCGGATCATCGGCGGCGGTGGAACCACACAAACCCTTAACAGCCTGATCTACGATTTCTCCGGCAGCAGCTATCACTACAACGCCGACTTCGCGGTCTCGTCCCGCATCGCCGCGATCGTCGACCCGGCCTCCGTCACTATCGCCAAGGCCTTCACCCCCAACCCGAGCATCGTCGGCGGCACCTCGACGCTCACCTTCACCCTCCGCAACCCCAACGGCGTCGCAATGAGCGGCGTCAGCTTCGCCGACACCTTCCCGACCTCCCCCGGAGCGATGGTCGTCGCCAACCCCGCGGGCGCCTCGACCTCCGGCTGCGGCTCCCCGGCCTTCGCGCCCTCCCCCGGTGCGGCCTCGATTTCGTTCTCCAATGGCACGATCGCCGCCAACGGCACCTGCACGGTCAGTGTGAACGTGACGACACCCGCCACGGGGACATACGACAACATCTCGGGGCCCCTCTTCATCGGCACAGTCGACACCGGCAACACCGCCAGCGCCAGCCTCGTGGTCGGTTCCACTCCCCCCGCGCCGCCTCCGGTCTGCGGGCTCACGATGGCGCAGTGGAACTTCACCGGGATCTCCAACCCGCCGCCCCAACCGGCGCCCTCGACGCAGGCCCCCAACGTCGCCACCGCAGCGATCAGCCTCGGCGGCACGTCGCCCGGCTCCCTATTCGACGAGGCCGACGCCACATCGGGGAGTCCGGCGCCGTCGCTCCTCACCTACGGCTGGCCGAACGCCGGGCCCATCAACACCGCCACCTTCCCCTTTATCCAGTTCACGATCGACACGCGCAACTACACCCAGGTCCAGTTGCAGTTCGACGCCGAGCGCAAGTCCAACGGCCCGAACAACGATGCCGTCTACGTTAGCACCAACGGGATCAGCTGGACGCTCGAGAGCGCGTTCCTCTCGACGACATCCTGGGCCGCATACGGGCCTTTCGATTTCACCGGGCAGACCAGCGCAACCGGCGTCACGTATTTCCGCATCTACGGTTACGGAGCCAACACGCCGAGCAAGGGCGCGGACCTGAGCTTCGACGACGTCACCTTCACAGGCTGCGCCACGCCCGCTCCGCCAACCATCACCAAGGCCTTCTCCCCCAACCCGATCGCGGTTGGCGGCAGCTCGACGCTCACCTTCACCCTCACCAATCCGAACAGCGTGGCACTGACCGGCGTGACGTTCACCGACGCGCTGCCCACGGGCCTCGAGGTGGCCTCCACGCCGGCGGCTGGCACGACCTGCGGCGGGGCGCCCACCTGGGCTCCCGCGGCCGGCGCCACGACGCTCACCTTCGGCAGCCCCACCGGGGCCACCATCGCCGCCGGCGGATCGTGCACTGCACAGGTGAACATCACGGCCACGACCGCCGGCCCGCACGCGAACGTCAGCGGATACGTCTCCGCCACAGAGAGCGGCCCCAACACGGGCCCGGGCGGCTCTGCCAGCGCCTCGCTGACCGCCCTCGTTCCCCCCACCGTCTCAAAGCAGTTCGCGCCCAACCCGGTCCTGGTCAACACGACCTCCACGCTCACCTTCACGCTCTCCAATCCCAACCCAAACGACGCGCTCACCGGCGTCTCGTTCACCGACGATTTGCCGCTCAACCTTAGCGTCCCGACGCCCCCGGCTGGGGCACAATGCGGCGGAACGGTGACCTCGGCGCTGGTCGGCGGCCTCTACCGCATCACTCTCACGGGGGGCACACTAGCGGCCGGCGGCTCGTGCACGGTCACCGTCGAGGCCGTATCTTCCACTCCCGGATCGTACGCCAACACCAGCGGTGCGGTCTCAGCCAACATCGTCGGCGCCGGCAACACCGCCTCCGATACGCTGCTCGTGCAGCCCGTCCACCCCGGCGTCTCCATTCTCAAGCGGGTCTCAACCGCACCCTCGGGTCCGTGGACCACATTTGTCGGAGTCGCCGCCGGGGTAGATGTGTACTACCAGTTCACTGTGGAGAACACCGGCGACGTTCCGCTCACCTCGGTCAACGTCACCGATCCAACTCTGGCAGGGCTGGGGGTGGACCTCTCCGGGTGCGCCTGGGCCAGCATGCCTCTCTACGACGTCCAGACCTGCGTCGTCGGGCCCGTCACCGCGTTGACCGGTGCCCACCCCAACACCGCCACCGCCCACGGCACCTATAGCGCCACGGTCTACAACTCCGCGCCTTCGACGGCCTCCTACGCCACGACCGGGCTCACACTGGCCAAGAGCGTCGCCGAAGGCTACTTCTCCGCCGCCGGCGACGTGCTGCACTACAGCTTCCTCGTAACCAACAGCGGCTCCGCACCCCTTGCCGGGCCAGTGACGGTCAGCGATGACCGATCCGCCGATGAGGCCTGTCCATCCGTGGATACCGTCGGCGACCTGGACGCGTTCCTCGATGCAGGCGAGTCCATCACGTGCATCGCCACCTACACGGTCACGGCAGCGGACGTAACGGCCGGCTCGGCCACGAACACAGCCTCCGCCGCGGCAGGTGGTGTGACCTCCAACACCGACAGCCAGACGGTCTACTTGAACCTTCCGGAGCTGGGGATCACCAAGGCCAACTCGACCTCCGGCGCGGCCTCGCTCGGCGTCCCCTTCACCTGGAGCCTCACCGTCACCAACCTTGGCCCACTGGCCGCCACGTTCAGCGACGGGCAGACGATCGTCGGCGATCCACTGCCCGCCGCTGCAGCCTACGGCGCGCCCACGCCCGGGGGCTTCACCAACATCACCAACTCGGCCAACATCAGTTGCGCCATCGATGGCAGCAACGTACTGGCCTGTTCGGCGAGCGGTGCCGCGGTGACGATTGGCGCCACGACCGGCAGCTTTGCGGTGACCATCGTCGTGACGCCAACGGCGATGGGAGGCCTGGCCAACACCGCCACGGTGGATCCGGATGGCCTGGTGGCCGAGGCCGATGAGGGCAACAACTCCAGCTCCGACACCGTCACGGTGGGAGCCCCGAATCTGTCCGCCGTCAAATCCAACGACGCGGGCGGCAGCGTCACACCGGGAACGCCGTTCACCTGGACCGTCGAGATATCCAACGCCACGGGCGCAGGGATCGGCCCGGCCACATTCGCCAGCGGCGAGCGCATCTTGCTCGACAACCTGCCTGCCGGCCCGGCCTACGGCGCCGTCACAGTGACCAACGGCGCCACGCCGCCCGGGGGAACCGGCAGCCCAAGCTGCTCGATCGCAAGTCTCGCGCTGACATGCACCGCCAGCGGTGGGTCGGTGACGCTCTCGCCGGGCGCGTCTTTCCGGACCGCCTTCAGCGTCACCCCCGCCTCGGCAGGTGCGCTGGCAAACCCGGCCGGCGGCGGCCGCTGCGAGGTCGATCCCGACGCGCTGATCTCCGAGACGAGCGAGGCCGATAACGCGTGCAGCGACACCGTAACGGCCGTAGCTCCCCCCTCGATCAGCAAGTCTTTCACCCCCGACCCGATTGCCGTCGGCGAAACGTCGACGCTCACGTTTACCATCACCAACCCCAATAGCGCCACGGGCCTCGCCGGCATCGCCTTCACCGACACTCTGCCAGCCGGCCTCACCGTCGCCTCGTCGACGACCCCGCAGTGTGGCGGGACACTCGCGGTCACCACTCCCGATACGATCGCGTTGAGCGGCGGATCTCTCGCCGCCGGCAGCTCCTGCACCTTCGACCTCACCGTCACCGGTACGTCCGCCGGCCTCAAGAGCAACACCACCGGCGCCGTGTCCTCGACCAACGGCGGCACCGGCAACACCGCCTCCGACACGCTCAATGTCATCGGCCCGCCGTCGATCGCAAAGGCTTTCACTCCGACTGCGATCACGGTCGGTGGCACCTCGACGCTCACGTTTAGCATCACGAATCCTGTGGCCAATACCGTCGCCCTCACCGGCGTGGCCTTCGGCGATAGCCTGCCTTCCGGCCTCCAGGTGGCCGCCTCCCCCAACGCCAGCACCTCGGGCTGCGGCTCGCCGACGTTCGTGCCCGCCGCCGGCGACACCGCCCTCGCCTTTGGCGGAGGCACGATCCCCGTCGCCGGCACATGCACCGTGGCGGTCGACATCACCGCCACGACCACCGGGACGAAGGTCAACACCAGCGGCAACGTGTCCTCCACCAATGGCGGAACGGGCAACGCCGCCTCGGACACGCTCACCGTTTCGATCGTTACGATCTCCGATCCGGCGGTGACCAAGACCACCGACCCGGCCACCGCGCAAGTCGGCGACACGGTAACGTTCACGCTGGTGGTCCGCAACGATGGCACAGCCGATGCCGACAATGTCATCCTCACGGATCCGGTGCCCGCCTTCTTGGACGTCTCTAGCGTAGACGTTACACCGGCCGGCCCTTCGGTCGGCATCGTCGGCAACACGGTCACGGTGGATTTCACGACTCTCTCGCCGTCCGAGAGCTACACCGTGACGATCACGACCATCGTCAACAGCCTCGGCGCCCCGCCGGGTGGCACGAACACGGCGTCGGTGGCCACGACCTCCGGCGACGCCAACCCCGCCAACAATGCCTCTTCGGCGCCCGTCACCATCGTCGTGGTGAGCGAGCTCCCGGCTCCGGCGACGGGGTTTGCGCCCGGCCGAACGACGGCCCTACCGGAGCAGCCGGAGGACATCCCCTACAGCAACTACGGCGACCTGTGGATCGAGATCCCGGCGCTTCGCGCCAACCTGCCGATCGTTGGCGTGCCGCTCAACGAGGACGGTTGGGATGTGGCCTGGCTCGGAGGCCAGGCCGGCTACCTCAACGGCACTGCGTTCCCAACCTGGAACGGCAACAGCGTGATCACCGGGCATGCGACCTTGCCGAGCGGCCTCAATGGGCCCTTCGCCGGGCTGCGCGGCCTTCGCTACGGCGACGTGGTCGTCGTACACGCCTGGGGCATGCGCTATGTCTACGAGGTGCGGGAAACAGAGCTCGTGCGGCCGAACGACCCGTCCGTCTTTCGGCACGAAGAGCTCGCCTGGGTCACACTGGTCACCTGCCAGGGGTACGACGAGCGCCTGGAGACCTACCGTTGGCGCCGAGTGGTGCGCGCCGTCCTCGTGCGTGCGGAATCAGGGCCGGCGGCGGACCAGCGTTAGGCCGCCCTGCCCCACCGCCCCGCCCGACACACCTCATAGGTTCAACCGCCCCTTGTGAGTGCGGCTCGGTCACTCCGTCCATGGCGCGTGTGCGCGCCCCCGCCAGCAATGTGGCACTGAATGAGCCGCGTGGGGTATATACACCCATTGAGATCCCACGAACCGCGGTATGCGAGGGGGTGATAGAGGGTGTGCCCCTCGCTTCGCTCGGGATGCTACGCGAGGGGACAAGAGGCCCCCTCGCTACCCTCGGGGGTGCTGCGCGAGAGCCAAGGCACTGGGCCCCTCGCGCAGCATCCCCCACAAAGGAATGTGAGTGGGAGCTCGAAGTTGAGGGAGGAGGGATCCAGGATTGGTCGCTGGCCCTGGACGGCCAGGAACGAGGTTCTCGCCTGCACCGCATCCGCGGCGCGCCGCGAGGCGCAGCGGGGGCCAAGGCATTGGGCCCCTCGCGCAGCATCCCCCCCTAAGCAATGTGGGTGGGAGCTCGAAGTCGAGGGAGGAGGATCCCACGGACGGTCATAAACGAGATTCTCACCTACCTCCGGGGCACCCGGCGACTCGGCATGGTGGGGCTGCGCTCGACAAATACGAACTCAGCGAACCTAGAGCTGAAGCGGAAACCACGTCTTCACGTTGAACGCCCACAGGCCGATCAGGAGGATCAACGCCACCACGATGATCAGCGCAGAAATCACAAGCCTGCGGCTCCGCGGCGAATGGCAGAACGCAAAGGCAATTGCTGCGAGACAATCCAGAAGGATCAGCGCGATGGGCGCTGTTAGCACGGGTCCGCCTCACAAGGGTGGAAGAGGGAACAGGTAGATCTGGATCAGCGACGCCAGCGCGAAGAACACAACCAATCCCACGATCAACGCAAGGGCGAACACAACAAGCCTCCGTGTCCTCGGCGAATGTCGCCAACCCACGGCGGCGGCCGCGATCACAAGCAGGATCAGTAGAGCGATCGACAGCATGTTGAGGGGCGAAAGGGCAATCAGGGGTCCCATGACATCAGGTCAGCCTTCGACGGTCTCGGCCAGCTCGATGGCCGCAGGTCTCCGAGCGTCCGCATCGGGATCTCACGCTCGATACACAGCTGGAAGAGGAGCCGACTCCATTCTGGACCGCAACGCCCAGGTGGTCAAGCGATCCTTGAAGAAGGAGCAGCAAAGGCCAATTCACTCCGTCAGCAAGACGGCCTCGTTTGAGTGGCGGCGCTTAGGTACAACTCTTGGAGTCTCCATCAACCGCCGCCTGCGAGCGGGGTGATAGGGGGTGTGCCCCCTCGCTCCGCTTCGCGCAGCACCCCTGTGGGGCGGGGTGTTACGCGAGGGGGCATAGCCCGCTCACTTCGCTCGCGGGTGCTCCCGGAAAGACGCCGGGACGTTGTGCGCGAGGCGGACAGGCACTTCCCCCCTTCCCCCCCCGACAGACGAGACGGGCCCCCGCCATCGCAGCCCGACGTAGCCACAGGCAGATGTATAATCGCCCATGCCTAACTCGGCCCGAGGCCTGAGCCGGTAAGAGTCGGATTCGCGTCAGGGGGATGGGCATCCGCCTCCGGGGAGAAAGGTCCATGCGCCAACCAATCCTCGCCGCCAATTGGAAGATGAACCTAGGACGCCCGCAGGAAGCACTCGATTTCGTGCGGCGCATCCGCCACCCCCTCAGCGAGATCGAGGGTGTGCTCAACGTCGTCTGCCCGCCGTTCACGGCGTTGGCGGCCGTCGCCGAGGCTCTCGCTCCCACCCAGATCGCCATGGGCGCGCAGAACATGCACTGGGAGGAGAAAGGAGCCCACACCGGCGAGATCTCGGCCGCCATGCTGGCCGGCCTTTGCCAGTTTGTCATTCTCGGCCACTCCGAGCGCCGCGCAGCCGGTGGCGCCCCGGAAACCGACGCCTCGATCAATCGCAAGCTGCGCGCTGCCCTCGCCTACGACCTCACGCCGATCCTCTGCGTGGGGGAGAACCTCCGACAACAGGAGAGCGGTGAGACCCATGGCTTCGTCACCGGCCAGGTGGCAAGCGGCCTCGAAGGGCTCAGCCCAGAGGAAATCTCCCGCTGTGTGATCGCCTACGAGCCCATTTGGGCCATCGGGACGGGCCGGGCGGCCACCCCGGTCGATGCCAATCGCGTGATCGCCCTCACCATTCGCGCTGCAATCGCCGAGCGGTTCGGCGAGAGCGCCGCCCAGGCGCTTCGCGTCCAATACGGCGGAAGCGTCACCGTAGACAATATCGGCGACTTTATGGCCATGCCGGAGATTGACGGCGCGCTTGTGGGAGGGGCGAGCTTGAAGCCCGACTACGTCGAGCTGGTCAGGCGGGCGGCGCAGGCGGCAGGCAGCAAGTAGCGCCGGCGGCCCGGGAACGCTCGACCACTGGGTTGGCCGAGGATCTTCGTTGGGATCAGCGCCCGCCCGGCGCTCTCCAAGGCGATGGCGAGTCGTTCGACCGCGTGGGCCTAGCGGTTCCCTGCGGCCAGCTCTCCGCTACTCGCTGAGAGCCACCTCGTCGACGACGCCCACAATCACGGCCCGAATCGCCCCGGGGTCGATCCCCAGAATCTGACGCGCCCCGTTGCCCTCATCGATCACCAGCACCGTATCCCCCGGCCCGGCCTGGACCACATCCACGGCGATGTCGTAGGAGCCGGTCTCGTTCCCCCGCAGGTCGAGCTGGTCGACCAGAAGCAGCTTGCGGCCGTCGAGGTGGTCGATCTTGATCGTCGAGACGACGGTCCCAATCACCTTGCCGATGTACACCGTCAGTCCTCGTCATCCGCGGGAGAGTGCCAGACGGCCGTCGGCTGGGCGCGGCGAACTCCGCGCTCCACGTCCACTTCGTCGACGATCCCGGTGATCGCCAGGTCCGCCGGGACGAAGATCTCGGGCAGGGCCTGAGCCGCCTCCCGGCTGCCGACCATGAAGACGAGCTCGCCTGGGCCGGCCTGGGCCGTGGCGTCGGCGGCGATCTGGGGCTCGCCCTCCGGCCTCAGATCTTCGTCGAGGAGCTGCACCACGAGGAACTTCACGCCTTCAAAGCCCTCAACCTTGCGCGTCGCCACGACGGTGCCGATCACCCGGCCGAATTTCACAGCGCCCCTCTCACCCGAGACCCAAACCACGTCGTCTCGCCGACGTTCTCCCACATCTCCGGGTGCAGCTTCGGGATCACGACCTCGCGCACGAGGAGGTCCGGCCGCTCGAGAACGCCCACGCCGATCTGCACGGCGGCCTCGACGTCGGGGATCAGCCCCGAGAACAGCACGATCCCCTTGCCGCCCAGGCCGTCGGCCAGCCGCACTTCCACCAGGTGGACAAGCGCGCCCTTGACACCGGCATCGGCCGCGTGGATCGCGGCCGCCACGGTTGTGGTCTCGATCACGCCCAGCGCGTCGGTGGCCTGGGGCGCGCGCGCCCCGCCGATCGTCTCCACCACTTCGGGATGCACCTGGGGCAGCAGGACGAAATCCAGGACGGACGAGCCACCCACCTCCCGGCCGGCGGCCAGCGACTCCTCGACGTCGGCCACGCGCCCGCCGATCAGCACCAGGTATTTGCCATTGTGCACGGTGCCGCCCTTGATGACGTCGATCGGGGCGCGCTTGACCATCGCATCCGCCGCCTGAATGCCGGCTGCGATGCTGGAGAACTCGACGAGCGCCAGAGCTGGCTCAATCATCCTTGCATGCCCCGTGGCCGGATCGTCTCGGGATCATCAGACGATCCGGAATGCATCTTTCAATGTGCAGCGCCGGATGCGGCTGAAGCTGATCGGGTTGGTAAGGCCCTCGCCGGTGGGGCTGGCGATCGTGAAGGAGCAGAAGCCCTCGCCGCCGTCGCCCAGCCCCGCCAGAGAAGGCGCATTCTTGACGAAGATGCTGCAGTCCATCACCCGGGCCATCCGGCTGAGATTGTCGAGGTTCTTGGAATACATCACCGCCGTGTGCCGGAAGCCGTGTTCCACCTTCTTGCCCAGATCGATGCCCTCATCGGCGTTGCGCACCCGGACGAGAGGCATGATCGGCATCATCTGCTCGGAGACCACCAATGGGTGGTCGGGGCCGACATCCACCAGGACGAGGCGGATCTCGTCCCCCACGTTGATGCCGATCTCCGCAAGCAAGACGCCCGCGTTCTTGCCGATGAATCTGTGGTTCATCCCGCCCGGCTGGCCCGGGGGCGGCACTTTCGTGAAGATTGCCTTCATCAGCCGCTCCAGCTGAGAGGCGTCGATCTCATAGCCGCCGTGGGCGCAGATGCTGCGCTTCAATCCGTCGGCGATGGAGGCCACGGCGAAGGTCTCCTTCTCGTCGATGCAGACGACATTGTTGTCGAAGGAGCCGCCGGCCACGATGCCTCGCCCGGCCTGATCCAGATCGGCCGTTTCATCGACCACCACCGGCGGGTTGCCCGGCCCGGCGCAAATCGCCCGCTTTCCGCTCTGCATCGCCGCCTGAACCACCCCCACCCCGCCGGTGACGGTGAGCAGATTCACCAGGGGATGGCGCATGATCTCCTGGGCCGACTCGATCGTCGGATCCGCCACCGCGCAGACCAGATTCGGCGGGCCGCCCGCCTCGACGATCGCTTCGTTGAGCAGCTGCACGGTGTGGTTGGAGCAGGCCTTGGCGCCCGGGTGGGCGTTGAAGACGACGGCATTTCCCGCCGCCACCATCCCGATCGCATTCGAGAGGACCGTCGAAGTGGGATTCGTGCTCGGGATGATCGCTCCGATCACACCGTAGGGCGCGTACTCCACGAGTGTCATGCCATTGTCACCGGTCCAGGTCTTGGGGGAGAGGATCTCTGGGCCGGGGACCTTGTTGGCGTTGAGCAAATTCTTCTGAATCTTGTCCTCGTAGCGGCCCATGCCGGTTTCATTGACGGCCTCGAGCGCCAGGAGCTGAGCGTTCTCGCGGCCGGCGCGGCGCATGTGGCTGATCATCTGCTCGCGCAGGCCGAGAGGCATCCCACTCAGCTGCTCAAACGCCCGGCGGGCCGCGTTCGCGGCGCTGTCGGAATCCGAGAAGAGGTTGTCACCGTGGCGCAGCGCGGGGGCCGGAGCCGGCGGCCGGGTGAGATCCACCTCGGGCAGCGGCTGGTGCGGCTGCCGCTCGCCCTGACCCAGCTCGGTCATCACCTGCTGGATGATCGCGTCGATCCGGGCATCATCGAGCACCTGGCGCTCCTATTCTCCGGCCACGCCGTGGGCGAGCTCGCTGATCATGGGAAACGCGAGCCTCTGGCGTTCTGGATCGGCGTCGGCGCAGGGGCGATCTCGGACCATCAGCCCACCCCGGCCTTGTCGTACTTCACCACGCCGTCCACCTCGAGCGTGTCGACAATGGCCATGATCACACCGTCGCACGGGCGCTTGTCGGTGACCTTGGTCATGCGCGCCGAGCTCCCGGTGGCATAGAGCACCACCTCGCCCAGGCCCGCCCCCACGGCATCCGCCGCCACCCGGTAGCCGGCCATCGCCTTGCCCTCGATATCCAGCTGGCGCAGCACGAGGAACTTCAGCCCCTCGAGCGAGGGCTCCTTCCGCGTGGCCACCAGCGTGCCCACCACTCTGCCCAGCAGCATTGGCTACTCCATCTGGCCGCCGTCTCCGGCGCAGGTTGCAGGGCGAGGCGCGCCAGCCGCACGAGGCGGCCTCGGCGATCCAGTCCCGCCCGGCGCGGCCTCCATGCCCCGTCGCTAGGCCTTGGCGGGCTTCCCGCCCTCGGGGCCTCGGCCCAGCGGAAGCGTGCGGTCCACGTTCGCATGCGGCCGCGGGATCACGTGAATGGCGACGACCTCGCCCACCTTCTCCGCCCCGCGCGCGCCGGCTTCGACCGCCGCCTTTACCGCCGCGACGTCGCCGCGCACAATGGCCGTGACGAACCCGCCGCCCGTCTTCTCGTAGGCGACCAGCTCGACCTTCGCCGCCTTGACCATCGCGTCGGCAGCTTCCACCATGGCCGGGTAGCTCTTGGTCTCGACCATTCCCAGCGCTTCGGTTGCCCCGTATTCTTCAGCCACAGTTTCCTCCCGATGACTCAATTCGGTTTGGATGAATGCGAGTGTCTCTTCCGTCCAGAATCAAGACGCCCGGCTCGGCCGGCCCTCAGTCACGCCGGCCCGCCTGCGCCTCGCGTCCCTTAACGCCCTCGATGGCTGCCACGGCCGCGCCGTAGCCGGCCATGATGTCGCGCTCCTCGCCTCCCAGGTAGACGCGGCCGAAGCTGCCGAAGGCGCGCACCTCGAGGATGTTGATCCGCGCCGCCTTCTCGGCCTCGTTGGCCGCCAGAGCGGCGTAGCCGGCCGGCTCCACCTCCAACACATACAGCGTCTGCCCGGCCAGCAGCATGTGGCCGTGGCGCAACCGGTTGATGAGCTGCACCTGGTGGGCGTCGACGAAACGGATGATCTGGCTGGAGACCACCTTGGGCTTGATGCGGTCTGACTCCGTCAGATCCAGGGCCCGCAGAATCGCCGCGCCCGCCGCCCGGACCTCGGCCTGATCTTCGTGATGGACCTCGAGCAGGCCGAAAAGCCTCTCGACGATCTGCATCCCGGGCCGGACCCGCGTCGACTTCAGCGCAATATCCGTGATGCGGTTGATCTCGATCCCGGGGGAGATCTCCACCCACAGGGAAGCGTCGTTCGGCAGGGGCAGGAACCCTTGCGCCACCGTGCCCAGGAAGCCCGCGTGCTGCAGCTGAAGGCTGTCGAGGAAAACGTAGGTGCGCAGGTCCACCGTCATCCGCAACTCTCCTTGGTGCTCACTTTCCGGCCTCCTGAATAATCTTCACGCTGGCGCTGGCGCCGATTCGGCTGGCGCCGGCGGCGATCATCTTCTGAGCATCGGCGTAGGTGCGGATCCCGCCTGCGGCCTTCACGCCCATCGACGGGCCCACCACTCGCCGCATCAAGGCCACGTCCTCGGGGGTCGCCCCGCTGGCCGCGAAGCCGGTCGAGGTCTTCACGAAATCGGCCCCCGCCACTTTCGCCAGCTGGCAGGCGACGACCTTCTCCTCGTCGGTGAGCAGGGCAGCCTCGATGATGACCTTCAGGATAGCATTCCCGGCATGGCAGGCGCGGGTCACCGAGGCGATATCGCGTTCGACCAGCTCGTAGTCGCGGGACTTGACCGCCCCCACGTTGATGACCATATCGAGCTCGCTGGCTCCCTCGCGGATGGCCTGTTGGGCTTCAAACACTTTCACGTCGGTGGGCGTGGCCCCCAGCGGGAAGCCGATCACGGCGCACACCGGAATCCCGCTTCCCTTGAGCAGCTCGGCGCACAGCCTGACGTGGGCGGGGTTCACACACACCGAGGCGAAGCGGTGTTTGCGCGCCTCAAAACACAGCTGGGCAATCTGGTCCTGGGTGGCGTCGGGCTTGAGCAAGGTGTGATCGATCATGTGCGCCAGCCGCTCATCGGATGGCGCGATGCCCAGGGTGCTGGCCAGTCGATCGGCCCCGGCGCTCAAGACGGGCTGCACCGTCTCGGCGAAATTGTGGGCCGAGAGCAGGGCCGTTCGGGACGACCCGCCTTCCCCCGGCTCCTCCTGGAGCCGCAGGAGCACCTGGCTCGTGATTTCTTCGATGATTCGGTCCAAGGTCTTCTCGTCGATTTGCTTCATCCGGCGGCCCTATCAGCCGTCCTGGTATTGATGCCGCAGCGGCTACGGGAGGCGCGCGAAGCGGCGTTCCGTTTCCTTGATCTTGTTCACCCGCCGGGCGTGCCGTCCGCCGCCGAAAGGCGTCTCCATCCAGATCTTGACGATTTGCCTGGCCAGGCTTTCCCCGATCAGGCCGGCCCCCAGTGTGAGCACGTTGGCGTCGTTGTGCTCACGGCTGTTGATCGCCGTCGATTGGTCGTAGCACATGGCTGCCCGCACTCCCGGCACTTTGTTGGCGGCCATGCACGAGCCGATCCCGGCGCCGTCGATCACGATCCCCCGCCGGGCGCGTCCCTGAGCCACGAGCTCGGCCACGGCCAGGGCGAAATCGGGGTAGTCCACTGGCTCGGCGCTCGTCGTCCCGCAGTCGATCACGGCGTGCCCGAGCTCGCGCAGATAGCCCTTGATGCTCTCCTTGAGCCGAAACCCGCCATGGTCCGCACCGATCGCCACCGGTTGATGGGCAGGCGAGGCCGCCTGGCCCCGCGGGCTGGATGCGTCCACGGCCGCCGCCAGAGGCGAAGCCGGCACAAGCTGGATGTGGCGGTCCATCGCCACCTGGCGGGCCAAGGGCGTGATGAGCCCCCCGCTCGGCACCTTGAACTCCGAGCCAAAGGCGAGGTCGCGGATGTCGAGCTCGGTCACCAGCGGGCGTTTTGGCACCGGCACGATTCGCGGCTCCAGGCCGAGCGTTCGATACACCACGTTGCGGACCTTGGCGCGGACTTCTTGCCTGCTCGTCACGTCGATCGCCTCCCCGTGCCCGGGATCGCCTTCATGACCGTCTCGCCTTGCGCAGCGACCCGCTCCCCGGCGGGAGGCGGCCCAGGTGATTCGGAGGCAGCGGCGATTCGCGTTCGCCGCCTCGACTGCGGAAGAGCTCCACCTCGAATCTGGAGCGGTCGCCCCGATGCCACGCGAGGTAGTACTCAACCGGCCGGCCGTCGTCGAGGTAGCTCACGCTTTCCAGGAACGCCAGCGGGGCGCCCCTGCGCGTGCGCAGCAATCGCGCCTGGCGTGCATCCGCGGCGACAGCTTCGATCGTGCGCCGGCCTCGAGCCAGCGTGAGGCCACATTCGGTTTCCAGATATTCGTAGAGCGACCTATGAGTGAGGTCGGCGGCCTCCAATCCCGGACACAGCTTGTGGGGCACGCGAGTCGTCGTCAGGACCACCGGTTCACCTTGCACAAGTCGCAGCCGCTCGATCTCGACCACCCGGCCTCCGGTCTTCAGGTTGAGCCGGGCGGCCACCTGCTCGCTGGCCGGGACGATCTCTTGCCTGAGCACACGGCTCACGGGCGGATGCCCGAGGATGGCCATGTCCTCGTAGAACCCGGAAAGGCGTTCCGCCGCACGCTCGGTCAGCTTGGGCGGCGCGACGAAGGTCCCCCGCCCTCGCTCACGAACCACCAGCCCTTCGTAGGCCAGCCCGGCCAGCGCCTGCCGCACGGTCGTCCGGCTCACCCGGAACTCGCGGCACAGATCAGGCTCCCCGGGGACCAGATCCCCGGCCTTCCAGCTTCCGCCCAGGATCTGGTCCTTAAGCGCCTGCTTGAGCTGGATATGCAGCGGCACCGGGCTTGCCCGGTCGATGCTCATCCGGCGCTCGCTGGGTTGCCGTGGCCTTGCCGCCGTAGCCTGCCTCCCGAGGTTATAGAGCATAATGTTATTACATTACGATGATAGGACAAAAACCGACGGCCTGTCAAGGGGTTCTTCCCGCCGGCCCTTCGGCGGAGGGCAGCGGTGCCCCGCCCTCCGGTGCTGGCCGCCACCCATGGCGGGCCGGCCTGGAGGCTCTCCTCCATTCTGTGCCGCCGCCGTCCGCGGCTTTGGCCCGCAGCACCCCTCCTCTACACCGACGGCGCAACGGAGACGATGGACCCGGCTTGCGTCGCTCGTGAGTGAGAACTCGGGGAACCGGCGCAGGGACTCGTCCAGGCAGCCCGCCGCGGGCTGGAGACTTTCGCGGGGTTTCCGAGAGGAGTGGGACCGGAGGAGTTCGTATTGTCCTTGCGGCTATCCAGGTTGCTGACGGCGCGGCGAGGGCCATCGTCCGGCTCAGGAATGGGGCATCGTCTCGGGAAGAAGCTCGCCCCAACGACTCCTGCGATTGCTCGCCGTGTTGGCCTTCCGCCCCAAGCGGTCTACAATGGTCACAAGAGGCGTGTGAGGCGCGGCCCGATGGCCGCGAATGGGGTTTCTGCCCTGGGCCCGCAGCCTCCATCTCTGAAACAGGGGCGCCCCCATGAGCCCGGCGAGGCCAGGCCTCGCGAGGGAGGGGTCCGATGCCGGACCTGATCGGCCAGACACTGGGCGGCTATCGAATCCTCAGCCAGATCGGCAAAGGCGGCATGGCCACGGTCTACAAGGCCTTCCAGCCCTCCCTCGACCGGTACGTCGCCATCAAGGTCTTGCCGCCTTACTACGCCGCCCAAGACGAGACGTTTCTGAGGCGATTCCGGCAGGAGGCACGGGCGGTCGCCCGTCTCAGGCATCCCAACATCCTGATCGTCCTCGAGTATGGCGAGCAGGATGGGACGACGTACATCGTCATGGAGTACGTCGAGGCGGGGACTCTCACCGACCGTCTGGGTAGCTTCATGGCCCTCGGTGACGTGACGCACATCATCCAGCAGGTGGCCTCCGCTCTTGACTACGCGCATGAGCAGGGTGTCATCCACAGGGACGTCAAGCCAAGCAACATCCTGCTGCCAAAGCCGGATTGGCCTCTTCTGACGGATTTCGGCCTCGCCAAGATCGTGGGCGCGACGCATCTG
>Ga0209342_10003290_pt1 | contig 17056 bp, 17 predicted proteins | sample RifCSP16_2_FD_184023 | JGI IMG/M metagenome (GOLD analysis project Ga0209342, IMG submission 184023) | Soil microbial communities from Rifle, Colorado - Rifle CSP2_sed 16_2 (SPAdes) (version 2) | ecosystem: Environmental > Terrestrial > Deep subsurface > Rock core/Sediment | place: Rifle... | reverse complement strand
GTGTACCTGGTGCGGGCGAGCGATGGCGCCGTGCGTTCGCTCTTTGCGTCGCAACTGACCAAAGCGATGTTCGTGCCTTCCCCGGATGGCAGCCTGTTGGCGTGGACTGAGTTCGACACGGCCTCGCAAACCAATACCCTCAAGGTCATCGCGCCCGACGGCAGCACCTACCGCGAGCTGGCGACCTTCCTGGGGACGCTTTACCCCATCACCTGGTCGCCGCAGATCACCTACTTGGCTTTCAATGTGTACGGGGCACCCAACACAGTTGGGGACGAGGTGTACATCATCCGTCGCGATGGGCGCGATCTGCGCCAAGTCTTGCGAAGTGAAGGCGTCCAGCGCCTCTTGTTTTCGCCGGATGGGATGTACCTAATTGTTGCCGCGCCAGGCGTCGATCCATTCGTGGCAATTGACCTGACGACCAATGCTGTTCACGTGCTGCGCCTGGGGCAGAAAGAGCCCGACCATACCTGGCGGCTGGTGGGGTGGGCGGCTCCCTGAGCCGAGGCCGAGGCGAACGCGCTCGATCACCACGATGAAGCCGTTCTCCTGAGCGGCTTCATCTGCTCCGCTGGGTGTCGCCACCAGCACTCCCAAGGGTATTCAGCTGGAATTAAACGCTCGGGCCGCGCATGTGGAAAAATAACATGTGTATCAAGACAATTCATCAAATCACAATGTCACACTTCCGGAAGGCAATGTGACAAATATTGTCCATATTTATGGTACACTCAAGGTAAGCTGATTTGCCGAGCATGCTGAGTGAGGGGACACCATGAACATCAACTTCGCAATGTGGAGAACCGCCTTCTGGACCCTGGTCAAGATGGACAAGAAGGAGGAGTGGGACCGCCTGGATGTCGTCTCCAAGTGGCTGATCGCGACGCGCTCGGCGGTCACGGCAGTGACCCTGTACTCGTGCGTCATCGCCGGACTGCTGGCCTGGCGTGATGGCTACTTCGCCTGGGGGCCGTTCCTGATCGTTGCGCTGGGGCTCTTCCTCGCCCACGGCACCAACAATCTGCTCAACGACTACACCGATTCGAATCGCGGCCTCGACAAAGACAACTACTTCCGCACCCAGTACGGTGTGCACCCGCTGGCCCAGGGATTCTGGACCAATGCGCAGCAGTTGCGCTGGTTCGCGGTGAGCGGGGTGCTGGCCCTGGCGGCGGCCGTGTTCGCGATGTTCTTCACCGCCTTCTCGCCGCTGGTCCTCGGCCTGATCGCCTTCGGTGCGCTGGCGCTGCTTTTCTACACTTGGCCGCTCAAGTACCTCGGGGTGGGTGAACTGCTCATCTTCCTAGTGTGGGGTCCGGTGATGATCGGCGCGGTCTACCTCGTCTTGGCCAAGGGCGCCATGGGCAACGTGTGGCTCGTGGCCCTGGCCGGCGTGCCCTTCGGCCTGAGTGTGGCCAGCATCAATGTGGGCAAGCACCTCGACAAGCGCGACGACGATGTCAGCCGGCATGTGGGTACACTGCCCGTGCGCATCGGGGAACGAGCCGGCCGCATCGTCAACATCGCCGCGCTGCTCCTCGCGTACGTCGTGGTCATCTACTTGGTCTTCGTTCCGCGTTACTTCACGCCGGTGATGTTGATCGTGCTCCTGGCCGGCAAGCGGCTTTTACTTGCGCTGCGCATGCTTTCCAAGCCGCGCCCCGTCGGGCCGCCCGCGGGCTACCCCATATGGCCGACGTGGTTCTCGGCTTTCGCCTTCAACCACAACCGGATGTTCGGGGGTCTGCTTATTCTTGGATTGATCGCCGATACTCTGCTGCGCGTGTTCGTGAGCGGCTTCTGGCCGATGCGCTGAGCGGGGCACCACCTGCGCTGGTGCCTGTGCCGCCGAGAGAATGAATAGTGCGCCGCGTCGTCGCGGCGCACTATTCATTAGGGCGACGACACCACTCAAGCAGCGCCCTTCTGGTCGGCGGCGCCTCCGGCGGGTTCCGGAAACATGCTCCACCTCACCCACTGCCCCCCCTTGCAGGGCAGGCTCTCCGCCTGGAAGCTTGTGTTGTCAGGCCGGTGTATGGCGGCAAGGGGGTGTGGAAGGCAAGGAGACGGGGGCCTTCGGCTCCCGTCTCCTTTGAGAAAACCTCGGCCCTCCCCCGGATCGACTCCTTCACATCGGCGCACACCCTCCCCGAGGGAGGGGTTGGGGGCCTGCCCTCGGAACGAGGGTGGGGGGTGAGCGCCGGTCGCCTTGTCTGCGCAAGCTCCAAGTTCATCGCGCGCACACCATGGCGCCCTTCCCAACCGAGAAGGCGCGCCCATGCCGCGCGAGGCCAGGCATGCGTAATGCATGCTGTGCCCTCTTCAAGATAGACTTACACTGGTGATGGAGTCCGAGCGGGTTGACTGCTATCTGTGGAGGCGGTCAATCGCGGGCCCAACGTCAGTCCTCGGCGAGCGCGAGGAATACATCCTCCAACGTGGGCTCGATCGCCTCGACACGCGCGGTCGCCACGCCCTGTGCGCGCAGACCGCGTTCGAGATCCTCCAGTGTGTGCCGATCGTCGGTCACCGCTCGCAAATGATCCCCGGCCAGGCCCGCGCGGCGCACGAAGGGGAGTTGTTGCAGCGCATCGAGCGCCTCCAGCACCGGGGTCGCGTGCACATCCCATCCGCGACCGGAAAACGCACGGCGCTTCACCTGGGTCGGTGTATCCATCATCAGCAGTTTGCCGCGGCGCATAATTCCAACGCGCGTGCAGTATTCGGCCTCATCCATGTAGTGCGTGGTGACGAGCGCCGTCACCCCCTGGTCGGCCAGATCGTAAATCAAATCCCAGAACGAGCGGCGCGCGAGCGGATCCACCCCGCTGGTGGGCTCATCCAGGAAGAGCAGCTTCGGCCGATGGATGATGGCCGTGGCCAGGGCCAGGCGCTGGCGCCAGCCAATGGGCAGCGCGCCGGCTGGCTCGCGGGCAATGCTCTCCAACTTGAGTTGGGCCAGGGTCTCGTGCAATCGCTGCGGATCGGTGATGCCGTAGACGCCGCCATAAAAGGCCAGGTTCTCCCACGCCGTCAGTTCGTCGTACAGCGCGAACTTCTGCGACATGTAGCCGACCCGCGCGCGGATGGCCTCCGCGTGGCGGTCGACCGCCAGGCCCATCACCCGCGCCTGGCCCGCGCTCGGCGTGAGGAGCCCGAGCAGCATGCGGATGGTGGTCGTCTTGCCCGACCCGTTCGGCCCGAGGTAGCCAACGATTTCTCCGGGCTCCACGCTGAACGAGACCTGGTCGACAGCCACGAAGTCGCCAAAGCGCTTGGTCAGGTTCTCGGCTTGCACGATCGGCTCGGCCATTTTCTTCTCGCTGCCTATTGGCGCGGGAGGGTGTCCGCGCCGAGAATATCGATGAAGGCATCTTCGAGCTGCGGCGGGATTGGACGCAATTGCTCAAAGGTTGCACCAGCCGCGGGGATGGCTCGCTCGAGCCGCTCGATCGCCGCTTGCGCGGTGCCTGCGGCGACGCGCAAGTGCAGGCGATCGCCGAACGTGTGCACATCCTGAACGGCGGGGTCGGCTGACGCCACTTCGACCAGCGCGCGCCGCGGCCGGCCCACAAGCTCGAGCACACGCCCCTCCAGGCGACGGCAGACTTCGGCCGGGCTGCCCTCCAGCAGCAGCTTGCCGCGGTTAACGAATCCCACGCGGTTACAGCGCGAGGCCTCGTCCATGTAAGGCGTGCTGATGACCACAGCCACGCCCTCGCGCAGTAAGCGGATGAGCAGCTGCCAGAATCCCTGACGCGTCACCGGGTCCACTCCGCCCGTGGGCTCATCCAGCAAGAGAATGCGCGGGCGGTGGACGAGGGCTGCCGCGAGGCCAAGCTTCTGCTTCATCCCTCCCGAGAGCATCTCGGCCCGGCGATCGGCAAACTCGCTGAGGCCCACGAAGTCGAGAATCTCCTTCGAGCGCGGCTGCCACTCGGCCTCGGCCAGCCCGCGCACCTCGGCAAAGAAGTGCAGGTTCTCGCGCACCGTAAGCTCGCCGTACAGGCTGAAGCGCTGGGGCAGATAGCCGATGAGCGCCCGCGCCTGCTCGGTCTGGCGGGCGAGGTCGAACCCGCCCAGGACGGCCCGGCCGGAGTCCGTGCGCAGCGCGCCGCACAGCAGGCGCATGGTGGTGGTCTTACCGGCGCCGTCGGCGCCCACCAGCCCGTATGCTTCGCCCGGCGCCACGCGCAAGCTGATGCCGTCCACGGCCTGGTTGCGGCCGAAGGCCTTGCTCAGGTTCTCGGCGACGATCAGATCCGTCATTTCAAATCGCCTGTGGGCCGCCCGCTCGGCTGCGCATCCCGAGCCTCTACTCCTCGAAAACCACCGTGGCCGGCATGCCCGGCTTGAGCCGGCCGCCGGAATCTTGCAGGGCCAACTCCACCGCAAATACCGTCGTGCGCCGGCCCTCGTCGGTTTGCACATTGCGCGGCGTGAATTCCGCCTGCTCGGCAATGCGCACGACCGTGGCTCGGAACACATCCGACGGGAAGGAATCGACGGTGATCTGCGCTGCCTGGTTGAGATGCAACGTGCCGTAACGATCCTCCGGAACGAACACGGTCAGCCGCAGATCCGAAAGTTGGCCGATGGCAAAGGCGGCGCTGCCCGGGGTGAGCACCTCGCCCACTTCCACGCTGCGGGTGATGACCACCCCGCCCACCGGCGCGCGGATAACCGTCTTGCTCAGTTGGACCTCCAGCACCGCCAGGTCGGCGCGCGCCTGGGCGACAACGCGTCGCGCCTGGGCGGCCGCGGCCTCGGCCTGTTGCACGACCGCAGCCGCCAGCTCCACCTGCAGCGAGCGTTCGCCGGTCTGTAGCTTGGCCACCCGATCGCGAGCGGCGTCCAGGCGCGCCTGGGCGGCGGCCAGCGCGGCGCGCGCCGCGAGGACCGCATCCGCATCTTTGTTGCTCAGCAGGTCGTCGTACGCGCTCTGCGCATCCCGCAGCCGCTCGCGTGAGGCTTCGTAGCGGTCATCGGCCGTATCGAGAAGGTCCTCGTTTTGCCGCGCCAGATCGGCCCGGTCGCGCACGGCGCGCGCCGCTTCCACTTCGGCGGCACTGAGCAGCAATTCGCGCTCGGCCGCCTCGAGCTGGCCCGCGAGGGGTGCCGCGAGAACGCTCCCCTGGCGCGCTTGCTCCTCGTGGAGCGCGGTCTCGGCGGCGGCAGCCTCGGCCTGCGCCGCGCGCAATTCCTCGTCGGGCGAGAAATACCAGGCCGGCAGGTTGGAGTCCGGAGGCAGAGTCACGCGCCACTCGACCGCGCGCGCGGAGGCTTCCTGGGCGCGGGCCGTGGTGAGCGCCAGGGCCTGTTGCAAGCGGGCTGAGTCCACCGCCGCCTGAGCCGTGCGCAGCCCGGCTTCAGCCGTCTCGAGGCCGGCCTGGGCGCGCGCCTTCTGTGCCTGCAGCAGCGCGTCATCCAAGCGCAGCAGCACGTCGCCGGCGGCCACCTGCGCCCCCTCTAACACGTTTACCTCGGCCACGCGCCCGGCCACCTCCGGGCCGACGCGCACCTCGGTGGTTTCGATGGTTCCGGCCACCTGCAACGGCCCATCCTGCGGGCCGGAGATTCGCGCCAGATAGATCACGCCGGCAATCACCAGGACGACCAGGAAAACCAACGGGATGAAGCGCCGCATCTCGTGAAGTTTCATGTTTACCTCCTCGCTGCCTCATCGGCAGCGAAAAACCCTTCACCACAGAGAACACAGAGACCACGGAGAATGCTGAGGGTCTTGAACCCTTCACCTCGGCCGTTTTCTACTCGCCGGGATTCTTCATTTGTCTCGACACCCGTCACCCCTTGACCGCTATTCTTCACCCTTGTCCCCGCGGTGAAAGCTCTCTGCTCTCCGCTCTACGTCCCGTGCCCGTGCCGCTAGCATGGAAGACCATTCGGTCTGGAACAGATCGTAAACAAAGGGGCCTCTCTGTGTTCTCCCTGGCCTAGCCCGCCAGGGCAGGCTGCGAGCTTTGTGGTAAAGGCTCTATGCTCTTAGCTCTCAATCCAATCGCTTGCGGAAGCGCAACGCCGCCGCCCCCATCAGAATCAAACCAATGAGGGCGAGGGCCAGGACCTCCGGCATGAGGGCCTCCAGGCCGACGCCCTTAAGAATGACCGACCGAATGATGGTCAGATAGTAGCGCAGCGGCACCACGTACGAAACCGCGCGCAGCGCCACGGGCATGGCTTCCAGTGGGAATAAGAAACCCGAAAGGAAAATCGTCGGCAGCAGCGTGAACCAGGTCAGCATCATGGCCTCTTGCTGGGTGCGCGCCACCGTGGAAAGGAAGAGGCCGATGCCGAGCGAGCTGACCAGGAAGAGCCCGGAGAGCGACATCAATAGGCCGAGGCTGCCGCGGATGGGTACCTTGAACCACCATGTGCCCACCACCAGGATCTCGACCGTGTCGAGAAAGGCAATCAGTACGTAGGGGATGATCTTGCCCAGGATCAGTTCCCAGGAGCGGATGGGTGTGACGATCAACTGCTCGATCGTGCCACGTTCGCGTTCGCGGACAATGGCCGTGGCCGTGAGCATGGAGGTCAGAAGCTGCAAGATCAACCCGATCAGCGCTGGGATCATGAAAAAGGCGCTGATCAAATCCGGGTTGTACCAGACGTGGGTGGTCACTTCTACCGGCAGACCTTGCCCGAGCACCAGCCCCTGCTGCGCCAGGCGGTCCACCATGATTTCGGTGGCGTGCGCCTGGCCGATCAACTGCGCCGCCGCGAGGCTGGTGGAAGCGGAGTTGGGGTCCGACCCGTCGAGCACGAATGTGACGCGCGCCGTTTGGCCCGCCAGGAGTGAGGCGCCGTAACCGGGCGGGATGATCAGCCCGGCCCGCGCCTGGCCGCCGTCAATGAGCCCGCGCAATTCGCTTTCCGAATTGGCGTCGAAGGTGAGCTTGAAGTAGTCGGCGGCGCGATAGGCGTCGAGCAGCTGGCGTGCCGCGGGGCTGTGGTCCTGGTCGAATACCGCCAGGGGCACGTTGCGCACGTCGCTGGTTGCCGTATAGCCCAGAAGGAAGATCTGGATGACCGGAATGGCGAGGGTGATATACAGCGTGCGCGGGTCGCGCACAATCTGGATGAACTCCTTGCGGATCAGCGAGAGCAGGCGGCGATTCATGAGCGCGCCTCCTTCGGGCGGGCAATCACCCCGTTCAAGAAGATATCCAGCGTGTGGCCAAGCCAGTCCATATCCTCGCTCCCGCCCACCGCGCGAAAAACGATCTCGGTGAACATGTACGAGACCATCAACCCGAAGAAGGCTCGCACCATGGCGGGCAGCGGCACCGGTCGCAGCTGTGGGCCGAACTCTCTCAGACGCGCGAGCACCTCCGCCAATTGCGGCAGGATCGTCTGCGCGAGGTGCGGGATGTGTCGCGCATCGAACTCGACCATCTCGATGAACATGAGGTGCAGGGTGACGGGCCTTTCGCGCAAAAGGCCTACCATCTTGTCGGCCACATCGCGCAGGTAGGCTTCGGCCGTCGCGCCGCTCGCGGCGCGCAGCGAAGGCAGCACCAGGCTATAAGGGTTGTAGGCCTCGAGCACCGCCACGTATATCGCCTCTTTGGAGTCGAAGTGGTTGTAGATGCCGCCCAGCGCCACCTGCGCGCGGGCCGCGATGCGGCGCATGCTGGTGGCGTGGTACCCGCGTTCGACGAAGAGCTGATGCGCGGCCGTCACAATGGCCGTTCTCGTTTCTTGGCTGGCGGTGGAGCGTCGCTTGGCTGGCATGCCCGTTGCGCTTCCCCATTCAGTGAACGAACGCTCGTTCACATATCCTAGCAGGGCATTACCTTTTGTCAAGTCACTGTTTTCAGGCAGTTTTCAGAATCGAAGGGAGCCTTACGGTTGCCCGCGTCGGGCGGAATCTCTCCCCACCTCGGCGGTTGCCAACCAGAGGAAGGTGCCGGCGAAGGCTCGCTTGTCTCGTCCTGCTTCACGGGTCGCGAGCTGAGAGCCCGCCGTGCGGCCGGCGGGATCAAGCTCGTTTTGTGCGGTAGGCCAACCGGTTCTTGCGTTCCGGTTGAGGTTGCGTTGGGTTCGGGCGGATCGTGATCCGCCCCTACAAGATCCCTCTTTGCGGTGGGCCGACCAGTTCACGCGTTCCGGTTGAGGTTGCGTTGGGTTCGGGCCGATCGTGATTCCTCCCCACAAGTTCATACCCTGTTGAGAAGCCAGGGATTCGGGCCGTTCACCTCAGCCCGCCCTCTGGCCAACCGCTCCAGGGTAGGCATCGGCACGGCTCTACCACAGAGACACCATTGAGGTCACTCTAGGCCAAGGCTAGTCTCAACAATCCCCTCAAGCCCTCGCTGTGTTCTCTGCACTCTCCGTGGTGAAAGCTGTCCCCCTCACCCGCTTGCGTTAACCTCGTCCAGCAGCTTCAACACATCCGCATTCTCCGGTATGTCGCTCATCGACTGTCCATGATGCTCGAAGCGGATGCGACCCTCGCGGTCGACCAGGTACAGCGCCGGCATGCGCCCGAACTTGGCCAGGTTCACTTTCTGGCGGTAGACATTGGCTACTTTGTGCTTGGGGTCGGCCAGCCCCACAAAGGGAATCTGGTTCTCTTCCCAGAAGCGGCGGAATGCATCCGGACCATCGGGGCCGATTACCAGGATCTCCGCCCCGCGGCTGCGGAAGGCTTCGTAATCGAGGCGCAACTGCGCCATGTGCCGGCGGCAGAAGGGTCAGACAAAGCCGCGGTTGAAGACCAGCACCACGTTGTGTCGCCCGCGATAGTCGCTCAGATGCACGGCGCGGCCGGTGGTGTCGATCAGTTCGAAATCAGCGGCGAGCTTGGGTGGATTAGCCTCGGGCATAGATGGCCTCAATGGGGAAGGGCGTCAACGAGTTGCCCGCCTTCGAATTCGAGTCCCAACTGCGTGCGGTAGGCGCTCGGGGGGGGAACGGTCATGGCTGGCGGCCGGCGCCAAGAGCCTTCTCGATCTCGTCCAGGTGCATGTTGCGATGATGAGCGCGGTCCAGCCGGACGTGGACATCGCGACCCTCGATTTCGCTGATTATCGAGGGCGCCAGCCCCGCGATCGCTCGGTCCACCTCTTCGGCGGCTGCGAGCGCCAGGCGCGGCGCCGCTTCGGGCGGCACCGCCAGGAGGATGTCCTTGACGCTATCGTTGACGATATCCGAGTCGATGGGTGAATCTTCCACGCCGCTCTTTGTCCAGCGTGCGAGAAGGAGGCTTGCGCGCCGATCCCAGAACGCCACGTGAAGGAGGAGCGCAGCAACGGTCCACCCCGCACCGACTTCGCGGCGCAATTGGTCATGCGTCACCGCCGCGGCGAACCGCCGCAAACGGTCGAGGGAATCCTTGTTGAGCCCGATGGTGTTGACCATAGTTCCTCCCGTAGGGGCGCCGAGATTCTATCCCTCAAGGGGCGGCCAAGCATCTGGCCAGGCACCAACCCGAAGGCCGGGCGTTGCGGGGGCGCCATTCCGCTAGCTCGCGTACGTTATTCTCAGGGCGCTGACGGCGGCAGTTGCAGCTACGTGCGTCGCGAGACTTAGACCTTGGGCAAGACGGGCCAATTGTTGAATATGCTTCGGGTTCGATAGCACAAAGCGCGCCACGGCTCCCAGACGGGGCTCGCCGTGCGGTCCTGCCAGGCCGAACACGGCCGGGTCTGTTGAGCCATCGTCGGCGCGGTCGCTGATCGCGCGGAAAACAGACCAGGGACACTGCCGTCGTTTGCAGACCGCGGCAATTGCCGCGGTTTCCATGTCCACCGCGATCACGCCTTGGCGTTCGAGGCGGGCTGCCTGCGCCGGGTCACTGACCAGCTCGTCAGAAGTGGCCAGCGTGCCTCGCGGCTCCACGTCGCCAAGAATGCTGGGCTGGTACTCTGTGCCGGTCGGTAGGTCGATGACGAGCTGCGGGACAACGAGATCCCCGACATCGATGCTCGGGCCGATACCTCCTGCGACGCCCACCACCACGAGATGACGTATGGGGACGGAGTCCAGGATCCTCTCCGCCGTCTGCGCGGCGGCCTTGGTTCCGATCCCCGTCGTTGTGGCCACAACCTCTATTCGACCAAGCGTACCCCACATGAGGCTGCGGTCCCCCGATGCTGACCGTTGCAGGGACAAGGCGCGCACCAGCGGCCTGAGCTCCGATCGCATCGGCGCGAGGATGACAATCCTTCCTCCTGATCCGGGTCTGATCACGGCTCTCTCCTGGGCGGCGTGGCGGACATGTTCTTCATTCTAAGACAAGGCACGCGGCAAGCGAATTCGCATTCCTCGAGCGGCGGAGGACGAGTCTGAGGAAGAGCCAGGTGCCCTTCCGGGGCACTACTGAGTGACTAGGCGGCGCCATTTCGGCGACTGGAAGTCGGTTCTGCCGATGGGGAGAGGGCTAGGTCAAGTTGAAGCTCAGTGCGCGAAGTACGAGATCTACCAAGAGGTCGATATCGCGCGTCGCAAAGTAGTGGTTCAGGGCGGCCCGGTATTCCTCTGCGGGTATATGGAACGCGGCTAAACAGGGAAAGGTGAAACTCAGGAGTATCCAGTCAAGCACCAAGCGACCCACCCTGCCGTTGCCATCAATGAATGGATGAATGCGGATGAGGTCGGCGTGCACGTAGGCGGCAACCCTTACAGCCTCGCGGATGAAGCGGATGTCGAGACCGACTGCTCTCGCTTGCGCCTCACGAATAAGCCGGTTTGCACTAGCACAATGCGCATCGAGCTCGCGGGGAACTTGGTCTCTGTGGACGGATCGGTTGGTGCCGAAGATCAGAACCTCGGGGCCAAAGTCCGGGCTGCGATGGTTTCCTGCGTGGTCGCGTACGCCGGCAAAAAGACGATGATGCCAGGCGCAGATAAGGTCAGAGGAATAGTCGAGAGGTTGGTATTTGCCTATGTCGAAGTCAGCGTAGATCGCGGCTAGGTTTTGGGCCAGCCGTCGCTGCTCGTGCGGTGAGTACGCGTAGTCAGGGTCGGTCTGGCCTGCGTGCATTGGCGAGGGAGCCTAGTCGAGGATGGAACTTGGCGCGAAGTACTCTCCCTCTAGCCGGGAACTCGCCAAGGCGCGCTCTTCTGGAGACGGATGAGGGATGACCTTGCGATCGACCACTGCGTTGGCAATGCGGAGGAGGATCTTCTCCCTGTCGGAGTCGTCAAGACGCAGCCCGTCAGCCGATCTGTGGGCGCTAAAGGTGTCGAGGTAGAGGGCCACTTGATGTGGGGACCATGCCGGGCCCATTTCGTGGGCGATCTGGGGAATATCGATTTCCCCCTGACGGTATCGGTCGACCAGTTGCATGAACCTCTGCCTCTCGGCATCCTCTAGCGAGAAAGGTCGGTACTGAACAGCTTCACCCCACTTGAATCGCTCCTCGGCCACAAGCCATAGCATGGGTGACGTGGTGTAGGTCAATGCCGCTGCCTCTGGAGCAGTGAGATTGATGATGGCGTTGAACGCCCGTTCGAGGAAAGACCTTTGCCTCTTGCCGAGTGTTTTTGGAGGGTCATTTCGGAGGGCGCTGAAGCAGACTTGCTGATAACCGTGCCACATAGCTACCCTTCGGGCTTCAATGCCGAAACGGTTGGCGAGCGAGTCGGTGAGCGCTTCCCAGTCGCCCGGTGTAAGCGCCGGCCCCATGTCGATCCGGTACCATGGGCCTAAGAACAGGCGAGTGGATGACTCTGAGCGAGCCCACCAAGAAGCCATGTAGAGCATCTTGTAGAGCTTTGTCTTGCCGAGCTGTGATGCGACATTCCTGGAGTAGGCGCGCGAGACAAGAAACGCCGACGCGTCGGTAAGGAGCTTTAGGCCATTCATTGTGGCAGCAGCCAAAGAAGGGACATCAATACAGATTATAGGACGACAGGTGGGCGGCGAGAAGAGCAACCATGGCGACTATAGCACGGCCGTTCTACATTGTCAACAGAATGCTAGTTGCGCAGTAGGCAGAGCCCCGGCTTGTGTGCCCGGGCGCAGCGATTGTGCCGCGGTGCTGCCTAACGGCCTCGAGCTGAGCCGCGCGGCATCGCGGGCACGGTTTCTACTCTATACCCTCTGAGATGGCTGGCAAGAGCGCGTTTCTCCTGCGACGGGTGCCGCGTCGGCCCCAGTGAGTGGTTAGGCTGCGTGAGCGGTCTTCAACGAAGGGATCCAACTGCTCGTTTATATCGCTCCGCAGATCTCTGCACAACTCGTTTGGCGTCGGCCTCGATCTCCAGGTCAAAGAAGTGACCATAGATGCGATCGAATCTCAATGGCATGACCCTTTCAACAATCCTATCAACAATCGTTGCCGGGAGAGGGATGAAGTTCGGGTAACTGTACATGAAGGAGACGTGCTGGCGATCAGGGGCCACATATATGGTATCCCCAGTCAACAGCACACCGCGGCCATCTGCACCGTCCGGCCACAAGAGGACGGTTGAGCCTTCGAAATGCCCGCCGCACCGGTGCAGCGTGAGACCCTCCTTCAGTTCAATGGTCTCCCCCTCCCAGAATTCGATGACGGGGTCGGATCGCTGGACCCACGGCCTGTGGTCGACATGCAGATGAATTGGCGCATTGCCGAACGCATGGCTCCACTCGACCATGCTTCCAAACAAGTGGGGATGAGACATTGCCAGACTTGATACCCCACCCAGTTTCTCTACCGACTCGATGGTGGCGTCATCAATCAGGCTGACACAATCCCACAGGACGTTGCCTTTGGGCGTCTGCACAAGCAAGGCGCGTTGACCGATTGCGAACCTGGGCTGCGTACCGATCCCGGTCAAACCCATTTCCAGAGGCCTGAATACGTTGTGATGCTCTTGGCCGAGTTCATCTAGCGTAGTCCAAGACTGACCTCGGGGATTGACAAACTGGCGATCATCTTCGCAGATCGGACAGCGATGAGGTGGCTCCTCGCTCTCCGCGAATTGATGCCCGCAAGTAATACAGATGTAGTTGCGCATCTTGGGTAACTCCAACTTCGCGATGCACCCTAACTAGCAAACACGCGGCGCCAACCTCCACGCCCTCCGGCAATAGGCCCGCCACTCCTCCCCAAACTCGCGCTCCGTCAGGGCCTCTTCATCCAGGATGCGGAAGTGGAGCGGGGCGAGGATCAGGCCAGCCGATTGCGCACGGGCGGCACGCCTACCCTGGCACGCAACCATCGTTACCCGGAAACAAGACCCGCGGTGTCTTGTCGCGAAATGCAAACCCGACCAGAATCTTCGACTTGGTGCGCCCGCCATCCAGGGATACTGTCATCGTGTTCACCACTAATGAGAAAGGGAGTATGAGTCCTTGCTTCTCCAATGCAGGGGCTACGCCTCTCACATCGGGCAGCCCACCTTCGGCCGCGCTGCACGCGAACGCGCCGAACTTGGTCGTGAAGGGAACGCTCCACAGCCGTGGCTGGCAGTGCCGGTTCAGGTCGGCAATAGCCTTTTCGGCCTTGTCGAGATGCCGCGCGTCCTCTAGCGTGAGCGCGACAAACGCTGCTGTGATCGAATGCGGGTCAATCACTACCGGGGGGTCGCCGGCCGTTCGCATGAAGACCTCGCGCGAGGTGGCGGAGTTGCCCTTGGGTTGGCTTCCGCTTTCGTGATTTCCGAACACCTTCTTGAGTAGGTGCATCCTGCGCTCCTTCTGCAGCGAAGACCGAAATCTCGGTTCGGCTGCGTCGCTAAGAATAGTGGGGCAAGCCCGGGTGCAATCTGTTGTCGGGCGCTGGATTGGGGGGGAAGGACTCATCCCATTTCACTGTGTCGTCTCCTCCACCAATTGCACGCCAGCACTTTGCAGTCCGAGGTAACGCGGACTGCCAGAAGATTCTAAGACAATTGTGTTGGCTGTCCCTTTCTTCGCTCGTGGCAACTGCGCCCACCTAGTATATGTACGGCACCAGCCTCCACGCCCTCCGGCAATAGGCCCGCCACTCCTCCCCAAACTCGCGCTCCATCAGAGCCTCTTCATCACGGGTGCGCCAAAGGAGCAGCGCCAGGACAAATGGGAACAGCACCAACCCCACCCAGGTTCGGAAGGCGAGTGTCGCGCCGAGGGTGACGAGCAGAATCCCGAGGTAGCGCGGGTGGCGGATCAGGCGATAGGGGCCTGCCGTGATGAGCTGGTGGTCCTTCTGAATTGTGACTTCGGCCGAGTACTGGCGGCCAAGATAGATGCCCGAGAGGAAGACCAGCGCGTACCCGATGGCGGTCAGGATCACTCCGGGCCATCGCACGAAAGGGGATTCGGGGAGTGTCGCCAGCCCGCGTCGATCGCAGAGCGGCAACACGATGAGACCAATTGCCAGGACGAGCAGCAACGTGTGGCCGACCGCGGCCTGCCGCGGCACTCGTTTTTCCTTGAGCCCTGATGATCCTTCAATACCCTCCGGCGCAACAACGGCCTGGAAGGCAACGGCGACGCCAAACGACCCGATGACCACGGCATAACCGAGGCGAGCGGCAGAAGAGAAGAAACCGCCCACGTCCGCCAGGCCCCAGCCGAGGAGCGACAGGCCAAGGTACAGCGCAAGCGTGCCGGCAAACGTCCAGATTGCGCGAAGGGCGAGCCTCACTGAAGTCTCCTCAGACACGCGGAGCGCTGAAGAAGCGGTCCGCTCGGGATGGAATCGTCAATGCGGAGGAAGGCAGCTCAAGGGGCATGTGCCTCCTGGAACCTTGCAAAGCGCACCGCCAACGCCTCCCGGTCCGGGTAGTGAACAGGGGATGAGGGAAGCAAGATCGAGGCGCCGTGCAATTCCTGGAGACCGTGTAGCAACACCGGCCCGTCGTGCTCGTCGAGCACGTCCTGGCGCAAGTGAATTCGATAGTCGGGCGCCACCGTCAGCATGTAGCTGTCGAATGCCGCGTGGTGCAGCTTGCACAGCGCCAGCCCGTTGCGGATGAGCGGCTCACCTTCGGGCTCCACATCGGGGATGATGTGCGCCGCGTCGAGCAGCTCGCGGTGGCGCAGCCGGCAGAGCGAGCATTGCGAATGGTAGGCCTCGAGCACCCGCTCGCGGAAGGCCCGCTGATGGAGACGCACGCGGACGGTGGTTGTGATGTAGGCTCGCCGGGCGCTGGTGTCACTTTCGGCGGCGAGCGCATAGGCATCGCGGCGCATGAGATAGGACATGTCGTCAAAGGCAATTTGGAACGTCAGCAGGATGGGATTATCGCCGACGACAAACACGGGCCACACGGCGACGTATCTGCCTGGAACCACACCAAAAAGGTACACCAGGGGACGCTTTGCCTGTATCGCTTTTCGCAGGCCGACATTGTCGGGGTGATTGGGATCGGTGCCGCGATAACGATAGGCAAGTGTGCCATCGGGGCCGATGGCATCGCCATAGGGGCTCTCGGGTGTCGTGCTGATGCTCAGTGGGAAGTCGAGCGAGCGTGGTTTGAAGATACCCTGGGGAGAGACAAGCGGGATGCGCGCTCCCTCAAACTCAAAGCCTTGCTGCAACATTGTGCGCGGAAGCACGTCGCCGTGCTCCGCGCTTTGGGCGGCAAGCCATTCGAATGCTGCGAGCCGTACCGCTAAATCACGATCGACGCTCATGGCGAGCCTCGAACCAACGCGATGTCCCGTGCAGAATTGTAGGCCAGCGCCGGCCGCAGCGCCAACGACTCCTCACGCCGCGAGAGGCGCGCTCACCTCATCCAGCCGCAGGATCTCCTCGGGCTTGAGGCGCCAGCCCAGCGCACCGGCGTTGTCCTCGACCTGCGCTGCGCTCTTCGCTCCGGGGATCGGCACCGCGCCTTTGCAGATCAGCCAATTCAACGACACCTGCGCCGGCGTCTTGCCGCCATGGGCCTCGCCCATCTCGCGCAGCAGGTTGAGCAGCGGCTCCACGCGTCGCAGATAGCTGGCGTTGTACATGGCTCCTCGGGGACCCGCGGGCGGATGAGCGGGCGTGTACTTGCCTGCCAGGACGCCCTTGCGCAGCGGGCTGTAGGCGATGATCGTGACGTCGAGTTCCCGGCAAACACCCAGCGTGCCGTCGCGCTCGATGTGACGGTCGAGCAGGCTGTATTCCACCTGATTGGAGGCCAGCGGCAGGCCGTGACGGGCGAGCACGCCATGCGTGCGCCGAGTCCAATCGGCGTTGTAGTTTGATACACCCGCGGCGCGAATCAAACCACGCTGCGCGGCCTCGGCCAGGGCCTCAGCCCAGAACGCGGGCGCATTCGGCGGATAGGGTTGGTGGATCTGATAGAGCTCCACACTCTCACGCCCCAGCCGCTTGAGGCTTGCGCGCAGCGCAGCGTGCAAGGCGCCGCGCGTCAGCCGCCATGGAAAGGGGAAGAATTTCGTCGCCAGGATGACCTTGCGATCGGTCGAAGGCATCAATGCCCCAAGGAACTTCTCCGATCGGCCGTTGCCGTAAAGCTCGGCGGTGTCGAAGAAATCGATGCCGGCGGCCAGGCTGGCGTGGAAACTCTCCTCCACCTCTCGCGCGCCGTAGTGGCGGCCGAAGCCCCACATGAACCGATCGCCCCATTCCCATGCGCCCGTGCCCATGGGCGGGATGCGGATGTTTGTCTTGCCGAGTTGCACTGGTGCCTCGACCATATGCTGACCTCCGATGATGATTGGGGTGGGGTGATGGGCAAAGCTAGCCCCACCCCCGATCAGATGTGCGGGTGGCTGTCGGGCGGGTCGTGACCCGCCCCTACCTGCCCATCCCGCTCCACGGGGCGCGTTTCCACATGCCCACACCTCTCCCGACCTCTGTTCGGGCACGGCATGCCGTGCCCGCCGCGCCAACCTCGCTAGGCACTTCTTGGGCGCCCCACTTCCTGAGGCCAAAACCGCACGGGCACGCCATGGCGTGCCCCAACATGAATCGCAAGCTCTTCTGAGGTTGGGCTCGGGATCTTCCTTGGTGCTCTCTGCGCACTCGGCGATCTCGGCGGTGAATGTTCTCCTCCCTACCTGCGCAGCACATCGCGCAGCGCGTCCTCCAATTCCGCGAACTTGAAAGCAAATCCCATCTCGGCGAGGCGTGCAGGGATGGCCCGCTGCCCAGTTAAGATC
>Ga0209342_10003288_pt1 | contig 17058 bp, 15 predicted proteins | sample RifCSP16_2_FD_184023 | JGI IMG/M metagenome (GOLD analysis project Ga0209342, IMG submission 184023) | Soil microbial communities from Rifle, Colorado - Rifle CSP2_sed 16_2 (SPAdes) (version 2) | ecosystem: Environmental > Terrestrial > Deep subsurface > Rock core/Sediment | place: Rifle... | reverse complement strand
ACCACGAATTCGCCGATGACGTTGATGAGGTTCTCGCGCTGGGCGAGCTCGATGTACTGGCCGCGGCCCGTTCGGCGGCGGTCCCAGAGGGCGAGGGCGATGGCGCCGGCGGCGGCGATGCCGGCCATGGGGTCGCCGTAGCTGATGCCGGTCTTGTGCGGCGGGCCGCCGGTGTAGCCGGTGAGGTGGCAGAGGCCGGAGAGCTGTTCGACGTTGGTACCGTAGGCGATGAAATCGCGCTCGGGACCGGTCTTGCCGTGACCGGGCATGGACAGCATGATCAGCTGATCGTTTCGGGCCGCCAGCAGATCGTAGGTGAGCCGGAGGTTGTCCATCACTTCGGCGCGGAAGTTTTCGATCACCACGTCGGACACTTCCACGAGGCGCAGGAAGAGGTCTCGGCCGTCCGGCTGCGAGAGGTCGAGAGAGCAGCCGTACTTGTTGCGGTTGGTGTGGTTGAAATACGGAGACTTGTCCCAGACGCGCTCGACGTCCGGCGGCTGGCCCGTGAAGGTACGCAGGAGGTCCCAGTTGTTGACGGCTTCGATCTTGATGACTTCGGCGCCCATGTCGGCGAGAAGGCGCGTGGCGTAGGGGCCGGCCCAAGCCATCGTCAGGTCCAGGACGCGGATGTCGTTGAAGGGGAGGCGGTACATGGCTACCCTCCTAGCCCCGCCTCGCCGGGAGGGAGGAAGGACGTACGAGGTACAACATACGAGGTCGGAGGCCGGAGGTCAGAAGTGGGAGGCAGGAGGGCGGTCACGGGAGTTCCTTTTCGTAATCAAAGATGCGGAAGGCGCCCAGGGATCGCTCGCCGATGCGTTTGAAGCCGGCGCGCTCGTACAGGCGGTGAGCGGCGGTCTGTTGCTCGGTGGTGTCGAGGATGAGGCGGCGGTAGCCTTGCTCGCGGCAGAAGCGCTCTGCGGTTTCTAAGAGGCGCTGCGCTATTCCCCTGCGACGGTGGGCGGCGGTGACGCGCATGCGGCGCAGCCGCCCGGTCTGCGCGTCGATGCGCTGGATCGCGGCCATGCCGACGAGGGTGCCGTCGGCCTCCGCCACCCAGAAGCTGGATCCCGGAGTCAGGTACTTATCCTCGATGTGGTGGAGGTCGTCCTCGTACTTCGGGGCTACGTCGAGGTATTCGGGGGTGGTCTCCATTCCTTCTCGGTGGAGATTCCAGACCGCGGCGTGGTCGCAAGGCTCGCAGGTGCAGATGGTGACGGCGTCGGTCATCAAACAACCCCGGCGGCGCGGAGGCGCGATAGGTCTCTGGCGAAGAGGCCCATTTCGTCGCAGTAAAGGTGTTCGTTGTGCTCGCCGAGGAGGGGGGCGCGGCCGGGGCGGCAGTCGACGGCGGACATGCGGAAGGGCGGGCCGGGATAGGTCAGCTCGCCGGCTACCGGATGTTCGGTGCGCTGGAAGTAGTCGCGGGTGCGGAGTTGCGGCGATTTGAGGAGGTCGCTGAGGGTGTGGACGAAGGCGATGGGTGCGCGGGCGGCGCCGGCGGTGCGGTAGACTTCGGCAGCGTCCTGGCGGCCGGCCCATTCGTAGACGATCGCTTCGAGCTCGTCGTTGTGCTGGAGGCGAGAGAAGTTGTCCTTGAAGCGCTCGTCGTCGATTAGGTCGGGGCGGCCGATCGCCTTGGCGAACCAGGGCCAGTTGCGGGGCATGATGTGCAGGCCGATGTGGCCGTTTTTCGCGGGAAAGACGCCGACCATGGCGGAGAGGACGTTGCCCCGGCGCTTCGAGATGTCGCGCTTCAGGCAGGCCCACCAGGGCAGATACAGCTCGAGGGCGGAGGCCATGCACTCCTGCGCGGAGATGTCGATGTGCTGGGGCACCTCCAGCGTATCGGCGTTGTAAGCGGCGACGGCGGCGGCGGCGAACGCTTGGAGGCCGGTCTGGTACTCCGCCTGATAGCCGCCGTTCACCAACGGCTCGCGATCGGGGTCGCCGGTGAGGGACATCTGACCGCCGGAGGCGAAGGACGTGAGGTTCGTCGCCGTCCAGTCCGCGCGGGGGCCGGTCTGGCCGAAAGGCGTGATGGAGACGAGGATGATGCGGCGCTTGACAGCTCGCAGAGCGTCGAAATCGAGGCCGAGTTCACGCATGCGGCCGGGGACGAAGCTCTCGACGATGACGTTCGCTTCTTCGACCAGGCGGCGGAAGAGGCGCCGACCGGTCGATGTCGTGACATCAAGCGTCGCGCTGCGCTTGTTGGTGGCGAGGTAGAGCCAGACCGCGCCCGTCTCGCGATGGGGACGGTCGCCCACGAAGGGGCCATGCTGGCGGAGCGGATGGCCTGAGCGGGGCTCGAGGACGGTGACATCGGCGCCGTAGTCCGCGAAGAGCTTTGTGCAGTAGGCGCCGGCGACGCCGTCTGAGAGATCGAGGATGTGGAGGTCGGCGAGGGTGGTCTCAGGCATACGCGCTATATAGTACCGGAGGCGGATTCAGGCGGCCTGTAGCGGATACAGGCGGATAGGCTCGACGCACACGAGGCGGGACCAAGGTGTTGTAGCCGGGCGTGACACAGAAGCTGGGGCCTGCCCTGTCAGTAGCCTTGCATCCGGTGGCGCGAGAAGAAGCCGGCCAGGCGCTCCGCTGCGCCTTTCGGGTTCATCTGGAGCATGCAATGGTTTGCGTCAGGCAGCTCAACGTTCTCCGCGTGCGGCAGCCAGGCCCGCACCGTCTCGTAAATCTCCCGGAAGTAGGGCTGGGTACTGGCGCCCCTCATGTTAAGCACCGGCTGCTTGATACGGGCCGCATCCTCGCCCGTGAACGACCACGGGGACTGAAAGTCACTCTGGAACAGCGTGTCGGCGGCCGCCACCCAGCGTTCAAAGTGCCCTGGCGAGAGCGTCATATCGAAGGCCGCGAGGGCCGCGCGGAAGTCAGGACCGCCTACCTCCTTTGCGAAGACCTCGACTGCGCCCGCCTTATCGCCCGACGCATACAACGATCCCGCCTTCTCCATCATCGCACCAAACTGGAGCGAGTTGGAGAGCACAGATGGCAACGCCGCCTCCAGCAGGGCGAGAGAATGCACGGCCTCAGGGGCGTCCAGGGCCAGCTGCAGGAGAACGTCGGCACCGCTGGACTGACCGGCCATGTGCGCCCGTTCAACGCCCAGGTGACGCATGACTGCTCGGCAGTCAGCCACTTGCTGCTCCATGCTGACCGGCATCTCGGGGCAGGTGCTGTTTCCCCAGCCGCGCCGATGATAATCGATCACACGATAGTGGTCGACGAGGGCCGGCTCCTTGACTACGGCGGCGCATTCGTCACCCATCCCACCGTGGACGAACACAACGGGCTCCCCCGATCCCCTCTCCCGGACTTCCAATAGCGCGCCGTTGATCTCGACAAGTTGCGTAGCTTCACGGGCCATTTCTGTACCTCCGTCTGGGCTAACGGTTCACGTCCTTCGAGGGCTTAATGCTTGTTGGTACGGATGCGGATATCCTGCCACGAACAAGATAAGAGAACAAGCTGTCACGGCCCGCGATCAAATGCGGCGAGACCAACCGGTCTTACAGGTTCATGCGCCCCTGCCCGCCGTCCACTACCCAGCACGCCCCCGTCACCCACGACGCCCGAGGGGAGCAGAGGAAGGCAACCACGTTAGCCACCTCTTCCGCGGTCCCGAATCGCCCCATCGGGATGTTCTCGGCCACGAAGCGCGCCATCCCCTCCGGGTCCTCCTGCTGTCGCTTCCACCAGGTGCCGCCAGGGTGGGAGATGGAGCCGGGCGCGACGGTGTTGACGCGAATGTTGTGCGGGGCGAGCTCGATCGCCATCGCCTTGGCGTGGCTGATGAGCGCGGCCTTCATGGCGTTATAGCCGGGCCGGCCGCCTGCCTCACGACCGAAGATGGAGCTGAGGTGGACGATACTGCCGCCGCCGGCCTCTCGCATGTGCGGCACGACCAGGCGCGTGAGGCGTGCGGCCGGGAGAAAGAGGATGTCGAACGATTGTCGCCAGACGTCATCGTCATCGCCCGGCGCGGAGAAGTGGATGCTGTTGATGAGGATGTCGATACGGCCGAAACGGTCGATGGCGGACTGCACGAGGCGCTCTGCGTCGGCGGCGATGGTCAGGTCCGAGGAGACCGCGAGCGCCTCAGCGCCTTTCGCCTCGACGGCAGAGGCTGCATGGCGGAGTGTGTCGTCGCCACGGGCGGCGAGGACGAGACGGCAACCCTCCTCGGCGAGGACGAGCGCGGTCGCTTGACCGATGCCGCGCGAAGCGCCGGCGATGGCGGCCACTTTGCCTGCGAGGCCGAGATCCATGCGCTCAACTATAGGCGCTTCGGTGTCGGTGCCGGAAGGAATTCAGTCCAGGAGGTACGTGTTTCGGGATCGGGGTGTAGGGGGCGAGGCGTCGGAAGGGTGACGGCGTTCGTCACGTGGTCTGTACACAGAATCCGGATTCTGATCCGATACGCCTCCCCGATGCCTCGCCCCTACGCCCCCCGGGCCCTAACACCGTTTGCCCGCGGCAACGGGCGCGCCCTACAATTCAGGCACTGTCCCGTGTGTTCGCAGGCTATCTTGCATGACTGAATCCGCTCGTAAAACAGAGATGGCGAAGGCGTACGACCCTTCGAAGGTCGAGGCGGCGCTGTACCAGCGCTGGCTCGACGGAGGTTACTTTCGTGCGCGGATCGATCCCGATAGAGATCCGTTCTGCATCATCATGCCGCCACCGAACGTGACGGGCGAGCTGCACCTGGGGCATGCCCTCGAAGACTCGATTACGGACTGCCTGGTCCGCTGGCACCGGATGCGCGGGGACCCGACGCTCTGGCTGCCCGGAGTAGACCACGCGGGGATCGCCACGCAGAACGTGGTGGAGAAGGAACTGGCGAAGGAGGGGTTGACGCGGCAGGACCTGGGGCGAGATCAGTTCGTGGAGCGCGTGTGGGCATGGGTGCGCAAGTACCGCGGCGTGATCTCGCACCAGCACGCGCGCCTCGGCGCCTCGTGCGACTGGGAGCGCGAGGTGTTCACGATGGACGCAGGGCCGCAGAAGGCGGTGCGCACGACATTCGTGAAGCTTCACAGCGAAGGGTTGATCTACCGCGGCGAGCGGATCATCAACTGGTGCCCCCGCTGCCAGACGGCACTTTCGGACCTCGAGGTGGAGCACGAAGAGCAAGACGGGAACCTATGGTACGTGAGGTACCCGTTCGTGGAGGAAGGAGGGGAGACGCGTCCTGGACAGGCGATGATGCCATCCTCTGAGTACATCGTGATCGCTACGACGAGGCCGGAGACGATAGTGGCGGATGTGGCGGTGGCGGTGAACCCGACGGTGGAGCGGTGGAAGGGTTTTGTGGGCCGAAAAGCGCTGTTGCCGATAATCGAGAGACAGATACCGATCATCGCGGACGGGCAGGTGGAGGCCGAGTTCGGCACAGGCGCGCTGAAGATCACACCGGGCCACGATTCGGTGGACTTCGAGATCGGGGAGCGGCACGGGCTGCCAGCGATTGTGGCGGTGGCGGCGGACGGGACGATGAACGCGGAGGCGGGGCCGTACGAGGGGATGGACCGGTTCGAGTGCCGCAAGGCGATCGTCGCGGACCTAGTGCGGCTCGGGCTCATCGAGAAGACGTTGGAGCACCGCTATTCCGTCGGTCATTGCGAGCGCTGCCATACGATCGTCGAGCCCGTGGTGAGTAAACAGTGGTTCGTGAAGATGGAACCGCTGGCAGAACCCGCGATCGCGGCCGTTAAGGACGGGCGCATCCGTATCACGCCGCGGCGGTTCGAGCGAGTGTATATGCACTGGATGGAGAACATCCGGGACTGGTGCATCTCGCGGCAGCTGTGGTGGGGCCACCGCATACCGGTGTGGTACTGCGAGTGCGGGGACCAGTTCGCTTCGGTCGATGACCCGCAGTCCTGCCCGAAGTGCGGCTCAGCGAAGATCGAGCAAGATCCGGATGTACTCGATACGTGGTTCTCTTCCGGCCTGTGGCCGCATTCGACGCTGGGATGGCCGGAGGAAACGGAGGAGCTGCGGTACTTCTACCCTACAACGATGATTCAGATGGGCTACGACATCCTCTTCTTCTGGGCGGTGAGGATGATCACGATGAGCCTGCGCAACATGGGGGACGTGCCCTTCCGTGATCTGTACCTGCACGGACTGATCCGCGATGCGCAGAACCGGAAGATGACGAAGAGCCTGGGCAACGTCGTGGACCCGCTAAAAGCGATCGACAAGTACGGGTGCGACGCGCTCCGGTTCACGCTGGCGACGGGCGGCGCGCCGGGGAATGATTTCCGCCTGCTGGACGGCCGGTTAGAGGCGTCGCGCAACTTCGCGAACAAGATATGGAACGCGGCGCGGTTTGTGGTGACGAGTCTGGAGGGTGGCGGGTCAGGGATGAAGGGTGAAGGTCCGACTGTTGCGCTGGAGGACCGATGGATACTGTCGCGGCTCGGGCGGACGGCGTGGGAGGCGGACAGGCTGCTGGGGGAGTTCCAGATAAACGAAGCGGCGCGGCTTCTCTATGAGTTTTTCTGGAGCGATTACTGCGACTGGTACCTGGAGATGGCGAAGGTGCGGCTGAAGGCGGGAGATGGATCAGCGGTGCCGGTGCTCGTGGAGGTGCTGGAGTCAAGTATGCGGCTGCTGCACCCGTTCATCCCGTTCGTGACAGAGGAGGTGTGGCAGCATCTGAGGCAGCGCGTCGAGGGTCTCTCCGAAGCGCTGATAATAGCGCCGTGGCCTGGGGTAGATGGTGAATTCGACACGGAGGCGGAAGAGCGGATCGAGACGGTGATCGACGTGATACGCGCCATACGCAATATACGTGCGGAGCGCGGCGTGGACCCCGGCCGCTACATCGAGGCGTATGTCGCCGCGGATGGCCCCCTGCCGGCGCTTGAGGTCGCACGCCCTATGGTCGAGGCGCTCGCGCGGGTGCGGCCGCTGCACCTCGTGCCGGACGCGGGGGCGACGCCGAAGACGGCGGTCGCATCGGCAGTGCTATCCGAGGCGCAGGTAGTGGTGCCGTTGGTGGGGATGATCGACGTGGAGGCGGAACGGGCTCGGTTGTCGGCGCAGCTGGTGGAAGCAGGGAACGATGTTCTGCGGTTGGAGGGGAAGTTGGGCAATCAGGAGTTCCGCTCGAAGGCGCCTCAGGAGGTGGTGGCGCGGGAGGAGGATAGGCTCGCGGCGGCGCGCTCGCGGGCGGAGGGGTTGCGGGGGCGGTTGGGGGAGCTGGGGTAACAGCGAATGGGAGCGAATTTGGGGGCGAACTTCACAGCGGATTTTGAGAACGGATAAACGGATGTGCACGGCGGGGAGCGTGGAGGCCTGAAGGCACTCCGCTACATTCGGGCGCTTGATTAAGTAAGCGTATGCTTTCTAAATTGACACTGGCGTGGGCCGGTGCTAGCATCCGGATTGTGGCGATTGGAACAATCTCGTAGCTTTCGCATCTGTGGAGTAGCGCCGGAGTGATAAGCGAGCTGTTCGCCGACTACATCGCGGTGCTCATCGCCACCATTCTCGGTTTCATGCTGGTCGCAGGCGCGCTCATCGGCAACCGCCTGCTCTCGCCGAGGCAACCGACGCGCACCAAGGGCATAACGTACGAGTGCGGGATGCTGCCGATCGGCCGCAGCCGGACGCAGGTACACTTTCGCTACTACCTGTTCGCGATCCTCTTTCTGATCTTCGATATCGAGGCCGTGTTCCTGTTCCCGTGGGCGGTAACGTTCGTGGAGATCGGCGAGCAGGCGTTCTGGGAGATGGTGGTGTTCATCCTTATCCTGGCGTTCGGGCTGCTCTACGCCTGGAAGAAGGGGGTGCTGAGTTGGAGGTAGAGTGGTAGAGGAGCAAGGAGCCAGGAGCCAGGAGCAAGGGATCGCGCCCCGCCCAGGTAGGCCTATCATCGAGGTGTACGAGGTGCGGGACGACCCGCAGCTGAGCATCAGCGATGCGGTGGCGGCGGAGATCCGTCACGGCGTGAAGTCGCTGGAGCCGACGGCGGCCGACCCGGCGCAGGGAACGGCCGTTTACAAGCAGATCTTGCCGGGGATAATGCAGATGCCAGCGGACTGGCTGATCGCCTGGGGCCGGAAGTCATCGCTCTGGCCGCTCACGTTCGGGCTGGCCTGCTGCGCGATCGAGATGATCTCGACGTTCATGGCGCGGCACGACCTGGACCGCTTCGGCATCGTGCCCTGGCCTTCACCGCGGCAGTCGGACGTGATGATCGTGTCGGGCACGGTGACGAAAAAGATGGCGCCGGCGGTGAAGTTGCTGTACGAGCAGATGCCGAGCCCAAAGTGGGTGATAAGCATGGGCGCCTGCGCCACGAACGGCGGGCCTTACACCCGCTATGACCGGGTGCTTCAGGGCGTGGACAAGATAATCCCGGTGGACGTATACGTGCCGGGGTGCCCGCCGCGCCCGGAGGCGCTGATGGATGCTTTTCTGGCGCTGCAGAAGAAGATCATGGAAGAGCGCGGGAAGATTGGGAGTGGATGATGCCGGAGCGAGAAGCATGACGTTATTCCGAGCTCGAATGCCGTTCACACCCCCCTCACCGCCAGATTCCTTCGCGTTATTCGACTCGCGCCTCCGGTATGCTACGGCGCGGCTCAGGATGAGCGCGGATAGAGGATGTGGTCGGCGCTCAGAATGACACTAGGGCGGGGCAAGATCGGCAGCCGGTAAATGGTACACGAAGCTGCGTCCGCCGCTCCCGCAGAACCGGTTGAGCCCGGGCCGGTGGCGCGGCTAGTTCAGACGGTGCTGCCGGAGGTCGAGCTCAAGGTCGGGCAGTCGCCGATGGATGAAGTGGTTACGATCCGTCGCGACGACTTCGTCCAAGTGATGGAGGCCGCGAAGAAGGACGAACGGTTAGCGTTCGATTACTTGCGGTGTCTTTCGGGGGTCGATTACCTGACCGAACTGGAGACAGTTTACCACTTCTACTCGTTCAAGCACGGCCATTCGCTGGCCATCAAGGTGCGCTGTCCGAATGAGGACACGCACGTGCCGACGGTGAGCCACCTCTGGCAGACGGCGAACTGGCACGAACGGGAAACGCAGGAGCTCTACGGCATCGTGTTCGATGGGCATCCCGACATGCGCCCGCTGCTTACGGAAGAGGGTCTGGGGTACTACATCATGCGCAAAAGCCACCCGTTGGCAGACATTGAGGAGTGGCAGGAAGACTACCTGCAAACGATCGAAGAGGCGAAGGCGCAGATGGCCGCCGCGACCGGCGTCGCGGCGCCGCTGGACGAGAAGGCGCTGAAGATACAGATGGCGCAGCAGAAGGCCGCCGTGATCAAGAGGGTGCGGGACGAGGCGCGGGCGAAAGGGCTTTCGCCTGAGGACGAGAAGGCGGTGGTGCAGGAGGCGATCAAGAAATACGAGGAGGAGCATGCAGCAGCGCAGGCAGCGACTGCGGCGCCTGCGGCGCCGGCCAAGCCGGTGGATGAGCGAGCAGCGAAGATCCAGTTGGCCCAGCAAAAGGCGGCGCTGATCACGAAGACACGGGAAGAAGCGAGGGCGAAAGGGCTCTCGCCGGAAGATGAGCGTCAGGTGGTGGCGGAGGCGCTGAAGAAGTTCTCGGAGGAGCAGGAGCAGGCCACGGCGGCGACCGCGGCTGCGTCTTCTGCTGCGGCAGCGCCGGCAGCGCCTCCTCAGGACCGCGCGGCGAAGATCCAGTTGGCGCAGCAGAAGGCGGCGCTGATCACGAAAACGCGCGAGGAGGCGCGAGCGAAGGGGCTGTCGACGGAGGAGGAGCGGCAGGCCGTGGCCGAGGCGCTTAAGCAGTTCGCGGAGGAGCAGGCGGGATGATGCTGCGCTGTCGGCGTTCGTCGCTAGTCCGCGCACGCAGGCCGGCCCCACCCCAGATTCCTTCGCGTAGCTGCGCCGAACCACGAACGCAAGTGGTTGTCGCTCAGAATGACGGGATCACATGGCGATAGAGACACGACCGAGCGAGAGTGACCTTGAGACGATTGACATTAATGTCAACGTGGGACCTCAGCATCCGGCGACACACGGGGTGTTCCGGATGATCCTGACTATCGACGGCGAGCTTGTGGTGGATGTCGATCCGGTTATCGGGTACATGCACCGGGGGAACGAGAAGCTGCCGGAGAATTGCGACTACCGGCAGGTGATCGGCTATCACGACAGGACGGACTACCTGGCGCAGTTCAACACGGAGCACTGCTACGTGGAGGCGGTCGAGAAGCTGGCGGGCATAACGGCACCCGAAAGGGCGGAGTACATCCGCGTGATCCTGTCGGAGATGAACCGCATCGCGAGCCACTTGATGTTCTTCGGCGCCTTCGGGACGGATATAGGGCTCTTCGGCACGTCCTTCATGTATGCGTTCCGCGACCGCGAGACGATCCAGGACTTCTTTGAGGAGATCACGGGCGAACGGATGATGTACAACTACTTCCGCCCCGGGGGCGTGGCGTGGGACCTGCCGGAGAACTTCCACGAGCGCTGCAAGCAGGTGCTCGCTGCTGTCAAGCGCGGGATAGAGCAGCTTGACGCACTGATGATGGAGAACGAGGTCGTACTGGCCCGATGCCGTGGGCTTAGCCCGGTCTCTCCCGCCGACGCGATCGACTGGGGCTTGAGCGGCCCGATGCTGCGGTCGACGGGCCTGAAGCACGACATCAGGCGGGCGGAGCCGTATTCGATATACGACCGCTTCGACTTCGAGATTCCGACGGGCATACAGGGCGATGTGTACGACCGGGTGGTCGTGCGCTTGGAGGAGATGAGGCAGTCGGTGCACATCGTAGAGCAGGCGCTGGAAGAGATGCCCGAGGGGCCGATTATGGCGGAGGGGCTGAAGCGCGTGTTGCGGGTGCCCGGGGGCGAAGTCTACATGCGGGTCGAGAGCCCGCGCGGGGAGTACGGTGTGTACCTCGTGTCGCAGGGGAGCGATAAGCCATGGCGGCACAAGGTGCGCGGGGCGTCGTTCTCCAACCTTTCGGCTTTGCGCGCGATGTCCGTCGGGAACTACGTTTCGGACGTGATCATCATTTTGGGGTCGATTGATATTGTGTTGTGTGAGGTGGACCGGTGAGGTGTAGCTGTCATTCTGAGGGCAGCGAAGAATCTGTCGAGGCACGCCGCCTGCAGACGTCAATTGATTCCGCGGCCCAGCACAGTGTTCCGAAGGCCCAATCTGTTCCGGAGCGGGGTCGCTCGGACAGACCCTTCACTCCGTTCCGGGTGACAGAAGACAGAGGCGACGCTTGTTCCTAGCGTTCGTGTCGGATAACCCGTGGCTCGAAGCCATCGCGCGGATGGCGGTCATTGCGCTGCTGGTACCGGTGGGGGTGATCATGCTGACCTGGCTGGAGCGCAAGGTGATCGGGCGGCTACAGATGCGGCTGGGGCCGATGCGCGTGGGACCATATGGTCTCCTCCAGGGGTTCGCGGATACGGTAAAGCTGCTGACGAAGGAGGACGTGCGGCCGCACACGGCGGACCGGTGGACGTTTGAGCTGGCGCCGTTCGTTATCGTGGTGCCGGTGTTCATGGCGATCGTGGCGATACCGTTCACGGCGGACCTGTTCATCAAGAACCTGACGCTGGGGTTGTTCTACTTCGTCGCCGTGTCGGGACTTTCGATTGTCGGGTTCGTGATGGCGGGATGGGGCTCGGACAACAAATATGCGCTGTTGGGCGGAGTGCGCGCTGCGGCCCAGCTGATCAGCTATGAGATCCCGCTGGTGATGGCGCTCCTGGCGGTGGCGATGGTGCCGCAGAGCCTGAACCTCGCAGAGATCGTGGGCGCCCAGGCGGACACGCCGTACATCGTCTATCAGACGCTGGCCTTCCTCATCTTCGTCATCGCCGGCACGGCGGAGCTGTACCGCCCACCGTTTGACATCCCAGTCGCGGAGTCAGAGGTCGTCGGCGGACCAACGGTGGAGTACTCGGGCATCCGCTGGTCGATGTTCCAGCTCGGCGAGTTCGTGAGCATGGTTTTGATCTCGATCCTGGGGTCGCTGCTCTTCCTCGGCGGCTGGAACTGGCCGTGGAGCGCCTTCGACGAGAGTGTGCCGGCGGCGGCGCAGATCGTCATGATGTTCCTGAAGACGTCCGCGTTCATTATCTTTTTCATGTGGATACGGGGGAGCTTGCCGCGACTGCGGATCGACCAGATGATGTCATTTTGCTGGCAGATCCTGCTGCCGTTCGCCTTCCTGCAAATCATAATCAACGGCTTGGTGCTGGTTTACGACTGGCCTAACGAGATGATGATCCTGCTCTCCGGCGCGGCCGCTGCGGGCGCTGTCTACATGACGTACCGCGCGGCGCGGCTTTCGGGAGTGCGCTACCAGCCGGGCTATCAGCGAGTGGGGAGTGTTCTCTGAGGAAGATGGAAGAAGGAAGATGGGGGAAGTGCTCAGGCACGTAGAAACATGTTAGGCATCCTGAAGGCGATAGAGACGACTGTTCGCGCAGCGATGCGGCGTCCTGTGACGGTGCAGTACCCGACGGAGAAGAAGGAGCTGCCGCACCGCTCGCGGGGGCTTCCGGTGCTGTTGTGGGACTTCGATATCAACGAGCCGTTCTGCACGGGGTGCCAGGTCTGCGCGCGGTACTGTCCCGTCGACTGCATGACGGTGACGATGAAGGACAACCCGAACTTCGCGGCGGGCAAGAGCAAGCGCAAGAAGATCGTCGATAGGTTCTACATCGATTACGCGCGCTGCATGCGCTGTGATATCTGCGTGGAGGTGTGCAACTTCGACGCCATCGTCATGAACAACACCTGGAAGGGTGTAGAGCTGTCGCGGTATGACCGGCAGGAGCTGGTGATGGACCTGCCGGCGCTTCTGAAGCAGTCCAAGAGCGGAGACCTGGAAACTCCGTTCCGGGAGCCGATGGGCGTAGCGCACTCCGGGTGGGCACCGAAGATGGACGAGGAGGAAGAAGCGGCGGCAGAGGCGGCATCGGCGGAACGGCACCACGGAACATCACCGGATGCTCCTTCATCGCCGGAGCAGACGGCGGACCCGACGGCGGAGGCGCCGGCCGGCAGCGAGGCGCGCGCGGAGCAGGCAATCCCGAAAGCGGCGGATGGGGGGAGTAACCCAGCGACGGAAGGCGCCGAGGGCTAACAAGCGGCCGTGGCGAGCGCAACCGGCGTCGCTGGAACCGTAGTCTCGCTCCATCGCTATCCCATCAAATCGATGATGGGGGAGGAGCTCGAAGCCGCTGACGTGACTGAGCGTGGTGTCCTTGGAGACCGTGGTTACGCGCTGGTCGATACGGAGACCGGCAAGGTGGTCAGCGCAAAGAACCCGCGCAAGTGGGCGAAGATGTTCGAGTGCTCAGCCCGTTATGTCGAACCGCCCGTGGCCGGCAAGCCGCTGCCGCCTGTGTTCGTCACTCTTCCTGGCGGAACGGCCGTGGTCAGCAGCGACGACGGATTCGAGGCGGCGCTCTCGAAGTTCCTGGGCCGCGGGGTTGGCCTGACACCCACTGCCTCTCAGATGCCGATCATCGACCACTTCTGGTTCGACTATCAGACACCGCTGGGCCGCCCGGTGGAGAACCCGGAGGGGGACAGTCTGACGACCGTTCCACTCGGGTTCGGTGCGCCGGGGACTTTCTTCGACTACACGCCGCTTCATCTGCTGACGAGGAACACGCTTGAGAAGCTGCGAGAGATCTATCCGGAGGGGGATTGGGACTTCCGCCGATTCCGCCCGAACGTTGTGATCGAGGCCGCCACAGGCCAGACGGGGTTCGTCGAGGACGCATGGATCGGTCGCGGTCTGAAGGCCGGCCAGGTCGCCATGAAGGTGATCGACACGATGTCGCGGTGCGTGATGACAACGCTCCCCCAGGGTGACCTGCCCGATGACCCGCGGATTATGCGAACGTTGGTCGACCACCATCTCGTGACCATGCCCGCGATCGGCAGAGAGGTGCCGAGTGTCGGCGTGGCGGTAACAGTGTCGGCGGGCGGCCGCATTTCGCGTGGCGATCAGGTGACGGTAGAGCCCGAAGGATGAGCTACGAAGAGGTCATCTTCTACGTCGTAGCAGTCCCTACAGTTGTCGGCGCCATCGGCGTGGTTACCGCGCGCAACGTGGTACATTCGGCCCTTTTCCTGATCCTGTCGCTGCTGGCAGTCGCCGGCGTGTTCATCCTGCTGGCGGCGGAGTTCCTGGCTATCGTGCAGGTTCTGATCTACGGCGGCGCGGTGACGATACTGGTCCTTTTCGCAATGATGTTGACGCGGGTGCGCGACGTGCCTGCCGCCCTGGACGGGCCGCAGAGGCCGTTCGCGGCGCTGGCGGCCGGCGTGTTCATGGGTGTCTCGATATTCTCGGTCGTAAGCACCGAGTGGCCGGGGGAAAGCGAGAAGATCAACGTGATCTCCATCGAGGAGATCGGCAACGCTCTGTTCACAACATGGTCCGTTCCCTTCGAAGTAGCGTCGCTGGTGCTGATGGTGGCGCTCATTGGGGCGATCATCCTGGCGCGTGGGGAAGAGGGGGAGTGAGATGAATAGGAAGATGGAAGAAGGAAGATGGAAGATGGGGGTGCGGAAAGAGTGCCTCATCTTCTATCATCCAACATCCATCGTCCGGCGGGGCCTCCGGGGAGTGGGGAGTTGATCCCGATCAACCACTTCCTGGTGCTGAGCGCGATCTTGTTCTCGCTGGGGATTTACGGGGTGCTGGCGCGGCGAAACGCGGTGCTGATTCTGATGTCCGTTGAGCTGATGTTGCAGGCGGTGAGCATAAACTTCATCGCCTTTGCGGTGTATCTATCACCGGAGGCGTTTACGGGGTTGATCTTCGCGGTGTTCGTAATCACGATCGCGGCAGCGGAGGTGGGCCTCGCTCTCGCGATCATTCTGCGGCTGTACCGGAACAAGGCGACGGCGAACGTGGATGAAGCGGACGTGATGAAGTGGTAGCCACGTGTCATTCTGAGCGCAGCGAAGAAACCGGCGCGGGTCATGCTCAGAGTCCCGAGTGTCATGCCGCACCCCAGAACATCAATTGGGACAGACCCTTCGTTTCGCTCAGGGTGACAGCTTTTCTTCGAGGGTCAGCATAGCTGTGGGCGTGGAAGAGGCCTACCTCATCCCGGCGGTGCCGGCGGCGGCGTTCGTAATTCTCCTTCTCTTCGGCAAGTACCTTCCGCGGGGTGGCGACTTCGTTGCGATTGCGGCGATTGCGGCTTCGTTGGTGCTGTTGTTTCCGGTCCTCGCTGACTTCCTGGATAACGCGAGCGGGACGGAGTTCGTTCCCGGCGAAAAGAGCTGGGAGTGGGTGCAATTCGGCGACTTCGAGATCAGGCTAGGGTTCTTCGTGGACCAGATAGCGATCGTAATGCTGGCTGTGGTGTCGTTCGTGGCGCTGCTGGTACAGATTTACTCCGTCGGCTACATGAGAGGCGATCCGAAGTACGGATGGTACTTCACTTGCATGTCATTGTTCGCGGCGTCGATGTTGACGCTGGTACTAGCGGACAACCTGCTGCTGTTGTACGCGGCGTGGGAGGTGGTGGGCTTCTGCTCGTTCTTGCTGATCGGGTTCTGGTGGGAGCAGCGCTCAGCTGCGGAGGCGGCGAAGAAGGCGTTCATCACAACGCGCATTGGGGATGTGGGCTTCCTGATCGGGATTCTCCTACTCTGGAGCAAAGCGGGTACGTTCGACATCACGGAGATATTCGCCTTCGCGGAAGAGGGCGGGTTCGATGATGCCGATATCGGCGGGCTGGGTCTGAGCGGCAACGCATACCTGACGATCGCGGTGCTGTTCCTGTTCGGGGGAGCGGTGGGTAAGTCCGGGCAGTTCCCGCTGCACGTCTGGCTGCCGGACGCGATGGAAGGCCCGACACCCGTCTCGGCGCTGATCCACGCGGCAACAATGGTGGTCGCCGGCGTTTACATGGTTGCGCGCATGTTCCCGCTGTTCGAGCTGGCGGATGCGATCGCGCTGGACGTCGTGACGGCTGCGGGACTGATCACCGTGCTCTTATCGGCGACGATGGGACTGGCGGCGACCGACATCAAGCGCGTGATCGCATACTCGACGCTGAATAGCCTGGGATTGATGTTCGTTGCCCTGGGTTCGGGGTCCGTGACCGCAGCGATGTTGTACCTGCTCGTCCATGCATTCTTCAAAGCCCTACTCTTCCTCGCGGCGGGATCCGTTATCCACGCGACGGAGAAGCAGGAGCTTCCGGAGTTGGGCGGGCTCGCGGCGAGGATGCCCATCACGGCGATAGTATTCGCCACCGGCACGCTGGCGATGATTGGGGTAGTACCGCTTTCGGGATTCTGGGCGAAAGATGAAGTCCTACACGCCGTCGATGCGCATCGAAGCGTGATCCTGTATGTCATCACTCTGGCAAGCGTGTTCGTCACGGGGATGTATATGACGCGGCTATACATCCGCACCTTCCTGTTCGATCCGCGAGACCGCCCCTCGTGGGGGCACGCGCACGATGCGGAGCCGCTGATGACCGTACCGCTCCTCATCCTGGCAGTCCTGACGGTAATCGGAGGGTTCGTGGTGTTCGAGTTCGTCGGAGAGGCGCTCGGGTTCCCCGGCGGTTTTGGGGAGTTCGTGTTCACAGAGGAAGCCGAGGGGTTCGACTTCGCCTGGGGCGTGGGCATCCTTTCGACTGTGCTCGCCGTGGGCGGGATCGTGGCCGGCTGGTACTTCTGGTCGAACAAGGCGGAGCCGGCGCGCCGGGCGGGCGAGACTCTGCGGCCCGTGTACCAGACGCTGTACAACCGCTATTACATCGATGACGCCTACCAGTGGGTGATCAACCGTGTTGTGCTAACGCTCGGGGCAGTCGTGGCCTGGTTTGACCGGAATATCGTGAACGATACGGCGGTGGACGGTTCTGCGAGCCTAGGAGTGTTCGCCGGCTTCGAGATGAAGTTCCTGGAGACGGGCAAGCTGCCGAACTATGCGCTGGCGATCGTGGCGGGTGTGATTGCGCTGGCGGTGCTGTTGTTGATGCTGAAGTTGTGATGACGGGGAAGGAAGAAGGAAGAAGGAA